>Ga0194138_10001461_pt1 | contig 11287 bp, 10 predicted proteins | sample TARM_MetaG_T2_14_FD_134022 | JGI IMG/M metagenome (GOLD analysis project Ga0194138, IMG submission 134022) | Freshwater microbial communities from Pennsylvania, USA, analyzing microbe dynamics in response to fracking - TARM_MetaG_T2_14 (version 2) | ecosystem: Environmental > Aquatic >...
GTAGAGATGGATCGCTTTGACGTTCTGTACCGCTACGATCAAGTAGACCTTGTGCAGATTCAAAATCGTGAAGGAGTAGTGCAGCGCTTGGCGAATCAGTGAGCGTGCGAACCCTTTGCCCTGATGCTCTGGGGTAATGATAATTTGAAACTCGGCGCTGCGGTGGATGTAGTCAATCTCAATGAGCTCCACCAAGCCAATGGCTCGGCCCGTGCTGTCTTCGGCAACAAAGCGCCGTTCCGCATTGTCGTGAATATGCTTGTTATACAGCTCCTCAAGCTCATCAAACGACTCGTAAGGCTCTTCAAACCAGTACGACATAATGCTCTGATTATTGTTGAGCTCATGCACAAAGCGCAGATCGTTACGCTCTAGGGCACGTAAAAACAGGGTGGGGCTCATGGAAGACACTCACTTATCAATTACATAATGCTCACCAGCAGGCAAGACGCACCTGCTGACAAAGCACACATTCATCCATATTCGTAGTGTAGCGGTTTACTTACCGATAGGTGATTGGCCAGACACTACCGCTGAAATGAGAATAGCGAGCTTAACGGGTGCTGACGGCCTTCAATGAGCGCGCGCAGCAGTTGTGCGCCTATCATGCTGTAGGTAGAGCTGCTCTACGCCACACAGATGGTGGTGCATCGTTATATCAGCGACAGCGATATTGAGCAGGTATTAAATACCATCAAGCGCTACTTCGTTCAGGCTTAACCGAGCGATTCGTCCCTTACAGCAGCGCTGAGCCGAGTGCGAGGTGCACCGCGATGGCAGCCATCATCAGGCCAATCAGCCCATCGATGGTGCGCCAAGCGCCGGGGCGAGAGAGCCAGGGCGACAGCGCCGCACCGCCCCAGGCCAGCAAGCTAAACCAAAGAATCGACGCCGTTGACGCCCCGGCAACGAACACACCGGCGCTCTCCTGCTGGGCGCCAATGGCGGGAATTAACAGCAGCGTATCGAGGTAGACTTGCGGGTTGAGCACCGTCACCGCCAGCGTCGCCAGTAACACGCCGCGCAAGCTGCGCGCTTTGGCGCTGTTGGCTTTCAAGCCTTCGCGGCCGCTGGCAGCGCGCCATAGTGCTTGTGCGGCCAGCCAGCTCAAAAACAGCACGCCCACCCAGCGCATGGCTTCCATGGCATTGGGCATGGTGAGCAAAAACGCGCTGGCACCAAACATACCCGCCGTGAGCAGAATGATATCCGCGCTAATACACAGCCCCGCCGACCACCAGTGGTACTCGCGGCGAACGGCCAGCCCCAGCACATAGGCGTTCTGCGCCCCAATCGCCATGATAATGCCGCCGCAAACTACCAAACCCGTTAAGTAGCTTTCCCACATTGCCGTTTGCCTTATGCTGGAGTGAAGATGGCGACAGGGTAAGGGAAGGCTCGCATAACCAAAAATCATCCTGCTAATAGTGCATTAGCAAGGCTTATGCACATCGACACTGAGCGCTTATAACCGCCGCAGCCCCCACATAAAGTAGGCCCCACCGATCAGCGAGGCCACTAAGCCTGCGGGAATCTCATAAGGGAACATGATTTGACGGCCTACCCAGTCGGCCAGCACCATCAACAGCATACCAATCAAGGCAGCGCCTACTAAGTGCTGGCGGGCGCGGGAGAAGCCCATTAGCCGAGCCATATGCGGGGCCAACAAGCCAATGAAGGAGAGCGGCCCCACCACTAGCGTGGCGCAGGCGGTGAGCAGAGCGACCAGCAGCAGTAGCGCTAGGCGCGCACGGTTCAGACCAATGCCCAGCGAACGCGCTGTGGCGGCACCCAGCGGCATGATATCTAGCCAGCGAGTGAATGGCAGCGATATCAGCGCCAGTACCGCTGCGATTCCCCCCACGAGCAGCGCGCTGCCTACATCCACGTAATAAGTAGAGCCTGCCAGCCACGCAATAACCTGCTGGCCGCGCGGGTCACCGCCCGCCAGCAGCACGCTGCGCACCGCATCGAACAGCGCGCTAATCGCTACGCCGCTGAGCAGTAAACGCTCAGGCACAAAGCCACTCTTACGGTTGAGCGCTACCAGCACAAGCAGCGTCGCCAACGCCCCCAGCGTTCCTATCGCCACCAACAAGGCATTGCTGGGGGCGGGGAGCAGGTAGATCCCTAAAATCAGCGCAATGGCACAGCCACCGCTGATACCCAGCACTTCAGGGCTCGCCATGGGGTTAGCCGAAAGGCGCTGCAGAATAGTGCCCGCTATGGCCAGCATCAAACCGCTGGCCGCCGCCGCCATCACGCGCGGAAAGCGCCACTCGATCACGCCCCAGTTCGTCGGGGCGATGATGCTCCAGCCGTTGGCCCCTTGCCCCACCAAATGCCCCACCACCATGGCTGCCACCAGCGCTAGCAGTAGCCCTATCGCTAACCGATGGGGCGCGGCGTGGCGCGTGATCACCACGCCGGAGGCCTGGGGAGGACGGTCGCCCTGCAGTTTAAGGCGCGGAATTAACCACATCAGCAGCGGTGCGCCTAAGGCGCCCGTCACGGCCCCGGTGGGAATCAGCGTCGCCACCATGCCGGAAAAGCGCTGCAGTAAGAGGTCCGTGGTGGCCAGCAGCACGGCGCCTAATAACGTCGACCAGAGCAAACGCGCACGCAGCGTGCGTGCCCCCGCCATACGCACGATATTGGGAGCCGCTAAACCAATGAAGCCGATAATACCCACCACACTCACCACGCTACCGGTAATAAACACCGCCAGCCCTAACCCGGCAAAACGCAAATGCTTCAGCGAAATCCCCAGGCTTTTGGCGCTGACGTCGTCTAACCCTAAAACGGCCAAAGGACGCAGCAGCAGCCACGCCGCCAAGCCGCAAATGGCCAGCCTGGGAGCCAGCGACGCTACGCCATCCCAACCATTTTGCGCCAGGGAGCCAGCCCCCCAAATCAGCAGACCCGCCAGGGTTTCGTGATTGAACAGCAGCAGGGCCGTCGAGAGCGCCCCCAGATAAAGATTGACCACCAACCCCGCCAGCACCACCGCAATGGGCGCCAACCCACGCCGCCACGAGAGTGCAAACACCAGCCCCATAGCGGCAGCACCACCCAGCAGCGCAATCCACTCACCGCCAATCGCAAGAACGCCAGGGGCCAACAGTGTGGCCGCCATCAGTGCCAAGTTAGCGCCCGAGGCCACGCCCAAGGTGGTGGGCGATGCCAGCGGGTTGCGAAGCACCTGCTGCATTAGCACGCCAGCCAGTGCTAGACCACCACCGGCTAATAGCGCAATGGTAAAACGCGGCCACCAAGCGAAGTGCAGCAGCAGCTCATCGACGTTATCGAGCGAGGGAAACAGCAGCGCCTGAACGCTCTGCGCGATACCGCCCTGCTGCTGAAGGCTCAGCCCCAGCAGCACCATCAACGGCAAGCTCAGTAGTAAGCAGGTTTGAGCGGGGGAACCGCCACGGCGCATTAGCATAACGACAATACCCCATGAACGACGGAAACAGAGGCATTGGCAGGCATTGGCATTGGCGCGACCTTGGCAAGCGGAAGGGTTGAAAAAATAAATGAAAGGACGAGATTCTAAATGATAAGTATTAACACTACAATTGAAGGGCATTACAGCATTACCATCACCACCACCTTCAGGAGCCGTGCATGTTCGACGTTCAGGGTGCCACCTTCGCCATCAACGGCAAGCCCCTTCTTCAACCGATTCACCATACCTTTGAAGAAGGCAAGGTGTATGGCCTGATTGGTCATAACGGTTCTGGCAAATCGACGCTGATCAAGCTGCTGGCCCAGCAGCAGCCCGTCAGCGAGGGCGATATTCACTTTGATCAACGCCCTTTGCAGGAGTGGGGCCACCGCGAATTTGCACGCCAGGTCGCCTACCTGCCCCAGCATCTACCCAGCGCCGAAAACCTCACCGGCCGTGAAATAGTGGCGTTTGGGCGGTACCCCTGGCACGGCCTGCTGGGTCGCCATAACCAAAAAGACAAAGAGGCAATTGAGCGGGCGATTGCCCTCACCCACACGGAAGCTTTCGCTGACCGCTTGGTAGATACGCTTTCAGGCGGTGAACGCCAACGGGTGTGGCTCGCCATGCTGATCGCCCAAGGCAGCCGTTTTTTACTGCTGGATGAGCCGCTGGCAGCGCTGGATATCGCCCACCAAATGGAAGTGTTGGCGCTGATTCGTAAGCTCTGCGACGAGCTGAATCTGGGCGTGATCATCGTGCTACACGATATCAATATGGCCTCGCGCTACTGCGATGAACTCATGGCGCTTCACAGCGGCCGCCTGCTGGCCCACGGCACGCCCGATGCCCTGATGCAAAACACCACGCTGGAAGCCATTTACGGGCTACCCATGCAGGTCATGCAGCACCCAAACGGCGGGCACCGCATTGCCGTGGCTCAATAATCGCCATCAGCGAGCGGTAGCCTGAAGAAGAGTCGTTCTCAATTAACTCTTCAACTGATAAGCATTATCGCTTATGCTGGCTCCCTGCCCTCGTGCTCTTATCACGTCTTGGAGTTCGGTTATGCCTCTCGCCTTGCGCCAGCCCGACACCGCTCTGCCACTGTCTCTCGCTGATTGCTATCAGGGAGTACTTGCACACTTTACGCCACCGCTAATAGGGGGCGCGGTGCCGCAAGGGGCTATCAAGGCATCCCGTTGGCGCAACGCTGCGCTGCTCGAAGAGGACATGGCGCGCTACGCCAGCCGCTACCCCGGCGGAGATAAGCGAGCCATTGCCTCGCTCTGGTCGAAGTGGCACTTCAGCACCGTCACCGTTCCCACGCTGACCGCTCATCTACTGCTGAACCGCGACCTACCCATCGGGCTGGATGATCTTTATGTGATCCAAAATGAAGATGGCTGTGCTCAAGGGCTTTGGCTGCCCCATGAAGGCGAGCGCTTTACCACGCAGGACACCACCGAGCGCTTTGCTACGCTCATCGAACAGCACTGGACCCCGCTCATCGAGCGCCTCTCAGCCATTTCCGGGGCCGCACCACGGGTGTTTTGGAGCAACGCAGGTGGCTACGTGGATTACTACGTTAACGCCCTAGCAGCGCATCCGTTGGTTAACCAAAAAGCCCTGGCCGCCACACGCGCGCTGCTGGAATCGCGTACTCTCAACGGGCAGCGCAATCCGCTGTTTGAGCCAGTGCGCACTTACCAGCCCAGCGGTAGTGAAGAGGTTAAGCGGGTGCGCAAGCTCTGCTGCCTGCGCTACCTGCTTGATGAGTTTGACGTGTGTGGTAATTGCCCACTGGAAGGGTGCGACCGCCAGGCGCGTCGCAAAGGATAAACCGCCCATTACGAGCTGATCTGCGCCACCGCATCTTCACTGGCCTGTGCCCGCTGCTCTCCCGTCAGCTCACTCAATTGCCCCTTGGACATCTCCAGCAAGCGGTCCGCATGGACGAAGTAGCTGTCGTCGTGGCTAATGGCAAATACGGTTTTGCCCGTCGCCTTCAAGTGGGGTAACAGTTCGCGGTAAAACAGCCGCCTGAACTGCGGGTCCTGGTCCGCCGCCCACTCATCCAGCAGTAAAATATCCCGCTCTTCGGCAATCGCCAGCAGCAGGGCCAAGCGCTTGCGCTGCCCTTGCGAGAGCTGCGTATTCACCACCCGGTCATCTTGCCACTCAAGCTTATGCTGCATCTGCAGCCGCTCAAGCCATGTCGCCACCAGTACCGGGTCGGCCGCTTTGCCACCCGGCCCCATGGCTTGGTCGAACTGGTGAAAATCGGTAAAGACGCTGGCAAAGCGCGCCCGAAACGCGGCCCACTCCTGCGGGCTTAGCTCCTTGCCGTCCACACTGATCTTGCCGCTTTGCGGGCGGTAAAGCCCCGACAGCAGGCGCGCCAGCGTCGATTTACCGCTGCCGTTGCCGCCAATCAGAAACACCTGCTCGCCACGGATTAGGGTGAGGTTCAACGGCCCCACCTGGAAACCTTCTCCCCCAGAGGACGGCGTGTAGCGATACACTACCTTGGTGAGCGTTAAGCGCTGCCAACCTTGGAAACGATCTTCCACCTCGAAGCCCGGCTGGTACTCCGCTAGCTCCAGGCTTGCCAGTTTATCGAACGCCACCTGGGCGCTGATTAACGTGGGCCATGCGCCTACAGCCTGAATCAAGGGCGTGCGTAAAAACAGCAGGGTTAAAGCAAAGGTGGCCGCTACCGCCGGGCTTGCCCAGCCCAGCACGTTGGCCATAAAGAACACCACACCAATGGCGCCCAGCATCATGATGTTGGACCAGTTATTGGCGCTGAGGTGATAGGTGTCTGCGCGAATAATATGGTGGCGGTACGCTTTTGCGTTATCCGTGTAGGATTCATCAAAAAAGCGCCGCGCGCGGTCACGGTTAAGCGCCAGCTCTTTGCGGCCCTCGATCGCCGATTGATAATCCTTGTACAGTCGATCCTCGCTTTCGCGCACCTGATGAAAGTGGCGATACACCTTCGACACCAGCACCCAACCAACGCCCATAGTGAAGGCCATCCACAGCACGGTAATCACCACCATCTGCGGTGAGAGCCACGCAAGGTACGCCACTGAGGCCAGCGTGAGTACCACGCCTTGCACTAGCTCCGGCAAGCGGACGAAACCGATGGTGATATTACGCACATCGCTGGAGAGACTTGCCAGCAGCGTGGCGTTGCCAAGCTGCTCTAACCGTTCGATATCGGTATCCAGAATCCGCTTCACCAGCCGGGAGCGCAGGTCGAAGACGAAGTAGTGGCCCAGCAAGGTGAGCGCTAGCTGCGTGCCCAGCGTGACCGCCAGCAGCAGCGCCAATAGCCCTAAAAACTGGGGCAACGCGGAGAGGGCGCTGCCCGCTTCGATCAGCCGCTGGTTAATAAACGCAATCACACCCACCCCAAGCCCGGCACTCACCAGGCTCAGCGCCAGTGCACCTAAAAACGGCCAGCGGTAGTGACGAAATACCACCCGCAATAATTCCATGATGCCTCCCCTTTACGCGTAAGCGGCGAATTGTGACGCACTTCCCCGGCAAGTCAAACAAAGAGACTGATTTTCATTTACGCATCCTGGCGTACGCGCCTTTACTCGCCGTTGCGGTGTTGGTTAACTGCCCTAGCCAACAACAGAGAGAACGCCATGGTGGATTACAAATTACTGCATGCCCTGGCCACCGTGGTGGAGTGCGGCGGCTTCGAGCGGGCAGGCGATGTGATGGGCTTGTCGCAATCGGCCGTTTCGCAGCGAGTAAAAGCGCTGGAAGTCCGCCTGGGCCAGCCGGTGCTGGTGCGCCACCCAACTCTTGCCCCCACCCCTGCGGGCCAGCGATTACTCGCCCACTACCAGCAGGTGCAGCTTTTGGAGCGCGATTTACACGATGCTCTTCCCTCTCTGGAAAGAGCCGCCCCTCGGCTCCGCATCGCCGTGAATGCCGATAGCGTCGTCACTTGGTGGGCCGACGCCGTGGCGGATATCTGTCAATCGGAAGAGGTGCTGCTGGATTTGGTCATTGAAGACCAGGAGGTGGGCTTAAAACGCCTGCGAGATGGCGATGTAGCGGCTTGCCTATGCGCTACACCCCACCCGATTGCCGGTGCCCGCTGCCTACATGTGGGGGATATGTCTTATCAACCGTTGGCATCGCCCAGCTATGCCGCACACTTTTTTCCGGAAGGCCCGAGCGCAGAGGCGTTTCAAAAAGCCCCCGCTATCGTCTTTGGCCCACACGACCAGCTACAGCACCAGTTTTTGGCGCAGTGCGGCTACCAGGGGCACTTTCCCTACCATTTGTGTCCTTCTTCAGAGGGCTTCGTGCGTTTGGCCATGGCGGGCATTGGATACGGCATGATTCCGCAGCGCCAAGCTGCCGAACAGTTGCAAGCAGGCCAACTGGTGAGTATCGCGCCGGGGCACGGGTTAACCGTACCGCTCTACTGGCACTTTTGGCGTCACAGCGGGCAGCTGATTCAGCGGCTCACGGAAAGGCTGAGCCATCTCACGCTTTAACATCATGTTTACTCAAGGCTCTAAAAAGAGGTCTACACTCAAGGAACCAGAGCAGCCCCATTACTCTCCAACGGCAGCTTATGGATACGGAAAAAGCACACCAAACCACCCGCTTTTATGGCTATGGTTCAGCGTGACTTAGAAGATGCGTAGGCAGCGATTTAATCAAACAGGCTCATGCGCTTCATCACGTTATCGCGCTTAATTCGCCAATGAAACAGCGCGCCAGCCACATGCAGCGTAATCAGCACCACCAGTGCCCAACCTACACGCTCGTGCCACATAAACAGCGTTTCCGAGAGCGCCTCATGCTTACCTAGTAGCCCTGGCAAATGCCAGTGGAAAAACTCCACCGGAAAACCGCCTGTGGCGGTGGCTGCCCAGCCGAGGAGCGGCATAACGACCAGCCCCACATAGAGCAAATGGTGCACGCTGGTGCTCACAATGCGCTCAAAGGCATTCAGGGGCGGATCGTGATCCGGTACTACAAAGGCAATTCGAGTAATAATGCGCAGCGTCATCAGCAGCAGAATCGTGACGCCCAGGGTCTTATGGCTAGTATAAAGTAGGTTGGTCAGCGTATTCCCGACGAGCGCTACAGTACGTTCATAGCCCAAAAACCCAAGGGTTAAGCCACTCGCTAGCGATAGCAGCACCGCCAGTGCTACCAGCCAGTGCAGCACCCGATGCGGGTAGATATAGTGATCTAACTCGTGCATTCAAAACTCCCTGCCCAGTAGCGTCGTCACCGTTAGCTTAGTTCAGTGGCGTCACGATAGAAAAATGATTGTTAGGTAATGACATACCTTATAACGCTTCGCTGGGAGCCGCTAGCTGTTCGCGAATCAATTCACCCAGCCGTCGAGCTGGCTCTGAAGGCCGGTGCGGCGCGCGGTGGAGCGCCAGCTCAATCATCGGCAGCGCGGGCAGCCCGCTACTCTCATCCAGTGGGCGCAGCGTCGGGGTGAGCATACTCCGCGTCACAACCACCACTGCCAACCCTGCCGTAACAATCGGCGCAAGCCCCGCCATAGACTGGCTAGTGTAAGCCACTCGCCAATCCCGCCCGGCGGCCTGTAAGGCCTGCTCCGCCACCTCACGAAACACATCCGCCCCTGGGGAATATAGCGCTAGCGGAATAGGGTCGCTCAATGATGGCTGCTGGTGAACCCCTACCGCCCAGACCAGCGGCTCACGACGAATTACATCGCCCCCTGGGGAGTTGCGCTGGCGCGTTACCAGTGCAAGATCCAGTTCCGAGGCTTTCACTTGCTCGACCAAATGAGCACTGGTGCCGCACTTAACGGTTAATCCCACCGCCGGATAGAGCTGGTGAAAGTAGGCAAACACCGACGGTAGCAGCGAGGCGTAATCCTCAGGGATGCCGAGGGTGAGATCTCCGGTAATCTGGCGGGCCTGCATATCGCTCCAGACCTCGTCGTTTAGCGCCAGCAGCCTTCGCGAATGAGCCAGTAAGCGCTCACCTTCAGCGGCAAAGCGCAGCCGCCGCCCATCTCGCTCGTGCAGGCTGACCGCTAACTGCGCTTCTAACCGCTGTAGCTGCATACTCACCGTGGACTGCGTATAGGCCAGCCGTTTCGCCGCTGCGGTCACGCTTCCGGTATCCGCAATCGCCACTAGCGTTCGCAACAGCGTTAAGTCAAACGTGGGTGCGCGCATACATCACCACTGTTGATGATATTGATCATAAAAGATCGTTATCTTGATGAGTGGGTGATGAGTATGCTGCGCGGCATAGGATCATTACAAGACTTGGTCCTCTTCAAAGTTTGGATCACTGAAGGCTCCAGGAGGCGCGTCATGCATCCCATTCACTCCCCAGTAGTCATATCCCCGAAATTCAGCGTCTGCGCCGCATTGGTGGCGGTGACGCTGTGGAGCATTGCGCCGCTGCTGGCGGAGCTTGCCCGCGACACCGCCCCTCTTCAGCTAACAGCACTTACCTTGCTAGCAGGTGCACTTGCCACTCTGCCGTTGAGTCGTCGTGCTGCTACACAAACCTGTTCGCTAGGCTGGCGGCTAAGCGTGTGGCTGGGTATCCCGCTACTGATCGTTGGGGCCGTTAGCAGCTACTTCATCGGTATGCGCCTTGCCCCCGCCGCCGAAGCGGCATTGATTACCTACACGTGGCCGGTGCTGTTTGTGCTATTGAGCCAATGGAGCCGCTGGGGTCGCCTGAGGTGGGCTAGTGTGGCTGGCGCGCTAATTGCCTTTTCAGGCGCAGCGCTTCTACTACTGCCCCAAGCGCTGAATGGTAGTTTTGGAGGCGCTGTATCCGGCTATGGTTTGGCACTGCTCGCCGCCTTCTGCTGGGCACTTTATTCCTGGCTTGGGCAGGCAGCACCGGTTTCTTTAACACCGTTGCTGCCACGTTTACTATTAGTGGCCTGTGCGATCACCTGCGCGGCAAGCCTACTATTGGAAAGCAGTGCCCCTCTACCCCGCGGTGAAGCGCTGCTAGCAGGTATCGCGTTGGGATTGGGTCCATATGGCATTGCTATGGTGGCCTGGGATAAAGCGCTGCGCTTTGGCCAAGCAAGCTTAGTGGGCAGCTTGGCCTATGGTGTGCCTATCCTGGCGGCCTTACTGCTCGTACTTGCCGGGGTAAGCGTCTTTGACTGGCGCCTACCCACAGCCGCCCTGCTGGTGGTTGTGGGTTGTTTAAAGGCGAGCCGTTGAGGTCGGCATCATCATTTCGCTAAGGGTAACCACTGGGCGGAGTGAGTAGGCGAGTCGTAACGTTTCAACAGCAGGCGGCCTTCAGGGTCAACCGCCAGCAGGCGTACTAGCCGACGTACTGCATTGTTAGGTGTCATAAGCGATCCATGCCTATTAGTGATAGATAAAACCAGCTCACCCATGATGGCGTTTCGGTGAGCTGGTTTAAACATAGCTGGTTTAGGGCACTTACGCGCGGCGCTCCCTATCTACTCATCACCTCCCCGACCCAAGTAGCGCGGTTTGGCGACGCCCTCTAACGCTTCAAGTGGAATGGTGAGCGTGGGCTGACCAACGGCATAAGGGGCTATCTCTCAATAAACGTTGTAGGTAACTTCCCAACTATTTTCCAGCGGGGCAATATTGTGGCTCTGGCTAAGCGGCCAGTTGGCAGTAAATTGATCATCGAAGCCCATCTCACCTATCCAGCGCTGATGTGCCTGTACCAGCAGGGAAAACGCATGAAAAATTTCATACCGCGAGAATGTCCGCCAGGTATATCTCATCCAGTGCGGCTTTCTTCTGTTTCCGCCGGATGCCGCCTTTGAAACGCTTCTCCCCTTTCAGGTAA
>Ga0194138_10001462_pt1 | contig 11284 bp, 11 predicted proteins | sample TARM_MetaG_T2_14_FD_134022 | JGI IMG/M metagenome (GOLD analysis project Ga0194138, IMG submission 134022) | Freshwater microbial communities from Pennsylvania, USA, analyzing microbe dynamics in response to fracking - TARM_MetaG_T2_14 (version 2) | ecosystem: Environmental > Aquatic >...
CATCTGGCGGGTTTTGTTGGAGTTCGGCATTTATGCCGCCCCACCGAGTGCCAAAAACTGCCTGAAGGCAGGACTCCAACAGGGATTTCGCTCCACCCGAAGCCAGATGAAAGAGCCCTGCCTGACAAATCCCGACTGTGCTTTTTTTCTTCCACCGGAGGGATTCATCATTAGCCATAAGCCTTTGCAATTATGACACTTTTCCAAGCCACCCTCTTCACCGGGCTCTTCCTCATCGCCTTCGGTGCTCATTTCCTCTGGCACGGCATGCGCTCGGCCGAGAGCGTGCGGGCCTTCCCCCGCTCCCGGACGGCCGCCTATATTTTGCTCGGCTCGGCGGCGGCGTGGTTCCTCTACAAAGTCACCCAGCTCGGTCCCGCCGACTTCGGGCAATACAAAAACCTCCTCTTCATCCTCTTCCTCGTCACCGCCGTCGGCTCTTTCATCTTCGTGCCCGACTTCCTCGCCGTCCGCGGCCTGGCCGCGCTCATCCTGCTGACGGGCGGCGCCCTGCTCGATGCGGCCTTCATGCACTACGGAGCGGCGCTAGTTCTGAAGTCTTTCGTCTATTTCGCGATTGTCGTCGCCCTCGTGCTCGGCGCAAACCCCTACAAACTGCGCGATTTCTTCGAGTGGCTCTACCGGAAAGAACTGCGCCCGCGCATCTTCGGCGGCGTCTTCGCCGTTTACGGACTGCTCCTGACGGGCGTGGCTTTCACCTACTGATTGGCGTGAACAGCGGACTCCTCATTATCGTGTCCGGCCCCGCCGGCAGCGGGAAGACGACCCTCTGCGAGCGCATGCTCGAAGAGCTGCCGCAGATCGAACGGGTCGTCACGTCCACCACGCGTGCGCCACGGGGCGGCGAAGTCGACACCGTCGATTACTACTTCTTCGACCGCGCCACCTTCGAGAAGAAAATCCAGGCGGGCGACTTCTACGAACACGCCCACGTCCACGGCAACCTCTACGGCACGCTGAAAAGCGAGGTGCAGGACAAACTCGCCGCCGGCACCGACCTGCTGCTCAACATCGACGTGCAAGGCGCGGCGCAGATGCGCGAAACCGCCCAAAACGACCCACTGCTGAGGGGCAAAGTCGTCACCGTCTTCATCATGCCCCCGAGCATCGAAGAGTTGGAAGCCCGCCTCCGCGGCCGCGGCACCGACGCCGAGGACGAAGTGCAACGCCGCATGCGTGTCGCCGTCGAAGAGATGGCGCACGGCCCGCACTACGACCACACCATTCTCAGCGGCTCCCGCGACGAAGACTTCGAGAACCTGAAGGCGATCTACGAGAACGCCAAGACGGAGAATCGCAGCGCCTGAGCTTGCTCGGGCCGACCGAGCCTGGATCCCGACTCTGGCGCGAGCGGGCTCGCACGCTACGCGCCGACCTTGACCGCTTTGAGCTTCCAGATGTGCTTGGCGTATTCGCGGATCGTGCGGTCGGAGGAGAACTTGCCGACGCAGGCGGTGTTCATGATCGCCATCTTCGCCCAGCGTTTTTTGTCGCTGAAGGCCTTGTCCACCTCTTCCTGCACGCGCACGTAGTCGGCGTAGTCGGCCAGGCAGAGGAAGGGGTCGCCCCCTTCGAGCCAGCTGCCGCAGAGCGGCGCGAAGGCGTCGTCCTCGCCGGGCGTGAAGTAGTCCGAGCGCAGCCAGTCGATGACGGACTTGAGTTCCCAGTTGCCGTTGTAGTAGTCGTAGGGGTTGTAGCCCCCGGCGCGGAGGGCGTCCACTTGCTCGACGGTGTTGCCGAAGATGAAGATGTTGTCGTCGCCGACTTCCTCGCCGATCTCGACGTTGGCGCCGTCGAGGGTGCCGATGGTGAGCGCGCCGTTGAGCGCGAGCTTCATGTTGCCGGTGCCGGAGGCTTCCTTGCCGGCGGTGGAAATCTGCTCGGAGAGGTCGGCGGCGGGGATCATCTTCTCGGCCATGGTCACGCGGTAGTTCTGGGGGAAGACGACCTTGATCTTACCGTTAATGCGGGGATCGTTGTTGATCTTCCCTGCGACCTTGTTGATGGCGCGGATGATGTTTTTGGCCAGCGCGTAGCCCGGCGCCGCTTTCGCGCCGAAGATGAAGACACGGGGGTTCATCCCGTAGTCCGGATCGTTGAGCAGGCGGCGGTAGAGCGTGAGGATGTGCAGCAGGTTGAGGTGCTGGCGCTTGTATTCGTGGAGGCGCTTGATCTGCACGTCGAAGAGCGCGTCGGGGCTGATCTCGGTGCCGGAGTCGGCGCGCACGAAGTCGGCGAAGGCCTGCTTGTTCGCGCGCTTGATCTCCATGAAGCGCTTTTGGAACTTGGCGTCGTCGGCCAGCTTGGCGATGTCCTGAAGCTGATCCAGGTTCTTCGGCCAATCGTCGCCGACTTTTTCGTCGATCAACGCGCTCAGGCCGGGGTTGCAGGCCAGCAGCCAACGGCGCGGCGTGATGCCGTTGGTCATGTTGATCAATTTGTTCGGATAGAGTTCGTGGAAGGTGGCGAAGAGGTGCTTCTTCAGCAGTTCGGTGTGGAGGGCGGCCACGCCGTTGACCTTGGTCGAACCGACGACGGAGAGGTAGGCCATGCGCACCATCTTGGGCTGGCCTTCTTCGATGATGGAGAGTTCCGACTTTTTGGCGTCGTCGCCCGGCCATTTGGCCTCGACCTCGCCCTGGAGGAAGCGGGCGTTGATCTCGTAAATGATCTCCAGGTGGCGCGGCAGGACTTTCTCGAAGAGCGGCACGCTCCATTTTTCGAGGGCTTCGGGAAGCAGCGTGTGGTTCGTGTAGTTGCAGCAGCTGCGGGTGATCTCCCAGGCGGCGTCCCAGTCGAGTTCGTACTCGTCGACGAGCAGACGCATGAGCTCGGGGATGGCGATGGCCGGGTGCGTGTCGTTGAGCTGGAGGGCGTTGTAGTCCGCGAAGTCCGACCAGTCGCCGTGGCTGGCGTGGTAGCGGCGGATGATGTCCTTGAGCGAGCAACTGACGAAGAAGTACTGCTGCACGAGGCGCAGCTCCTTGCCGTTTTCGGTGGAGTCGTTCGGATAGAGCACCTTGGAGATGGTCTCGCCCATCGCCTTCTCGCGCACCGCTTCGACGTAACCGCCCTCGTTGAAGATGTCGAGGTCGAACTCGTGGGTGGACTTGGAATCCCAGAGGCGGAGGAAGTTCACCGTCCCGCCGCCGTAGCCGACGATGGCGATATCGTAGGGCACCCCTTCGATGACCTTGTAGTCCACCCACTTCGGCTTGAAGACGCCTTTGCTGTCCATCCGGTGCTCGACGCGGCCGTAGAGTCGCACCTTCTGTGCGAAATTCGGGCGCATGACTTCCCAGGGGCAGCCCTTCTCCATCCACACGTCGGGGTGCTCGATCTGGTAGCCGTCCTTGAACTCCTGGCGGAACAGGCCGAATTCGTAGTGGATGCCGTAGCCGACCGCAGGCAGGTCGAGCGTGGCGAGCGAGTCGAGGAAGCAGGCGGCGAGGCGGCCGAGGCCGCCGTTGCCGAGCCCCATGTCGGCCTCTTCGTCGGCGATCTCGCCGAAGTCCTGCCCGAGCTCGGTCAGCGCGTCGCGGGTCGGCTCGAACAGGCCGGAGTTGTGCAGATTATTGACCAGCAGACGCCCCATCAGATACTCGAGACTCAGGTAGTAGGCGCGGCGCACCTTCTTCTTGTGGTGCGCCTCCTGCGTCTTCATGAAGCGGTCGAGCAGGCGGTCGCGCACGGCGTAGCACGTGGCCGTCCACCACTCGTCCTTGGTCGCGCTCTCCGGATGGCGGGCGAGCGTGAAGCGCAAGTGGTTGAGGATGGAAGATTTCATCGACTCTGCGGTCTCGCCGACATCGAAACGGAAGGCTTTGGCCGCCGTTTCCGCGGTGGGCGCTTTGTTCGTAGTCGGTTTTTTCTTAGGCTTGGTCGCGGTCTTGGTCATAAGAGTGTCAGGAGTGTTTTTCGTTGTTGAAATTAAGTCCGGGGCAGGGCACCCGGGGGAGAGGGATTGCACAGTTTTTTCGGCTCTCTTGAAAGAACGAAAGCAGAAAAGAGGCCGTTTCTTAACAAAAGTGAGCGTCGCCACTGATAGGCATCGATTGCGCGTCACGCGAAGCGAGCGTTTTTCTCGATCGCGGTGGTTCGCTCGCGTCGCGCTACGATTGGCTGCTAATCGCAATCATATCCGGCCTTCGACTAGGGCTACTCCGAGACGACGCAGGGCAACAGCGCCGCGTCCTTCATGCCGTGGATGATTTTCTTGTCGGCCGGGCAGAGCGTGGCGAGGATGCCGTGGAGGTTCGCCGCCTTGGCCTCTTCATCGACGAAATAGTAGGGGCAGAGCCGTATGCGCCCTTCCATCTGGTGGAGGCTGCCGTCGTCGCGGTAAACGGGGTGGCGCAGACGCTTGGGCTTCTCGTAGGTCTGCAAAATGTGGAGGGAGGTATCGGCCATCGCGATGGCCTGCTGGATGGCGCTCTCCCAATCGGCGCGTGAGGAGTCGCTGCCCAAGGTCACACTGCGGGCGCCCCAGGCGCTCTCGTGGAAGCCGCTGATCTTGATGATCAAATTGCGCTCTTTCTTGCTCGCTTCGATCAGCTGCGACCAATCGGTCAACGGCTTCCCGCCGACGTAAGGGGCGTCGAGCACCGCGTTGGGCGGCAGCTCGACGGGGTCGACGACCCAAGTCTGCGGGATGACTTTGGCCAACGTCTTGTAGGCCTGCTTGGAAAGGTTTTCCCGCCAGTAGTCTTCGAGCATGTGGTGGTGGAAGAGCGCCAAGTTGAGCTTCTCTTCCTGGAAGGGCCGCATGGGCGGCGTGAGCCGGACGTGGTCCGCCTCGCGGGCTTTGAGCAGAAATTCGCCGATCGAAACGTTGGCCAAATCGAAGAGCTCCCAGAAGCGGTAGATCACATCCACCTTCCGGGGGTCGCCGTCGATGCCCACGCAGATGTCGTCGCCCAGCGGCATCACGTCGTCGGGGTGGAAGACGTGCACGCGGCGCCCGAGCTGCCGGAGTTGGGAGGCCAGCCACTCCATCTCGGGGCGGTAGGTCGCGGCTTCGTCACTGACGAGGATGGCGACGTAGGGCGCGCTGACATTGGGCACGCGGCGGGCCAGCACTTCGTAGAAAGCCGCCACCATGTCCTGCGCCCCGGCGCCGATCAGGGCATCGCCGTGCACCGGCGTGTAGAGACGGTTCAAAAACGCGGTCAGACCGATGCCGCCGGGCACCGAGTCGATCTCCGTCATGGCGAAACCGTCTTCCGTGAGCAGCAGATCCGGGCGGATGACCATGGGCATGGCGCCGCGCAGCTCTTTGGCGCGCGCGTGCCGGAGGAGCGCCTCGGGCTTGCCGCGGTCCAGATAGGCCGCCACCCAGGGCGCTTTCAACGGACGGTTGCGGAGGAGGTTCTTCCCCTCCGCCGAGCGCAGGTAGAGCGTCTCCTGCGCCTTATAGAATTCGTAGCAGGCCTGCCCGATCTGCTCGATCTGCTTGACCTGTGCCGGACTCAGCGGGAAGGCCTGGGGCGAGTAGCGCCAGGTCTTGTTCTCGAACAGGCTCTGGTCGGAGAAGGCCGCGAGGGCGTCTTCGTGGCCGAGCGCTTTGTCAGGTTTCTCTATTTTGCTCATATCTTTCCACACGTCTTTCGTAGCACGATGGCGATAGCCATTGTGAGCGTCGCGCAAGTATCCAATACTGGCTGTCGCCAGCGTTTTACAGCAAAAAGAAAAATGCCGGACTCACTCATCACCAAATTCCCGGTCGGCGGCCGCTTTGCGCGAGGTGGGGCCGCCGGCTCGGAGCCAGGCGTGGACGAAGGGGTCGAGCGCGCCGTCCATCACGGCCTGGACGTTGCCGGTCTCGACGCCGGTGCGGAGGTCTTTGACCATCTGGTAGGGCTGGAAGACGTAGGATCGGATCTGGTTGCCCCAGGCGATCTCGCCCTTTTCCCCGTAGAATCGCTCCATCTCGCTGCGCTTCTCGTCCTCCTTCTTCTCGTAGAGGCGGGACTTCAGCGTCTTCATCGCGGTGGCCTTGTTCTTGATCTGCGAGCGCTCGTTCTGGCAGGTCACGACGATGCCGCTCGGGATGTGGGTGAGGCGCACGGCGGACTCCGTCCGGTTGACGTGCTGCCCGCCCTTGCCGCTGGCGCGGTAAACGTCGGTGCGAATATCGGCCTCGTCGATCTCGATATCGATGTCGTCTTCGATCTCCGCGACCACGTCCACCGAGCTGAAGGAGGTGTGCCGCCGGGCGTTGGAATCGAAGGGGCTGATCCGGACGAGCCGGTGCACGCCGCGCTCGGCCTTGCAGTAGCCGAAAGCGTTCGGCCCCTCGACCCGGATCGTGGCGGAGCTGATCCCGGCTTCCTCGCCGGGCTGGATATCCAAGACTTCGGTTTTGAAACCGGCCTGCTCCGCCCAGCGTGTGTACATGCGCAAGAGCATGTCCGCCCAGTCGCAGCTCTCGGTGCCGCCGGCGCCGGAGTTGACGGTGAGGAAAGCGTTGCAAGCGTCGTGCGGCCCGCCGAGGAAGGAGGCGAGTTCGAGCTGGTCGAGCTTCGGTTGCAGACGCTTGAGCGTGTCGATGACTTCCTGCCGGTAGCCCTCGGCCTCGGGGGCGTCGCCCATCTCGTCGACCAGTTCCAACATGGCGTTCAGGTCTTCGACCTTGGCGTTGAACTCCCTCGACGGATGGACCGAATGTTTCAACCGGTTCGACTCGGCGATCACCTTTTGGGCGGCCGCCTGGTCATCCCAGAAGCCGGGCGCCGACATTTGCGCTTCGAGCGCGCTGATGCGTTTTTTCTTTGTATCCCCGTCAAAGATACCTCCAGATATGGCCCGCGCGGCGGGTGATTTCTTCGATTTGCGAACGGATTTCCGGTGTGATCAGATTCATGGACACCAGTGCAACAAAGCCCGCCGAATATTAAAGACTAAAAATGAACATTTCCCTCTTCGACTACCACCTGCCGGCGGAACTGATCGCCCAGGAGCCGAGCGCCGAGCGCGACGCCTCCCGCCTGATGGTCGTCGACCGGGCGACCCGAGAAGTCACCCACACGCGCTTCTCCGAGATCGGCAGGCACCTGCCGGAGAAACCCCGCTTCTTCCGCAACAACGCCGCCGTGCTCAAGGCGCGCCTCTTCGGCCAACGCCCCGCCGGCGGCAAGGTCGAATGCCTGCTCCTCCAGCCCGCGGAAGACGCCCAGACCTGGTGGTGCCTGCTCAAACCGGGAAAGAAGACCCTCAACGCCGGCCGCTTCGAACTGCCCGGCGAATACGAGGCCGAAGTCCTCGAAGCGGGCCGCAACGGCAACTACCGCGTCCGCTTCCAGCCCGAGCGCGACGAATCCATCACCGACCTCTCCGAGCGTCTCGGCATTCTCCCCCTCCCCCCTTACATTGAGCGCAGCGACGACGACCCCCGCCGGGACAACGACAACGAGCGCTACCAGACCGTCTACGCCGACTTCGCAAGACGCATCGCGGTGGCCGCGCCGACCGCCGGACTGCATTTCACGCCCGGACTGATCGCGGAACTGGAGGCAAACGGCGCCGCCTTCCACGACCTCACCCTCCAGATCGGCATCGGCACCTTCCACCCGATCCAGGTCGAGAACATCCGAGACCACAACATCCACCACGAGTGGTACGAGATCCCCGCCGAGGTCTTCGCCCAACTGCAAAAGCCGGAGGCGGGCGCGCGCATCGCCGTCGGCACCACCTCGGCGCGCTCGATCGAAGACGCCCTGCGCCGGGTGGCACGCGCCCCGGCTGCGCCCGGCGAAGCCTTTCGGCGAAGCGGGGAGGCCTGCCTCACTCCCTCCGGCTCCGTGCAGGCCGAGGCCGACATCTACATCTACCCGCCCGCCGAATTCGCTGGCGTCGACGCCATGATCACCAACTTCCACCTCCCGAAATCGACTTTGCTCTGTCTCGTTTCCGCCTTCCTCACCCCGGGGCGGGAAGACGGTATCGACCGGCTAAAGGAACTTTACGCAGAGGCGATTGATCATAAGTATCGCTTTTACAGCTACGGCGACGCCATGCTCATCCTCTGAACATCCAAAGCCTAGCAAATCGACAAGCACCCCGACCGCTCCGATGCCCGCCAACCGAAAACGGCGGGCGTCATAAATGACGCCCCTACGAATTTACGGGAATAACCGCGCCCCCCGCCACTCACATGAACGACACAGAGACTTTGAATTTCGAAGAGATCGTGAGTGCCTACTACCAACCGCTCTATCGTTTCGGCTACAGCCTGGCCAAGAACGAGCACGAGGCGGGCGACCTTGCCCAGCAGACCTTTTTCATTTACGCGGAAAAGGGCGACAGCCTGCGCGACAAGTCCAAGGTCAAGTCCTGGCTCTTCACCACCCTTTACCGCGAATTCCTCCGCCGCCGGAAGAAAGAATCGCGCATGGACCACTACGAACCGGAGATGCTCGAAGCGGCCGGCGGCGCTGTCGAGTCCCACATCCACCGCAGCCTCGATGCGAACCTCGCCCTCGAAGCCCTCGCCGAAGTCGACGAAGTTTACCGCCAGCCCCTCGCCCTGTTTTACATGAAAGATCTCTCTTACAAGGAGATCGCCGAAACGCTCGACGTGCCCATCGGCACCATCATGTCGCGCCTCTCCCGCGGCAAAGCCCAGTTGCGCGGCATCTTCAAGCGAAAGGAAACCGAAACCGCCTGACCGAAAGGAGGAACCTCTGACCATGCGACACGACGAAGCCAAACAACTCCTCGAACTCTGCCGCCCCGGCAACGAGGCCGACCGCCAAGACCCCGCGCTCGCGGAGGCCTTCGCCCTGCTCGACACCGACGCCGGGCTGCGCGCCTGGTTCGAGGCGCAACAGGCGACCGACGCCCGCATCAGCGCGAGCCTCAACTCCCTCGAAGCGCCCGCCGACCTCAAGGCCGGCATCCTCGCCGGCATGCGGCTGCACCAGGGGCAAGACGGCCTAAAGGCCGCACTCCAACCAGAGCCCGCGGGTTCCGAGAGTTGGAGTGCGCCCTTCAGGGCGTCCCGAACCGATGAAAAGGCCGCCTCCGCCTGCCCACAGAACGAGACAGCGGACAGCACTCGGCGCGCCTGGTGGCGCCAACCCTGGATCGGCATCGCCGCAGTCTTCGCGGTCGCCCTGGTCATACTCTACGCACCCGAAACCGCGCCCGGCACAAACGCCCCCGACTCGATCGCCCTGGCCGGCCTCCCGCCGGTCATCCAATTCCTCTCCGGGGAGATCGACTCGCTCAAATCCCGGCAGTTCGACAAGCGCGACGAAAACCCGGAAAACCTCACGGCCTATCTCGTCAGCCACCAGGCGCCGTCCCCGGACGCCATCCCCGACTGTTTGTCGAAAATGCCGAGCATCGGCTGCGTCACCTTCGATTACAAGAATGCAAAACTCAGCATGATTTGCTTCAAGAACGGGAATGTGTATCATCTCGTCACCGCCGACAAAGCCACCTACCCGGATCCCTTGCCCGAGCAGCCCAGCTTGTTCGAGTGCAAAGACAAGGCCTTCCGCCTCTGGGTCGATGGCGAGCAAGTCAAAATACTCACCGTCCACGGAACCAAAGAAGACATTCCCGAATTCATCTAATCAACGATGAAGCCCCTGCGACGCTTTCCAGACGAACCGCCAGGGCATCGCCGCCCACCTCTCGCCCGCGTAGTCGACCCCGACTCTGGGTGTCGCCGAAATCTCGTCCGCATCCGGCACAACCTCGGCCTCCTCGACCCAGAGCCCCGCGACACGCGTCAGCGGCAACTCGTTGAAGCGCTTGTCCACTTGGAGATGCTTCGTGAGTCGCCCCGGTCCGGTGACGCCCTCCACCCCACGGATGAGTACCGCCGCCGGATAACCCACTTCCCGCGTGGTCAAATTAAGCAACCAGTGCACCCCGTAGCAGAGGTAAACGTAGCTCCGCCCCGGTGCGCCGAACATCACTTTGTTGCGCACAGTCACCCCCTTGTGCGCATGCGAGGCACGGTCTTCGAAACCGTCGTAGGCCTCCGTCTCTGCGATGCGAGCCCGCAGGATTTTTCCGGAGTCCAGCCGTCGGCAGAGCGTCCGTCCCAATAGCTCGCGCGCCACCGTCACGGTGTCCCGCTCGTAGAAGGATCGTTTCAACACCCTGGTCACTTAAAACTCCCGATCCTTCGTATCGACCGCCAAAGTCACCGGTCCATCATTGTGCGCATCAATGTCCATGTGCTCACCGAAGACACCCGTCGGCACCGGTCTGCCCAAGGCCTCCGAATCGTCGAGCGACGCATCCATCCGACCCGCATCGCGCTCGAACACGCGCAGTTTCACGATCCGCGCGACCAGCCAATCCGCATCGGCTTCGCCGTCCTCGCGCCCCACGCCGAGAAAGACCAATAGCCCCGGGCCGATCTCTCCGACGATGGAGCCATCGACGCTCACCGTAGCGGAGGACACTCTTTGGATGACTGCGCGCATGCGGAGCATGCAAACGGATTTGATTTGGGTGACAAGCCTCACTCGTCGTCAGGTTGGCTTTGCCGGTTGAGGCTGAGCCTGCCGGAATGCCCCGACAAGCCGCAACTTCCAATCCTGTGGGGCGGCAAAGCCCAGGGCGCTTTCATTTGCATTCGATCCAATCCCTTGTAACCTGTGTTTCATAATGAAGTCGCTCAACCTCGCTTCCTTGCTCCTGCTCATCGCCCTCTCCGGCTGCGTTTCGCCGACGACCGTGGATTACGACAGCGCCGCAGCCGCCCAATTCCCGGAATACCAATGCTTCGTCATCGACAGCCGCGAGACGCGCGCCAACTACCAGGACGTGGTGCTCAGCCCCATCGTCGACCGCCGCATCGAGCAGGCCATCGGCCGGACGCTCCGCGCCAAAGGGATGCGGGACGATTGCGCCCAGCCCGACTTCCGCGTCACCTTCAACACCGTGACCAAGACCAAGACCGAGGTCACCGACCTCGGCGTCGGCCCGGCTCCCTTCCGCCGGCACCCCTACTACGGCTACTACTCCGGGTATAGCATGCTCGACATCGACCAATACGAGCAAGGCACCTTCATCATCGACATCATCGATCAAGACAGCAAACAGCTCGTCTGGCGCGGCGCCTACACCAAGCGCCTCGGCTGGAGCGCCCCGGACGACGCCGAAGTCCAGCAGATCGTGAGCGAGATTTTGGCGGAATTCCCGCCGCAGGCAAAGTGAGCCCACGGCACCGCGCGGATACGACGGCCCCGAATCTCCGGGCAAACGACGGCCTGAAGGCCGGACTCCAACCCAGCCCCACGAC
>Ga0194138_10001465_pt1 | contig 11269 bp, 8 predicted proteins | sample TARM_MetaG_T2_14_FD_134022 | JGI IMG/M metagenome (GOLD analysis project Ga0194138, IMG submission 134022) | Freshwater microbial communities from Pennsylvania, USA, analyzing microbe dynamics in response to fracking - TARM_MetaG_T2_14 (version 2) | ecosystem: Environmental > Aquatic >...
GAAAGTATCCAGAAGACGTTCCCTTAATTGGCGCGGTGTCGTCTCGCTCGTATCAATGACCAACTGCGAGCGATTGCGGATATCCTCAAGCAATTCCCGCTCTTTACGGATCCCTTCCAGCACGGTTCCGCCTGATTGGGTCAGGGGATGGCTTCTTCTTGTCTCTTTGTATCGGGACACGAGCACATCATCCTTCGAATCGAGGAAGATGACCTTAGTTGTGATGAAGGAAGTGTTGTCCAAACTGTCCACAGCAGACATGATTTCCTCGAAAAAGGCACGGGAGCGCAGATCGATCACTAAGCAGATCCGGCTGATTTTGCCCGATTCCTTCACAAGCTCCCAAAATTTAGGCAACAAACTTGGGGGCATATTATCTATACAGAAATAGCCTAAATCTTCGAATGTCTGCAAAGCCACCGTTTTCCCGGCGCCGCTCATCCCCGTTATGACTACCAGTTCGAGAGTGTCTGCCATAATAATTCCTCCAGTCAATAAATAGTTACAGCCATTATAACATACCGGGCGTATCATTTGTCCATTTATGAACATTTTAATGTTTCTTAAGTTTTGGGCGTCTAAACGCGTTCTGATTTGCAGGGGATTCCGCTTAAGCTGACAAGCGCACATGGCCAAAAAGCGGCCACTTAGCGCTTGCCCTCTTAATGCTCACCCCCTCCCGCAAATCATCTCGCTCTTTTTAAACGCGTTCTGATTTGCAGGGGATTCCGCTTAAGCTGACAAGCGCACATGGCCAAAAAGCGGCCACTTAGCGCTTGCCCTCTTAATGCTCACCCCCTCCCGCAAATCATCTCGCTCTTTTATGTTTGAAGTGGCGGGCGGCGGCTACTGCGTTTTGCCAGCCGGCGTAGAGGTCATCGCGCGTTTCGGATGCTATTTGCGGGTGGAATTCGCAGTCAGGTTCCCAATTTTTGATGATGTCATCGGTGTCTTCCCAGAATCCCACAGCGAGCCCGGCCAAATAGGCGGCGCCCAGTGCGGTTGTCTCCAGCACTTTGGATCTGGTCAAAGTCGTGTTCAGCAGATCGCTTTGGAATTGCATCAGGAAATTATTGTGGGCCGCTCCTCCATCGACGCGCATATTCGTGATGACCAAACCGGAATCTTTCTGCATCGTATCCACGACGTCCTTCGTCTGATAAGCCAAAGATTCGAGCGTCGCACGGATCAGATGCGCCTTGGAAGTCCCTCTCGTCAATCCGAAGAAGGCGCCGCGCACATCCTGGTCCCAGTAGGGTGCCCCCAGTCCGACGAATGCCGGAACCATATACACATTTTCGTTCGACTCGATCATTTCGGCATATTCCTCCGATTCCGCGGCTGTCCGGATCAATTGGGCTTCGTCCCGCAGCCATTGCAAAGCGGAGCCGGCCACAAAAATGCTGCCTTCGAGGGCATACGTCACTTCGCCGTTCAGTCCGTAGGCGATGGTGGTCAGCAGGCCATTTCCCGATTTCACGGGCGTTGTTCCGGTGTTCATGACGATGAATGCGCCGGTACCGTAAGTATTCTTTACCATCCCCTCTTCAAAACCGGTCTGGCCGAAAAGTGCGGCTTGCTGATCACCTGCGATGCCGGCAATCGGGATGCGCGAACCGTAAAAATCATTTTCCACCGTGTACCCATATATTTCCGATGATGACCGTACTTCCGGGAGCATCGTCCGCGGAATATCCAACAAATCCAGAATCTCTTCATCCCATTCCAGGTCATAAATATTGAACAGCATCGTCCGGCTGGCGTTGGAAACATCCGTTACGTGCACCTTTTTCCCTGACAGCTTCCAGACGATCCATGTATCGATGGTGCCGAAAAGCAGTTCCCCCTTTGCGGCCCGCTCACGCGCGCCCGGGATATGGTCCAGCAGCCATCTGATCTTAGTTGCCGAAAAATAGGAATCGATGATCAGCCCGGTTTTCTCATGGATGAATTCGTTGTGGCCTTCCCGCTTCAGTTTGTCGGCGATTTCCGAGGTCTGGCGGGATTGCCAGACAATCGCATGATGGATCGGCATTCCCGTAACGCGATCCCATACGACCGTCGTTTCGCGTTGGTTCGTGACCCCGATAGCGGCGATTTCCTCCGGCCGGATGGCACCCCTGATCAGCGCATCGGCTATGACCGACTGGACACTGATCCAAATTTCATTCGCGTCATGCTCCACCCAGCCAGGTTCAGGGTAATACTGCATCAATTCGCGCTGCGAAGAAGAGAGGATGGTACCCTGCTTATCCCAGATGATCGCCCGTGTGCTGGTTGTGCCCTGATCTATCGACATGATGTATTTTTTATCCATTTGCACTCCTCTTTTCTGGATTGAAAATTGTTTTTGCCCCCAAAAGCGAAAACGTTCTCATTTATCCATTTGGGCACGTCATTGCCTCTCCCTTTATCCTAGCATTCTTTTTGAACGAATCCCACTTATTCTTCTTAGCTCCAAGCCTGATCAAAAAGCATCGACCCGCTTATATTGAACAACCATTTTGTCAATTTTTCAACATTCAAATCGAACGAATTTCAAAATGTAAAAATTTAGCGGAAATATACCGCCACCACAAGGATGAAAACCCTACCGAATACGCGCGTTTTTCACAATCTTCCGGCCTTATCATTTGCAAAAAGGCTTTGTTGCGCGTTAAGGTAAAGTAAGACATTTGTGAAATCAAAAATACCAAGAGGTGAAACACATGATAGAATTCAAAAATTTAACCAAGCGTTTCCCGGGCGGAAAAATTGCCGTGGACGCGCTGAATCTGACGTTCAATGACGGAGAGTTCATTGCCTTCATCGGCACCAGCGGCAGCGGCAAAACTACCTCCATGCGCATGATCAACCGGATGATCGAACCCTCCTCCGGCGAAATCCTGATCGACGGCAAAAACATCAAAGAAATGAATGCGGTGGAACTGCGACGCCAAATCGGCTACGTCATCCAGCAGATCGGCCTGATGCCACACATGACCATCTTCGAAAACATTGTCATGGTCCCGAAATTACTGAAATGGCCAGTCGAAAAACAAAGGCAGATCGCCGAAGAACTGATCCAAAAAGTCGACCTGCCCTTGGATTTTCTGGAACGCTACCCGTCCGAACTATCCGGCGGACAACAGCAACGGATCGGCGTTATCCGCGCTTTGGCGGCCGATCAGGACATCATTCTGATGGATGAACCTTTCGGAGCTTTGGACCCGATCACCCGCGATTCCCTCCAGGAACTCCTCAAACAACTGCAAAGGGAATTGGGCAAAACGGTTATCTTCGTCACCCACGATATGGATGAGGCTTTGAAGCTCGCCGACCGGATCGTCATCATGCAGGACGGAAAAGTCGTCCAATTCGACACGCCCGACAACATCCTGATGGAACCGGCGAACGAATTCGTCGAAAACTTCATCGGCGAGGAACGTCTGAGCCAAGCACGCACGAACTTCCGCACCGTGGAGCAGATCATGATCCGCGGACCGGTATCCGTAGGGGCCGAGCAGAATCTTTCCGAAGCGATCAAGCTGATGCGCACCCGCCGTGTCGACAGCCTGTTCGTCACGGATGCGGATGATGTGCTGTTGGGCATGCTGAGCGTCGAAGCGATCGATCTCAACCGCCGCAGACCGGTCACTGTCGGCGAAGTCATGAGTGAAGTTTCCTTCGTCCGCGAAGGCACGCTCGTCCGGGATGCGCTGCAGCGCATTTTGAAATTGGGCTACAAAAATATTCCGGTCGTCGATGAAAACAACCGGCTGATCGGCCTGATCACGCGCACCTCCATCGTGGACATGGTCTATGATACGATCTGGGGAGACCTGGAGCCCGAAGTGCCGGCTGAAGAGGTCATCGAAACGACTGCAGACATCGAAACGGTTAAGGGGTGATGGACAATGGACTTTTTGACGACGAACGGTCCCGAATTGCTCCTTAAGACGGGCGAGCATTTCTACATTTCGGCCTTGGCCCTGCTGCTTGGCGTTCTGGTCGCTGTTCCTTTGGGCATCGTCTTGACACGCTTCAAACGCTGCTCCGGTTTCATCATCAGCTTCGTTTCGGTTCTTCAGACTATCCCTTCCCTGGCTTTGTTGGCATTGATGATTCCCCTCTTCGGGATCGGAAAAGTCCCCGCCATCGTGGCTTTGTTCATCTATTCTTTGTTGCCGATCCTGCGGAATACATTCATCGGCATCTCGAATGTGGAAAGCACCATTGTTGATTCCGCAAAAGGGATGGGGCTGACCGACAATCAGATCATTTTCCAGGTCAAATTGCCTTTGGCTGCTCCGGTCATCATGTCTGGCATCCGCTTGGCCGGTGTCTATGTGATTGCCTGGGCAACGCTTGCTTCCTATATCGGAGCCGGCGGATTGGGCGACTATATTTTCAACGGCTTGAATGTATACGATCAGGAAATGATCATTTGGGGAACGTTGCCGGTGACCTTTTTGGCTTTGCTGGCTGATTTCCTGCTCGGTAAGCTTGAAAAAGTCGTTTCCCCTCAGACAACATCCGCAACAAAAGGAGGCAACTGATCATGAAGAAACGTTTAAAAAAATGGTTGCTTTTCCCGCTGGCGTTCCTGTCGTTGGCTGCTTGCTCATTGCCAGGCCTTGGTGCATCCGTCAATAATGAAGGCATCGTCATCACCGGCGGAACAACGACCGAAATGCAATTGTTGAGCTATATGGTCAGAGGGATGGTCGAACACTACCTGCCGGGTGTTTCCGTGGATATGGTCAATAATCTCGGCTCCTCGACGCTGAATCACCAGGCCATGATCGGTGGGGATGCGAATGTATCGGCTGCGCGCTATACCGGGACATCCCTGACCGGCGAATTGGGTCTGGATCCCCTCACTGATCCCGCTTTGGCTTTCGGGACAGTCGTCGACGGTTTCGATGAACAATTCGATCAGGTTTGGTTCCCATCCTATGGGTTTGCCAACACGTACGCCTTTCTGGTGACACGTGACTTTGCCGAAGAAAATGATCTGGAGACTGTCAGTGATCTCGCCGCCTTGGCTCCGAATTTGCGGGCCGGGGTCGACACGTCCTGGATGGAACGTGAAGGCGACGGTTATGAAGCCTTCAAAGCGACTTATGGCTTTGATTTCCAGCGCGTCTATCCGATGCAGGTCGGGCTCGTCTATGACGCTTTGCAGGCGGACGAAATGGACATCGTTTTGGGCTATTCCACTGACGGACGGATCGCGAGCTATGACCTGGTCGTTCTCGAAGACGACCTGCACTTGTTCCCGCCTTATGACGCCAGTCCGGTTGCCACAAAAGAAATATTGGCAGCCTACCCCGAATTGGAGACGGTCCTGCTGAAATTGGAAGGCACGGTGACGGACGAAATGATGCAGGCGATGAACTACGAGGTCGATAATGACTTGGTCGAAGCCCAAACGGTCGCCCGGAATTTCCTGGAAGCGAACAATTATTTTGAAGATAAAGCGGTCACACCCTTGAAGGAGGCAGAATGATGAACTTGAGTGAAATGAATATGCTGCAGCAACTGCTCTACTATTATAGAGAAAACGCCAGCTATGTCTTCGAACAATTCACCCGCCATTTCCTGATTTCCGTCTATGGCGTGCTGTTCGCAGCGATCGTGGCGATTCCGCTCGGTTTCTGGATCGCCCGCCACAAAAAGCTGGCGGACTGGATCATCGGCGCCGCCAATGTAATCCAGACGATCCCTTCGCTGGCATTGCTGTCCATTTTGATGCTGGGGCTCGGACTCGGTTCGGACACCGTCATTGCGACCGTCTTCCTCTATTCCTTACTGCCGATCATCAAGAACACCTACACTGGCGTCCGGAATGTCGATGCCGCGCTTTTGGATACCGGAAAGGGCATGGGGATGACGCGGATGCAATTGACTTATCTGGTCGAATTGCCGCTGTCGCTTTCCGTCATCATGGCCGGCTTGCGCAATGCCTTGGTCGTGGCAATCGGCATCACCGCCATCGGTACCTTCATCGGCGCCGGCGGATTGGGGGACATCATTTCCCGCGGCGTGAACGCGACGAACGGGACGGCCATCATCCTGGCCGGAGCCATCCCGACTGCCCTGATGGCCGTTCTGGCCGATTGGCTGCTGGGTTCGCTGGAGAAACGTTTGGATCCCTCCAGCAAAGCAAAACGTTAGGGTTGAGGTCATAAAATAAGCAGTGAAGCCGAAGGATAAGGCCTTTCCACACGCAGTGGATCGCCTTGTCCTTTCCATTTTTGGGGCTTCTGCCCGGTTTTGCCATCGGATAATTTCTTTTAATGATTTTCCATTTGTGATAGAATAGATTGGACTCTAGACGGACAGATATTCTGAGCTAGCAAGAGATACTTAAGGAGTGGTATAAATGTGTGGTTTTGTTGGATACATCCATGGATCGACTGCATGGAACCATCAGACTGTGATTGAAGGTATGATGAACAGGATCGTCCACCGCGGACCAGACAGCGGCGGCACGTATTCTGATGACAAGGTAACTTTGGGCTTCCGCCGCTTGAGCATCATCGATCTTTCCGATAACGGAAAACAACCGATGTACAGTGCGGACGGAAATTTGGTATTGGTTTTCAACGGCGAAATCTTCAACTTCCAGGAGTTGCGCGAAGATCTGAAGCAAAAAGGACACGTCTTCCATTCCAAAACGGACAGTGAAGTTTTGATCTACGGCTACAAGGAATACGGTTATGACTTCGTGAAACAATTGCGCGGCATGTTCGCGTTCGCGATCTGGGATAAAGTGAACGATACGATGTTCATCGCCCGCGACGGCTTCGGCATCAAACCGTTGTACTATACGACGAACACAACCGACGGCAGCTTGCTTTTCGGTTCTGAAATCAAGTCATTTTTGGCTCACCCTGCTTTCATCAAGGAAGTGAACAAGGATGCTTTGCGTCCTTACTTGACGCTGCAATATTCTTCGATGGGCGAAACCTTCTTCAAAGGCGTCCACAAATTGAAGCCGGCGCATTACATGGTGCTGAAAGGCAACGATATCCATACGGTCGAATATTGGGACAAGAAATTCCATGCCGAAAACGGCACTTTCGAAAGCTTTGTGGAAGAAGTCAAAGCAACGATGGCCGATTCCGTCCGCGCCCACAAAATCAGTGACGTGAAGACCGGCGCTTTCCTTTCCGGCGGCGTAGATTCCAGCTTGGTCACCGCCCTGATGAAACCGGAAAAATCCTTCTCGGTCGGCTTCTCCGAATATGAAAAAATGTTCAACGAAACCAACCAAGCGGCCGATCTTTCCGAAATCCTCGGCATCGAGAACGTCCGCAAGTACATCTCGCCGGAAGAAGCCTTCCATGCCCTGCCGACCATCCAATACCATATGGATGAACCGCAATCGAATCCTTCTTCCGTTCCGTTGTATTTCTTGGCCGAATTGGCGAAGAAAGACGTCACGGTCGTGCTTTCCGGTGAAGGCGCGGATGAAATCTTCGGCGGCTACTCTTGGTACGAGCCATCCAAAAAGACGGAGACCTATGAGAAAATCCCTTACAGCCTGAGAAAAGGCATCGGCAAATTGGCCCACAAACTGCCGAAGAACACGCTGACGACCTTCCTGGTCAAAGGCGGGCAAAAAGTGGAAGAACGCTTCATCGGCCAGGCCATCGTCTGGGACGAGGAAGAAGCTGTGGACATCCTGAAGCCGGCCTACAAAAACGGCCCGGATATCCGCACGATCACCAAACCGATCTACGACGAAGTCAAAGGCCAGGACGATGTGACGAAGATGCAGTATCTCGATCTGAATCTTTGGATGCCTGGGGATATCCTGTTGAAAGCCGACAAGATGAGCATGGCCCACTCGTTGGAGCTGCGCGTACCTTTCCTGGACAAGGAAGTCATGGAATTGGCGAAACGCATTCCTTCCGATTACCGCGTCAACGAAATCGACACGAAATACGTGCTGCGCAGAGCGGCTGCCGATGTCCTGCCGGAAGAATGGGCAAAACGTCCAAAGTTGGGCTTCCCTACTCCTATCCGTCACTGGTTGCGTGAGGAAGAATTCTACAATGAAGTCAGAAAAGCCTTCTCATCCGACTACGCAGCCGAATTTTTCGACACTGAAAAATTGGTGCAGATCCTTGATGACAACTATACGAAGAAATTGGATTACGGCCGTCAGATTTGGACAGCCTACATCTTCCTCGTCTGGTACAAACGATTCTTCATCGACGAAACACCGGTATCCGCGGAAGCCTTCGTCGCTTAAGCTTGCATAAATCAGAAACAGGGGCAGCCTCATTGCGGGGCGGCTCCTGTTTTTTGTGCGCTCGTTTTTGCGCGCTCCTCCGGCCGGCCGGAGGAGCGCGGCGGAAATGCTGCCCAGCTCCGGTGACGGGTCTTTGACCGGAGAACACCGCCGACGATCGGACTGAACCCCCGCGAACCACCCCTAACCGAAGCAGGCATATTGTATGTGGGCCGAACTCCGGCGAAGCCTCCGTTCGCCGGAGGACAACACACAGATCCCTGCTTCAAGCCCTCCGGGAAACCGAATTCCATTTCTGTTGGCGGATCATGATATCGGTGATGGGTTATGCTTTCTCATCTTTGCTTGCAAATGGTATCATATGGGTATAAAAATTGGAAAGAAGGTTATTCTATGGCCAGAGTTTTAGTAGTGCGCGCGCATCCTTTCGACAGCAGCGTCTCCCGATCGATGAAGGTGTTGGATGCATTTTTGGAGGAATACAAAGCGATCAATCCTTATGACCGCATCAAGGATATGAATCTCTATGAAGTCGCCATCCCGGAAATCGACCGTGATCTTTTGACTGCCTGGAAAGAATTATCAAAGGGTGTGCTTTTTGATCAGTTGACTTCCCGTCAACAGGAAAAAGTGACGCTTTTCAACCACTACACCGATGATTTTCTGGCGATGGACAAGATCATCATCGCCAACCCTTTATGGAACATGCATGTGCCCGGCCGTCTGAAGACGTGGATCGATACGATCACAGTCGCCGGACAGACGTTCCGTTACACGGAATCCGGAGCGGTCGGGATGGTCCCGGACAAGAAATTATTGCATATCCAAGCGAACGGCGGACTCTTCGACGGAAGCGATCCTGCCAGCCAATACATCAAGAGCATCTTCCGCTTCCTCGGAGTCGAGGATATCTCGCAACTGTTCATCGAAGGGATGGACACCTACCCGGACCGTGCCGATGAAATCGTAGCGGCCGCGATCGAAAAAGCCAAACAAATGGCAAAGACTTTCTGATTACTTCTCCCGACAAAAAAAGAAGCCCGCAGGCTTCTTTTTTTGTCTGTTCATTTTTAAGGATTATTCTGCAGTCAGGCTGCGGATGCTTGCCTCGAAAGCAGCGACTTTTTCGTCGACTTCGATTTGGCTTTCCGCTTTCGCGCCGATGTAGAACTTGATTTTCGGTTCAGTTCCGCTTGGACGGATGGCGATCCAGCTGCCGTCCTCCAGGAAGTATTTCAGCACATTCGAGCTAGGCATATCGATGTTTTCCGTGGAGCCATCAGCGAATGTCTTCGTTGAGTTGCCGAAGTCTTCCGTGATCGATACGGCGATGCCGGCGAAGTCCGCAGGTGCTTCCGAACGGAATTTGGCCATCAGCGCTTTGATTTTTTCTGCTCCGGTGATGCCGGACATCGTGACGGAAATCGTCTGTTCTTTGTAGTAGCCGTGCGTTTCGAAAATTTCGACCAAGCCGTCATAAAGCGTTTGGCCTTTTTTCTTGTAGTAAGCCGCTACTTCAGCAATCAATACCAAGGCTTGGATAGCGTCTTTGTCGCGGACGAACGGTTTTGCCAGATAGCCGTAGCTTTCCTCGAAACCGAACAAGAATTCCTTGCTGTGGTCTTCTTCGTACTGCTTGATTTTTTCTGCGATGAATTTGAATCCGGTCAACACATCCACCATATCCGCGCCGTAGGATTTTGCGATCGCTGTAGGCAACTCGCTGGATACGATAGATTTCAGGGCAGTCCCGTTGGCAGGCAACGTGCCGGCCGCTTTTTTAGCATGCAGCAAGTAATCAAGCATCAAGGAAGCAATCTGGTTCCCGGTCAGGACAACATACTCGCCTTTGGCTTTGCGGACGGCCGCACCCAAACGGTCAGCATCCGGATCGGTCGCAACCAAGATGTCGGCATCCAGTTCCGTACCCAGTTTGATGGCGTATTCGAAAGCGCCCGCCTCTTCCGGATTCGGTGATTTGACTGTGGAGAAATTCGGATCGGCAACTGCCTGTTCCGGCACAAGATGGATGCCTTCAAAACCAGCATTCTTCAGGGCGCGTTCCCCCAGCATCTGCCCGGTTCCATGCAGCGGTGTGAAGACCAATTTCATTTCTTTGCTCATTTCGTGGACAAGGGCGGGATCGACAGTCACTGTTTTGACCAGATCCAGATAGGCTGCGTCGACTTCTTCCCCAAGCATTTTGATCAAGCCGGCTGCTTTCAACTCTGCTTCATCACCCACTTCGATTGTCAGCGGATTTTCGATCGCTCTTACGTAATCGGTCAAAGCGTCCGCATCGGCAGGAGGCATTTGGCCGCCGTCATCTCCGTAGACTTTGTAGCCGTTGTAATCGGCCGGGTTGTGGCTCGCAGTGATCATGATGCCTGTCAGCGCATTCAAATGTCTCACCGCGAAGGACAACTCGGGTGTTGGACGCAAGCTTTCGAAAACGTAAGCCGGAATGCCGTGCGCACCCAACGTTTTTGCCGCTTCCATCGCGAACTCAGGAGATTGGTGTCTTGAATCGTAAGCGATCGCGACGCCGCGTTTTTTCTCCGCTTCCCCTTTGGCTTCCATCAAACGGGCCAATCCTTCGGTCGCTTGGCGGACTGTGTAGATGTTCATCCGGTTGATGCCGACTCCGAGGATGCCGCGCATGCCGGCAGTTCCGAATTCCAGCGGAGCAAAGAAAGCATCTTTCAGCGCTTCTTCATTGCCCTTCAAAGATTGCAGTTCTTGTTTTAAAGTAGGTTCTAATAAGGCAAACTCATTCCATTGTGCGATGGTTTCTTGATAAGACATTTTCATCATCCTTCCCATATTAGTTTAGCCATATTATAACATTATTTGCATGCCATTTGAGCAAAAAGATTGAATCTACAAAAAAAGTTCACGCTCTGGAATCAGAACGTGAACTTTCCGGATAATTTAATACTGAACAACATTGCGATATACGCTTATTTTTTATCAGTCCACTGTCTCGGCAGCCGCTTCGGCCGCTTCCAGACGGTCATGCAGGTC
>Ga0194138_10001467_pt1 | contig 11263 bp, 9 predicted proteins | sample TARM_MetaG_T2_14_FD_134022 | JGI IMG/M metagenome (GOLD analysis project Ga0194138, IMG submission 134022) | Freshwater microbial communities from Pennsylvania, USA, analyzing microbe dynamics in response to fracking - TARM_MetaG_T2_14 (version 2) | ecosystem: Environmental > Aquatic >...
CCCATGGCGCGGGCACGGTGGCTGAGCTGGTTCTTGTCCACAGGTGTGAGTTCGGCGCTGGAGCACTCGCGTTCGGGTACCCAGAACAGCGGGTCGTAACCGAAGCCCTGCTCGCCCCGCGGTGCATGCAGGATGCGGCCCTGCCAGAGGCCTTCGCAGATGATCGGCAGCGGATCCTCGGCATGCCTGACCAGCGCCAGCGCGCAGACGAACTGGGCGCCGCGTTCGGCGTCGGGGACGCCTTTCAGCACGTTCAGCAGCTTGGCGTTGTTGGCTGTATCGCCCTGGCCATCGGCATAGCGCGCCGAGTAGATGCCCGGCGCGCCGCCGAGGTGATCGACCGCCAGCCCCGAGTCGTCGGCCAGCGCCGGCAGGCCGGACACACGTGCGGCGTTACGTGCCTTGAGGATGGCGTTCTCGATGAACGACAGGCCGGTTTCTTCCGGCTCCACGTCGCTGAATTCGCCCACTGAGCGCACGTGCACAGCATCGCCCAGCATGGCCTGCAGCTCTTTGAGCTTGCCGGCGTTGTGGCTGGCCAGGACCAGTTCTTTGAAAGGCATCATTTGTCGGGAAAGAATTCCTGAGTGAAGTCGAAGCTGACCGGATCGGCCCCCATGGGCTGCACGGTCAGGGAGAATCGCAGCGTTTCGCGCGAGTCGAACGGGAACTGCGCCAGATAGTAGATGGCGTCCTCACCTTCCTTGAGCTGCTTGAAGGTCAGGGAGCGATCCTGGCCCAGCAGGTTCTTGACGGTGCCGCTGACCAGCGCCGCGGACGGCTTGCCGGCCTTGAGCACGGAAATGTTGAGGACGCCCTGGGTCTTGCTGCGCACCAGGCCGGCTGCGGAGGCGATTTCCGGTTGCAGGAAACCGGAGTTGAAGGCGATGTAATGGATGTCGTATTCGCCAAAGCTGTGCTTGCGCTCGGCCCAGGCAGGCATCGCCAGTAGCAGTGCGAGCAGTGCGATCAGGCTGGATTTCATGGTGTTTCCTCCAGAGGTGAAACGGGTTGTCTGCCCGGTCCGGTGACACGGTAGATGCCGATCTCACCGAGCAGGTTCGGCCACAGGCGGCTACCCCAGCCATGCTTGTGGTCGCGGTCCACTGCCAGGCGTTCGAGCACGCTGGCGCCACGCTCCCGGCACAGTCGCTCGAAGTCTTCGAAAGTGCAGAAGTGGATGTTTGGCGTGTTGTACCAAGTGTAGGGGAGAAACTCCGAAACCGGCATGCGGCCCTTGCTGGCCAGATACCAGCGGCAGCGCCAGTGGCCGAAATTGGGGAAGGTGATGATGCATTCACGACCGACGCGCAGCATTTCCTTCATCAGCAGGTCGGGGTAGTGGACGGCCTGAAGCGCCTGCGTCATCACCACCATGTCGAAGCTGTCGCTGGCGAAGTTGCCGAGGCCCAGGTCCAGGTTCTGCTCGATGACGTTGACGCCTTTTTCGACACAGGCGGCGATATTGTCGGGGTCGATCTCCAGGCCGTAGCCGCTGACCTGTTTGTGGTCGCGCAGCCAGGCCAGCAGCTCGCCATTGCCGCAGCCAAGGTCGAGCACCCGGCTGCCAGCGGGGATCCAGTCCTGGATGATATCCAGATCGGCGCGCATGGTGAGCTCCTTATAGAACGATGCGGTTCATGTAGCTGCTGAAGGCCTGCAGATAGCGCGGGATGGGGATCAGAAAGGCATCGTGGCCCTGAGGCGAATCGATTTCCAGGTAGCAGACGTTCTTGCGTGCAGCCATCAGCGCCTTGACGATTTCCCGCGAGCGCTCCGGCGAGAAGCGCCAGTCGGTGGTGAAGGAGATCACGCAGAAGTCGGCCTTGGCGCCCGCCAGTGTTGCGGCCAGGTCATCGCCGTGGTTGGCGGCCGGGTCGAAGTAATCCAGCGCCTTGGTCATCAGCAGGTAGGTATTGGCATCGAAACGACCGGAAAACTCTTCGCCCTGGTAACGCAGGTAGCTTTCGACCTGAAACTCAACGCTGTTGAAGTCGTAGTTGAGCTTCTCGCTCTTCAGGCCGCGACCAAACTTGGTGCCCATGGCGTCATCGGACAGGTAGGTGATGTGGCCGACCATGCGCGCCAGCATCAGCCCTCGCCGGGGGATCACGCCCTGCTCTTGGAAATGCCCGCCGTGAAACTCGGGGTCCGAGAGGATGGCCTGGCGCGCCACTTCATTGAAGGCGATATTTTGCGCGGAAAGCTTGGGTGCCGAGGCAATTGCCACGCAGTGCCGAATTCGCTCGGGATAGCTGATGGTCCACTGCAGCGCCTGCATGCCGCCCAGGCTGCCGCCCACTACTGCCGCCCATTGCGTGATTTCCAGCATGTCGGCCAGGCGCGCTTGACTGTGAACCCAGTCCTCGACGGTGACCACCGGAAAATCCGCACCGTAGGGCTTGCCGGTCTGCGGGTTGAGGCTGCTGGGGCCGGTCGAGCCGTTGCAGCCGCCGAGGTTATTCAGGCTAACCACGAAGAAACGGTTGGTATCGATGGCCTTGCCCGGCCCGATGCAGGCGTCCCACCAGCCCGGCTTGCGGTCTTCCATGCTGTGGTAGCCGGCGGCATGGTGATGGCCGGACAGGGCATGGCAAATCAGTACCGCATTGCTACGGCTGGCGTTCAGCTCGCCGTAGGTTTCGTAGATCAGCTGGTAGTCATGCAGCGTGCGACCGCAGGCGAGCGCCAGCGGTTCGGCGAAATGCACGACCTTGGGACTCACCAGACCAACGGAATCGGCTGGAATAGCAGTGGGCATCGACCCTGGCTCGTAGAGGAATAAAGCCGCAAAGTCTAAAGGTTAGCGCGCCTCAATTCATCCTCAATCGCAGCGCCAGGCTCAGCCTGCGACGATGTCGCTGATGCTGACCACCTTTGCCTGGCGGCGAGTGGGCGCCGGACGGCGCAGCAGCCGCAACATTTCGCCGGCCTGGGTCAGCTGTTGTCGCAGCTCGAGTTCGTAGTGCGCCAGTTGACGACTGCGCTGGCTGTTTTGCTGGTTGTCCTGGGCCAGGCTCTTGAGGCGCAGCATATGCGTCTCCAGCTGCTGCTTGTGCTCCAGTGAGTGCTGCATGAGCGGTATCAGGGCTTCGGCGGCCCAGTGTTCGGCTTCCTGGCGCAGGCGTTGGTGCATGGCAATCACTTCCTGCACCAGCGTGGCGAAGAAACGTCGGGTCAGGGTGCGCTGTTCGGTGAGCAGGGTCTTGAGTTGCAGGCGAAACTGATCGGCCTTGTTCTGCAGGTCCTTGAGTTCCCGCTGGTAGGGGGCCAGCTGAAAAAGCGGAGCGTCTGCTCCCAGCAGGGGATTTTCTTCGTTGTGGCGGCTGTAGATGGCGACCAGCATTTTATTGGCCAGTGCCGCTTCCTGTTCCAGTACGCCCAGATCCTGGTCCACCGAACGGAAGAAATGCAGAATGCTGAGGTTGATGCCCAGTGTGGTCAGGCTGCCACTCAGGCTGCGGTGCAGGCGCGCCAGGTGCTCTTCCAGACGCTCGGCGCGTACAGTGGCGCGCAATAGCTCGCCCTGACGCTGCAACAGTCGCTGATTGGTTTTCAGCTGCAGCAGGCGCTTGTGGTGCTGGTTGTGGTCGTGGCGGGTGCGCGCGGTCAGTTCCAGCAGCATCTGACCGCTGTCCTGACGATGGCTGTCGAGCAGCTCGCTCTGTTCGCGCACCTTGTTCAGGCGCAGGTCGAGGATGTTCTGGCTGTTCTGCAGCAGCGCCAGGACCTGGCGCACCACCTGCTGTTCGAGCAGTTGCTCCTTGCGGGCCAGAATGCGCTCGCAGAGCAGTTGTTCCAGTGTTGCCAGGCGGCTGCGCTCAAGCAATGCAGAGTCGTCATGGATTCTGGCACGCAGGGCCTGTTTGGCCGACAGTGGCAGCACATCCTCGGTAGCGATGCCCAGCTGCTGCGCTGTGTTGGCGCGAATCTGCTCGATGGCACCCTCCACGAAGGCTTCGCCGCCGACGTCGTCCCACAGCACGTCGATCTTGTTGAGGACGGCGAACAGGCGTTGCTGGCCGTCGTCGAGCTGGCGGATATGCTGCTGCCAGATGCCCATGTCGCTGGCAGTGACGCCGGCATCGGCCGACAGCAGGAAGATGATCGCCTGGGCGCTGGGCAACATCGATAGCGTGAGTTCCGGTTCGCTGCCCAGCGCATTGAGGCCGGGCGTATCGAGAATGCGCAGGCCCTGGCGCAGCAACGGATGGTCGAAATTGACCATGGCATGCCGCCAGGCCGGCACCAGGACTTCGCCGGGTGTATCGGAGTTTTCCAGCGCGTCCGGATGAAAGCCGAGCTGAATGGCCTGCTCCACCGGAATCGACTTGATTGCCGCTACTTGGTTGAAGGCTTCGATCATGCCGTCAGGATCGTCCGGATTCAGTGGCAGGTTCAGCCAGAATCGGGGCGTGCGCTTGAGCTGGGCGATGCTGGTGTCTTCCAGACGTGATTCGATTGGCAGCAGGCGAATAAAGGAGCGTTCCGTGCGTGGATCGAAAAACAGTTCGGTCGGGCACATGGTGGTGCGACCGGCACGCGAAGGCAGGATGCGCTGACCGTAGCCGGAGAAGAACAGGCTATTGATCAATTCGGTCTTGCCGCGGGAAAACTCGCCAACGAAGGCCAGGGTGATGTGGTCAGTGCGCAGCTGTTTGAGGGCGCGCTCCAGGCGCGCATCCACGGCACTGGAGTTGAGGCGGTTGTGGACCAGCCAGCTGCGATAGCGGGTGATCTCGCGAATCAGATCGCGTTTCCAGGTGACATAGGCATCCACCTGCCGGTCAAGTCGTTCCATGATCAGCGTTTCCTGAAAGGCGATGGGCCGATTATCCCCGTCGGCCCGTGCAGGTCAATCAGGTCACTGTGAACTGGCCCCCAAACCCAAAAGAGGTGATCGAGGGCCAGCCATTCAGACCAGTCCGCGCAGGATGTTGGGCATGTTGGTCATCACGATCAGGTTGTTGATCACCAGCATTTCCAGCAGCTTGATCGCCAGAAAAGCGAAGATCGGCGAAAGATCCAGGCCGCCCAGATTGGGCAGCAGGCGACGGAAGGGCGCCAGTGCCGGCTCGGTGATCTGGCTGATCAGTTGTGCGCCAGGGTTGTGGCTGCCCGGTGCGACCCAGGACAGAATTACGCTGATGATCAGGGCATAGAAGAAGATGTTCAGGAACAGCCCGGTGATGCCAATGATGGCCCAGACCAGAAGCTGCAGTGGGTTGCCAATGCTGCCGTAGGTCAGCATCAGGATGGTCGCCATCAGCAGTATCTGCACGATAAGCGCCAGCACCAGCGAGGACAGGTCGAGGCTGCCGATGCTGGGGATCACCCGGCGTAGCGGTCGCAGCAGCGGGTGCGTGACCTTGACGATGAACTGGCTCAGCGGGTTGTAGAAGTCGGCGCGTACCAGTTGCAGGATGAAGCGCAGCAGTACGATCAGCAGGTAGAGGCTGCCGAGTGTCTGGATGATGAGGATCAGGGCTTGCGAGAGTTGTGACATGAAGGTTCCTTAGTTGCCCAGTTGTGCGGCGAGTTCGGCCGAGCGTTGCGCGGCTGCATTCAGAGCCTGCTGCACGAGCGCCTCGAAGCCGCCCGCCTGGAAGGCTTTGATCGCCGCTTCGGTAGTACCGTTCGGTGAGGTGACGCGGCGGCGTAATTCGGCCGCTTCGATATCGCTTTCGCAGGCCATGCGTGCGGCGCCCAGCGCGGTGTGCAAGGTCAATCTGTTGGCTGTTTCGCGAGGCAGACCGAGCTGCTCGCCAGCGGCGGTCATGGCTTCGATCAGTAGGAAGAAATACGCCGGGCCGCTGCCGGAAACCGCCGTGACGGCATCGATCAGCGCTTCGTCATCCAGCCACAAGGCCAGTCCGACCGCGGACAGCAGTTGCTCGGCCTGCTGCTTTTGCTCAGCGCTGACCTGGCCATTGGCATACAGGCCGCTGACGCCCTGGCGCAACAGCGATGGCGTGTTGGGCATGCAGCGTACGATGGCGCGAGGCTGCGGGCCGAGCCAGTTCTGCAGGCTGTCGCAGCTGATGCCGGCGGCAATCGAAACGATCAGCTGGTGCGCCTGCAGATGCCCGGCCAGCTCGCGGCAGACGCTTTGCATCACCTGTGGCTTGACCGCCAGTACCACCACGTCGGCATTGTTCACGGCCTGGTCATTGTCGGCAAAGGTCTCGATGCCATGCTCGGTGCCGAGTGCGGCGCGTCTGTCTGCGCCGGGGTCGCTGGCGCAAAGGGCTTCGGCGGCGATGCCCTGGGCGCGCAGCCCGCCGATCAGGCTGGCGGCCATGTTGCCGCCGCCGATAAAGGCGATCCGGGGAGTGCTCATCTGTTATTTCCTTTGGTCATGCGTGGGCGCTGTCTTGGCAGTATGCGATGGGTAAGCGCGGGCGCCGAACAGGGCAGTGCCGATGCGCACCCAGGTGGCACCTTCGGCGATGGCGGCTTCAAGGTCCTGGCTCATGCCCATGGACAGGGTGTCCAGTTCCGCGTCGAGTTCCTGCTGCAACTGGCGTACGCGGGCGAAGGCGGCGTGTTGCTCGGCGGTATCATCGGTGGGTTCGGGAATGGCCATCAGGCCACGCAGGCGCAGATTGGGCAGAATGGCGATGGCGCGGGCCAGTTCGGCGACCTCCTGTGGTGCGCAGCCGGACTTGCTGGTTTCCAGACTGACGTTGACCTGCAGGCAGATATTCAGTGGTGGCAATTCGGCGGGCCGCTGATCCGACAGGCGCTGAGCGATCTTCAGGCGATCCACCGAATGCACCCAGTCGAAATGCTCGGCGATGGCCTTGGTTTTGTTCGACTGGATGGGGCCGATGAAATGCCAAGTGAGGGCAAGGTCGGCAAGGTCGGCCTGTTTTTCCAGGGCTTCCTGCAGATAATTTTCGCCGAAATCGTTCAGGCCGGCGCGGTGGGCTTCGCGAATGGCTTGTGCCGATTGCGTCTTGCTGACAGCCAGCAGCCCGACCGAGTCTGGATCGCGCCCCGCAGCTTGCGCCGCCTCACGGATACGTGTTGCGACCTTTGCAATATTCTTCGCTATCGTGGACATTTACCTGCGCCGCCAGCTTAGGGTCTGCGCGGCATTCTACCTGCTTGCTTGTAATTGGGGAGTCCCATGGATATCACAGAACTGCTGGCCTTCAGTGCCAAGCAGGGTGCGTCGGATTTGCACCTTTCTTCCGGTTTGCCGCCGATGATCCGCGTTGATGGTGATGTGCGGCGGATCAACCTTCCGGCGATGGACCACAAGCAGGTGCATGCGCTGATCTACGACATCATGAACGACAAGCAGCGCAAGGACTTCGAGGAGTTTCTGGAAACCGACTTCTCCTTCGAGGTGCCGGGTGTCGCGCGTTTCCGGGTCAACGCCTTCAACCAGAATCGCGGTTCCGGTGCGGTGTTCCGGACCATTCCGTCCAAGGTGCTGACCATGGAAGACCTGGGCATGGGCGAGGTCTTCCGCAAGATCACCGATGTACCACGCGGGCTGGTGCTGGTCACCGGCCCCACCGGCTCGGGCAAGTCCACGACGCTTGCGGCCATGCTCGATTATCTGAACAGCACCAAGTACCAGCACATCCTCACCATTGAAGACCCTATCGAATTCGTCCATGAATCGAAGAAGTGTCTGGTCAACCAGCGCGAAGTGCATCGTGACACCCTGGGCTTCTCCGAAGCGCTGCGCTCGGCCCTGCGTGAAGACCCTGACATCATCCTGGTGGGCGAGATGCGTGACCTTGAAACCATCCGCCTGGCGCTGACCGCTGCGGAAACCGGGCACCTGGTATTCGGCACACTGCACACCACCTCGGCGGCCAAGACCATCGACCGTGTAGTGGACGTGTTCCCTGCCGAGGAAAAGTCCATGGTTCGCTCGATGCTTTCCGAATCCTTGCAGGCGGTGATTTCCCAGACGCTGATGAAAAAGGTCGGTGGCGGGCGCGTGGCGGCTCACGAAATCATGATTGGCACCCCGGCGATCCGTAACCTGATCCGCGAAGACAAGGTGGCGCAGATGTATTCCTCGATCCAGACCGGTGGTTCGCTGGGCATGCAGACGCTTGATTCCTGCCTCAAGAGCCTGCTCGCCAAGGGCATCATTTCCCGTGACAGCGCCAAGGAGAAGGCCAAGCAGCCGGAAAACTTCTGATCTATCCGACACGGTTCTGACAATCACCCAGGGGCGCCGCCCGATACGGTTTCGCCACGACTGCGAGTACAACGATGGAATTCGAGAAACTGTTGCGCCTGATGGTGGAAAAAGGCGGCTCCGACCTGTTCATTACTGCCGGCGTGCCGCCCTCGATCAAGGTCAACGGCAAGATCATGCCCGTGAGCAAGACGCCGATGTCACCGGAAATGACCCGCGAAACCGTGCACGCGATAATGAACGAGCAGCAGCGTCGCGAGTTCACCGAAAACCACGAATGCAACTTTGCCCTCAGCGCACGCGGCATCGGTCGTTTCCGCGTCAGTGCGTTCTACCAGCGCAACCTGGCCGGCATGGTGCTACGCCGCATCGAAACCAATATCCCCACCATCGATGACCTCAAGCTGCCGGAAATTCTCAAGAATCTGGCCATGACCAAGCGTGGGCTGGTGCTCTTTGTCGGCGCCACCGGCACCGGCAAGTCCACCTCGCTGGCGGCGATGGTCGGCTACCGCAACAGGAATTCAAGCGGCCACATCATCTCCATCGAAGATCCCATCGAGTTCATCCACCAGCATCAGAGCTGCATCGTTACCCAGCGCGAGGTGGGCATCGACACCGACTCCTTCGAAGTGGCGCTGAAGAACACCCTGCGCCAGGCGCCGGACGTGATCCTCATCGGCGAGATCCGCGCCCGGGAAACCATGGATTATGCCGTGGCTTTCGCCGAGACCGGACACCTCTGCCTGGCCACGCTGCATGCCAACAATGCCAACCAGGCGCTGGACCGGATCATCAACTTCTTTCCCGCCGACCGTCAGAATCAGGTGTGGATGGATCTCTCGCTGAACCTGAAAGCCATCGTCGCCCAGCAACTGATTCCGACACCCGATGGCAAGGGCCGCCGGGCGGTAATCGAGGTCCTGATCAACACGCCACTGGCCGCCGACCTGATCCGTAAGGGCGAAGTGCATGAGCTCAAGAGCCTGATGAAGCGTTCCACCGACCTCGGCATGCAGACTTTTGACCAGGCGCTGTACAACCTCTATGTGCAGGGCGAAATCACCTACGAAGACGCTCTGCTGCACGCTGACTCCTCAAACGACCTGCGCCTGATGATCAAGCTGGGTTCGGAAACCGACAGCGAGCACCTGAGCAGCGTTTCCCAGGGTCTGACACTGGAAGTCAGCGATGACGATCCGGGGCGCAGCTTCCGCTAGTCCGGTTGCCGAGGCGGGCCGATACGCTTGCCTGGTCGGTTGGCCACGCGCTCGGCCTGGCCATCGCGCTGGCCTCCGGCGCGGGTGCGGCTCATGAGCTGCGGAATCAGCGAGCCCTCCGGCAGGTTCTTCCAGAAGCGCACCGGCAGATTGTTTTGCATCACTTCGCGGTTGAGCCGGGCCGGATTGAAGGTGCTTTCGTAATAGGTCATCCACAGCTCGGTGCCGTGGTCCTGCGCGCCTTGCGCCAGCTGCCGCCAGGCAAGCGGGCAGGGATTGGCATAGTGCATGGCCATTCCATCCCATAGCACCGCATCATCGGGCGTTGCGATCAGCCAGGAATGCAGGCCCATTCGTTCGGCGAAGTGCGGGGCCGCACTGGGCAGGATGTCGTGTGCAGGCTCGAACCAGGCCACGTAGTCCGGTGCGTTGTCCGACCCCGATGGGCTGAAACGCACAAAGGCATGCAGATGGTGGGCTTCGCGGCGCACCGCCTTGATCCGTGCGTGCAGTTCGCTGCCATCTACATCGCCGACCAGACGGGCAGCTCGATCACCTTGGGCGACTCGCCAGAGAATGCGATAGATCAGACTCCAGCGATCATGGCTGCGAAAGCGTGCCGCACTCTCCAACTCGCCCAGCAATTGTCGTGGGATGCGTATGGGGGATGACGAGATTGTCGGCTCGGGCGCGGCACGCTGTTCGAACAGACCGCCCGGGACGTCACCAGCCAGCCACTCCAGCTGATGGGGTGCAATACCTTCACCAAGCAGGGCGCGGGCAGTGTCGCGCCAGCCCTCGAAGCTGCCGTCGAAGCGCACCTGGCGCATCACCACAGCGCCATCTGTTGGGGGCCTTCACTGAGTTGCTGGCGCAGGGTCGCGGAGTCGCGATTCGCCAGGCTCGGTCGGTAATCCTGGGTGATGACGAACGGCTTGGCTTTCTCGAGTGAGCAGCGCAGCCGAGTCAGGTCTTCAAAGCGGATGCGTTTTTGCCGGCGAAGGGCGACCAGGCGCTTGGCGCTGAGTATTCCGATGCCGGGAATGCGTGCGATCAGCGAGGGCTTGGCACGGTTCAGGTCGACGGGGAAATGCTCGCGGTTGGCCAGCGCCCAGGCGAGCTTCGGGTCGATATCCAAAGGTAGGTTGCCCGGGCCGCTGAGCAGTTCGCCGGCACTGAAACCGTAACCGCGCATAAGAAAATCGGCCTGGTACAGGCGATGTTCGCGCAGCAGCGGCGGCGCTTCGAAGGGCACGCTGGAAGGGCTGTTGGGAATGGGGCTAAAGGCCGAGTAATACACACGCCGCAGGCGGTAGTCCCCGTACAGCGACTGTGCGGTGTGGAGGATGGTGCTGTCATCCGTGGTGTCGGCGCCGATGATCATCTGGGTGCTCTGGCCGGCGGGTGCGAAGCGTGGCGCACGCTTTTCCGCGCGGGCCTCGGTCTCGCCTTGGTGGATCGAGTGCATCGTCTGTTTGATGGAGACCACCTGCTTTTCCGGGGCCAGGCGGATGAGGCTGCTTTCGGTGGGCAGTTCGATGTTGACGCTGAGCCGGTCGGCATAGCGTCCGGCCTCGGCGATCAGCAGCGGGTCGGCGTCCGGGATGGTTTTCAGGTGGATATAACCGCGAAACTCATGCTCCTCACGCAGCCGTTTTGCCACGCGAATCAGCTGTTCCATGGTGTAGTCCGCCGAGCGGATGATGCCTGAGCTGAGGAACAACCCGCTGATGCAGTTTCGACGGTAGAAATCCAGCGTCAGCGTCACCACCTCTTCGGGTGTGAAGCGCGCACGCGGCACGTCGCTGGAGCGGCGGTTCACGCAGTACTGGCAGTCGTACAGGCAGAAGTTGGTCAGCAGAATCTTCAGCAGGGC
>Ga0194138_10001468_pt1 | contig 11263 bp, 7 predicted proteins | sample TARM_MetaG_T2_14_FD_134022 | JGI IMG/M metagenome (GOLD analysis project Ga0194138, IMG submission 134022) | Freshwater microbial communities from Pennsylvania, USA, analyzing microbe dynamics in response to fracking - TARM_MetaG_T2_14 (version 2) | ecosystem: Environmental > Aquatic >...
CTTTTAAAGCTTCATCTTCTAACGCTGTTAAAGGGTGTTTTGCCCCGCCTTCAATAAGATCATCTGTCTTTACAAGCTGAATAGCAGAGAGTAGCATTTCCATTTTCGATTTCGCTATTTTTTCATCTGTCTTTTGCTGATTGAGTTCAAAAGCATTAAGGAGCGCTTCTTTTGTGAACTGCTCTGGTGGATATAATTTTCGGTTTCTGCATTTCTTACCTTCAGGTGTGGTAAAGGTGATGTATTTTCTAGAATCTGTCCAGTCCACCTTATAGCCCAGGGCGTTCATACCCGATATAAAATCGTCCTTACTTCTGGCAATCCATTTGACCTTTCTTACGGCTAAATAAAGCTCATATTTCCAGCTTTCCCCCTTTCCTTTGCTTCGAAACTCGCCCCGATTAACATGGCTACCCCTTTTACCCTGGGTAATCATCAGCCCATATTTTTTACAGATTTCATCGGAATAATCTTTCATCATTTGAAGCTGCTCTGCACTCTGTTTCCACTTAAGGCCAGTTTCTGCATTAACCGTATTCACAATAAAGTGGGTGTGAAGATGATCTCTATCTGTATGGACCGCATAGGCAATTTGAAATCCTTTAAAGCTTTTCATTTGAACCAGCTCATCTGCAATTTGCTTCACAATTTCGGGTGTTACTTTATCATAAGGTGCAAAACTCTGAGTGAAGTGGATGTACTGACGGCCTGTTTCTTTAGAGAAATTTCTTTTAGTCATGACAAACTGAAGATAGGCATTACTCACATCGCAGTTGTGCCCACCCATTAGATGCGGTTCGGTTTTAGCTGGATTCATGATATATTCAATCACTCTTTTCAGCGCCCCGTACGTTTTGTTTGCTCCGTTAATGAATTCAATAACTGCCATATCTCCTCCACCACCTTTTTCACTGATGATAAATCCACTGCTTTTACTTTGCCTTGATGCGCAAGGGTTGTGATCTGATTGAGGTTATTGCCCGCTTTGGCTAGGTGGTGGATCAAATTATTTAAATCCTCAAAAACAACAATATCCCTATCAAGTGCTGACAGGGATACGTATTGGCTAATATTCATTTTTGCTTTTTTCGCTTTGTTTTCAATTTTTTTGTATTCGGCTTCTGTGACTCTCAAGTTGATTCTTCTTGTTTTATTAATTTGTTATCACCTACCTCATTAAATGAAATAGAGGGTTTGGGAGCCACGCTCCCAAGTATTAAAGGGTATGGGAGAATCCCATCAAGCACATTGTATGACAATGTGGAAGCTTGCCCTCATGAAAGCAGAGCTTCCCTTTTCGGTCTTTGGGGTACTGAAAATAAAGACTATATGAACTCAATCTCCATCTCCTCCTCCAGTTCCACAGCTAATTGTTTTTCAGTATCCATCCCAAATCGCATATCAATAGCACTTTTTGCAACGAAATAGTTCTTTTCATCTAAAATCCGAAATAGATCATATGGGCTCGTTAACTCATCTTCATAACCGTTGTAAAGATTGTAACCTAATCTAACCATGGCTTTGCTACTTGAGCACAAATCGACTTCCCCATTCGTAAAGACTTCGGGATTGATTTCGTGATCCTTGAAATTATAAAGATGCTTTCGCTTTAAAAACAAATCTTCATTCCCGCCTATGATATAAAAAAGCGCCTGTCGCTCTTTATCACTTGGATGGGTTTTGTCTTGCAGTAACATGTTTTGAAAATTGTATGCATGATCTTCATTTAAAAAATACATCGTCTACCTCCTCATAGCTCCATTTCTTCTTCCGTATCCCCGTAAGGCTTATACTCAGCAAAAGCTTCACTCACTTTATCCTGTTTTAATGCGTTCTGAACCCTTAATAAATCCTCATTAAAATCCTTGCCTTTTGGACTGTGCCTGAGCAGCTTGTAGTCCTCCTGGTACTTCTCAAAAGACTGCTGTGAAGCAAAATGTCCTGCTTCATCATTGTCGAGGCAGAGCATAATGCGATTAATCTCAGGATGTTTTTTAAGATAATAGTCAAGTGCCTTATCCGCCACACCTCCCAGCGATATCATGTGGTGTTCAAAGTGTTCAATCTCATGGTGCTTTAATAAGGTCAAATAGCTCATCAAATCAATAGGTGATTCAAAGACACAAACAGTAGTGCTCGTGCCTTCAAAAGAAAAGGGAAAAGCCTTATCTGAGTTTTTCACATCTCCTCGATAGGATTTTCCCTCTGTGTTGCTGCTTCTAACGCTGGCATACCTTGGTTCATTTTGATCATCATATCCTACAAAAACGCAACTCCTATGATCATTTTCATAGAGTTTATTTTGGCTGATAAAGTCATACACCACATCTTTATCAATGCCCCTCGTTTTAATGAGGTAAGCGATGACATGTTTATAGGTGTTATTTTTATTTGGGAGTATAAAAGGGCCTTTCTCTTCCTGAGCTGGCTTAACTTTTGATGGTAGGTGACTAATTTCAGTTCCAAGAAGCGTATAGACCGCATCAACCCAGGTCTTCCCTTCCATCTCCATAACAAACTGGATGGGACCACCACCACTGTCTTTTGAAAACCAGTTCCATTTTAATCCCGATGCATCAATGTAAAGGCCACCATAATCCTTCACCTTATATGAGTGTCCAACTTTTTTGAGCTCAAGTCCCATTTGCTCTGCATAAGCAATTAGATTTGTTTGATTAGCCTTCTGTATCTCATCATCTGTAAATCGCCTCAAGACTAACACCCCTCATCCATATCACCAAAGTTAATGGTTTCAATATCCCCATCAAAGGTCTTAAGAACGCGTTTTAACACTTTGATTTTTTCATGGGTGATTGCATCCAATTCTAGCTCATAGTGACTTAATAGAAATGCCTTAATGCCATTTTCCAATATATAAGTTCTAATCTGGTCCTTAGCCTTTCCATTTGCATCAATTGCCCAAGAAATGGTTTCCGCAGTACTTTCTCTCACCTTCATCGTTCTTATTTGATTCATCTGGTCTACCTCCTATAGTTCCATTTCATCATCAGACGAAAGATCATATGCTTCTACATCTTCTTTTGCACTAAGCTTTATAGGATCGTAATTAGCCACAGAAAGCTTGTCCGTTGGCAGAATGTTATTTTCCGCCATGGAACTGTAGCTGTATCCCCCGACAATAATATGATCTAGGACTCTAATGTCTAAGGGTTTAAAGATATCGACAATGCGCTGGGTTAAAGCTACATCTTCTTTAGAAGCTTTTAAGCTGCCCCCAGGATGATTGTGGGAAAGTAAAATGCTCGTACAATCATTGGCCATGGCCATTTTTAAAATATCTCTTGGGTAAACGACCGCCATATTTGTACTTCCTTCAGATATGGTCTTTAGCTCAATAATGCTGTTACTGTTGTCTAAAAAGGCTACTAAAAAGCGTTCTTTATCCTTCATGCCTCCAAGTATTGAAGCAAAATATCTACCTGACTCATCTGCTGAACGAAAAGTAATCTTTTCATTTTCCTGATCCATTTTAAGGATATTGTATGAGGCAATAAACTCGTTGAGTTTGCTTATTTTCTCAAGTTGCTTGTCGTTAGGATCTACCACACCTGGATGCTCTAAGATATTAAAGGGATTGTTTTCTTTGGCATAGCTTTTAATCTTATTCATAGGTATACCTGTCAGCTTATTTAAGCTTCTAAAAAAATCATCAGTATATTTAGATTTTGTCGCCATTTTAGTGTCCTCCTTCTTGCGTGGAGATCGATTTTGCCTTTTCTTCGATAATGTTTTTTAGAGCTCTCATTTTCTCTTTTTTTTCATCTTCAACATCTAGCAGTTCAATATTTTTAAAAAATTCTGGCAGCCCCATGGTGCGAACGGCTATGATGACTTTTTCTTCTGAGCTTTCTGTAAGCTCCAAAATCTCGCACATCAGTGCTATGACCTTTTCAGGTCTAACATCCCTAATCATTTGTTTTGTCATTATTTTCAGCTCCTTTAATTTAAATTATCAGGGCTTATCCCCTGCTAAAGCTCCATGTCTTCATCATTTTCCAACGCTTTATCATCCGTAAAATCTTCTTCACTTATGGCATTTTGATCAGCCCCCTTATCCATATCCAGCTCTGCATTAAGCTCAGATTGCCTTTTTAACTTTTCAGCCAATGCCTCCTCATACATAAAGGGTTTTGCCCACTCCTCCTTTGATTGATCTAGATTTCTTTGATATTCTTCCATCTTGTCCTCGGCTGCTTTCATACGTTTTTCGAGACCTTCAAGCAGATTTTCAAGCCTTACCATATTCCCATGAGCACTGTCGCCAAACTCAGCTTCATGCTTTTGATGCCCATGTAAAATCATCTTATGCTGACCAAAATAGTTTTCTTTTCTAACAAGCAGTTCAAAACCATTAAAAGTTCCCACATGGGTTTCTTGATCGGGCTCACATTTAGATAAAAGCAATTGAAGGTAAGTGCCAGCCTTTTCTCTTTCGTCAAAATATTTGCCATCAAGGGTCATCTTAAAATCCTCGCTTTTGTTCATATCGCGTCTAGCGATGTCCTTAATCAGTCCTTCTAGCCGCTCACTAGACTCTTTTAACAGCTTAGGATACCGATAGGTGAAATTGTCTTCCATGGCGTAACGCCTGCTGTTGTATTCTGACTTTAACAGGCTTAACCGGCTCACTTCATTGTCCACGTCCATCTTTTCCTTGATGAGGGGATTGCCTGTTGCAAGAGCTTTGACTTCTGCAAAAGAAAGCACCGTTTCATCAATATCCTCAGCATTTCTAGCGATGGATTTACTGGTCATAATCTGACTGATAAAGCGTTGTTTGCTCTCGACAAGTTGCCACAGGTAACTGTCAAATGTCGATTGGGTCACATACCGATAAATACTTACGGCTTCATTCTGATTGCCTTGTCTTAAGATCCTACCATCGCGCTGTTCGAGGTCACTTGGTCTCCAAGGACAATCGACATGATGGAGTGCAACCAAACGGTCCTGTATATTGGTCCCTGTTCCCATTTTAGGTGTAGAACCTAGAATAATGCGACTATAGCCACTTCTTAAATCTGAAAATAGGGCTTCCCTCTTAGCTTCATTGGTCGCATCATGAATAAAGCAAACTTCATGTTCGGGTATCCCTTTTTTCATCAGTTCCTCTTTGATATAAGGGTAAATAGAAAAACGCCCATCTGAATTAGGCGTTCCTACATCACAAAATACAATTTGAGTCCCTCTAATGTCTCGGCTCTGAATGTATTCATCATAGATTTTTTCGATACACTGATTCACTTTACTGTCTGGTTCATTGGGGGCATCTTCATGAAGCAGCCTTGGATCAAGGCCTAAGAGTCTGGCTTCGTGCGTTATCTTTAGCATATTATCGATTCTTGGATCCACCATGCCATTACGAATAGCACTCGCCCTTTCAACAAAGCTATCCATGATTTCTTTTATAAAATCGTTACTCTTCGCTGCAATGAGTTTCGGTTTCCCCTCCTTAAGTTCTGGTACAGGTAACTTTAACATATCAGCAGTTTTCACATCGGCCATGTTTTTAAAAATGGTCATAAGCTCTGGGAGATTGGTGAACTTTGAGAATCTGCTTTTATAGCGGTATCCGGTGCCTTCTGGTGCTAACTCTAAACTTGAAATCACTTCTCCAAACTGCGCTGCCCAGGCATCAAAGTGATGAATGCCTCTTGATTCAAGTTCTCTATTTTGAAGATACCTTTGCATCACATACATTTCCGACATCGAGTTGGATATGGGGGTACCCGTTGCAAATACAACACCTTTTCCATCATTCATCTCTTGGATGTACTGGGTTTTCATAAGCATGTCCATGGCTTTTTTGCTTTTACTATTTGAGATCCCTGCGACGTTACGGATTTTAGAAAAGACGGCGCAGTTTTTAAAATAGTGGGCTTCATCCACATAGAGTCCATCCACACCTAGCTCTTCAAAGTTGATGACATCGTCTTTAGGACTGTCATGAAGACGCTTGATTTCAGCCGTTAATGAGAGCTTAAGCTTTTCCATCTGTTTGATGCTCCAGTTTTCTCCATTGCTTTTTTTCGCTTCCCCAATGGCAGTGGAAATGTCATTAATTTGCCTATGAATCATCTCTTCTTGGCGTTCTTTGGATACGGGGATTTTTTCAAACTGCGAGTGCCCCATAATCACTGCATCATAAGCACCTGTTGCAATCCTGCTGACAAACCTCCTCCGGTTAGACTTTTGAAAATCCTTCTTGGTGGTCACTAAAATATTAGCTGATGGATATAGCCTTAAAAACTCACTCCCAATGTGCTGAGTGAGGTGATTGGGTACCACAAAGGCCGCTTTATTGATAAGACCTAGACGCTTTTGTTCCATACAGCTGGCGATCATTTCAAAGGTTTTTCCTGCACCTACCGTATGGGCTAAAAGGGTGCTTCCACCATAAACAATACGTGCAATGGCATTTACTTGATGCGGTCTTAGTTTAATATCAGGGTTCATCCCTGGGAAGTTCAAATGGCTGCCATCGTATTCTCTTAGCCTGATGTTATTAAAGTGTTTGTTGTAATAATCAACGTACTTCTTACGCCTTTCAGGTTCTTTAAAAATCCATTCCTTAAAGGCCTGCTTAATCAAAGACTGCTTTTCCCTTGCCAGCATGGTTTCTTTTTTATTAATGACATATTTCACAGTATCGCCATCTTCAATGCGGTCTTTCACAGTAGAACTTCTTAAATTTAGCGAGTCTTCGATGATATAGTAGGCATTCAGTCTTGATGTCCCAAAGGTTTCTTTAGCAGAGATCGAGTACCCATCAAGACCTTTATTTTCAATGGCAAAACTGGCGTTGTAATGATTGTAATGGACCTTGATCTCATTGCGTCCACCTCGGTTTTGATAATATCTCGGTGTTTTTAAGGTGTCATAAATAAACTGCTCATAATCCTGCGCTTCAATCCATGTAGTACCAAGCCTCACATCAATCTCACTGGCTTCAAGATCCTCTGGCTGGACCTTTTCAAGGGCCATCACATTCCCCTTAAAAAGTTCAGGATTTAATTCTGCATAGACTTTGGCATATTTAAGCTTTTGCCTCACATCGCCTGAGAGATATTCATCCGCCGTTTCCCATCCTCTTAAAAAATCATTTTCATCATGCTTTTCAGGGTTTAGAAAAATGTTATCTTTAAGCGCCATAACAATTGTTTCAGGCGCTTCATCAAATAAGTCTGACATAAATTTCAGATCCACAAATCCTTTTTCATTTAAAGAGACGGTTAAGGCTTCAAGAGCTGTATCTACACTGGTGATGGTTTCTTTGGCTCTAATAGTGGGCCTTGTGAACATATCTGCTTTTGTAATGTTATGGTCTTCATCCTCCACTTCCAAAGAGCAAAGCAGTGGATAATCATTATCGTCTCTAAAAACAGTGTTATTGCTTTTAGATGTAATAAAGCCATTTTCTTTGACAAAATCATCGTAGATTTGATTCAGCTCTGACTGTTTTAAAGTAAGCTCTTCTTTGGTGCAGCCATTCATTTGAATGGTAATAATGTCTCTTGTAACATCACGAATTTTCATAAGACCTTGAATGCGTTCAAGGTTTTTTCCCGTGTAGTCCATTTTTCGCATGTAAGAATTTTCTCTGTAGAAGAGCTGATTATCAATCATGGCAAAGCAGTAGTTTTTATACTTTGGATCGGCTGGTATAAGGGTTTCATCCTTCTTAGCCCTTTCATAATAGCCAATTTCTGCATTTAAATACGTTACGGCTTCTTTAAGGGCATCCTCTAGATTAAAGTCTTTTTCTAAACTCATGCAAGTGGTATAACCACTGCCACTTCCAAACATCCTTTCATCAAATGCCATTTTTCCTAGCATCATATGGGGATGGTCAATGAAATACTGATTGACGGGGACCCCATCTTCCGTCATCCCCACCTTTAGCCAAGACGGGTTTTCCACCGACCGGCTCTCTCTTTTTTTTAGAAATAAAATATCTGCCGTAACATCGGTGTTGGCATTTTCTTTAAAGGCTGTGTTGGGCAGCCTGATTGCGCCAATAAGCTCTGCTCTTTCGGCCAAATACTTTCTCACGGCTTGGTCTTTCTTATCGAGAGTGCCTTTACTGGTGACAAAAGCAATAATGCCACCGGGCCTCACCTTATCTAGCGTTTTCGCTAAAAAATAATCATGGATCATAAAGTTATGCTTATCGTATAGCCTGTCGTAAACTTTATAATTCCCAAAAGGGACATTGCCAATGGCCACATCGAAAAAGTTGTCTTCAAAATTTGTTTCTTCGAAACCTTTAATATCAATTTTAGCCTTTTGATAAAGCTGTTTGGATAGTCTACCGGATAGATCATCTAGCTCTACACCAAAGAGTCTTGACTGCTTCATTGAATCTGGGAGGTGGGAAAAGAAATTGCCAACACCCATGGAAGGTTCCAATATGTTACCTTTTGAAAAACCAAACTGTTCAAGGGCCTGATAAATGCCTTTAATGACAACGGATGACGTGTAATGTGCATTTGGTGTTGAAGCTTTAGCGCTATCATATTCTTCTGGTGTTAAAAGCTTCTTAAGTTCGCCGTATTCATGGCTAAAACCACTAGCACCCATATCAAAGACCTGTGGCATGCCTCCAAAACCTACATATCTGGCAAGTATGGATTGTTCTTTAGCAGTTGCAAGCCTGCCATCTTCTTCAATGGCCTTTAAGGTTTTAATGGCTTCAATATTGGCTCTAAATTTTGTTTTTAGTCCTCCGATGCCAATTTCATCTTCATGTGAAAAACGGTAATTCATTTTTGTAGATTGCTTGTCTTCCTTGTTATCATCTAATACTGGGCTTATAGAAACAATCCCCCATTTTTCTTCCTCGGTGAGCGGCTTCTCGTCTGGTAAATAGTCTAAAACAAAATCTACTGTTTCTTTTCTAAAAATTGGATAGCCCGTTTGACTGGCAAAGGTTAAATCCATTAAGGATACTGAGTTCTTCTCATAATCTAAGCTTTCGATTTGAAAGCTTCTGCCTTCAATATCCACTTCCATACCGACTTCCAGGGGGTATTCATGAAGATCCTCCGTTTCAAAATCTAAGGTATCTTCATTTTCATCCTTTAGCTCAGGAAGTATTTCATTTCCTTTATCATCAAAGATCGGCTCACTGCTTCCTTCATCCACGCCTTCTGCAAAATGGGCTTTATATAAGGTGTGTCCTTGTTTGCCTAGATTGCTTAGCCAATCCTTTAAAAAGATGTTGAGATCCTCTGCCAACTCAGGGTTAATAAGAGCATCGCCTCTGTATGCCTCATGATAAAGGGCAAGGCTGTCTTGCTGAAAGATTGCTGCTTTAAGTGTTTTGTTTTTCGTGTCTACAATAAGCTCCACATCCGGATCACTCATTAAGTCACCATTTTGTTCATAATAATGGGTCATGGCTAAGCGCCCTTCATAGAGTTTTTCAATCACAAGGTCCATAAAACCAGGCGCTCTCAGCTTCATGTAATCATACCTGCCATTTAAAATCCCAGGTGCAATTTTCATGAGCCTTTTATAATTCTCATGGGTAATATCTGTGGCTTCCTTTTCTAAATCAAATAGGGTTGGTTGATAAGGTTGCACCGGTTCTGGTGGGACATCATTTTTATGACGCAGCTGAAAATACTTGCCACTGTCTATTAGCGCCTGAATACGAGAAGCTACTTTGGACCAAGATAGCTGAATGGTTTGCTGAATCTCATTAACTGTAATGCGAATGCCCTTACTATCGTGATGGGCAAAACCATTTAAAGTTTCAGAAAAACTAACAGAACCACCGCCAATGCCGTATTCCTTTTTTAGAAAGTCTGCTTTTTCTTTTGCACTATGATCTTCAGCAAAATAATCGACAATGCGTTGTTTGCCGCCAGCAAAGCCCGAACCATTTAAAAGCACTTTGTCCGTGAGTTCTTCTTCCGTAAAGAGGTCAAAAAAAGAGCCACCAGTCTCTGGTCGCTCCGAATCTAAATCATTCACTTCTATCTCTCTATGAGGACGATCTCCCTCAGTACGATTTCCTCTGCCTGAGCCTTGATCATCTCCCTGTGTCTGTAGCTCTGATAAGTGTCGCTGGGATTCACTAGGGGCTGTCTCTGAAGCATCTGATTCTGTAAAACCTCCATCCGATTCCAGGCTTCTTCGTTCACCTGATGCATCACCTGGAGTAAGGTCCCCTCCGTTAATAGGTCGTTGTAACGACTCACGTGTTCTTCTTTCAGATAATTCATCGCCATCTGCCCGTATTTTCCCATGGGCATCTGGTCGTAAATCCCCTCTGGCGATAGATTGATCTGTGGATGATAAATGCCTTCCACTTCTTTGTAGTTCAGTTTCACTGGATTCATAAAGGTTCACACTCCTTTGCGTATTTTTAATGGTTCTGATTTCTTTTTCAATATCCCTTAAAATTCTCTCTGAAAGGGTACTGGTCATATAGCCAAGTCTTAGGGTGAAAGCTTTTTCATTAAAGTCATTGATATTTTTAAAGGGTTCACCATGGCCTAAATCGGGGATCTTTATACCTGAACGAATTTGCGCCATATAAGATGCGCTATCTGTTACCATTTGAGCAAATTGCTTTGTTACACCTTCTAGGGGTAGTCCTTTTAGCTTTGAATTTTCAAGGGCCTTTTCAAGACTTAGCCTTATATCCTTTTCATAGGAAAAGATATTTTCATGGACCTTTTGATTGATCCATTCGTTAAGGCTAGTAACGCCTACGCTCTCAAGAAACTGAGCCTTTAAGGCTTCATTAAATGTCCAAACAGTTGGGATGGTATGAGGCTGGCCATTGGTATCTGAAATATCAAAGAGATATTTTAGCTTTAATGATGGGTTTTGATCATCAAATACAGCAATACTCTTAGCCCCTTTATTGATCCATCTTCCAACTTTTCGGTTCCAAATCTCCATGTCAGCAACGAGAGTTGCCTCTGGCCTTTGTGCGTATATGAGCACCGCATTATTAAAGCTGTGTTTATAGACCTTTGCATGAAACACAAGAAAGTCTTTCCAGGCCTGCTCATCCTTCATGATTTCTTTAAGGGTGTAATCATAAATGTCTTTGACTTCTTTTAATCTACTCAATCATCTCCTCCCCCTCCTCAGCGTCCTGCTGCTGATGCTTCATTTGACTAAAATAATAGTCCAGCGCCTTTTCGATTGTTTTCTCAATAACCTTTTTATTTTCCTGTGGACTAAAGAATTTTGAAATAATGGTGGATTCAATTTTAAAAGGCTTCAC
>Ga0194138_10001469_pt1 | contig 11253 bp, 9 predicted proteins | sample TARM_MetaG_T2_14_FD_134022 | JGI IMG/M metagenome (GOLD analysis project Ga0194138, IMG submission 134022) | Freshwater microbial communities from Pennsylvania, USA, analyzing microbe dynamics in response to fracking - TARM_MetaG_T2_14 (version 2) | ecosystem: Environmental > Aquatic >...
AACCCGCTTTTTTAAAAATAATATCATATATTGCACGACTACGCTGGCTATCTTTAGGTAGGATAAATTTTTCGTTTTTGAGTTCACTTAAGGCAATCAACGGATACCCTTTCATTTTTTTCTTTGCTTTTTGGGCAAGAGGATGGGTTATCGGTAAAGCCAAGCACGCTTGATCTTCTTTAATAACCTTATAGTTTAGTTCATCCGTATGAAGGGGTAAGATAAGTGTTCCTATATCAATATCACCATCCAGAAGCATTTTTTTTAAATTCAGAGTCGAAAATACTTGCGTAATTTTTAGATCGGTATTGGGGAATTTTTTATAAAATATCGATAATGCGTCATGAATAAAATGGTAGCCCGTTTGGGTAATTCCCAGTCTTAACCTGCCATTTTCAAAGCCTGTAACATCACGCATTTGTACATTTAAATCATTGTAAAGCTCTATGATAGCGTTTGCTTTCGAGAGATAAATCTCTCCAGCATGGGTTAGACTAATAGGCGTTGTGCTTCGATCAAAAAGCGGTACACCAATCTGCTTTTCCAATATATTAATACTCTGACTTAAAGAGGGTTGGGCAATTTTGAGCTTATTTGCCGCCTTTGTAAAGCTTTTCAATTTTGCAACCATGACAACACACTCTATTTGCTTTAAACTCACTAAAAACCCCTTAAATACGATATTTTTCAGAACTTTATCTCATAAGAAAAAACCTATGAGAACATATATAAAACCGTCTTTGACTTATGGATAAAAGTGTATTAATATTTTGCTGTTATTAAATTTAAAATGTATTTAAAAAATATAATTTTAAATTTATAAAATCATTTACGAGGAAATCTTATGAGTGAACAGTTTACCAGAAGAGAGTTTCTGCAGTCAGCCTGTATTACCATGGGTGCATTAGCGGTAAGTACGGGTGGTGTTGAGCAAGCTTTTGCTGCGACTTCAACCTCCACACCCAATACTTCAGGAATGCCAACATGTGATGTATTGATTATTGGATCAGGTGCAGCAGGGCTTCGTGCTGCTGTTGCCGCACGTAAAAAGAACCCAAATCTAAGCGTTGTTGTTGTGAGTAAAGTCATGCCAACCAGAAGTGCTACAACCATGGCAGAGGGTGGCATTAACGGTGTTATCGATTTTAGCGAAGGCGACTCATTTGAGCTTCACGCGAAAGATACCGTAAAAGGTGGTGACTTCTTGGTTGATCAAGATACCGCACTTAAATTTGCGACCTACGCAGGTGCGGCCATTCATGAACTTGACTACCTTGGTATGCCGTTTTCTCGTAATGCTAAAGGTGAAGTCAATAAACGCTACGCAGGTGGTGCTTCAAAAATCCGTTGTAACTTCGCTTCGGATAAAACAGGGCATATTCTTACCCATACCTGTTTGGATGACGCGCTTAAAAATGGTGTCAAATTTTTGATGGATCATCATATGCTCGATCTTAGTATCGAAAATGGTCACTGTGAAGGTGTTGTTCTTAGAAATATCCGCACGGGTGATATCGCTCCTGTTCGTGCAAAATCTGTCGTTTTGGCAACAGGTGGCTACACACGCGTATTTTGGAACAGAACATCAACTCCATACATCGCAACAGGTGATGGCGCGGCTGCAGTCCTTCGTGCAGGCTTAGTCTTTAAAGATCCTGAGATGCTTCAGTTCCACCCAACGGGTGTTTGCCATGGTGGTACGCTGATTACCGAAGCAGCACGAGGAGAAGGTGGTATCTTGCTCAATAACTTAGGGGAACGTTTTATGAAACGCTACGTACCAAACAAAATGGAACTAGCACCTCGTGATATTGTTGCACGTTCGATTGAAACCGAAATTCGCGAAGGTCGTGCATTTGGTCACGATATGGAAGCATATGTTCTTCTTGATGTGACGCATTTGGGTAAAGAAAAAATCATGAGAGATTTACCTCAAATCCGCCACATTGGTATGTTGTTTGAAAACATGGACTTGGTTGAAAAACCAATCGCGATTCGCCCAACAGCGCACTACTCCATGGGTGGTATTCATGTTACCAGTATTGATACGATGGCAACACCTGCACCAGGTCTTTTTGCAGCGGGTGAAGCTTCATGTGTATCCATTCATGGTGCAAACCGTTTGGGTGGTAACTCACTGTGTGATGCAACCGTTACAGGAAGAATTGCAGGTATTAATGCAGCAGAGTATGCGGCTAAAGCAGATTTTGGTAAAGGCAAACGCCTCAATGATTTAACACTCAAATGGACAAGTCATTTTAAAGAAATAACCGGCTCTGGTAAAGGCAATGTTAACGACATGTACGCCCTTCGCGAAGAAATGGGTGCTGCTAACTGGTACAACATGGGTATCTTTAGAACTGAGTCTAAATTACTCGCTCTTGCTGACAAACATGCTGAATTCCAAGCACGTTACGAAGCCATTCGTATCCCAAATGCTAATCCTGTGTTTAACACAGCCTATACTGAGTATGTTGAACTTGGTAACTTACTCCTTGCATCTCGTGCTGCACTTATGGGAGCTACTGCACGTAAAGAGTCACGAGGGTCTCATTACCGTGAAGATTACTTAAAACGTGATGACGCAAACTTCTTAAAGCACTCCATGGTCACAATGGATGAGAGTGGCAAAATGCATTTAGACTGGAAAGATGTTGTTGTCGGTCAGTTTAAAATTGAAGAGAGGAAATACTAATGAAATTTATCATTGATCGCTTTGATGGCAAAAAAAATTATCAACAAACCTATACGGTAGAGAAAAAAGATATTGAAGCATTAACCTTACTTGGTACTTTGCTTTTTATTAAACAACACCAAGATCTTACGCTTAACTTTACAGCATCATGCCGTATGGCGATTTGTGGTGCCTGTGGTGTGCGTGTGAATGGTCACGCGTATCTTGCATGTGATACTAAAATGACAGAGCTTTTTGAAGAGTACAAAGATGCCGATACGTTTCGTATCTCTCCTCTTTCTAATTATACGGTCATTTCTGATCTTGCGGTGGATTGGGAACCTTCCATTGAGAATCTTCGTAAAGTAAAACCAGGTTTGGTTGCAAAATCGGAATTTTCAGAAAAAGAGGGTTGTCGCCAAAACCAAGAGCAATACGATCGTATTGTAGGACAATGGGATTGTATTTTGTGTGGTGTGTGTGCTTCAGAGTGTAATAAACTCTCAGCAGATCGTAGTGATTATATGGAGCCATTTGTCTATACCTGTGCATGGAAAGTAGCAAATGATTCACGTACGAAAGACCCAATGATTCACGTTAAACCTGCCGTTGCCAATGGTTTATGGAACTGTGTTCATTGTCATGAGTGTACCAACCGCTGTCCAAAACATATCAGTGCTGCAGAAGACATCGCAGGACTCCGTGCAATGGCTATGAGAAAAGGTCTAAACTCTGGTGTAGGTCCAGCACATGCTAAGTCTTTCTACACAGACTTGGTCGAAGACTCAGGTCGCCTCAATGAAATCCGCTTGGCACTTAGAACAGAGGGTGTGAGTACAGCACTTCGTGCAGGTACTGCGATCACCTTAATGCGTGCAGGCAAAATGAATCCACTTGAGATTTTCGGTGGTCATACCATTGAAGGTCACAAAGATTTAGTAAAAATGATTGAAGCAGCTAAAGCTGCAAACAAGGAGTAACGTATGCAAAATGAATTTGCTTTTTTCCCTGGATGCGTGCTTACTCAAGCCGCTATTGAAGCGAAAATGTCTCTTGAAGCCATAGCCCCAATTCTAGGCATTAAACTTAAAGAGATTAATGGATGGAGTTGTTGTGGTGCTTCTCAAGCACAAGACGTTGATCCTCTAGCAACCTTGGTTGCCAATGCACGTAATCTTGCTCTGGCAGAGAAGATGAACTTGCCAGTTCTTACAACATGCAGTACCTGTTTATTGATGTTACGTCGTGCAAAAGCACAATTAGACAATGGTCAAAAAGAGAAAATCAATACCTACCTTGCAAAAGGTAACATGACTTATAAAGGAACCAGTGAAGTTACAAGCCTTCTTTGGGTCTTGGCTCAAAATGCTGATTTGATTAAATCTAAAGTGAAAAAACCTCTCACAGGTCTTAAAGTAGCTGTTTTTTACGGCTGTCATAGTGTTAGACCTGAGAAAGATCTTGGCTTTGAAAGTTCGGTAAACCCAACCAGTTTTGAAACCGTTGTCAAAGCACTCGGAGCAGAGGTTATTCCATTTGAAAAACGTTTGGATTGTTGTGGTTTCCACGCGGTTTATCCAGCGGAGAAATCGGTTATGAAAATGACCAGTGGCATTGTCAACAGTGCAGCTGAGTCAAAAGCAGACTGTGTGGTAACTCCTTGTCCTTTGTGCCAAATGCAATTAGACATCTATCAAGATGATGCTCAAGATACAACCAAATCAAAAGCACGTGTACCAGTTCTTCACCTCTCTCAATTGGTAGGTTTAGCACTGGGCGTTCCTGCTAAAAAACTCGGTCTTGATTACAACGTCATTGACGCTAGTAAATTAGGATAAGGCTTGAGTGTAGAGGTAGGTAAGTTGAAAACCATTTTGACAATCCTGCTCTCTCAAGTCTTTAAAATACGACACTGATCTTAGGAGTAAAGTGATGTTAAAGTTTTTTTCTAAAGTGACGTCGGTTGCATTTTTATCCCTTTTATTGGTCTTTGGGGTACAGGCTGCAACCATTGAAGTTATCAGTTCAGGAGCTTTTTATGCCACTATGGCTGAATTAAAGCCGGTGTTTGAAGAAAAAACAGGGCACCAAATCCATCTCTCTTCAGGTTCATCGATGGGTGCTTCTGCAACGTCTATTCCTAACCGTCTCAAAAACGGTGAAACATTCGATCTTATCATACTTGCCAGTGATCAACTGGATAAAATGATTGCCGATGATTTTGCTATTAAAGGAAGTAGGGTAGATCTCGTTCACTCTTCAATTGGTATGATGGTAAAAAAAGGACAACCGAAGCCAGATATTAGTACACAAGCTCAGTTTGACAAGGCGATAGTAGAGGCAAAATCAATTGGATACTCTGCAAGTGCTAGTGGAACCCACTTGAGCGAAAAGGTATTCCCCCATTTTGGAGAAGATGTCAAAGCTAAAACTAAGTTGATTGTGGGTGATCGTGTTGCTACGTGGGTTGGGCGTGGCGATCTGGAAATCGGTTTTCAACAAGTGAGTGAAATCGTGCCCTTTACCGGAGAAAATGGCAGTGTTGATTTGGTGGGGGCCATTCCTTCTCCTTATCAAAAAGTGACTATTTTCTCTGTTGGCGTTGCGAAAGGGAGTAAAGAGCCAGTAGCAGCGCAAGAGCTGGTTACATTTCTCATCGCTAAAGAAAATTATCCTCGTTTGGAAGCGCAAGGCCTTATTCCAGCAGCAATTGCACGAGATACCGTCAAATAATAAAGAACAAGAAATAGAGATCTAATCTTACGGCAGATATGGATGAGTTAAGATTTAAAGTAAATGATAAATTTTAATGTGTCACCTCTGCACTTTAAGGGTTTATGTCTCTTAAAATCTAAAATAGGGGGCATCCATTAAACGGATACTCCCTATATGAGTGAAAAATTTGTTACTTCGCTAAAGGATATATAATGACACTCTCAAAGCAACTCCTTGTTATGTTGGTATCTGCTATTGTTGGTGCTTCCACGATTTTTGGTATCAGCTTACTCAAAATGGATCAAATCTATACAACCACCACCACCTGTCAAAAAGAGACATTACCCAGTGTATTGTTGTTGGATGATATGCAAAGAGGGTTTTACCGTATTAGACTTTTACTGTGGGAACATATAGGTACCGATGTTAATGATAAAAATGAAATCAAAACACTTGATGATAGGTATCGTACCTACAGAACAGAATATGAGACGAATTTAAAAAACTATGAGACATACGTATCGGATGCCCAAGATAAAGAAATTTATGAAAAAGAGAAACAGCTTTACACCATCTACATAGCGATGGCAGATAAAGTTTTGCAGATGTCACGAGAAGATAAAAAAGCTGAAGCGAAAGACTTTATGCTTAAAAATCGAAAAATGTCACGTAATTTAACCGATACCATCGATGAGCAGATGACCTACAATAAAAAACTTTCAGAAAACAATGCTTTTCTAGCACAAGACACCAAGCAAACTGCACGTATTGAGATGACCGTTATTATCGTTTTGGTCATACTTTTAACAGTAATACTCAGTTATGTTATTAAAAACAACATCATTCAAGGGGTACACCTCATACGCGACAGCATTACACACTTTGTGAAAGATAAAAACCTTCAATTCAGAATTGGTTATGAGAAACACAATGAGATCAAAGAAATTGTCGATAGCTTCAATGATTTGGTAATAACCTTAGAGAGTACTATTGTAGATGCTAAAGCCTCTTCCAATGAAAATGCTTCCGTTTCGCATGAACTCAGCACCACCAGTATGCAAATAGGACGTAATGCGGAGCAAAGCTCTGCCATTGTTGCCAATACCATTCAAGAGATTGAAACCATCAAAGTCTTTGTACAAGAGACAGCGTCACTCTCTGAAAATATGAAACAGAGCATTGCCACTGCAGGAAGTCGCCTTGATAATGCTAAAAATGAAATGATTGCCCTTCGTGGTGAGATGGATTAAGCCAGTCAATCTGAAACGGCTCTTGCTCAAAAGCTAGAGCAGATGAGCCATGATGCCGAACAAGTCAAACAGATATTAACGGTTATTTCTGATATTGCCGATCAAACCAATCTTTTAGCACTTAATGCAGCCATTGAAGCAGCACGGGCTGGAGAGCATGGTCGTGGCTTTGCCGTCGTTGCCGATGAAGTACGAAAACTGGCTGAACGAACTCAAACATCGCTTACCGAGATTAATGCCACGATTAATGTCATTGTTCAATCAATTGTGGACTCTTCAGAGCAGATGGGAAGAAACGCTAAAAACATCGAAAGACTCTCAACCGTTTCCAGTGGTGTTGAAACCACCATCTTAGGAACCACACAGGTCATGGATAAAAGTGTTGCAGCCGTTACGACTAGTTCTCAAAACTCTCGAAAGATTTCACAAGATACCGATAAGATTGTTGGTATGGTCTCTAATATCAACACCATTACCAGTGAAAATGCTAGAAGTGTGGAAGAAATCGCAGCAGCTGCCGATCATCTCTCTCGTTTGGCTGAAAATCTCAATAATAAGCTTAATCAGTTCCAATAAAATAAACCTTGCAAGCGTGTGTAATTTAAAATGACACACGCTTAGATCTTTCACTAAAACCAATTACACTCACAAGTTATGCCCTTACAAACGTGATCTATCAACACTTTTGGGTTAATTAATACAGAGCATGATAAAATACAAACCTATAAACGTTTTACATCAACAAAGGTTTTAATACATGAGTGAGAGCAAAGATTTTTTACGCACCATTGTGGAAGAGGATTTAAAGTCTGGAAAGTATAAAGAGATTATTACCAGATTTCCTCCAGAGCCTAATGGATTTCCGCACATTGGACATGCTAAATCTATCTGTATCAATTTTGGCATTGCACGCGATTATCACGGGCATTGTAACCTCCGAATGGATGACACCAACCCAACGACGGAAGACATGAAATACGTTGAAGCGCTTAAAGATGCGGTGACGTGGCTTGGGTTTAACTGGGCGGATAACGTGCGTTTTGCATCGGACTATTTCCCAAAAATTTACGAGTATGCAGTTGCTCTTGTTAAAATGGGCAAAGCCTATGTGGATAGCCTGAACGAAGAAGAGATACGCGAATACCGTGGAACGATCAAAGAAGCGGGACGACGCAGTAAATTTGCGCAGCGTAGCATTGAAGAAAATCTAGACCTTTTAGAACGCATGAAAAAGGGTGAGTTTAAAGATGGCGAACACGTTTTACGCGCTAAAATCGATATGTCTGCGGCGAATATGAAAATGCGCGATCCCCTTTTATACCGCATCCGTCATGCCCATCACTTTAGATCTGGGGATGAGTGGTGCATCTACCCGATGTATGACTTCGCGCACTGTTTGTCCGACTACATCGAAGGGGTAACGCACTCTATCTGTACACTCGAATTTGAAAACAACCGCGATATTTACGACTGGGTACTCGATGCACTCGATCTTACCCCTCCTCGTCCTTACCAACATGAGTTTGCACGTCTGGGCATAAACTATACGGTCATGAGCAAACGCAAACTCTTAGAATTGGTGAATGGCAACCATGTCAACGGCTGGGATGACCCTCGCCTTCCGACCATCGCAGGCTATAAACGAAGAGGCTATACACCCGAATCCATCCTCAATTTTTGCGATCAAATCGGCATCGCCAAAGCAAACTCCATGGTCGATGTGGCACAGCTTGAATTTTGCATCCGCGACGATTTAAATACCAAAGTACCTCGTGTGCTGTGTGTCCTAGACCCACTTAAAGTGACCATCGAAAATTATGACGGAGAAGAAGAGATAGACGCTTCTTATTACCCACACGATGTGCCTAAAGAGGGCTCACGTAAACTTCCTTTTTCTCGTGAGATTTACATCGAACGTGATGACTTTATGGAAACGCCTCCTGAGGGTTATTACCGTCTGACACCCGAGCAATCCGTGCGTCTGAAACATGCGTACATTCTTACATGTAAAGAAGTCGTGAAAGATGCTAGCGGCAACATCATAGAACTAAAAGCAGAGTATCATCCTAACTCCAAAAGTGGCGAAGACACAAGTAATATTAAAACGAAAAGTGCTATTCACTGGGTCAGTGCAAAACATGCTAAACAAGTCGAAGTCAGACTGTATGAGCGGTTGTATTCTAACGAAGCACCAGATGGCTTAGAAGATCTCAATCCTGATTCTTTACATGTCATCAAAAATGCGTTTGTTGAGCCTGCTGTCATCACTGAAAAACCTGATGTGAGATTCCAGTTTGAGAGACAAGGCTATTTTTATGCTGACCCGATTGACTACACCGATGATTTGCCTGTCTTTAATAAAATCGTAGGTCTCAAAGACTCGTGGGCTAAAAAGGCAGAAGTAACGCAATCTACACCAAGACCTGAAGCTAAAAAGCCCTCTATCGTTGAGGGTGTTGTCGCCCCTATGAGTGAATCGGAACAGGCACATTTTGATACCTACACGAAAGAGCTTGGGCTTAACCATGAAATAGCCAATATTTTGGCGCGTGATGCTGGGCTAGCCCATTTTTACGAGGAAACACTTTTACATGTAAACAGCCCTGTAAGCATCGCCAACATCGTCGCCAACGAAGTCGCAAGGGAGTTCAAGCAAGAGAGCGAATTAAAGTTTAGTGCCAAAGAGATAGCTGAACTTGTCACAATGATCGATGAGGGAACAATTTCCAATAAAATTGCAAAACAGGTCTTTGAAGAGATGGCAAAAACGGGTGAAAACCCAACGGCAATCGTTGAAGCCAAAGGACTCACCCAAATCAGTGATCCTGAAAAATTAAAGCCTTTTATTGATGACGTGATTGCAAAGAACCCCGACAATGTGGCGAAGTTCAAAGCAGGTAATACCAATCTTTTTGGCTTTTTTGTCGGACAAGTACTTAAAAACAGTGGTGGCAAAGCGAACCCAACGGTGGTCAATGAACTTGTGAGCGAGAAGTTGAAGCATGTATAGATTTGCGCCTTCTCCCACGGGCGATATGAGCGTCAATGACCTCAGAGTTGCGCTTTTAAATTTTATCTGCGTCAAACAAGCGAATGAACAACTGGTGGTGCGCATCGAAGATGGCGATAGAGCACGCACTATTGAAGGAAAAGACCAAGAGATTTTGGATATGTTGGAACTCTTTGGCATTTCGTATGCACAGCTTTACTATCAAAGTAGCAACTTCAAATACCATCTCCAATTTGCCTCCACGCTTTTGGACACGAAAAAAGCCTTTATCTGCTTTTGCCCCCAAAAAGACGAGGAGTCACCTTGTGATGGCACCTGTGAGCATTTAAGCTCTGAAGAGATTTTAAACATCCCAAAACCCTTTGTGATTCGTATGAAAAAGAAAGGTACCACCATCGATGACTTTGTCATTATGCGCACGGACAAATACCCGACCTACACGTTCGCCTGTGCCTGCGACGATATGCTTCAAGGCGTTACCACGATCATTCGAGAAGTTGAACAAGAACACAATGCGCCGAAAGAGGAGCATATTCGTAAATCAATAGGGTATGACCAAGCGATGCACTACACGCATGTGCCTTCCCTATTATGCCAAGAGGATGAAAGCGGCGCTGTTAAGGGACTTTTAGACCAAGGGTTTATGCCTGAAGCGATTGTGAATTATCTTCTGCTGTTGAGCAATCCTGCACCAACGGAAATCTTCACGCTTGAAGAGGCAATCGCATGGTTTGACATCAAAACGATTTCACAATCACCTGCGCCTTTTGAGATCGAAAAACTGCGCTTTATCAATGTCGAGCACATCAAACGCATCCCCGATATGGAGCTTTCAAAACGCATTGGGTATGCGTGTGAGAACATTGGAAAACTGGCAAAACTCTACACCGAAGAAGCCAGTACGACGTATGAGATCAAACAAAAAGTAGACGCACTCTTTGCAAAAAAAACGTTTGATGCAACGTTTGAAAAAGAGAGTAAACTTTTACAAGAGCTCATTTTAAATGCGCCCTATTGTGAGAGCTTTGATGCGTTTAAAGCCTATTTGGAAGAAAAAAGTGGGCTTGAAGAGGAGCCTTTTTTTAAACCCCTTCGTTTGTGGCTCACAGGAGCTGACATGGGGCTTGATCTTGCCCTTGTATACCCACTCATTAAAAACTACCTTAAGGAGATTGTTAGATGATCGTTTTAGCAACATTTATCGAAGCGTTTGCCAATATTTTACACACCCTCATTAACATTTATATTTGGGTGGTGATTATAGCCGCTCTCATTACCTTTGTGCGCCCTGATCCGTACAATCCAATTGTGCAGATTCTTTTTCGGCTCACCAACCCTGTGTACGCGTTTATTCGTAAATTGGTTCCAACGCTGATTGGCGGCATCGACCTTGCGCCCTTAATCGTGATCTTGACACTTCAATTTGTCGACCTTTTTGCGGTCAAACTTCTGTTTGCGCTTGCCAATGCTTTATAAACTTTTTTTAGGCCTTCTCTTTTGCCTTTGTATTTGCATTGACCTGTTTGCCGATGAGCCCGTTAATTTTGCCTTTTTTGATGATAAACCACGCAGTCTTGCGAAAGATTTTTACATCTACGAGTACC
>Ga0194138_10001471_pt1 | contig 11250 bp, 9 predicted proteins | sample TARM_MetaG_T2_14_FD_134022 | JGI IMG/M metagenome (GOLD analysis project Ga0194138, IMG submission 134022) | Freshwater microbial communities from Pennsylvania, USA, analyzing microbe dynamics in response to fracking - TARM_MetaG_T2_14 (version 2) | ecosystem: Environmental > Aquatic >...
CTAAACTGAATCAGAAAATTAAGGATACACGCAAAGATTATCTTCACAAAATAACAACTGAATTAGTAGAGACGTATGATGTTATTTGTATTGAAGATTTGCGAACATCTAATATGATGAAGAATCGCAAACTAGCTCAAAGCATCGCGTCTCAATCATGGAGAATGTTTAGAACCCTGTTGAAATACAAATGTCTAGCTTATGGAAAAGACTTTATTGCTGTGAACCCTTATAAAACATCACAGATTTGCTCTTCGTGTGGTTCTGATACAGGCAAAAAACCGTTGCACATTAGGAGTTTTACCTGTCCTGAATGTCATATTCATCACGATAGAGACATTAATGCAAGTAAAAATATAAGAAACATTGGGCTTGGAATGAGCCTTAGTCAATAGCTTAAACCGCTGATATTTGTTTGAAATAGCAAATATCAAGTTCTGAGTGTTCCTAGAAACTCGGTACTTTAGTTCCGATGTAATTCATAACTTTGTTGTGCTGTGCATATCATGATAGCAATGACAGAATAAAGGAGGAATTAACATGGAAATTAAACAAGAAGACAAAGATATTACGTTGTACCCCGATGCCACACGTGTGCATCAACAATTAGCCAAATTATCGATTTTAGGGTTTATCTCTATCCTTTTAATGGCGGTTTTACGAACGGATATTGCATGGTGGGGGAAGGGGCTTATGCTACTGATGATTGGTTTACTATTGGCGATGATATTTTATGATGTGCGTTATATCTTAGGCGCAAGAAAGCATCCTTACCAGCTTATATTAGAAGCCGATGCATTAAGGTACTATAACGAATATACCGGGATAGATACGGTTAATTTACTGACAATAAAAACCGTGAATATTTATTTTAAAAATAACTTTAAGACGTATTCATTATTAGAGCTATTAGATGTTAACGGAAAAGAAACGAACATTAATATAGCAGGGCTATCAACGCAAGATGCTGAATGGTTGTTTGATAAAATAAAAACCTATTACCCTCATATCACATGGGTAGAAAAAAAAGGCAAACGTCAAGCCTAAACAAAAGCAGGTAACCTCACCGTTACCTGCTTTTTTCGTCTTCAAATATTTGTTTTTGTAACGTATCGTCCTCAAAGTGATAGCGGTAACCCAAGGAGTTAAACTGGAATAACGCTTGATGAAAAGGCAAACGTTGCAAACGTTCAGGGGTGGTAAAATAAATGTCTTTTCCTTGTAAGAGTCGAACAATCGTTAAATAATGATATATCTCGTCTTCGGTTTGCCCAACAATAATGTAACGAATAGACCGATTGAAATATCGCGAAAAATACATTTTAAACTGGTGGAAATAAGCCAAATGGTGAAAAGTGGACACGGGCTTATCTGTAAAATCATCCACAACAAATTCCTTCATTAAGACATCATTTTGTCTTTGTTGGACATAGTAATGTGGATAGTAAGCTGACGCTATCGGTTTCAACACTTCCCCTTTTGATATAAGAAAGCCTTGCTTTCTAAAGAGCGGGTATAACTGAGCATGTTGCCCTTTTTGATTAAAAATACGGGGGATATATTTGGTTGTTAATAATTGAAGCAATTGATGGTGTGTGCCGACATGAATATCAATGTCTTTATTGAAAACATCAATCACTTGGTCAAATAGCGTCCGATAGACTAAATCTATGCGCTCTTGTTCTCGTTCAGTATTTCCGCAAATAAAAAGGACAACAATCTGACGTTCTTTAAAAGCAAATTCGTTGGAATGAATAAAGCGACGATAATTATCCCATTTATCTTGTAGTTGTTTGCGACTTTCAGTTGCCATATCCATCTCTAAAAAGAAGTCTGTATCCCCAATCGTAAGCATACCATCTGGACGAATGTCCGTAAATTGACTCACGTGTTTCTCGTCATAATACTTATACGGTGTTTGAGGATGCTCTTGGATGAAATCTAAAACAAATTGATTGAGATAGACTTGGTGGTTGATATTTTTAGGATAAATTTTAAGTTCAGATGCTCGGTAGTAGCCACGCTTCACAACATGATTTTTATTATCGTAAACATTAGTTGGTAAGTCAAAGTAATAACGAATGACTTGAATGCCATTATTCGTTAAAAAGTAGACCGGCTCAGGTTCACTATTAATCACTTTTGACATCGGGGTGACCGGCTCAATTAACCCTAATTGTGTCATCTTTTTTAATCGTTTTTTTGCTGTTTGGTCTGTAATAGGCTCTTGTGTCACAAGAGACAAGGCGTAATGCAGATGGTAAAGTTGCTCTTTGTTTAAACAGCGATACATGTAAATAGAACGGAGGGCTTCAATATCTCGTTCATTCAGTTGTTTCATGGTGCGTTTCAGTGATGCATGCATCCCGACACCTCCTTTCTATCAGAATATGCATACAGGCAAAAAAGATAAAAAAAACGACAATTGACAACGTTGAAAGCCGTCCAATTATCGTTTTCTCGCTAAGAATATGAATGTAAGAATTTCGTCAAAAATATAAGCGGAGTCATTGATTTTATGTCGAACCTTTGCTATAGTGAAAATAAGAATACTACACTATTGTCAAAATTGCATCCCTAATTGCAATATAGACAATAGTGACATTTCGACAATACCCAACGGTCAGTCTTATACTGACACTTTGTGATAACGATAAAAGTACGTATCAATCGCTTCGAGAATTTTACCGGTTGTTTCAAGATTCATGCGTTTAAGTTGGTATTCTAAATGCAACCCATCATACTTCTCTTCAACAAGTGAAGCGATATACTCACATAAAACATTACGATTGCTTGACTCTGTTTCTTGAATAGCTTTTTTAATTAAATCTTTCGTCACCCGTGTTAATTGTCGTTGTTGTTGTTCCAATATAATTCCTCCTTATATATATATGAATTTTGTTTAATCTATTTGACTATAGGCAAATTATAAAATAATAGTGATAGTTAGTCAACAAGATAAGGGGCGAACCCCCCTTAAAATCCAAAAAAATAAAAATGGTAAAAATATCTTAATATTATGCGAGGAATACGAGTACTGTAACAACATGACGACATAAAATGGGGATAGTGTCTTTACGCTATTAATAGACGAGAGGAGTGGATATAAAAGGTGATAGGAACATGAAAAAAGAAAAAAAACATTTAACTATGAAAAAAGGGGATGAACGAACATGGGAAAATATGAAGAGTTCGTTGAGGAATTTCAAACATTAAAGATTAAAAATGACAGTATCAATGATGTTATGACAATGATTGTTGATGCAGACAAAAATGTAACAAAAGAAAAAATAATGAAAATCCAAAAAGGCATCGAAGACATTCAAACAACGGATAATGAAAAACAGATGATTTTTAAAAAGTTTGGAGAAGAATTAACAGCGTTTCGTTCACCAGCAGATGCTAATCGCTTTTTACGTAATAAATTTAAGCGTAAATTAAAGTTATTAGAAAACCGGACAGAACGGTCGATTGATGCTAGTTTTTCTGACTATATCCGTCGATTACGTAAAGATAGAAAGTATACGCTGAAAGAAGTCGCAAAAATGGCAGGAATGAGCTTTAGTTATATTTCCCGCTTAGAAAAAGGGGAAAGAAAAGGACCAACGTTTGCGATTATTGAAAAGTTAGCTAACGTATACAACGTCCCCGTTGAAACGTTGTTAGAGGTAGCAGGGAAAGAAGAGAGAAAAGATGCTAAATTAGAAGAATTGATTTATGCCTACCCTGTTGAAATTAAAGGTGAAAGATTAACACCAAAACAAAAGGATTTAATGGTTGAATTAATCACAGCCATTCATCAGTCGGACTGGGATGAAAACAAACATCAAGATATTGCAAGTATCCTGAATTTGATTGACGATTTCAAAAAGACACAACAAACAACATACTAAAAAGCAACATTTTTACTAAACAACACAACAGCATATGAAAAAAAGACAAGCTGACGGGCTTGTCTTTTTTTGTGCCAGCATCGAACAAGGTAATGTCATGAACAGATTGTCGTCACACGACATACGTGGAATAATAAGCGTAGATAGTCTCATATTGTATAGGATAGGAGGTGTAAATATGGAGAAAATTTTACTTGCCGTTGATTTTCGGCAATTAGAAGATTATTTAGAGAAAGAATTAAAGAAAGAGTACTTATTTGTTGGTGCGACCGTTTACCGAGAAGGGGTTATTCGTTCGATTGCTCAGAAAAAACCAGACATTTTAGTTATCCGTGAGACATTAAAAGGAAAAGAAAACATCCTATCTCTATTATACGAGATTCGTTCGACATTCCCACGTTTACGGGTCATTTTTATTGCAGGTAAACGTGAACCCGGCGATGCTTTACTAGCAAGTCTTGTTAATTACGGCATCTATGATGTTGTTTATGGCGAAAAGATACAAGCGAAAAATGTTGCAACGTTGGTGCGTCGTCCAAATGAGTACCGTGATGTGAAAGAACTTCAACCCGTCCCTGTCTTAGATGAAGGTAAGAATCAAATTATTTTCCAGTCACCTAAACCTATCATTAAAGAAAAAGAAGTCATTAGAGAGGTTTATATCGATAAGGAAGACAACGTCCCACTAGGTGAGCGACAAGTCGAATCATCTGAACCATTAGAAGGGAACAACTTTATTTTAGATGCAGACATTGAACCCGTACCAACCACACATCAAGAAGATAAGCCCAACTTTAAAGCGAACTTCTTTGAAAAAATTATCAACAAACAAGAAAAAGAACAGGCTAGTATTTCTCGGGTGATTAATACGAACACGAAGCAAAAAATCATCACCTTTATGGGCGGAAAGCAAGGGGTAGGTAATACCACCGTCGCCTTAAATACGGCGGTCGAGCTTGCTAAAACAGGGGCAAACGTGATTTATTTAGAATTTGATGACAAAACCCCAGCCGTTAATTACTGGTATGAACTTGGTTTCATCGAAGATGGTATTGATTCTGCTCTTAAAGGTTTAGCAGATGAAGACTATGACAAAGTAGGGGAAGCTATCATTCGGATGTCTGAAATGCGAAAGAAAGAAAGCGTCATGCAAGGAAATTATAAAAAGTTTCCATCATCACTTGATTTTATGTTCTATTCACAAAGCTATTTATCACGGACAAAAGAAGAACTTGACACAGAGGTGAATTTCTCTTTATCAAAAGAGTTGTTTTTATACCTGATGTTTCAAATGCATTATGATGTCGTTATTCTTGATGTGCCACCGGATATTTATCATCCGATTACAGCCAACGCTTTGATTTATTCTCATCACGTATTCTTAACGTTAACACAAGATGTGGCATCCATTGGATACGCACTATACAAAATGAATGAATTAAACAAATCAGGGCTTCATATGGATAGCAAGCTGACGTATTTATTGAATAAATATGAACAGTCGCAACTATCATTGAAAGAAGTGAAGTCTTGGATTGAAATAAAAGAGTTAATTACCGTTCCACTTATGAACAAAGAATGCATTAATGCCAACTTTGTCGGCTTGCCTGTTGCACTAAATAGTAAGAAAAGTGACATGAAAGCCAGTCTGAAACGGATATTAACCACACTACAAAATAATTAGGAGGTGCTTTTCTTGAAAAAGAAAAAAGGATTAATTTTAGCAACGCAAGTGGCACTTGTTGCCGGATTCTCGTACTCGTTTTATAGCTACGTTCAAGCGGAGGTAGAGCCAGTCAATGTCTATGTCTTCAATAAAGACTTAGAGGTGAATAGTGAGGTGACAAAAGCCGACTTAAGTCGGATTTCTGTCCCTGCGAAAGCTGTTACCAGCGATTTTGCTTTAAATGTGGATGATATTGTAGGTAAATACGTACAAACAGACGTATATGCTAATCAATTCGCATACAAAAAACAACTCGTGGACAAAGGAGATATCGATATCTTTGATAGCATGGATATGTCGAAATTACGTAAAATTTCCATTCCAGCGTCCTTTGTGAACACCTTTGCCGGTGATATTGAACGTGGTGACAAGGTGGATATTGTCTTTACAGGAGAAGGGAAAAAAGAAACCCAAACAGGCGATACAGCGTTCCGCTATTCAAAAGTCTTCCTACAAAACGTCCCCGTATACAATGTATCAACCGATGAAGGGTATCGTTTTGTTAACTCGGCAGACCGAACAAAGACGGAATCAGAGGGATATGATTCAGGTGAGTCTATCTTAACCGAAGCGTCTAGTGGTGATTTAGGTATCGTTACCTTAGCGGTCACAATGGACCAAGCAGAAGAAATCACTGCCCGTCTATCGGCTGGTGAGGTGCGCTTAATTGGTCGCTTTGATGAAGCACAGTCGTATGAAACGATGGGCTATGTGATTGGTGAATTTGGTAAGGTTTTTGCTGAACAAGCAAACGTTGAAACCGGTCGTGCCACCATCAATGACGATAACGCATTTATGAAATAAGAGAAGATAAGGGGCTTTCCCCTTTTCTTCTTTTGTTTTAATCAATAAGGAGGTGAGCGTGTAGGTGCGTCCTACACAGAGATATGACAAAAAGTATTTTAACAGCAACAGGACAAAAGAACATCAATAAAGCGATTGAGCGTTTTGACGAATACACCCTTTTAGGTGAAGTGGATTACCGAAACGAATTAAAAGAAGCGTGTGTATATTTCAATCCTGACATCCTCTTAGTAGGTGAAGGGTTAGCAGGTCAAGAATCACTCATTCAAATCATGTTAGACATCGTAAAGATACAGCCTGATTTACGTATTGTTTATTTATCAGGCGAAGTTGATATTCGTGATGAAACACGTGTAAATCGATTAGGTGTTCTTGCTATGGCGGGGATTTACGACATTGTTCATGACAAGCGCCTAAACTTAGGTACACTGAAGAGCATTTTAGATAAACCAAAGACGATTGAGGACATTGATTACCTTATTCGTCGAGTGAAAGATACGGGTCATCATGATAAAAAGGATGACTTTATTGAGTTTGACATTCCAGAAGAAGATGCAGAAGAAAATGACGATGATACATTGGGTAATCTTTATGTTGTGTCTTCAATTAAGCCGGGGACAGGAAAGTCTTTCTTATCAACCAATATTGCCACGGCGATTGCCGAATACGGTATTGAAACCGAAGATGGTAAAAAACCACGGGTTGCTTTAATTGAAGCCGACTTACAAAACCTTTCAGTAGGGACATTGCTTCAAATTGAAGATGATAAAAAGAACTTGAAAACGGTCATGGATAAAATTGCGACTATCATTGATGATAGTGGGTTTATTGGGTCGATTGAACAGACCGAAGAAGTGAATGAGTATATTTTGAGTTGCTTTAAACCCTATTACCGAGTGCGTAACTTAGAAGCCTTAGTAGGGTCGCAATTAGAGTTCCAAGAAATTGAGGACATCAAACCTTACTTCTATATTTACTTGCTCGAAACCATTGCACAGGAATATGATGTCGTCATTGTGGATTCAAACTCATCCCTTGCACACGTCACAACTTATCCGATTCTTCAAATGTCACAAGGATGTTATTACGTCTTAAACCTTGACTTCAACAATGTTAGAAATAACAAGCGTTACAAGACCATTTTAAAAGAAATGGGTATCAGTCATAAGGTGAAATACATCCTAAATGAAGACATTGTTAATAAAGAAACGACGGATGCCGGGACAGAATTAGAAGAGTTAGTCTTTACAGCCGACCACTTAGATGATTCTGATTTTAAATTGGAAGCACGTGTCCCGATTCTACCTAAGACTATTTTCTTGAACCGTTTATTTGAAGGGACGCCCGTTGTTTTAGATGATAACGATTATACGTTAAAAGCTCGTTATGAAATCATGAAAGTCGCCAACCAGATTTACCCGATTAAGAATTTCAAGAAAATCGAAGATGATTACTTGAATAAAAAACAATCCAAGAAAAAGAAAAAGAGTTTATTCTTTTAAAGAAAGAGGGGACAAATAATGGAACAAGATTTTCAATCATTCCGACATGATTTAAAGAAATTCAACCGCAAAAAGAACGATAGCGTAGGTGGGCGATTAGAGTTTAAAGAAGCCCTTGAAGTCGTCCGCCAAGAGTTATCTAAACGTCTTTCAGAAGAAATGGAAGTAGAGGTCAAGAAAAAGACCAAAATTGAACAAGTGAAGAAAGACAAAGCTTACTTACGTGAGAAGAAGAAAAAATACCGGAGTTTGATTACCGATATTATCTTACAAGAAAATATCTATGTCCTTGATTATCCAGATACAGAGCAAGGAAAATTTATTGAGGAGATGGTAGAAGAATTTGCAGGTTATTCCATTCTCTCTGATGCCTTTTACGATGATGCTGTATCCGACATTTTCGTCATTGACTATAAGACTATCTATGTTGAACGCAATGGCGAAAACCAAAAATATCACCGCTCTTTCCGAAGTGAAAAGCATTTTAAAGACGTGGTTGAGCGCTTCACACGTGAAGCGGGGAAAGAAATCAATATGGGCGATGCGAAGATTGTCGATTTTGAATTGTATCAAGACCGTGGATGTGCGACATCCCCGGGTGTATCCCCACGTGATTATTCGCTTACGTTACGTAAACACGCCGAAGACCATATTGTGGAAGAGCAATTAGTGAATTGGGGCGTACTAACGGAAGAAATGTCAGAATTTCTTGGGATGTTGATTACCGGTGAAACCAATATCATTTATGCAGGGTTAACGGGGTCAGGGAAAACAACCTCTATCCGAGCGTTGTTAGATAAATATGTGACGCTGGCGAATAAGCGGATGTTGGTATGCGAGGATACACAAGAATTGTTCCCGCGAAATGACCACACGTTAGAACTGGTGTCTGTTAAAAGTGATGATAAAGCTTTAGCTGTTCCTTTAGGTAACCTTGTTTTTACCGCTTTACGTTTAAAACCAAAATACATTGTGGTAGGTGAGGTTCGTGGTGAGGAAGCGCAAGCCGCTGTTGAAGGGATGGAAACAGGGCATAGTACTATCTTTACCATGCACGGCGGAAACCCGTGGAATATCGTTAACCGTCTGGTTACGAAGTATTTGATGGCGATGCCTTCTTTAGGTATTGATGTTGTTGAGCGTATTATCGGAGCGTCTGTTGACTATATTTGTATTCAGGATAATATCCCCGGTATTGGGCGAAAGATTACGTCCATATCAGAAATCACGTATGATTTTGAAAAGGGACGAGTAGACGTTTTACCTATCTATCAATTCGATGTTTTTGAAAAAGAATTTGTCCTTAAAAACGGCATTCATCCTGAAAAAGCAGATAAAATGATGCGACGTGGCGTAAAGCCAGAAGAGGTAAAAGCTTGGGTGCGTGACATGGCTCAATAAAGGGTTAATCATGGTTCGACCATTTCTTTCATTAAGACAAAATGAAAGGTGATATAGTAAAAGAAAGAAGAAAAACAAAGAAAGTAGGTGAATCTATGGCGTTTAATATCCTTTTATTTACCGTGCTGATGATTGGCACAATCGTATTATCGTTTATCGTGAGTCGTGAACAAACGGTAGACACACGGAAAGAGCAATCAAAAAACTTATTCCGTGAAAATGTTGTAAAAAAGCAATTAGAATCGTATTCAACACAAAAGGTCACATATTCCAAACGGTATAAAGTTGAGACCCTTTGCTTACAAGCCGGGTTAAAAATCACGTATGTGGAGTATTTGATGGTTAAATTAGTGACAGGCGCTCTTTTTGCTCTCTTTGGTGTTTTTGTAATGAATAACCCGCTTCTTGCTGTTATTTTTGCGGTGATTGGGTTTATCTTACCAAAAGAAATCATTACACTCTTAAAAAACCGTCGGGTTCAAATTATGGAGAAACAAATTGGACCATTTATGCAGATGGTTATCAAGCGTTATGAAGCAACAAAAGATTTCAGTAAGTCATTGGAGTTAACAATGAAAGAGTTTGAGGGTGAGCAACCTCTATACGGTGAAATCAAGCAAACCGTCCTTGATGTAAAAGTAGGGACTCCTGTAGCTGAAGCGATGGAAGGCATGGGGCGACGAACAGGTAATATTTACCTTGTTCGTTTAGCTGACTACTATAAGATTGCATCCAGTTTAGGGACAGATAGTATCCGTAAAAAACTTCTGACCCAAGCGTATCAACAATTTGAAGAAAACCGTGAAGTGAAGCTAAAGATGAAGAAAGAATTATCAGGTCCGGTGAGAAATGCATATATTTCTCTTGGAATGGTCCCGGCTATTGCTATTTATCAAACCATGACCAATGATTCTTATGTTGACTTTATGATTAACACGTTTATCGGAAAAGTTGGGACAGCCGTTATTATGAGTGTGCTTGTTGGGGCGTTATGGTTTATTAACGCAAAAATCGGCGCACCACTAGAGGAATAAAGAAGGGAGGATAATCTATGTTATATGTATTAGCTGGCGTCAGTGTAATTCTATTGTTTTTCTTATCTAAAAGCATCTTCGATATGATTTTTTCAATGGAGAATTACAATATTCATAAAAAACGTCTAAAACAATTACAATTCAACAACCGCAAGGAAGAAATGGAAGTTAATGAGCTGATTGACAAAGTCACAAAACCTGTTATCAGTCATATCATTCCGCGATTAAAGCCGAAAGATTTAAGTGGTATTGACCGACAGTTGCGGATGGCAAAATGGCATAAGACCTTTACACCGATTCAATTCCGTGCTTTTAGTTTGTTGCTAAAAGCCTTGGGGGTGACCTTAGGTGTCTTATTGGTTTCATCCTCAACATTTATGGCAGGGATATGGTTTGCCGTTCTATTCTTTGGTCCGAACTTCTTACTCAAAAACTCGATTACCAATCGAAAACAGAAATTAATTACTGAGTTTCCTGATTTTATTCGTATCACGGAGGGGTATTTATCAGCAAACATTCCACTCATTCCAGCCGTAAAAGAAAGTATCAAGTATGTAGGTGATGAATGGCAACCGATTCTACAACAATTTGTTGTTGAAGCGGAAGTAAGAAGTGTGGATGAAGCCCTTGAATTTCTAAAAAATGAAGTAGACTTATTTGAAGTGAGAGAATTTGTATCACTTGTTCGTTTAACCTTGGAACAAGGGGGCGATGCATCGGAAAGCTTTAGCGCTCAAGCCGATAAGATTCGTCAGATGCAAATCAACGCCATGGAAATCAAAGTTGGGAAGCGTCAAACTATGAGCATGATTCTTCAAGGACCTTTGCTTCTATGTATTTTAGCCACATTTGCGTTACCAATTGTCTCATCTATGACAAGTTTTTCTTCA
>Ga0194138_10001474_pt1 | contig 11237 bp, 10 predicted proteins | sample TARM_MetaG_T2_14_FD_134022 | JGI IMG/M metagenome (GOLD analysis project Ga0194138, IMG submission 134022) | Freshwater microbial communities from Pennsylvania, USA, analyzing microbe dynamics in response to fracking - TARM_MetaG_T2_14 (version 2) | ecosystem: Environmental > Aquatic >...
GTGGCTGAAAGCAATTCCAGGCCGTAGTCGTTCACCGCAATGGAAAAGGTCAGTGGCTGGCGCTGGCCCATGCGCCAGGCCAGCAGGCTGGCCAGCCCCAGATGCACATGGCGACCGGCGAAGGGATAGAGAAAAAGATGCCAGCCCTCGCGGGATTTCATCACTTCAGCCAGCAGGGTGGTTTCGCTGGGCAGCGACGACCAGTCCATTTGCACCTGCAGCAGCGGTTGCACCAGACGCATCTCGTCACTGTCGAAGTGACCACGCGAGGCGGCGCCCAGTTGCTCCACCACGGCATCGGCCAGTTCACTGGAAAGCGGCATCCGCCCCCCGTTCCAGCGTGGCACCGCTGCCTTTCTGCTGGTGGCGCGGTTGACGTAGACGGTCATGTTCTCCACCCGCACCAATTCCAGCAGCCGTCCGCCGAAGAGAAAGCAGTCGCCGGGACGCAGGCGAGCGATAAAGCCTTCCTCGACACTGCCCAGCGAGCGTCCGGTGCCCCCTCTGGCCCAGAATTTCACCGTCAGGCTGGCATCGCTGACAATGGTGCCGATGCTCATTCGGTGACGCAGGGCGACGCGCTTGCTCGGCACCTTCCACAGGCCGCTCTGGTCGGGCTCGACCCGCTGGTAATCCGGGTAGGCGGTCAGCGAGTGCCCGCCGTGGCGGATGAAGGCCAGTGCCCATTGCCATTGGGCATGATCCAGTTCGCGATAGGACCAGGCCTGGCGCACTTCGGCGAAGAGGTCATCTGGGCGGAAACCGCCACCCAGCGCCATGCTGACCAGATGCTGCACCAGCACGTCCAGCGGCTGGTGCGGGGCGCTGCGGGCTTCGATCCGGCGTTCGGCGACTGCCATCTGAGCCGCGGCGGCCTCGATTACTTCCAGGCTGTGAGTCGGCACCAGCGTCACTCGCGAGGTGCGACCGGGTGCGTGGCCGGAACGCCCGGCACGCTGCATCAGCCGCGCCACGCCCTTGGGCGAGCCGATCTGCAGGACCCGTTCAACTGGCAGAAAATCCACGCCCAGATCCAGGCTGGAGGTACAGACCACCGCCTTCAACGCACCCTGTTTCAGACCCAGCTCGACCCAGTCGCGCACTTCGCGGGCCAACGAGCCGTGGTGCAGGGCGATCAGCCCGGCCCAGTCCGGGCGCGCTTCGAGCAGCGCCTGATACCAGCGCTCGGCCTGCGAGCGGGTGTTGGTGAATACCAGCGAGGTGGCGGCTGATTGGATCTGCTCGACCACCTGCGGCAGCATGCGCAAGCCCAGGTGCCCGGCCCAAGGGAAGCGCTCGATGCTCGGCGGCAGCAGGCTGTCGATGGCCAATGGTTTGTCGATCCGGCCCTGAACCAGCCGGCCCTGAGCGGGGTATAGCAGGATGTCCTTCGCAGCCTGCAGGTTGCCCAGGGTGGCGGACAAACCCCAGACGATCAGTTCCGGCATCCAGCGACGCAGTCGCGCCAGCGCCAGTTGGAGTTGTACGCCGCGCTTGTTGCCCAGCAGCTCGTGCCATTCGTCTACGATCACCATGCGCAGTTGGCCGAAGGCCTGCCGAGCGTCGGCACGAGTCAGCAGCAGGGTCAGGCTTTCCGGCGTAGTCACCAGCGCACTGGGCAGGTGTCGGCTCTGGCGTGCACGTTCGGCACTGCCGGTGTCGCCAGTGCGCAGGCCGATGCGCCAATGGATGCCCAGCTCATCCACTGGCGTCTGCAGGGCGCGGGCGGTGTCGGCGGCCAGGGCGCGCATGGGGGTGATCCAGAGGACGGTAAGCGAAGCCGGCTTGTCAGGGCTGGCCGCGACGCTGGCAAAGCGCTCCAGTGCCCCGAGCCAGACCGCATAGGTCTTTCCCGAACCGGTGGTGGCGTGCAGCAGGCCGGATTCGCCTTGACGTACCCCCTGCCAGACTTCCCGCTGGAAGGGAAAGGGCTGCCAGGCGCGGCGTAAGAACCAGGTTTCGGCAAGATTGCTGCCTGACGATGGTGAAGCCTCGCGCATGCGTCATACCGTCTGGTGGAGTTTTGCCTGCAGACCTTTCCGGTCGGCTCAGATCCCTTCCGTCACGAAGGGGTCCGGCCTTTTGCAAGCGCCACCAGCTCTGACAGCACACGGACGGACTCTGCTCGAAGCCGATTGCTTAGATCGCCACCAGCCCGCGCACACCCTCGGCTTCCATGTTCTGGCCTCGGCCCTGCTGAACCACCTCGCCGCGGCTCATCACCAGATACTGGTCGGCCAGTTCGGCAGCGAAATCGTAGAACTGCTCGACCAGCAGAATGGCCATGTCGCCGCGGGCAGACAGCTTTTTGATCACCAGGCCGATTTCCTTGATGACCGAGGGCTGAATGCCTTCGGTGGGCTCATCGAGAATCAACAGGCGTGGCTTGCTGGCCAGCGCCCGGCCAATGGCCAGTTGCTGCTGCTGGCCACCGGAGAGATCACCACCACGGCGCTGCTTCATCTCCTCGAGTACCGGGAAGAGTTCGTAGATGAAACCCGGCACTTCCCTGGCTTCCCTGGCGCTGAAACGCGAAAGGCCCATCAGCAGGTTTTCCTCGACTGTCAGCCGACCGAAGATATCCCGGCCCTGGGGCACATAGGCGATGCCGGCCTGCACCCGCTGGTGAGGCTTGAGTCCCGTGATCGGCTTGCCTTCCCAGTTGACTGAACCTTCCCTGGCCGGAATCAGGCCCATCAGGCACTTGAGCAGGGTGGTCTTGCCAACGCCGTTGCGGCCAAGCAGGCAGGTAACTTCGCCGACTTTCGCCTCGAACGACAGGCCGCGCAGGATATGGCTGCCGCTGTAGTACTGGTGCAATTGCTGGACTTGCAGCATGTGCGACTCCTTCACTTGGTGGATAAGCCTCTGGCGTTATCCACCCTACGGTTAGGTTTGCGTTGATGCGGGCATGGACGTTTGGCGGGCGTAGGGTGGATGACGCTTTATCCATCCACCGTGGACTGCCATGGGTGGGAAAAACGCGTTATCGACCCTCCGGATCATTCACCGCCCCAAATAAACCTCGATCACCCGTTCATCGGCCTGGACCTTCTCCAGCGACCCTTCGGCCAGCACCTGGCCCTGGTGCAGCACGGTGACGTGATCGGCAATGGAACCGACGAAGCCCATGTCGTGCTCGACCACGACCAACGAGTGCGTCCGCGCCAGTGATTTGAACAGCGTGGCGGTGAATTCGGTTTCGGCATCGGTCATGCCGGCTACCGGCTCGTCGAGCAGCAGCAGGTGCGGCTGCTGCATCAGCAACATGCCGATCTCCAGGAACTGCTTCTGGCCGTGCGAGAGCAGCCCGGCAGGGCGGCGTCGTGCGCCCTCCAGCCGAATGGTGGTCAGCACCTCGTCGATGCGGTCCTTCTGCTCGCCGGAGAGCTTCGCTTTCAGGCTGGCCCACACTGACTTGTCGGCTTTCTGCGTCAGCTCAAGGTTCTCGAACACCGAAAGTGCCTCGAACACCGTCGGCTTCTGGAACTTGCGACCGATGCCGGCCTGGGCGATCTCGACTTCGCTCATGCGAGTCAGGTCAAACTGCTCGCCGAACCAGGCCTTGCCACTGTCGGGCCGGGTCTTGCCGGTGATCACGTCCATCATCGTGGTCTTGCCGGCGCCGTTGGGACCGATGATGCAGCGCAGTTCGCCGATGCCGATGTACAGATTGAGATCGGTCAACGCCCGGAAGCCGTCGAAGCTGACGTTGATTCCCTCCAGAGTAAGGATGGTGCCGTGACGGACGTTGACGGCCTTGCCGATCAGTTGACCTTTGTCCAGCGGCAGGTCGGCCTGGTAGGTGGCAGCGTTCATTGCTCTTTCTCCTTGCGCAGCAGACCGATCACGCCCTTGGGCAGGTACAGGGTGACGATGATGAACAGTGCACCGAGGGCGAACAGCCAGTATTCGGGGAAGGCCACGGTGAACCAGCTCTTCATACCGTTGACCAGACCGGCGCCCAGCAGCGGCCCGATCAGCGTGCCGCGCCCGCCGAGGGCGACCCAGACGGCGGCCTCGATGGATTGCGTCGGTGCCATCTCGCTGGGGTTGATGATGCCCACCTGCGGCACGTAGAGCGCGCCGGCCAGACCGCAGAGCACCGCCGACAGGGTCCAGATGAACAGCTTGTAGCCGCGCGGATCGTAGCCGCAGAACATCAGGCGGTTTTCCGCATCACGCAGCGCGGTCAACACGCGACCGAATTTGCTGCGTGCCAGGCGCCAGCCGAGGTACAGGCTGCCTACGAGCAGGGCGACGGTGGCCAGGAATAGCGTGGCGCGAGTGGCCGGGGCCGAGATCGAGAAGCCGAGGATGGTCTTGAAGTCGGTGAAGCCGTTGTTGCCCCCGAAACCGGTCTCGTTGCGAAAGAACAGCAGCATGCCGGCGAAGGTCAGCGCCTGGGTCATGATCGAGAAGTACACGCCCTTGATCCGCGAGCGGAAGGCGAAGTAACCGAAGACGAAGGCCAGCACGCCCGGAACCAGCACCACCAGGCACATCGCCCAGAGGAAGCTGGACGTGCCGTACCAGTACCACGGCAGCTCGTTCCAGGCGAGAAAGCTCATGAAGGCGGGCAAGCCGTCGCCGGCGCTTTCACGCATCAGATACATGCCCATGGCGTAACCGCCGAGCGCGAAGAACAGACCGTGGCCGAGCGACAGCAGCCCCGCGTAACCCCAGACCAGGTCCAGCGCCAGGGCGACGATGGCGTAGCAGAGAATCTTGCCGACCAGCGTCAGGGTGTAGGCCGATACGTGGAAGGTGCTGTCTGCCGGCAACAGGTGCAGCAGCGGCATGGCGAGCAGGGCGACAAGTACGATGCCGAGGGCGACGGCGGTGAGTTTCGGGCCGGCCTTTTGCACGGCGGTCAGGGTGAGTGGCTGGTTCAATCGATGACCCTCCCTTTGAGGGCGAACAGGCCCTGCGGACGCTTCTGGATGAACAGGATGATCAGCGCGAGGATCAGGATCTTGCCCAGCACCGCGCCGATCTGTGGTTCGAGAATCTTGTTGGCTATCCCTAAGCCAAACGCGGCGAAGATGCTGCCGGCCAGTTGGCCGACACCGCCGAGCACCACCACCAGGAAGGAGTCGATGATGTAGCCCTGGCCGAGGTCGGGGCCGACATTGCCAATCTGGCTCAGCGCCACGCCACCCAGCCCGGCGATGCCGGAGCCGAGCCCGAAGGCCATCATGTCGATACGCCCGGTCGGTACACCGCAGCAGGCGGCCATGTTGCGGTTCTGCGTCACTGCACGCACGTTCAGGCCCAGGCGCGTCTTGTTCAGTAGCAGCCAGGTCAGCAGCACCACGAACAACGCGAAGCCGATAATCACCATGCGGTTGTAAGGCAGCACCAGGTTGGGCAACACCTGCCAGCCGCCGGACAGCCAGGCCGGGTTGGCCACTTCCACGTTCTGCGCACCGAAAATCACGCGCACCAGCTGAATCAGGATCAGGCTGATGCCCCAGGTGGCCAGCAGGGTTTCCAGCGGGCGCCCATAGAGGTGGCGAATCACCGTGCGCTCCAGCGCCATGCCGATGACAGCCGTGACCAAGAAGGCCACCGGCAGTGCCACCAGCGGGTAGAAGGCCAGCGCCTCGGGTGCCAGCCGCGCCATCAGCACCTGCACCATGTAGGTGGTGTAGGCGCCAAGCATCAGCATCTCGCCGTGGGCCATGTTGATCACACCCAGCAGGCCGAAGGTGATGGCCAGACCAAGGGCTGCAAGCAGCAGGATCGAGCCCAGCGACAGACCACTGAAAGCCTGACCGAGCAGTTCGCCGATCAGCAGCTTGCGCTTGACCTGGACCAGGCTGGTTTCGGCGGCCTTGCGTACCTCGGCGTTCGTTTCCGCTTCGTCGGCCAGCAGGTTTTCCAGGCGCACACGGGCCAGCGGTGCACCGGTCTCGCCAAGCAGGCGCACGGCGGCCAGACGGATCGCCGGGTCGGTCGCGGTCAGTTGCAGGTTGGCCAGCGCCAGGGTCAGGGCTTCGCTCACCGCAGGGTCGTCTTCCGCTTCGAGGCGTTGTTCGAGCAGTGGCAGTTGTTCCGGTGTGGCGCTGCGTTGTAGGCGCTTGGCAGCACTGAGGCGCTGTGCCGGGTCGTCGGCGAACAGCTGATGGCTGGCCAGTGCGGTGTTTAGCAGCCCGCGCAGGCGGTTGTTCAGCCGCAGTTTCTTCAGGGTACCGGCGGGTTCGGCGTTGCCTTCAAAGGCACGGTAGCCGCCGTTCTCTTCAATGAACGGGGTCTTGTCATCGTCAACGGCGATGCGGTTGGCGCGCAGGGCTTCAATCAGCGCCAGCCGCTCGGGCGCAGGCGCGCTGGACCAGGCCTCCAGCAGCTTCGCCTGTTTGGCCGGGCTGGCCTTGGCGTAATCGGCTGCATCTCCGGCGTGGACGGCCCAGGGCAGGGCCAGCAGGAGCAGCAGAAGTAATCGGTGAAAGGCAGTGTTCATCTTTGCATTCCCCAGAGGGCGCCGAGTGCTCTCTTGTTGGAGCTTGCGGCGTGGAAAGGTGGATGAAAAAAGCGTCGACTCCGCATATCGATCCACCCTGTGAAATCCGAGTGGTCGGGTGGATGGCGCTTCATCCATCCACCGCAACCGCATCGATCAGTTCGACTTCACCGCGTAGTCCGGCTTCTTGTCGTTGCCCGGGATGTAGGGACTCCACGGCTGGGCGCGGACCGGGCTTTCAGTCTCCCAGACCACCGAGAACTGGCCGTCCTCCTGGACCTCGCCGATCATCACCGGCTTGTGCAGGTGGTGGTTGGTCTTGTCCATGGTCAGGGTGTAGCCGCTCGGCGCGTCGAAGGTCTGGCCGTAGATGGCCTCGCGCACCTTGTCGACGTCGGTGGTGCCTGCCTGCTCGACCGCCTGCGCCCACATGTGGATACCGACATAGGTGGCTTCCATCGGGTCGTTGGTCACGGCCTTGTCGGCGCCCGGCAGGTTCTTCGCCTTGGCATAGGCCTTCCACTTGCTGACGAACTCGGTGTTGACCGGGTTTTCCACGGACTGGAAGTAGTTCCAGGCAGCCAGGTGGCCAACCAGCGGCTTGGTGTCGATGCCGCGCAGTTCTTCCTCACCCACGGAGAAGGCCACGACCGGGACGTCGGTGGCGTCCAGGCCCTGGTTCGCCAGTTCCTTGTAGAAGGGCACGTTGGAGTCGCCGTTGATGGTCGAGACCACTGCGGTCTTGCCGCCCGCGGAGAACTTCTTGATGTTGGCAACGATGGTCTGGTAATCGCTGTGGCCGAACGGCGTATAGACCTCTTCGATGCTCGACTCCGGCACACCCTTGCTGATCAGGAAAGCGCGCAGGATCTTGTTGGTGGTGCGTGGGTAGACGTAGTCGGTGCCCAGCAGGAAGAAGCGCTCGGCGCTGCCGCCGTCCTCGCTCATCAGGTATTCCACGGCAGGGATGGCCTGCTGGTTTGGCGCGGCGCCGGTGTAGAAGACGTTCGGCGACAGCTCTTCGCCTTCGTACTGCACGGGGTAGAACAGCAGGCCGTTGAGTTCCTCGTAGACCGGCAGCACCGATTTGCGCGATACCGAGGTCCAGCAACCGAAGGTCACGGCCACCTTGTCCTGGGTCAGCAACTGACGGCCACGCTCGGCGAACAGCGGCCAGTTCGAGGCAGGATCGACCACCACCGGCTCGAGCTGTTTGCCGAGAACGCCGCCCTTGTCGTTGATCTCGTCGATGGCCATCAGCGCCATGTCTTTCAGCGAGGTTTCCGAAATGGCCATGGTGCCGGACAGCGAATGCAGGATGCCGACCTTGATGGTCTCGGCAGCCTGCAGGGTGAACGGGAACAGACCGCTGAGCATCAGGGCGCTGGCGGCGAGGGTGGACTTCAGTAGGGGACGGCGTTTCATTGTGGGCGGCTCCTTGGCTGTCCGTAGGTAGCAGTGAGTTGGTCCATCGGGACGCCAAGACTAATGGCAGCATCCGTGCCAATTTGCTGAAAGCCTTGTGGGACTAGGGTTTGAGAGGAATTCTGCGAATGCGTTGCTAGGTGCAACACGGTGTGGAGGGAAGAAAACGGGGCGGTGGAACCGTTCTGGAGCAGCGCTCTGCTCGCTCATGGTGCGCGAGCAGAGGGGCGAGGGTTAAGGCGTGCCTCAACTGGCCAGCAGCCAGGCACCGGCCAGTGCCGAGGCGATGCCTGCGATGCGAATCAAGGGTGCAGCGGTGTGCGGCAGGCTGCGGGCCAGGCCGTAGCCGGCAGCATGCAGGGCGGCCGTGGCGACGATGAATCCGGTGGCATAAGCCCAGGGGCTGGCGAGTTCCGGCAGTTCCAGGCCGTGGGCCATGCCGTGGGCAAGCGCGAACAGCGCGGTGAGGCCGATTGCCAGCGGCATGGCCGGGCGTACCGCCAGTGCCACCAGCAGGCCGAGCGCCAGAACTGAACCAGCAATACCGGTTTCCATGAAGGGCAACTGGACGCCGGCGAAGCCAAGCAGGCCGCCGACAAGCATGGTGACCACAAAGCTCAGCGGCAGCGCCAGACGCGCACTGCCGTGCTGTTGAGCGGCCCACAAACCGACGGCAAGCATGGCCAGCAGGTGGTCGAGACCCAGAATTGGGTGGCTGATGCCGGACATCAGGCCTGAGTGGTCGTGTCCCGGATGGGCAAAGGCCAGGGCAGGGGTCAGTAGCAGGGCAGTCACAACGAAGGGCGTGCGAATGTTCATCAATGATCTCCTTGGATTGGATGCGGGTGTCAGGCTGCGCGGAGCATTCCCTGTTTTTCGATGAAGGCGATGATCTCCTCCAGGCCCAGACCAAGCTTCTGGTTGCTGAACACGAAGGGCTTGTCACCGCGCATCTTGCGGGTGTCGCGGTCCATGACCTCCAGTGAGGCGCCGACCATCGGCGCCAGGTCGATCTTGTTGATCACCAGCAGGTCGGATTTGCAGATGCCAGGCCCACCCTTGCGTGGCAGCTTGTCGCCGGCAGAAACGTCGATCACATAGAGGGTCAGGTCGGACAGTTCGGGGCTGAAGGTGGCCGAGAGGTTGTCACCGCCGGATTCGACGATGATCAGGTCCAGCCCCGGAAAGCGCCGGTTGAGTTGCTCCACGGCCTCCAGGTTGATCGAGGCGTCTTCGCGGATCGCCGTGTGCGGGCAGCCGCCGGTTTCCACACCGATGATGCGCTCGGGCGCCAGGGCTTCGTTGCGCACCAGAAACTGGGCGTCTTCCTGGGTGTAGATGTCGTTGGTGACCACGGCCAGGTTGTAGCGCTCGCGCAGCGCCAGACACAGGGCGAGGGTCAGCGCAGTCTTGCCGGAGCCGACCGGGCCACCGATGCCGACACGCAAGGGTTGGGTGTTCATGGTGATGTCCTCTGTTGCGGTAATGGGTGCGGGTGCGTTGGTGATTTTCGGGGCGCTGTCTGTCGCGCTTATGAGCGGAACAGCCGGCTGTACTGGCGCTCGTGGGCCATGCTGGCCAGCGCCAGACCGAAGGAGGCGCTGCCCCAGTGCTGCGGGTCGATTGCCGTAGCCTCGCGCTGGGCCTGTTGCAGGGTCGGCAAAAGATCGGACGTCAGTCGCTGGGCGGCCTGCTGGCCCAGCGGCAGGGTCTTCATCAGCACGGCCAGCTGGTTTTCCAGCCAGCCCCAGAGCCAGGCGCCGAGCGCATCTTCCGCCGGGATGGCCCAGGCCCGTGCAGCCAGCGCCCAGCCCAGGGCGAGGCCGGGTTCATCGGTGGCTGCAAAAAACCTTTGGGCGGCATCGTCCAGTTCCGGCAGGTTGCTCAACAACTGCTTGAGCGAGTAGCCCATCTGTCGGTTTTCCTGGCGCAGTTCCCGGGTTTCGCGACTGGCGCGATGGCGGGCGGCCAGGCGCGCCAGTTCGGGCCAGTCTTCGGCGGCGGCTGCCTCGCAATGGGCCAGCAGCAATGGCATCTCGAAACGCGCCAGATTCAGCAGCATCTGGTCGGCGAGCCACCTTCTGGCGCTGGCCTCATCACACACCAGGCCTTGCTCCACCGCCATTTCCAGACCCTGGGAATAGCTGTAGCCGCCGATGGGCAGCTGCGGGCTGGCCAGTCGCAGCAAGGCGAACGCCGCTTGATTCACCTGCGTGCACCGAACTGATGCAGGCGTGGTGCGTAGCTGAACTCGGCCTCGCCGGCATGGGAGTGGTGGTGGCCGCCGCCGTAGGCGCCATGCTCCGGCTGAAAGGGTGCTTGGATGGCGTCGACCTGGGCGCCGAGTTGCAACAGCATGTCCTTGAGCACGTAGTCATCGAGCAGGCGCAGCCAGCCGTCGCCCACCTGCAGGGCAACGTGACGATTGCCCAGGTGGTAGGCCGCCCGTGTCAGCTCGAAGCTGTTGGCGCAGGTCACGTGGAGCAAGTGCTCGGCACGGGCGCGCACGATAACGATGCGGCCATCCTGGGCCAGCAGCGCCTCGCCATCATGCAGAGGAGGCTGGCCGCGTTCGAGAAACAGGCCAACCTCTTCGCCAGTGGTGGTAAAGCAGCGCAGGCGCGACTTGCTGCGCGCCTCATAGGTCAGTTCCAGTTCGGCGTCGCCGGTGGCCTGGGCGGTGGTGCGTTGATGAATGACCAGCATGGGGAGTTCCGCTTCCGAGATGGAGCAAGCAGAGCAAGGCCCTTGCCAACCTTGGAACGGAGGTGTTTTACGGGTTTCGCAGGCGGGTGTGCCTCGAAAGGGGGATCGAACCGGCTCGCCATGGTGCACGGGACACTTGTGCGCCTCACATTGGTGCAAGGCTTCCCGTTGCGTGCAGGCTGTGAGTAATCTTCGGCGCAGCAGCCGGAGCCCGTGTCCAGCACTGAACGGCCTGTCTCCCTGCTGTTCCAATTCATTGAATACCCATGAGCTGCCCTTGGCAGGCGGGAGGTTGCAATGGCTACTGGCTGGGCGAAGGAAGGCGCGGTGCAGGAACAGATCGACAGCACCATCGATGATGCGGTGCAGCGTGCCCGCAGCAGGCTGGGGCAGGGCGAGAGCCTGACGCACTGCGAAGAATGCGACGCGAAGATTCCCGAGGCGCGGCGCCAGGCAGTACCCGGCGTGCGGTTATGTGTGCAGTGCCAGGCTGAGCAGGATAAGCAGGACGCCTTGTTCAGCGGCTATAACCGTCGTGGCAGCAAGGACAGCCAACTGCGCTGAAATATTTTTTGCCATCGTCAATGGGCACCGAAAGCGCAGCGGCGGGTCCAAGCGAAGGTCATGAAAATGGAAACAAGGA
>Ga0194138_10001478_pt1 | contig 11229 bp, 10 predicted proteins | sample TARM_MetaG_T2_14_FD_134022 | JGI IMG/M metagenome (GOLD analysis project Ga0194138, IMG submission 134022) | Freshwater microbial communities from Pennsylvania, USA, analyzing microbe dynamics in response to fracking - TARM_MetaG_T2_14 (version 2) | ecosystem: Environmental > Aquatic >...
AATTTGGGGTTCTTTTCTTTTATTATTTTCGTCACCCAGTGGGTGACAGTTGATATTGTATCAAATCATTGAATTTCAATGGTTTGAAGAGAAACAATCTAAATTGCTGAATAATCCAGGATAGATTATAATGAAGTCATAAAATATATTTATAGATGGAGGATGCACATGGTGGATCAAAAACTGCTCTCTTTACTGGCCATTGAAGAATATGGTGGATTTACCAAGGCGGCCAAAGGGCTATCCATGACCCAGCCAGCCTTGAGTCATCATATGAGACTCTTGGAAGAAGATTACGGAGTGAAGCTTTTTCATTATCAGCATCGTCAGCTTCAATGGACCAATGAAGGGGAGGTGCTCATAGCGTATGCAAGGGGCTTGGTCTATCAAGAACAAGCTGTGAGAAAGGCTCTTTTAGAGCTTCAAAACCCTCGGCGAAAAAGAGCCTTTGGCGGCACCTTAACCCTGGGTGAGTTTTCCTTAGCGCCGCATTTAAAGACCTTCTTTCAGGGGCATCCTGATGTGGATTTTTCCCTTAAGATCGACAATACCAAAGAAGTCATGAGCCTTTTAGAAGAAGGTATTTTAGACTTTTGCTTGGTGGAAGGACTCTTTCCAAAGGAAGGGTATGATGTGGTCCTATTAAAAGAGGTGCCCTTTGTGCTTTTGGTTTCTCCTGGGCATCCTTTGGCCAAGGAACGGAAAGTATCTTTGGAAGAGTTATTTGCCTATCCTTTGATCCTTCGAGAGGAAGGATCTGGGTCCCGGGACATTGTGGAGAAAGCCTTGGCTGAAAGAGGCTATGACATCCATGGGTTTCAAAAAATTATAGAAATTGGCAACATCTCCTTGATGAAAAGACTCACGGAAGAAGCCCTTGGGATCAGCTTCATGTATGAAGATGCAGCAAGAAAAGAGCTGGCGGAGAACACCCTGGTCCAGGTGGCGGTGAAGAATCTGCACTTAACAAGGGAATTTAATTTTGTCATGATGAAAAATCATCTGGAGAAGGATGAGATTCTTGGGTATGCCAAGGAATTCCAAGGATTCTTTGCCAAAGAAGCGGGAAGATTTTAGGGGAAGAACCATTGGCAGGATAGACCTCAAAGGATATAATGGACAAGAAAGTACAAGAAGGAGGGATGCATCATGGATGAAGAAAAGAACGTAGAGAAGCTAAAAGAGCTTTTATCCCTTCGGGATTTTATGACCTTTAGAACTAAAATTTTAGAAGAAAATGAAGTGGATATTGCAGAGTTTATAGAAGGGCTTACACCGGAAGAAAGGCTCCTTGTGATGCGTCTTCTGCCCAAAGACTTGGCCGTGGAAGTATTCTCAGAACTGCCCAGTGAAGTGCAAGAAGAGTTCATGACGAAGATTTCCAAAGAGGAAATAGACCACTTGGTTCGGGAAATGTTTGTGGATGACTTGGTGGATCTATTAGAAGAGCTCCCTGCAACCTTGGTGGCAGAAATATTAGAGCGAACCCCCACAGAGCAGCGTGCCACCATCAACCGTTTTTTGCAGTATCGGGAAGATACGGCAGGAAGCATCATGACCGCAGAATACACCAGTTTGAAAAAGCATCTCACGGTGAAGGAAGCCATTACCTATTTACGGAAGAATGGCCAAAATAGTGAGACCTTATATAGCTGCTACGTCGTCAGCGAAAGTAGAGTCCTACAAGGGGTGATTACCCTTCGTACCCTTCTCCTTTCCAAAGATGAGGAAAAGATTGAAGACCTCATGGATGAACATGTGCATAATGTCCACACGGATCAAGACGTGGAAGATGTGGCGGACCTATTTAGTAAGTACGACTTCATGACCCTTCCTGTGGTGGATAAAGAAAACCGCCTGGTGGGTATCATCACCGTGGATGACATCATGGACGTCATCTTAGAAGAAGATACGGAAGACTTTGAAAAGATGGCTGGTACAGTGCCATCAGATAAACCCTACTTGAAAACCCCAGTGTGGGAACTGGCCAGAAACCGTATGGGATGGTTGGTATTTTTAATGCTCTCGGGGATCATCACCGGGGCTATTTTAACCATCTTTGAAGAAGCGTTCTTGGTGATTCCTGTGCTCATAACCTTCATCCCCATGCTCACAGACACCGGGGGAAACTCGGGCTCTCAAAGTAGTACGCTGATTATTCGTGGCATTGTCTTAAATGAAATCGAGATGAAAGATGTCCTGAAGGTATTTTTCAAAGAATTCCAAGTATCCATCATGACGGGGGCTTTCTTGTCGGTGTTGACCTTCATTCGTCTGATGTTGATGTATCCGGATCGACCTTTGGTGGTCATTGTGGTGTCCTTGTCCATCTTGCTTACGGTGATCATGGCAAAGCTTCTGGGCGCACTGCTGCCCTTTTTTGCCAAAGTGATTAAAGCGGACCCTGCCATCATGGCAGCGCCCCTCATCACCACCATTGTGGATGCCACGTCCTTACTCACGTACTTTTTCTTGGCCCAATTGATCTTGAAGATTTAAAGATGAAATAATGAACTATAGAAATGAGATCAAGAAATGAAAAAATTAGCTGCAAGCTTTTTATCAAGCTGCAGCTATTTTTTTTGTCTTTCCTATAAGGTTTGCGCTTTCTCATAAAGGGCTTTTTCCTCTTCTTTGGACAGAAGCTTTGTGAGGATTAAGGCGATGAAGATGATCCCAGGTAGATTCACCAAAAGCCTTGTGAGGGCAAAGGTCCTACCCATGGAGGCCATTTCAAAAAGAAACATGGGGATCTTGGTGGTGGACCAAGCACCGATGAAAATAAGCACGTTGGAGAGTTTCACGCCTTTTTTCATGAACACAGCGGCTATGGGGAACGCCCCATAGAGTGGGCCTGCAGCGGCAGAGCCAATGAAAATGGCCAAGAGAATACCCTTGAGCCCTGAACCATCCCCCATATACTTCACCATCACATCCCTGGGGACCCATACATCTAGGAGTCCAAGGAAGATGAATACCGGTGGAATCACCTGAAGCATTTCCACCAAAGAAAAACTGGTGATGGATAGAGCTTTTGCACCGAGTTCTTGAAAAAATAGGTTTAGAAAGAGAAGGATGAGGAGCGTCAAGAAGACGTACCGATATCTTGTCAGCTGTTTCATCATTAGCTCATAACACCTCCAATGACCAGTGCAACGAGGAAGGAAAAGAGAAAGGCTAAGCCGTTTCGATAGAAGGTTAGTTTCTTCCCGAAGTAGCGTATTTCTACAGGGATGGTGATGACCCCCACCATCATGAGGGTAGAGATGAATGCGCCGATTTGCCTATAGCCGGCACCATTTTGCAGGAGCAGTGCAGCCATGGGAAAGGCCACAAAGCCAGGGATTAAGGTGATGGCCCCAAGGATTGCTGTGAGGAGAACGCCTAAGTACCCGGACTTTTCACCAATGAAGGATGAAATGGTTTCAGGTTCTAGAAAGGCCAGCATCATACCCACCAAAAGGATCACCACCAAAAATTCAGGGAGGATATTTTCAAAGGCTTTGAAGCTTTTCCGTAAGGCTTGCTTGGTCTTTTTTGGATCTTTCAAGTAAGACAAAAAAAGAAGTATGGCAGCCAAACTATACATCAATACATTCATGGGAGACTCCTTTTCCAGGTATTTTTAGATACCCCTATAGGGTATGAGAACAGTGTATGATTTTTTCAAGAAAGAGTCAAGGGGCGGGAGGAAGTTTTTAGTGGAGACAGATTTTCGACTTTTTTCCTTCTGCTTTACGTGTATTTAACAATGATGAGGTATAGTATAAGAAGAAAATTAAATCATAAAGTGAGGAATAGGTATGAAGATTAGCATCATTGGTGCTGTGGCCGCAGGAACATCTGCTGCTGCTAAAGCAAGAAGAAATCATGAAGAAGCCGAGATCATTCTCTATGAAAAAGATGAACATATCTCCTATTCAGGATGTGGCATGCCCTACTTTTTAGGGGGGGAAGTGGATAAGGGAGAAGACTTGACGCCCAGAGATCCGGCCTTTTTTAAAAGCAAATACAATGTCACCGTGAAGATTCGCCATGAAGTATTGTCTGTGGATCCAGTACAGAAGGAGATGCTGGTGAAAAACTTAGACACAGGAGAAGTTTTTAAGGATCAATATGATAAGCTAGTGCTTTCTACGGGAGCAAGTGCTGTGAAACCGCCCATTCAAGGCGTAGATCAAGAAGGGGTGTTCGTCCTTCGCACCATCAAAGACATGTATACCATCGAAGGATTTCTCAAGGAGAAGAATCCCCAAAGGGCGGTCATCATTGGGACAGGCTTCATTGGCCTGGAGATGGCTGAGAATCTAAAACACCGAGGGCTGTCCGTGACCATGGTGGAGATGCTGCCACAGGTGTCCCCTGGGCTGGATGAAGATATGGCCATGTTGGTGGAGGAGCACTTAGAAAAGCAAGGGGTAAAGGTTCATACTGGAGTCCTGGCCAAGGAAATTTTAGACACGGAAGTGGTGTTGTCTTCAGGGGAGCGCTTATCTTATGATTTGGTGCTTCTTTCCACAGGAGTCAGGCCTAATACCGCCTTGGCCAAGGACATGGGTCTGACCTTGGGAGAGACCGGCGCCATTGTAGTGACCCCTTATATGGAAACCAGTGAAAAAGACGTCTATGCAGCGGGAGACTGTGTTGAAACCTTCCACTTGATTACGAAAAAACCAGTGTATCGCCCCTTGGGCTCCACCGCCAATAAAACAGGTCGCATTGCGGGCAATAATAGTACAGGAGGCGCCTTGGCCTTTAGAGGTATTTTGGGCACAGGCATCTATAAAATCTTTGATCTCACCGTGGGTCAGACGGGACTCAGTGAAAAAGAGGCGAGAAAAGAAGGATATGAGGTGTCTGTGAGCATCAATATCAAGCCGAATAAGCCTGAATATCTTGGGGGCAAAGAGATGGTCATCAAGTCCGTAGCAGACAAGAAGGATGGGCGGCTACTGGGGGTGCAAATCATAGGTCCAGAGGGGGTAGACAAAAGACTGGATGTTTTTGCGACCCTTTTGACCTACGGTGCTAAGGTGGAAGACCTCTTCCATTTGGACTTAGGATATGCGCCACCATTTTCCACCACCAAAGACCCTGTGCTCTACACAGGGATGATTCAAGAAAATGCCATCCATGGGCATCGACCTCTCGTAAGAAGTGAGGATTTGGAAGCCTTCAAAGCCTCTGGGAAGAAGATTCAAATCATCGATGCCCGGGTAAAGAAGCAGTTTGAGAAAGCTCATGTGGAAGGAGCAATCAGCCTCCCCCATGGAGAAGCCAGAGAGCATCTAAAAGAGCTGGATCCCCATGCCATTACCATCACTTATTGCAATAAAGGCACCACAGGAAATGCCATGCAAAACATTTTGCTTAATAGTGGCTTTAAAGAAGTCTACAACCTTTCTGGTGGACATAAAACCTATGAGCGCTTAAAAAAGAAGAAATAGGAACTTCAAAAAAAGAAAAATGCAGGAAGAGATATACAAAAAAAGTCTAGGAAGAAGGCCATGACCTTCTTCCTAGACTTTTCGCCTACCAGGGAATGTAGAAAAAGATTACTTTTCCAGCACATCGTGGTAGGCTTCTTTTTTCTTTAAGACTGCTTCGGCAAACTCGCAAACTGGACGGATTTTTTTGCCTTCTTCTCGGGCTTTTTCCACCATACCATGGAGGAGTTTTTTGCCTACTCCTTGACCCGTGAAGCCATCATGGGTATAGGTATGCTTGATGATGAAGAGGCGATCTTCAGATACCTCATAAATGATTTCCCCTGCTTCGATCCTTTCTTCGTTGAGAAGAAAGAGACGATTTTCTCCTTGCTTAAGTTCCATGTTGTTTCCTCCTTTTCATGGATAATGTATCGTAGCGCTTTGGTGGGACAGGCATCTAGGGTTTTCAGTACTTTTTTAAGCTTGGTTCTTCTTTCTCTAAAATCCAGGGTTTTCTTTTGACGTTGAACACCTGGGGATTGCCCCGAAGACATACGCGAGAATGGGTGCACATGGAATTTTTGTAGAAAATATCCACCCATTCTCCAGGATATTTTTTATAACCTCTTGATCATAGCTCTTCTTCAGTTATAGGATTCATCCTTTCCCACTGTAATTTCTAGTTCCAGTGTACCATGTCTTCAGGAGATGCTCTAGAGAAAGAAGGAAAGTGGACAAGGTTTAAGGTGCTTTGTAAACCATACAGAACCTTCATGGAAACTTAAGTCTTTCTCTAGAATTCCTTCATGTGGGAGAGGTATAGTGAAGGGAGAATATCCATGAGAAAAAGGATGCGTCATGATGAACGATCGAAAAAAATGGATGGTCCTAGGGGTGGTCCTCCTTGCTTTTTTGGGGACCCTGTTTGGACTACTAAGAATGAGAACCCCTGACAAACCACCGGTGCTAAAAGTCTTTTTAAGTGAACAGGTGGCCAAAGAGGGCGTTTTGGGGACCTATACTTGGACCTCTTTGGGGCAGATGGTTGAAGCAGATAGTGACCACCCTTCCACCTTTATTTATGAAGAGGCCCAAAGGATAGAAGCCAGTCAAGGGCAGAAGATTTATCTTGCGCCCAAGGCCAGCAAGGACCCTTTGGTGTTTCAAGCTTTGGCGGTGGAGGTGTATGAAAAAGGCAGCCAGGAGTTAATCAACAAAGTAGACTTTGTACGCCAGGAGGAAGCAGTGGTGGTTTCTGTGGAAGAAGAGGAAGGGACTTATGTCTATGTTGTTCATATGGCTTTTGAAGGAAAAGGCGATGCTTACTATGGACTAGAAGTTCAGGTGGATGTCCAAGACTATCCTGTGGAAGAATTACTGACCTTAAAAACGCCCTATGTGGGTGACCATGGTCAAGTGGGGAAGATCCTATCTTTATTACCGCCTCCTGGGGCAGGCTATCAGCAAAGGTTTTTGTCCTTGGACACCCAGAGGGAACCCTTTGGACTCACAGGGTATTATGAAGCCAAAGAGGAGTTTAAAAATCATCTGATTTTTCCTGATGAAGAGGGGACGAACCAAGTATACAAGAACATGGAAAGAAATGCTTTAGCCCTATTCTCCTTGGTGGACAATGCAGGACGGGTCACCTTTCAGGTAAGACAAAGTCCTTCTCAAGGAACTTTGGAGGAAAAAGCCTATGAGGGGAAAGTAACTTTTTACCGCAAAGATTTTGAAGAGCACCATGGGGAGCTGGATCAGGTGTTACTAGATGAAACCCTCTTTCCACGAAAAGAAGATTAAAAGAAGAGGCCCATCCATGGGTGGTATCACCACCATGGACAGGCCTCTTCTTGTTTTAGCTGGATTTAGAGGAGGTCAGTTTTCTGTAGTTCCTTTTGTCGATCTTCTTCTTCCACGGTCTTTTTCAAGGTATTCATGGTGTCCTGGTTTTCTTCCATGGCTTTCTCTACCTTGGCCATGGTATTTTTAGCAAAATCTCTGCCGCCTATGCCAAAGGATAGGGCAAAGGCTACGGCGGAGGAAGCCACCACGGCGATGAAGAGGATTTCCACAAAGAAGGCACCAATGCCCAGGTGGGACAAGGCCATGAGGGAAGCGAGGATCATCACAACACCTTTTAGTAGGATCCCCTGGAACCTGGCTTGGGGAAGCGCTCTAATGAGAAACTTCTTCGCCATGGAGCCAAGGATGTAACCACCCAATAGAAGGAGGGTTGCACTGAGGACCATGGGCAGATAAGCGATGATGGCACCGCCCATGGCTGTGAATAGGGTGAGGCCTAGAATGTCAAAGGCTTGTACGGTGAAAAATAATAGGATGAGCGCTTTCACCATCATGGCCACCACATGGCTTAAGTTGAAGCCACCTTCTAGGGGTTCATCCATAGCTTTGGCTAATTTTCTAGAGAAGCCAAAGCTTGTGAGGAGCTCTTCTAGTAAGTCTCCCAAGAGCTTGGCGATGAAAAGGCCCAGTAAGATCACAAGACTTGCCGCCAAAATGTTTGGGATCATGGCAGTGATGGTGGAGAGCATCATCACTAAAGGATCTGTGATGGCACGAATCTGTAGGACTTCAAGGGCAGCGATGAGAAAGGGGATGAGTACCAATACATAAAGTGCTTTTCCACCAACATCCGCCAAGGAGACACTGGTAGAGTTCGCTTCCTCTGGTGCTGTGGGTGCATCTTCCATGCCCATTTTGCTCTTTAAGCGATCCACGCGCATTCTGGTGAGAAAAGCTTTCATGAGTTGCTGCACGACTTTGGCAATGACGATCCCTAAGAACAGTAACATTCCTGCACCCATGAGTCTTGGGATGTATCCAAGGAAGGTGCCCATCATCACCATAAGAGGGGCGGAGATGTTTGTGAGGCCAAAACGATCGAAAATACCTGGTAAAAAGAACAGGATGGTTAAGACGAAGGCCAGTTTGCCTAAGAGCTCTGTGATGCTGCTGGCGTCTTTGGCGTTTTCGCCCAATTTTTCATCCACCTTTAAGGCCTTCAAGGCTCTGATCACAAGATTTTTGACGATGATGCCCAAGGCGATGGCTAGAATTAGGTAGAGCATGCCCACCAAGATGTCAGGCACACTTTGCTCAAAACTGATTCTAATGTTGTTCACGATATCACTCCTTCTATAAAATAAGAATATATACTATACTATACAGAGGAGATGTAGCCAAAGTAGGAAGCTTTTGTGAATAAAGCATAAGTATTGGTCGAAGCTATGACGTAGAGGTGCATATAAAGTCAGGGGCGAAGGAAAAAAACTTTCAGAAAAGGTTATTATAAACTTAATTATATGATATAATATACTACATAATAACAAGGAGGACAGCATGATGAAATTGGTATTACAAGACATTCGAAAATCCTTTGATCAAAAAGAAGTGCTAAAAGGAGGGGATTTTCAGTTTGAAAAAGGGAAAATCTATGGACTCCTGGGAAGAAACGGTGCGGGGAAGACCACGCTGTTTAATATTCTGGCTGATGAGATGAAAGCCGATGAAGGAGCTTCTTTTCTAGAGGAAGAAGGGGTACGAATCCCCCTGGTACCCAAGGACCTTTCTTATGTGTATTCTTCCCCGGTGCTCCCAGACTTTTTAACAGGCTATGAGTTTATTCGGTTCTTCATGGACATCCATAAGGCTGAAATCAAAGAGCCCATGGCCATTGGCCATTATTTCGATCTCATCCGCTTTGAGGAAGAAGATCGCCACAAGCTCATGAAGCACTATTCCCATGGGATGAAGAACAAAATCCAAATGCTTCTTTTTCTCATCGCCAAGCCTCCGGTGATTCTTTTAGATGAACCATTGACGTCTCTGGATGTGGTGGTGGCCTTGGAGATCAAAAAGCTTCTTCGTGCCATAAGAGAAGATCATGTGATCATTTTCTCCACCCATATTCTTCAACTGGCCACAGATCTTTGTGATGAAATCGTCATCTTACATGAGGGCAAACTCTCTTTACTAGACAACCAGAAACTAAAAGATCCAGGGTTTGAGGAGGAAGTCATCGGTCTTCTTCAAGAGGAGGGGCACCATGTTTCCTAATATGATGACCATGATGAAGCTGGAAGCCTCCATCTTTTTAAACGGGGTGTTGTACTTTTTAAAGAAGATCCCTCTGGTGAAAAAGCTGTTTGTTTCAGCCAGTTATGGATTCATCTCCATGAAGCGTGTGTTGGGCTACGTGTCCTTTGTTTACCAACTTCTATTTTCCAGCTTGAAAAGCATACTCTTGGCTTTGGTGTTTCTCCTCTTGCCCATGGTTTTTTTAGGCCAGGGAGATCCCGGAAGAAAACCGCTGACCTTGGTGTTGTTTTTTTATGGACTGACCAGGCTTTTTATGCCCACTTTGTTGGAACTCAATAAAAGCAAGTTCATCTTGCTTAAAGAGCTGAAGATGGAACCCGTGGGCTACGCCAAAGCTTTTTTGCTTAAGAAAGAAGGGTTTAAGTTCCTGGGGAGGACCCTAGGGTTTTTACTCCTCACAGGGGTGGTGATGAAAAGTCCTCTGGAAGCCCTCTATATATCGCTCCTTATCACTGGCCTAGGCCTTGGGACAGAAGCGTTACATCTCTTTCTCTATAAGAAAAAACGCTTTCTGTTGGAGGAGCATAGCATCTTTTTGATCTTCCTATACCTGCTACTCTTTGGCGGAGGCGCGGCCCTCTTTTATTACGGTCCTTCCTTTGATGGCGGGAGGATCCTTTTACATCCTGTCACAGGAATTTTGGTAGCCCTTGTCACCTTCATAAGCATCGCCTATATCCGATCCTATGATTATTACATGGAAGCCCTTTTGGCAGTGACCAGTTATGAGAAGATGGAGAAGATGAACAATGCCATGGCCGAAGCCAGGGTAGCCGATGTGAAGCTTAGGGAGTCAGACTATAATTTAGAGGAAGAGAAAGGAAAGAAGTCTTCTGAAAAAGAAGGATATGCTTATCTCCATGAGCTCTTTATCCGGCGCCATGGCAGATTTTTTAGAAAGCCCATTTATGTGAAATCAGCCCTGGTGGTGGGGGTCTTTGTGATTTTAGGGTTTGTGAAGGTGTTCTTTGAAGAAGATCTTTTCAACACCATGGCCACGGAGCTCACGGGAAGCTATACGCTGTTTATTTTTCTCATGTATATGCTCTCTAACTCTCAAAGAGATACCAAAGCCATGTTTTATAACTGTGATCTCTTCCTCCTTCGGTATGGATTTTATCGAGAACCCAAAGCGCTGCTCACCATGTTTTTCCTAAGACTTCGGCGCATTGTGTTCCAAAACCTCTTGCCTACGGCATTGATCATCTTGGGACTGGGGATCTTCATCGCTCTTTCTGACCAAAAGGATTTTCTCAGCATCATGCCTTTAGCGGCACTGATTTTGACCTTGTCCTTGATGTTTTCCGTCCATTATCTCTTCATGTACTATATTTTCCAGCCCTACACCTCCTCCATGGAAGTGAAAAGCCCAGCCTTTTCCATCATCAATGGTCTGGTCTATTTTGCCTCCTATATGGCGCTACAAATAAAAGCCCCAGCCAGAAGCTTTTTGCCGGTGCTCATTGCCATTGGCCTTCTGTACACCGCAATGGCAGTACTTTTTGTTTACAAAAAAGCACCAAAAACTTTTCGGGTGAAATGATGGGAAACTCTGTATAATTAATTAGGAAACAATGATAATCGTGGCCAAAAGAAGAGCCATCTTGAACCTGTCGGTACAGATGGCCCGATTATGATTTTTCCCATTGAACAAACATCGCGGAAAAAAGGCGCAAGC
>Ga0194138_10001479_pt1 | contig 11223 bp, 13 predicted proteins | sample TARM_MetaG_T2_14_FD_134022 | JGI IMG/M metagenome (GOLD analysis project Ga0194138, IMG submission 134022) | Freshwater microbial communities from Pennsylvania, USA, analyzing microbe dynamics in response to fracking - TARM_MetaG_T2_14 (version 2) | ecosystem: Environmental > Aquatic >...
ATTTGAACGTAAAGCAGCGTCGATACTTACGAAATTCTGAAAACGGCGGGGAAAATTTTCGTGGACAAAGGGCTGGTCTCTTACAATAACGGCTTTTGCAGACAGAACCTCCCCGCGCATCCGTTCAACACCGCACGTATCATGCTTTATATCCTTCTCATTCTTCTGGCGATTGCCGCCTTTGTTTACTTCAGTAACAGTAAGAAGGCCGCCGAGAAACAAGCACCGGAGAAGGAGATCCCCCTCGTCATTGAAAATGTCCGCCCCGGTGGCGTCGTTCAGCTTGAGGGGATCGGCCCGGATCTGAAAGACTTCGACGTCGTGATCAAGGCTCGCCATAGCTACAACGAAGACGGCTTTGTCTGGCACGAACTCGAAGGTGAGGACGGGACGAAACCCGTCTGGATCGAAATCGAACGTGACGACGAACTCGAAGTCAGCGTGTGCTTGCGCAAGCTGAAGCTGAGTGAAATCGGGATCACAGGCGGCGATGTCGAAAAGATCGAAGCGGACGACAAGGGCTCCATCGAATTCGAAGGCACCCAATATATCTATGAGGATTGCGGCGACGCGACCTTCTACCGCGATGGCGTGCAAGCGGGAAGCGGCGAGCGCGTCCACTACTGGGATTTTGAAACCAAGGACGGCAGCCGCTACCTCTCGGTCGAACGCTGGGGTAGCAAAGAATATGTCGCCTATCTCTCCGAACCACTCAGGCCGGGCCAAATCAAAGTCTTTTCCGTTTCCTGATTCTTTCCCTGAGTCTCATAAAACCTATGCCATCTTTCATCATTGAATTTTCGACGGGCTTAGCGTTTATCGCGCTGGCGCTCCTGATCATTACCGCCGCCAAGCTGATCAATGACTTTCTGACCCCCTACTTGATCGACTTGGAGTTAGCAAAAAACGACAATATCGCCCTAGCCGTCAGTTTCAGTGGCTATCTGATCGGGGTGGTCACTGTTTTTATTGGTGCCTACGTCGGGCCGAGCCGGGGGCTTGCCACTGACTTAATCTATGTGGGTGGGTGGTCTCTATTTGGCGTCGTTTTGCTCAACCTGTCACGGATCATTAACAATCGTTTAATTCTCTATAAGTTCTGCAATACCAAGGAAATCATTGAGGATCAGAATGTCGGCACGGGCGCAGTCCAAGCGGGTTCTTATATCGCATCGGGCTTCATGGTTGCCGGAGCCGTCAACGGCGAAGGAGGCGGACTCCTCACCGCTCTGGCCTTTTTTGCGGCGGGACAAGCAGTGCTCATCCTCTTCGGTCTCATTTATCAGATGAGCACACGCTACGACATCCATGCGGCCATCGAGAACGACAATGTCGCCGCGGGCATTTCATTTTGCGGTGCCCTCATTGCACTGGGTGTGGTCTTGGGGCATGCCAGCGCGGGTGCCTTTATTGATTGGGGCACCAACTTTCTTATCTTTGTCGAGGAGGCAGCCATTGTCATCATCCTGATACCGCTGGTTCGCTTGTTCTTCGACAAGGTCACCTTCGCCAAGATGGATCTGAACCACGAAATCTCCGAAGATCGAAACATCGGTGCAGCCGTTCTGGAAGCGTCCGCGATGATCGCCCTGGCGACGATCCTTGTCTACATATTCGGTTAATCTTTATTTATAGGCCATGGCACCACGCTACAAGAATCACACCCACATCAACGAACGGCAGATTGAGCACTCTTCCTACGGACTGACGCCCTACGCACTGGTTCTGCTGGCTTTATCGGTGATATGCTTCATCGGAGCGGCGATTCAAAACGGGGAAAATGGCACGGCGGAGACTTTCAAATTTAGCCCCGAACAAAGCGATCAGGAAGAAACGCTTCGGGTCAAAGAGGCCAACAGCATTTATGCCGTGACCGTTCGTCAGTCCCCCTCCCAGCTTCCGAACAACAAAGGGTGGAGCGATGTCGCCGTCGTCGTCCGCTCGAATACGGGCGAACAAGTCCTCTCCTTCGGGGGCGACTTCTGGCGCGCGAGCGGATACAGCGACGGCCACTGGAGTGAAACCAAAAGCAGTTACACGATGAAAACAACTTTTCCGGTCAAAGGAGACTACAAGGTTTCGATCGAAAGCAGCAGCTCCCAGCCGAGCTACAACCAACCTGTGACCGTTCGATTCGAACCGCGGAACGGAAGCACCCTGCCCCTTCTGCTTCTGGGCGTTCCCGCTCTCATTATCGGAGTCTTTCTAGGCTACTGGTCCAACCATCGAGCGGTGAACGAGAAACTCTCCGAATGGAGCGAAAACATGGAGTAAGCAGCAAAGCATGAGTAAGAATATCAAAGTTATTATTTTCGCCGTAATTTGTCTACTTTTGCTTGGCATGGCTTGGTCGGCCAGCGCACGCGGGTGGGGTTACGCCGGCTACGGCACGCAGTATTCCGAATCACGAGGCTACTATGGCCACCGCGGCCCAAGTTTCTTTTATTTCGGGAGCGGCGGTCGTTACTACCCCACAAACTCGACCCGCAGTGGCAGCCTTGGAGGGCCGGGCTCGGCTGGCAGCGGCCCCGGTGCCGGGAAGTAGTCCTTGGGTTGCCCCTCAAGCATGCTCACACCCAACGCAAAGCTAGCCGAGCCTTCGGAAGGACACCGCGAGACCTCCGTTCTCATTATCGCGGTTTTCGTCGCTGGTCTGTGCTCGATAGTCTATCAACTGCTTATCAGCACGACGTCCTCCTACTTCCTGGGTGATAGCGTGCGACAGTTTTCCATGACTATGGGGCTCTACATGGCCTCGATGGGAGCTGGTGCGTGGTTTTCACGCTTCATTCAGACAAACCTCGTCCGCAATTTCATTTACCTGGAGATTGCACTCGGTTTTCTTGGAGGTGCCAGCGTGCCCCTGCTCTACTTGTGCTACGCAGCCGCACCCGAGGCGTATCTAAGCGTGATGATTGGCCTGTCTCTGAGTATTGGGCTGCTGATTGGCTTTGAGATTCCTCTCCTGACCCGGATACTGGAGAGCTACTACAGTCTCAAGCTGAATATCTCAAACGTTCTCAGTATCGACTATCTCGGCGCGTTGATCGCGACGATGCTTTTCCCCTTCCTGCTCTTGCCTCTGTTCGGCACCTTTCGCAGCTCGCTCATCATAGGACTCATCAATTTGTGCCTGGGCTTTCTTATGCTGGGCTTTTTCGGAAAAAGAGAATGCGGCCGCCGGCGGGCGGCCCTGACCGCGCTGAATTCAATCACCCTGGCCGCCCTGGCCTTGCTACTGGTCGGCGCACACAGCCTGACCGGACTCTGGAGCCAAAGCCTCTACTCGGACCAGGTCATTCTCGATCAGCAAACGCCCTACCAGAAGATTGTGCTGACTCGCTACGCGGACGATTTTCGGCTGTTTCTCAATGGGAATCTTCAATTTTCCTCGCGCGATGAATATCGATACCACGAGAGCCTCATTCATCCGGCCATGATGCTCGCCCGCACGCCGCGGCAGGTGCTCATCCTGGGAGGCGGAGACGGACTGGCGGCTCGTGAGCTGCTCAAATACAATGACGTGGAACGGATCACCCTCGTGGATTTGGATCCCGCCGTGACGAAACTCGCCCGGAGTAACCCGCTTCTCCTCTCGCTCAACCAAGGTTCGCTCGACCATCCAAAGGTGGTGGTTCGCAACAGCGATGCGATGCAATTTCTGGAGCAAGCGGAGCGTGACCGCTTCGATGTGATTATCGCCGACCTGCCCGACCCCAATAATGTCTCGCTCGCCAGACTCTACAGCTTGGAATTTTACAACCTCGTCGCCTCTCGACTCCATCCCGAAGGCGTCTTTGTGACGCAATCCACCAGCCCTTACTACGCCCGCGAAGCTTACTGGACGATCTACGAAACGCTCCGATCATCTAATTTCAAAAGCGTCATCCCCTATCACGTCAATGTGCCCTCGTTTGGCGAATGGGGCTTCAATTTGGCGACGCGTTCGCGCCAATCGCGCGATCCCATTGCCCCCACAGAGGTGCCCACACGATTTCTGAACGCGCAGACCACAGAACAGCTTTTTCACTTCCCACCCGACCTGGCTCGACCCGGCACATCCGTCAAAGTGAGCACGTTGGACGATCCGAAACTCATGCACGCCTACCTGAAAGGCTGGAATTACTGGCGCTAAGATGCTCATTTTTATCTTCAATAAATTCTTTCCCCCGGCATCTTCTCTCCGGCGCATCACCCTTGTGCTGTTCTGGACTTTTTTGCTCAACCTGCTCTTCGGCTGCGCCTTCTATTTCTTCGAGCGGGAGACCCGGGAGGGGCTCACCTTGCTGGATAGTATCTGGTGGGCCATGGTCACCATGACCACAGTCGGCTATGGCGACTACTTTGCGCAGACGACGCCCGGACGTTTTCTCGTCTCTTACCCGACTTTCCTATTAGGAATCGGACTGCTCGGTTACTTTCTGGGATCGGTCGCCGACGCGGTGGTCCAAGGCGCCTGCGCCCGCCGAATGGGACTCAAAAAAATTATGAAATCGAACCATATTCTCATCTGTGGTTTCCCCTCTCTGACCAAAGTGCTGCAAATCGTTTTGGAATTACGGGAAACCGAAACTTATCGCCAGACCCCCATCGTCCTCATTTCCAATTCAGTCGAGGAAATCCCGGAAAAACTATCAACCGAAGGCGTCTCCTTCATTCGGGGGCGACCTCAATCCGAAGACACTCTGCGCAAAGCAGGCGTCGAGCGCTGCCAGGGTGCCTTCGTCCTCGCGGAAAAAGCAGAAATGGAGGACGCCGACGCACAGACCTTCGCCACCAGTGCGATCATCGAAAGCATCAGCCAGGAGTGCGGTAAAGAGATTCGCGTGATCTCCGAACTCATCGGCCGCCAAAATGTCAAAATGATGCGGCGCTCCGCTGTCGATGGCATCGTGACCCACGAAGGAATCACCGATTGTCTTTTGGTGCAGGAATTCCTGAGTCCCGGACTCAACCAGATTTTCCATCAAATCATCACCAATCAAATCGGCTCCCAATTTCATATTCTTCCCACCCGCTTGCAGGGGAAGAAAATACGGGACATTCAAATCGCCGCCTTGGAACACCCTAATAATATTCAGGTCATCGGCCTTATCGAAAACGAAACGTATCTGTTGAACCCATCGAGCAGCCACACGATCGGCCAAAACGTGAAACTTATTATACTTGCCGAGAAATCGGCAGACTTTGAAGATGTCGAAGAATCAGTTCTGAAACAATCCACCCTACAATCATAAATACACGAGAGCAGGAACAACGACTATGACAGGCCCAATCATTCACTCCACCCGATCCGATACCCTTTTGGACTTCCTTCAGCTCAAAGGCATGGAAGTCGAATCCATCGACAGCAACATCTACCGAGTCGTCCGCGATGGGGAACTTCCGGTCTTTCTCAATATCGGCGAGGAAGTTCTTTCATTCGAGGTAGATCTCGGCGCCATTGCTGACATCCAAAGCGAGACGCTCTTCAAGACGCTTCTGGATGCCAACACGGAGATACAACCCGTTTCCTTCGCCGTGGACAGCACGAACCCTGAAGACTTGCGACTGGTGCTTGTGGAGAGCCGCGTCATCGGAGACCTCAGCGAACGCGAAATTTTAAGCGTTTTCGACGCACTTGAACTCGCCACGGATCAAGCCGAAAGCATTCTCGCCCCCCTTCTTAAATAAAGCCAACGCAGACACTGACATTATGAGTATTTTTTCACGTATCTTTAAAATAGGACAAGCGCACGCCAACCGAGCCGTCGATAAGTTTGAAAAGCCCGAGGTGATGCTGAACCAGGCGATCGAGGATAAGGAGAAACAAATTCGCGAAGCCAAAAAATCAATCCAGGGCTGCATCGCCACCGAACGCCAGACCAAGAAACAGCTCGACAACGAGAAAGCTGAGAAGTTTGCCTGGGAGCAAAAAGCGCAAGCCGCGCTCAAAGCGGGCAAAGAAGACCTCGCAGTCAAAGCCCTTCAGCGTGCCACCGAGCACGAGCAAAAAGCCACAGCACTGCAGACCAATTGGCAGCAGCAGCGGGAAGCGGTTGAGGAATTGAAAAAAGACGTCTTCAAGATGGAAGACGAAATCGCTGAGTTCCGACGGAACAAAGACTTCATCATCGCCCAAAGCAAGGCGGCCGACGTCAAAAAGAGCATCTACGAAGCCAAGGCTAAGATCACAAAAAAAGGACGTGGTGCCGATGATTTGATGGAGCGAATGAAAGCCAAAGCAGAACGCTCCGAGAATGAAGCCGATGCCGCCAAGGAACTGGCCACGACCTTCGATGGCAAAGACAGCCTCGAAAAGGAATTCGATGATCTGGGTTCCAACGCGACCAGCCCGGACATTCAGGCCAAGCTCGATGCGATGAAAGCCCAGATGGGCGCCTCGAAAAGCTAAAGGCCAAGCCGATGCAGCCTTCTGTTGAATTCCCAAAGCTGACACCCCCGGCAGCCCTCGGCTACCATCTCTTGCTCGAACTCCATGCCTGTGACATTGAGCTGCTCGACAGTGTTCCCGGCGTCGAACGCCTGCTTCATGATGCCGCCAAAACCGCAGGGGCGACGATCGTCAATTCTGCCTTTCATCACTTCAGCCCATACGGAGTGACCGGCGTACTGGTCATCGCAGAGAGCCACATCGCCGCGCACACCTGGCCGGAGTACGGCTACGCCGCAGTGGATTGTTTCACCTGCGGGGACGACGCCATTCTGGAATCAATTGAGCGGTTGATCGTCGAAGGCTTTCAAGCAAGCCACCACGAGCGCTCCCTCATACCTCGCGGCAGACCACCGGCTGTGCGCTAAAGGATGCCATGGCGGACTCACATACCATCCGAAGCACAGCACGCTACTGCTTGCAGCCCATCGCCGACGGAACGCTTGAGCGCAGCGGCCCGGCCCTGGATTTGAGCACATTCGAGATCAGGATGGAAATCTACTTCATCCTCTTCCTGAGCGCCCACCTCGACGGACGCTCCAGCCACAGCGAGACCACCTTTCTACAAGCGGTCTGCGATCAGCTCGGTTGGTCACAGACAGACCGGAGTCTCGTGGCATCCCGGATCGACCACCTGCCCGCTTACAGTCTGGATATCGTCAAGCACTTACCCCAATCGCGCCCCCCTCAATACTGGTGAAACGCCTTTTCGACCTCATCGGCACCCTTTTGCTGCTCCTTGTGCTGAGCCTGCCTCTGCTGGTCTTAGCCGCGCTGCAATGCATCCGGCTCGGCCGTCCGCTCTTTTTCCGGCAGATCCGTGCGGGCAAGGACGGCCGCGCCTTTAGCATTCTTAAGTTTCGCACCATGCGCGAAGGCGCGGGCAGCGACGCGGAACGCCTCACTCCGTGGGGGCAATTTCTCCGCTCCACCAGCCTCGACGAACTGCCCGAGCTCTGGAACGTGCTCAAGGGCGAGATGAGCCTGGTCGGCCCGCGTCCTTTGCCGACGGCCTACCTCGAACGCTACTCCCCCGAGCAAGCCCGCCGCCACGAAGTGCGCCCCGGCATCACGGGATGGGCGCAAGTCAACGGGCGCAACGGCCTCAGCTGGGAGCGGCAGTTCGAGCTCGACCTCTGGTATGTCGAGCACCGTTCCTTCTTGCTCGACCTGAAAATCCTCGCTTTAACTGTTCTCACCGTGCTCCGCCGCGACAACATCGCCGAAGAAGGACAAGCCACCCGCAGCGAATTCCTCGGCTCACACGACCAAGACCGATCTGTTCACAAACCCACCTCAGACCTTTCACCGCCCATGCCCGACCGCCAAGCCATCGAAGCCCTCATCCTCGAATCCGTCCGCCTGCTGGCCGAAGACTTCGAGTTGGATGCCCTGAAAAGCCCGACCACGGACACAGCGCTCTACGGCGAAGGCGGCGCCCTCGACAGCATGGCGCTGGTCAACCTCATCGCGGATGTCGAAGACGCCGTGGAGGCGAAGTTCGGCGCCTCGATCGCCCTGGCCGACGAACAAGCGATGAGCGCCCGCAAGTCCCCCTACCGCTCGGTGGCCAGCCTGACCGACGCCGTCATCGAAAGGATGCCCTCATGAAAACCATCGTGATCACCGGCACGCGCAAAGGCATCGGCAAAGCCTTGGCCGAGCACTACCTCGCCGCAGGCTGGCGCGTGGCCGGTTGCTCGCGCGGCGAAGCCGGCATCGAACATAAAGACTACCGGCACTTCAGCCTCGACGTGAGCGACGAAGACGCCGTCGTCGCCATGGCACGCCGGCTCAAGGGCGACTTCGGGCACGTCGACGCCCTACTCAACAACGCCGGCATCGCCTCGATGAACCACGCCCTGCTCACTCCGGCCAGCACCGTCAACCGCATCCTCCAGACCAATGTCGTCGGCACCTTCCTCTTCTGCCGGGAAATGGCCAAGCTCATGCGCCGCACACACAACGGGCGGATCGTCAATTTCACCACCGTCGCCCACCCGCTCAACCTCGAAGGCGAGGCCATCTACGCCGCAAGCAAGGCCGCCGTGGAAAGCCTCACCCGCATCCTCGCGCGTGAGCTCGCCGAGCTCAAGATCACGGTCAACGCCGTCGGCCCCACCCCGATCGAGACCGACCTCATCCGCGGCGTCCCCCAGGCCAAGATGGACGCCCTCCTCGCCCGCCAAGCCGTCCGCCGCATGGGCGAGGTCAAAGACGTGATCAACGCCGTCGACTTCTACCTGCGGGCAGAAAGCGACTTCATCACCGGGCAAGTGCTCTACCTCGGCGGGGTTTGCTGATGGGAAACGGTGGCGCAAACTCAAGCGTGGCGTCAAGCGTGGCGTCAAGCGTGGCGTCTGAGCTTGCCCAGGCCAGCAGAGCTCCAGCAACCACCACACCGGGCCGAATGCCCGCCCACGTCCGCCTCCATCCCACCGGCGCTCGCAAGCGAGCACGCCACGTATCCTGAAATGGACTGGATCCGCACCAAGCTCGAAGCCTTCGCAACCCGCACGGCCGCCCACGAAGCGGGGAAGACTTACACTTATGCCGAGTTCCTGGGCTTGATCGAACAGGCCGCCGGCAAACTCCCCGGCGGCCGGCGCCAAGTCGCCGAAGTCGCGAGCGAAAGCACCATCGAAGGCCTCGCCCAACTACTGGCCATCGCCGAGCGCGGGCACATCGCCCTCCCCCTGCCGCCGGAACTGCCCGCCGCCGAGCGCGAGCGCATGCGGGCGGTCGCGGCGGAGTCCCCCCTCTACGGCCAACTGGAAAGCAGCGGCCTCGTGCTCTTCAGCAGCGGCACCAGCGGCGAACCCAAGGGCATGCTGCATGATTTCGACGCCCTGCTCGACCGCTACCGAAACCTCGAGCCGCGCAATGACCGCAGCCTACTTCTGCTCCTGATCGACCACATCGGCGGGCTCGACGCCGCCTTCCGCTGTCTCTTCGCCGGCTCCACGCTGGTCATCCCCGAGGGCCGCACACCGGAAGCGGCAGGTGCCGCCATCGAGACGCACAAAGTCAATGTGCTGCCCGCTTCGCCCACATTCCTCAACCTCATGCTGATCGCGCAGATCCCGCAGACGCACGACCTCAGCTCCGTCGGAATCGTCGCCTACGGCGCCGAAGCCATGCCGCAAGCAACGCTCAACCGCCTCGCCCAAGCCTTCCCCGAAGCGCGCCTCCGGCAAAAGTTCGGCACCAGTGAGACCGGCGCCATCCGCATCCAAAGCGCCGACAACGGAAGCCTCTTCTTCCGTATCGAGGATCCCGATACGGAATGGAAGGTCGTCGATGAAGAGCTTTGGCTCAAAACCCCTTCCCGCATCCTCGGCTATCTCAACGCCGCCTCCGACAATCTGGAAGCCGGAGGCTGGTATCGCACCGGCGACCTCGTCGAGACCGACGGCGAAGGCAAGCTCCGCATCGTCGGCCGCGCCAGCGCCCTGATCAACGTGGGCGGGCGGAAAGTGCACCCCGCCGAAATCGAAACTTTGCTCAACCAGATTCCGGGGATACTCGGTTGCCGCGTTTACGGCGTGAGTGATCCGATCACGGGCAGTCAAATCGCATGCGAGATTTTCCCCGGACAAGACACAGACCTGCGGCAGTGGAAACGCACCATCCGCCGGCATTGCGTGGGGAAAATTGAGACGTGGAAGATCCCGTCGAAGATCGCGCTCAAGAAAACGCTCCAAACGAACACGCGCTTAAAGGGCGTTTGAATTAGTTCATGATTGACTCCATCAGCCGCAGTGGGAGTTACCTGCAGCTACGTTTGCCGCCGCATGATCTCCGCCGGGGCGCGGCCGGCGCGGTGGAGTTCGGCCATGGTGCGCATCGCCGGGGCGGCATGTTTGAAGAACCGCTTCAGGCCGGGGCAAAGGTAGCTGAGTCCGTATTCGCCGTCGGCGGCTCGGGCGAAGCGGTGCTTGGGGCAGTCGCCGTGGCAGCAGAAGCGGACTTCGCACTCGCGGCATTGCCGGGGCAGCCTGTCCCGCTTGGCCGCGCCGAACCGGCGCATGGCCGCGCCGTCGGCCATCGAGGCGATGCTTTCGTTCATGACATTGCCGAGGCGGTATTTAGGATAGACGTAGTGGTCGCAGGCGTAGAGCTCGCCGTTGTGCTCCAGCGCGAGCGCCCGACCGCAGGTTTCGGCGAACATGCAGACGCCGCCCGGGGCGCCAACCCATTTGCCGAGGGTGACGTCGAAGAGCTGGACATAGACTTTGCCCACGTCGCGGCTCACCCAGCGGTCGAAGATCTTGCAGTAGAACTCGCCGAGCGCCCGGGGCGGCACCGACCACTCGGTGACTTCCGGATCGGAGTGCGGCGCACCCGCTCCGGAAAGGTCGGGCGGGTGCGAAAGGCCGAGGCCCAGCCGATCCGAAGCACTGTCCGCCCGGCGCTCGACCAGCGGGATGAATTGAATGAACTGCGAGCCGATCTCCCGCAGGAAACGGTAAACTTCGAGCGGCTTGCCTACGTTCCCGGCGTTGACCACAGTCAAGGTGTTGAACTCGACGCCGTGCCTCTTGCAGAGCTCGATTCCGCGGACGACCTTACGGTAGGTCGGCCGCCCCTTGCGGTCGACGCGGTAGGCGTCGTGCAGGTCTTCCGGCCCGTCGATGCTGATGCCGACGAGGAAATCGTTCGCCTTGAGGAACGCGCACCAGGCGTCGTCGAGCAGCGTGCCGTTGGTCTGGAAGGCGTTCTCGATGCGCTTGCCCCCGGCGTGGCGCTTCTGCAGTTCGACCACTCTCTCGAAAAACGGCAGCCCCGCC
>Ga0194138_10001480_pt1 | contig 11222 bp, 11 predicted proteins | sample TARM_MetaG_T2_14_FD_134022 | JGI IMG/M metagenome (GOLD analysis project Ga0194138, IMG submission 134022) | Freshwater microbial communities from Pennsylvania, USA, analyzing microbe dynamics in response to fracking - TARM_MetaG_T2_14 (version 2) | ecosystem: Environmental > Aquatic >...
AGATAGGCTACCTCATCTATGGCGTTGGCCGAGCCCGTTATGCTAATATTGCCAGAAGCATCAAATGACATGTTGTCCGCTGAAACGCCCGCTGGAAAATGATTAGCCAACATAGCAAGAACTTCTGTATCAAGATAACTTCTACCGGTTTGCTCTAAGAGCCTATAAGCAGATATTCTGATTTCCATATGATTGATCTTGTCTTTCATCGCTGTGATTTCATCATAAGTAGCCATATCTAAGACAATTTGGCGCGTTTCATCATCAAGTAACTTTGCACCAATTTCGTAATAACCAATTACGCTGATTGATCCAAGCAAGGTCAATAAGACCGTTCCTATCATTATCTTAGTTTTTAAGCGCTCACGTCTATATTCGTTTTTTTCAAAATGAAGTCCCTCAAAGAGGTTAATATCTTTCATGTGTACTCCTGTAGTTTACTTTTTAAAAAATTTTGGCAATTTAAGGTCGATACGTTTTGTCCATAAATTTTCTTTCTTTTCATTGCCTCGGTGAAGTAATGCGCCACATAAATTCATATAAGCTATTTCATCATCTTCAATGAGATGAACGGGAATGGCATTTTCGCTTTTAAGATGTTCATAAAAATGGGTTAGTCTCGCACCACAACCATGTAAGATAATAGCGCCAATTCGACCCTCGAGTTTGTTATAGGTAAAAAAATCTATAATCTGTCTTATTTCATCTTCTACCCTCATACAACTTAATCTTACAAATTTTCTCATATCATCATCTGAAATGCCAAATTCACTATAGTGTCCTAAGCGACATTGCAGCGCTTGTGCTCTGTTTAGACCGAGTTCTCTCTCAAGCATTTCATCAACCATGTTGCTACCACCAGGAACAAATCGGTTAAAAAGCACCTTACCATCTCGTGTCAACGTCATATTTGTCGAATGATCACCAAAATCGATGATAATGGCATTCTCTGAGGCATACACAGATTCATACCGCTCTTTATACAGCTTTGATACTGCATTGGGATGAATATCCATATAGGTTGGCGTTAGTTCTAACATCTCCGCAAGAACGACATACGTTGCTATGAGTTCTTTTGGCATAAGCACCAATATGCCTGACATGGTGTCCTCTTCTTCATGATACACACTATAAGATAGTGCATGTGAATCCAAAATTGTACTTAACGTTTCAGAAATTTGTAATTCAAGTGCCCCAATGATTTCCTCATGCATTTCAAGTTTGGGAATCTTAAATTGTCTTATGATATAAGTTGATGCATTAACCGTGACAGCGAGGTCTTTGACTTTCCATTTTCTCTCTTTAATCTCTTGCTTCAATAACGATGCAATCACTTCAGCATTGGTGATTTTTCCATCAAAATAACTTCCAAGAGGCGTTTCAATGCATACGCGTTCTCTCATTTTGCCTTTGTGAAAATACGCCATTTTTATATTGGCATGTCCAAAATCAAGCGCTAATATTTTTTCGCTACTCATACTAACTCCTATTTTTCTGACCGAATCGTAATGGTCTCGGTAATTGAATTTTGTAATGATTCAGACACCTTGTAGCTAACAGAAATATCAAACGCCTTTAAAATACGTTTGTCCGGATTATCGAGATACTCTGGATCTTCAAGCGCCTTTTGAGGTGACAGGTCAATAGATGCAATATAGGTTGATGATACAACATCATACCACCTTGTTGATAGGGATGAAAAATCACTGATATCATCTCCAAAAGCGACAGATAGTTTGTCATAGGCGTCATCGCCAGTGCCTACAGTAACAACGCGCATGGCTTCATAAAAATATGACCTTCCCTCAATGGTGAAAGGAGTCTCTGAGTCATAAATCAACAACATCTCCTCACCGTTAATCTCTTGAAAAAAAATGTTTTTTACCGCATCGTGCCGCCTTACTTCAGCAGTTACATAGTCTAGTATAAGGCGTGTTTCCTGGTTTGATTCGATTTCTTGATGAATACGTGTATTCTGCGATGCTGAAAAGTACATTAATCTTGACATTAATACGCCAACAATTCCGAGTAAAGCAATGACGACGGTGAGTTCAACTAATGTAAATCCTCTATTGTGACTCTTTCTATTCACGCTAGTCGCTCTCCTTTATAGTGACGGCTCCAAAGAGCCCTTTGTTTTCATATTGATAGGTGTAGCCACCTCTAAAAGTGATTTCAAATTGTTCGTTTAGTCTCGTCATCCAGGGATTTAAGTCTTGGTTATCTGATGTAATAACCGTTTCACCCGCATCGTCTGACTGACTAATCTGTGTGCCATAAATAATATAATACTGCTTTAAGCCTTTTTCTATTTCATTTGCATAAGCAGCCAGTGCCATTTCGCTTTCGTTTTTCTTTGCATTTGGAAAAACAGGCATCAACATGCCGAGCAAGATAGCCATAATCGCCAGGACGACTACAAGCTCTATGAGTGAAAAACCATGATTATTATATTTGTTTTGAGAATGTCTTTGTTTGTTTCCTATGATTGCTTTCATAAATTCCTTTTTAACCAATATACTTTTATGAAGGATACTTTAAACTTCAAAGTATTATATATGGTGTAAAAGAGGCGCAGAGCGCCTCTTTTGTATCATCAGCTAATTTTCAGTAACTACCATTACACCTGTCTCAACATCTACAGCAACGGTTACATCATCCGTGGCAATGGTAATATCAGTAAATGTCACTTTAGATTCTGCACCACTTGCTGGAATAGGAGTGCCCGCCGTACCAACAATGTCATAAGTCGCACTCTTTATACCCGTTATTGTTAAGCTACCTACACCGTTGGGGTCGTTGAATACTACCGTTCCATTCGCTTCATTAGTGCCTGTACTCGTATCAGCAGTTGCATATAGAACCGTTTTAAGTGGAGGAAGTTCACCGTTTTTCGCATCATATAGAGTAATCATATCAACCAAACTTTTAACATCGCTTTCAATAGCCGCTTTCTTTGCGTCCGACGTAAAACCACCCAGTCTTGGTAACATCATACCTGCAAGTATACCGATAATTGCAATAACAATAATCAATTCAACTAATGTGAATCCATTCTTTTTACCCTTACATTTTTTTGACGTCATTGTTTTCTACTCCTCTTAAATTTTTATAGTCTTTTCAAACTAATTTACGGTGACTACCCCTGTTGCAGTATCAATTGATACATTCGCTGTGCTTTCAACTTGGTAAGTAATTTTTGTATAGTCAGTATCCCCTATAGCATCAGAAGTTCCAGTTCCGTTAGTCTCTTCGACAGCAATACCAGAAATATCCGTAATTGTTAATGATCCAACACCTGTACTATCATCAAAAACGATTGTAGTTCCGTTTGCTGTAACAATCGCTGTACTGCTTGACGACGTTGAAAGTGTTGGTAATTTTCCTTCTTTAGCTTGATATAATGCAAGCATATTCGAAAATGCTTTAGCATCACTTTCTGCTCTAGCTTTTTTTGCATCCGTCGTAAAATTACCAAGTCTTGGCAACATCATACCCGCTAAGATACCAATAATGGCAATAACAACAATTAATTCCACAAGTGTAAAGCCCTTTGTATTTTTTGATTTTTTCATTATTCTGTTCAACATTGTTTGAAATCCTCCTGTTTAGTTCATTAGACTATCATTCATTTATTTGGTCTACAACATATCCATTGTAGTTTCCATAATTTTCATTAGTGGCAACATAACTGAAACCAGTATTGAACCTACGACAATTGCCATTAAAATCAGCATGATTGGCTCAATCAACGTGGTCGCTTTTCCAACGGCTTCTTCTACTTCATCATCGAAAAAGCCAGCTGTTCTAGAAAGTATTTCGTCAAGTTCCCCTGTGCGTTCACCTACGGCAATCATCTGCGTCAAAAGTGGTGGGAAAATCCCAACCGTGGTAATGGCTTTTGAAAGACCATTTCCCTTTCGCACCTCTTCTCGACAGGTTATAAATCGCTTTTCCACTTCACGATTTCCAAGGAGTTTACTCATAATTTCAATGGCATCTAGCATAGAAATACCACTTCTTAAGAGAATTGACAGACTTCTTGAAAATCGCGCTGTAATAATTTTTTCTGATACCCCTTTAATAATTGGAAGCCTCAGCATCAATCTATCAATGACTTCTCTACCTGCATTTGATTTTTTCCAGTTTAAGAGAAGGACGACACCACCTGAAATGCCAGCGATTATCCACAAAAATCTCGCTTTGACAAAATCACTCATGTTAATCATAAATTGGGTAATTGGTGGCAGTGTTGCACCAAATCCCATGAGAGTATCAGCAAATATGGGGATGACCACTGTCAACAAGACAATAACAACGGCTATCATCAAGAAAAAGAGCACGACAGGATACGTCATGGCCGCTTTTACTTTATTCTTAATCTTATTGTCTCTTTCATAATAATCGGCCATGCGGTTGAGAATCTCATCAAGATTTCCACTGACCTCCCCCACTTTAATCATATTCCTCAAAAATTCTGGAAATACACTATCGTGAAGGTCCATGGCTTCAGAAAGTACTTTTCCCTTCCTAATATCATCATAAATCACTCTTAAAACATCTTTCATTTTCTTATTGCCCGTCTGAAGCATTAGAATTTCTATCGTTTCAAGAATGGTAATACCTGAATTGAAAAGCACTGCAAATTGTCTACAAAAGATAGTGATGTCTTTGACTTTGACTTTTCTAAACGACTTAAATAGATCGACGTTTTCTACTGATTCAGCATAGCTGACAATAAAGTAGCCTTGACTTCTTATATAGGCCTTGAGTTCTGCTTCATTTGCGGCCGTCGTCTCACCCTCAATTGTTTTTCCTTGTAAATTTTTGGCTTTATAATTATATACGCCCAAGTTTCACCTCTTAAAAAGGGTTGTTCAGAAGCGTCTGAAGCCCTTTTTTATCTGTTGCTCTTAGTATGGCCTCTTCTCTTGAAATCATACGATTTCTAAAAAGCCTGAGTAAATCTGCATTCATTGTTTGCATACCATCCATGGTATTGGTCTGTAAAACACTATTAATTTGATAAGGTTTACCCTCTCTAATTAAATTGCTAATAGCTGAATTGGTTTTTAGGACTTCACACGCAACACATACGCCAGAGTCATCCATTTTAGGAATAAGCTGTTGTGTGATAACACCTTGGAGAACTGTTGCCAATTGATTTCGAATTTGGTTTTGCTGTTCTGGTGGGAAAATATCAAGAATTCTGTCCACTGTTTTTGCAGCACCCAGGGTATGCATGGTTGAGAAGACGAGGTGGCCAGTTTCAGCTGCGGTTATAGCGATCCGCGTCGTTTCAAGATCACGCATTTCTCCTACCAGGATAACATCAGGATCTTCTCTAAGTGCTCCTCTAAGTGCTGTGGCAAAACTTTCAGAATCAAGCCCAATTTCACGTTGGTTAACAATTGACTTTTTATGGCGGTGTAAATATTCAATAGGGTCTTCAACCGTAATAATGTGCTTGCTATGCTCTGAATTAATAATATCAAGTAAACTTGCAAGTGTTGTTGATTTTCCACTTCCCGTTACACCTGTTACCAACACCAAACCGCCTGGCAAATCAGCAAATTCTTTTGCCGACGCTGGAAGTCCAAGCGTATCAAACGCTGGTATATCAAACGGCTGAATTCTAATGGCCATAGCATAAGTGCCTCTTTGCTTGAACGCATTGACACGATAACGTCCCAGTCCCTGTCGTGAAAAAGAACAATCTGCTTCTCCATGCTTTTCAAGATCAGCGAGTTTTCTCTCTGTTAAAGCCTGTGTTATAAGTTCATGTGTATCCTCTTGTACTAATCGCCCAAAACTCTCTAAGAAAATTAGGTTTTTATGCTTTCGTACACACGGATAAGTTCCTACGGTAATATGAATATCTGATACTTTTAGTTGATCAGCCTTTTCAAGTAGATCATCTAACGTAAACTCCAACATAAATGCCCCCTAAACCTTTATACAAATACGGTTTTAGTCAGTTCGTCAAATGAAGTGTTTCCACTGAGTACCAATGCTTTTGCATTTGAGAAAAGTGTTTCCATGCCATTTGAAATGGCAATCTTCTTAATGTACTCTGAAGATTGTCCAGAAATAATCGCATCCTTGATATCATCTGTCATTTCAAGGACTTCGTGTATGGCAAAGCGTCCCTGATAACCCGTATCGTTACACCTTGTACATCCTTTTGCACGAAATAATACAGTTGATTCTGCAACATTAAGAATTTTAGCTTCAAATGCATTGGCTTCATAAGACTTTTTGCAGTGCGGACAAAGATGACGCATAAGTCTTTGAGCGATAACCCCTACTAAACCTTCAGCTACTAAGAAGGGTGGTACCCCCATGTCTACTAGCCGCGTCACTGACGTCGTGGCATCATTTGTATGAATCGTCGATAATACCATATGCCCCGTAATTGCTGACCTTACAGCTATTTCTGCTGTTTCTTCATCTCTAATTTCTCCAATCATAATCACATCAGGATCTTGACGCAAAATACTTCTTAGACCATTTGCAAAGGTTAAACCAGTCTTATTGTTAACTTGCACTTGGTTGATTCCGTTGAACATATATTCTACGGGATCTTCAACTGTAACGACATTTCTAGAAACGTCGTTCTGTTCTTTCAGTAAAGTATACAAAGTCGTCGTCTTACCACTGCCCGTTGGCCCAGAAATCAGGACAATGCCATAAGGTGATCGTTGGAATTTATCAATCAAACCGTTTTCTTCCTCTGAAAATCCAAGTTTTGAACGGTCTAAAAGCTGATTTGTTCGGTTAAGTATTCTTAGTACAAGTTTTTCCCCAAAGACAGTAGGGAGGGTGGATACGCGAATATCAAAGGCATGTCCATCAATTTCTGTCTCTATTCTACCATCTTGCGGAATACGTTGCTCGGCAATATTGATCTCCGCAAGAATTTTAAACCGTGTTAAAACACCGCTGAACGATGACTTTGGTATATTCATAATTTTGGTAAGAACACCATCCACCCTCACCCTTACATAAACCTCTTTTTCGAAGGGTTCTATATGAATGTCACTTGCACTTAGTTCTATTGCTTGATTAATAATTGATTTAACCAGTCTTACCGTTGGTGCATTGGCAACTTCGTCTCCCTCAGCTAATTGCTCGTCAAAGTTACTGAGATTAAACTCTTTTTTTAGATCTTCTATTGCTTTTTCTGATGTTTCGTCAGAGTAATATTTGTCTATTGCCCAATTGATGTTGTCTTCATTGGCTATAAAGAGCGACACTTCTTTTTTAGTAATAAACCGGATATCGTCAATAGCATGTAAATCAAAGGGATTTGATATGGCGAGTGATAGTACCTCTTCTCGCTTTGCAAAAGGGATCAAATTGTATTTTCTCGCAACATTCTGTGGAATTAGCTTTGCCACTTGGCGATCTACATCTTCATCAATCAAATCAACTAGCGGAATCTTTAGTTGTATTGAAAGCGTCTTTGCAATTTCGTCTTTTGTGACATAGTTCATTTTTACCAGTGCTTCACCTAGTTTTAAAAAGTGTTCTTTTTGAAACCGAATTGCCTCTTGTAGCTGTGCTTCTGAAATGATACCTGAATCTATTAAAATATCACCTAATCGCTTACGTTCAACCAAAGCAGTCTCCTTTTTAATGACAACTTATATGATGTCTTGATTCTCTATTTTCCTAATAAAAAAGCTGCAGTCATATAACTGCAGCAGAACAATCGTAGCTTTCGCCTTAGACTTCTAACTTTGCGTCCTATTTTTTCAAATAGTTTGCCCATAACTCTGTCAATATTATCGGTTAAATATCAAATTTATTACTCTCTATTATAAATCAATTTGAAATGGTTGTAAATGAAAAATTAGTTATTAGTGCCTATTTTTGTCCGTTTTATAGGTCTTAAGTCCTATAAAGCCACATTGTGATGATCGTCTTTCCCCAAAATAAGCTAGTGAGTGCCCCTAAGGCAATAAAGGGGCCAAAAGGCATTGCCATTTTTCGATCTTTTTTAAAGACAAAAAGTAACACAATACCAACAATACCGCCGTATATAAAAGATAACCAAAGGGTTAAAAGTGTTAGCTGCCAACCTAAAAATAATCCTATTGGGATAAAAAACTTTACATCCCCCATCCCTAAACCGCCATCTTCGCCATAAATCAACATCGATACAAGTGCAATGAGAAGCACGATTGCCGTCCCACTGAACATGCCAATAATCCCATTATAAAGACTGGATCCCATATAAATGGTATAAGCCTCTTTAAAATGATATAAACTCAAAATACCACCCATAATGATGCCAAAAACTACGACTTGGTCTGGAATAATCATATGGTCTAGATCTATAAAAGAAACGACAATTAAAAAAGACACAAAAACACAGGCAAAAATCGTCTCTATGGAAACGCCATATTTATCATAAACTATCATATATAAGAAACCATTTGTCAGTTCTACCAAAGGATACCGAAAGGCAATTCTCGCATGGCAATAACGACATTTTCCCTTTAGTATTAAATAGCTAATCACCGGAATAAGGTCTATAGGCCTTAAATGTGTATGACAATTTCCACAGCTCGACGGCGGGGCTACAATACTCTTATGATTGGGAATACGATAAATACAAACATTTAAAAAAGACCCGATGACAAGTCCTAAGATTAAAAACCATACGGCAAACGTCATAAATCCTCCTTAAATGTTATTACCAGTTTGTAATCATTATAAATAAAAAGAAACCTTACTACAAGCCTATTTGCTCTTGTTTATGTTATTTTTTCTTTAAGACTAAGTTAAACTCTTGATCCTTCATTTTTTCCCTAACAGTTCATCGAGCTTCTGATTAATTTCATAGACGAGTAAACTATGCGGAATTTGCTGATAGTGTGTGTTTATATCCCAGTTAGATTGAATGTGTTCTGAAAGCGCCTCACCAAAATAATGCGCAAATTGATACCCCTCTTCTTCATATTCTGGAAATTTCAAAACCGTTTGAAGCGTTATCGTATAGCCAAAAGTGACTACATCTTCAGAAACGAGAAGGGGGTTGTTACGGTTGAGCCCTGGCTTATGATAGATCGGCGTTATTATAAGTGAGCCTATCATAAAACGATTGCCAAATTTTAGCCTTGTCCAATCGCCGTTGCTACTCCATTTCATCGCAGTGCCGTAAGGTACTGACCAGAGATTACGCTTTTTTCGTATAATTTTTTTTACACTGTCATCCAGCACTATGGAAGATTGCATATTATCAATTGGCAATGGTAGCGCTTTATCTTTTTCAAAGTGTTGATGTTGAGATTGTAAAATCACGTACATTAGCAGTTCTCCTAAAAGCACTTTAAATGTTTCAGGAGAATCAATCATACTTTTTTTGTGTGTTTGGTCTATTAATTCCAAATAAGCTTTTAACCGCGTCGTATATTCAGGCTGAATATTAATGGCATAAGGCGCTATTTGCACTGGAATATCATCTAGTGTGCGATTAACTGTCACAGCAATCTCATAATCGTGTTTAGTCAACGTCTGTGATCTATTTAGAAAGAGCCACTCCAACTGTCGATCGCTCACAAGCGAGATACCGTGATTGCTTCTAATGTAATACTCTCTTGCTCTGATAGCACTGCCTTCATGTTTTGCAACCACCGCATGAGGGATTGTTTTACGCCTAGGGACTATAATGGCGCAAACGTCATTTTCTTCTACTGAAAAATACTGAATTTCTACAAACAATCGAGGGCTAATAATATCTTTGCATAAATTCTCAATATGTTCTTTGAATTTATCAAAACCACTTTTGTTGCTTTGCGCCAAAGCATCAAATAGCCCTGATCCTTCAAAACTACCATCGTCTTTAACACCAATAATCAGGACGCCACCTTCTCTATTGGCAAAGGATGTTAAAAGCGCAGCCATTTCTTTATGTCTAAAACTATGATCTTCTGTTAAAAACTTATCGATCTGTTTGAGCTCTGTTCTCAAATTCTCTTTTTCATAGGCATTAATCATATGCAATAGATCTTTTAGACGCATACAAACCTCCCGTTTAAGGATTATTTTCCGCTGACACACCATCAAAAATCGCCCCATAAAGCATGAGGCGATATAAATTATTCTTCGTCAAATTCTAGTTCTTTTGGAAATACAAAAGGCTCTTTCTCATTATTTTCAATAAAGGTCCCTGCTTCAATTTTAGAAAGCAAGAGATCTTTATATTTAAAGTCTGTTTTAAGGATGTGATTATCAATCCACGACTCTAAAAACTTTACGATTTCGTTGATGGTATCTTTCGACTTTAATTCTTCAGGGCCTGGATGGAGTTTCTCTAAATAGGCTACAAATTTGCCGTGTTCCCGTCTATGTTTTTCCATCTCATCATACCCATTGAGCGCCAAAAGACTTTCTTCTGATTCAAAGTGGTAAATGGTATAAAGATTTAATTTAACCAAAATACGCACCACTTCGTCGTGTAGTGTCTCGATATCGGTATCTTGATCAATTTGAGCTGCTAAATCAATCAAGTCAAACAATTTCTTATGTTGTAGGTCAATTTCCTCAATGCCTGTTTTGTAACTGTTATCCCATGTCATAGAATACCCTCCTTTTTCTATAATAATTCTATATGACAAATCAATTTTACTAGTAACGCCTTCATGCGCAAATCTGTGGCGTCAGTTGCATGTATTTCCTTTAGTTTGACCATTTCTATTTCATGGCGATTCCTATTATTACCATGCGCCTCTAACATGACACTGGCAGCACGTAAGAGATAAGACACCTCTACAAGTAGGGCCCTATTCAAGTGATACGTCTCATCAAACAAGTGTCGGTATAACATATGATGCATTTCATGCATCACATGTCTAATATGGAGAATCAATGTTTGGTAGTATTGAGTGTTTTTCTCAGACTTTAAATCACTCAGATGATTTTGTACAAAGTTCACGTCCTCTTCAAAGAGCGATAGGTGTTCATAGGCCTTTAATAGCGATGCATCATCTAAATGTTCCCACGAGGATAATGTCGAGGAAAGTTTTTCTAAAATATAAATAGAACGTTTCAATATCATCTTTTTGTAAAAAAACAGTGAAAACACATAGTTGAGGGCAACCCCAACAGAAATACCTGATACAAGAGCCAACATCCTGAGCCTAAGTGTCAACCACATACTTGGGTTGCCACCGCCATCAAACTGAATGTATTGGGTCATATAAATAGCCGTGAAT
>Ga0194138_10001482_pt1 | contig 11221 bp, 7 predicted proteins | sample TARM_MetaG_T2_14_FD_134022 | JGI IMG/M metagenome (GOLD analysis project Ga0194138, IMG submission 134022) | Freshwater microbial communities from Pennsylvania, USA, analyzing microbe dynamics in response to fracking - TARM_MetaG_T2_14 (version 2) | ecosystem: Environmental > Aquatic >...
ATGTTCGCGGATGCCGTGCCGCCGCAGGTGGCCGGGCGCGCCCGCACGAGGAAGAGCGACACGGCGGTCATCGCCTCGGTCTTCATCGGGATCGGCAACAAGCCCTATGTGCGCGGCAATGGCGCCGGATTGAACTGGGAGAGGGGCGTGTCGATGGAATTTGAAGAAATCGGCAAGTGGCGTTGGCTCGCACCGGCCGATTTGGAGGCGCCGGTCGAGCTCCAGCTCTTCAGGAACGACGAAGATCCGGACACGGCGGGCACATACACCCTCGAGCCAGGGCAGCAGCTCGATGTGTCGCCGGTTTTTTAATCGCAACAACTTTGCGAATACGAGATTGCCCGTATCGGCAAGGGTCTCTAAGACCTATATTCACAATGACTGGTTCCAGCGCATCCGTCCCGATCGATTTCAAGACTTTGCTTGAGGCGGCGCCCGACGCCGTCGTGGTTCACGATCTCGATAACTGCGTGCTCTTCTGGAACCGCGCCGCCGAAACACTCTACGGCTGGAACGCCAAAGAGATCCGAGGCCGCCCCGTCACGCGGATCCTCTACTTGGATCGCACGGAGCGCGAAGAGGCGATGGAAGCCCTGCGCAACAACGGCGGCGTCTGGAAGCGCGAACTCCGCCAGCTCGACCGCAACGGCGACGAATACCTCGTGCAAGTGCGCCAACAGCTGCAACGCGACGCGGACGGCCATCCGCAGTGGATCATTTCCTTCAACACCGACGTCACGGAAATGCGCAAACTGGCCGACGCCCGGGAGCGCGCCCACCACGTGCGCTCGTCCAGCATCCTCGCCGGGGGGATCGCCCACGAGTTGAACAACGCGCTCGCCCCCATCATGCTGTCCTCCGCCATGCTCAAGCGCTCGGTCGAAGGCGAAAAAGCCCTCAACATGCTCAATATGATCGAGCAGTGCGCGACGAAAGGCGCGGACTTGATCTCCGAATTACTCGCATTCGAGCGAGGCAAGGGCGGGGGCAACGACGTCGTCCGCGCCACGCAGATCAAGCGCGCCTTGCACCGCGCGAGCGAAGCATTGGTGCCGGAAAATGTGGATCTGCAGGTCGATGTGGCCGAAGACCTCTGGGAGTTCCGCGGGGAGATCGCCGAGTTGGGGGAGGCTTTCAAACAGGTCATCCAGAACGCCTGCGAAGCGATGGCCGGTGGGGGGCGTTTGAAAGTCGAGGTCAGCAACCGTCTTTTCGACGAGAACTTCGAAGGCCTCGCGCCCGAGGCCAGGGCCGGCGCTTATGTCGGTTTTGTCTTCACCGACGAAGGTGTCGGCATCGAACCCGGAGCGATCGCCCATGTGGCCGAACCTTTTTACACGACCAAAGCGCCCAAGCAGGGCTTCGGCTTCGGGCTTTCCAGCACTCAAGCCACGATGAAAGGGCACAAAGGCTTCATGGTGATCGAGAGCGAACGCGGCAAGGGCACGACCTTGAGCATGTTCCTCCCCGTCGATGCCTCCTCCGTCGCCCCCAAAGAACCGCAGGAAGCGGCCAAGGATCCCCAGCCCGGAGCCGGTGAGCTCGTGCTCGTGGCCGACGACGAAATGTTCGTCCGCGAAACGCTCAAAAAGACCCTCGAAGACCGCGGCTACCGAGTCGTCGCCGCCCAAGACGGCACCGAAGCGCTGGCCATCTACGCCAGCCGGTGGAAGGAAATCGCCATGGTGGTGACCAATGTGGAAATGCCATTCATGGACGGCCCCGCCCTCTGCCGGGCGCTCAAGAAGCTCAATCCCGATGTCAGGATACTCGTCTCCACCGGCCACAAACAGGCCGACCGCGTGCAGGCCATCAAGTCCTGCGGCGTGAAAGACTTCCTCGCCAAGCCTTACACCGCCGACAGCCTCGCCGACCGCGTGTATGGGATTTTGAATCCGGGTCGTTCGTAGGGGCGCCACTTGTGACGCCCGCCCCTTTATGGACTCGTGCACGAGGGGGGAGGGGGTGCGACTAGCAGGGTTGGCTGGCCGCCCTGCCCATCCCGAAGGCGACCTGCCGCCTGTCGGGCGGCCAGCCAACCCGACTGCTTGAAAGGCCTACGCGTGCTCCAGAATCTCGACCTCGTAGCCGTCGGGGTCGGTGATGAAGGCCATCTTTTTGCCGTCCTCGAACTTCTCGCGCCAGTTCCCCGGCCAAAGATCCAGTTCGAGGTCGAGGCCTTCGAGCGTTTCGCAGCAGGCCACGATGTCGTCGACGCGGATGCAGGTGTGGACGAGGTCTTCGGGCACTTTGACCTCGTAGTCGTCGGAGTAGGTCAACTCCAGGTTGTGCGCGCTGCCCGGGATCTGCAGGTGCGCGAGCTGGTTGCCGCTGGGGGACTTGTCGGTGCGCTTGAGCACTTCAAAGCCGCAGGTCCGGCAGTACCAGTCGATGGACTTCTCCAAGTTGGAAACGCGGATGCGGGTGTGGTCGAATGTGGTGGGCATGGTGTTTCGGGATACGCGATGGGATACGCGATGGGATACGCGATGATGGAATACGGAATGTAAGATGCGTTTTTGTAGTCAATAGCTCGTACTCTGATTCGCAACCGTGAATCCGTTTTTTCCGCACCCCGGATCCCGCACCCCGGATCCCGCACCCCGCATCACAAACTCCGCACCACCGCTTTGGCCACGCCTTGCACGGTGAGTTCGTTGACGGGGTAGAGCTCGGGGTAGAATTTGTTTTCGGCCTTCAGGTAGGGGGGCTCGTTGCCTTTTTTGATGTAGCGCTTGAGGGTGGTCTCGCCGTCGATGAGGGCGGCCACGATGTCGCCGTCGCGCGGATCGCGGGGCTCGACCACGACCATGTCGCCCTCGTAAATCTCGGCGTCGACCATGCTGTCGCCGCGCACTTGGAGTGCGAAGCTGCGGCGGCGGCTGGAGTAGCCGGCGCTGGCGATGTCCACTTGGAGGCGGCCGATCTCGCCGGCGGGCTCGACGCGGTCGGGGTAGCCGGCCGCGATGTCGCCCATCACGGGGATATCGACGACTTCGGTCGCGTTTTCCGGCATGTCCGGGTAGTCCGACGCGTCGGGGCGGTGGATCCGGAAGGTGCGCGCCTGGCCGGGGATGCGCTCGATGACCTCTTTCTTCTCCAGGGCACGGAGGTGCCCCATCACGGCGTTGGTGCTCTTGAAATGGAACTTCTCCTGGATCTCGCGGATGCTCGGCCAGTAGCCGTTCCGCCATTCGTAGTGCTCGATGAAGGTGAGGATTTCCTGTTGGCGTTGAGTCGGATCTTTCATAGTGAGCACTTGTTTAGGTGAACGTCCGTCCATTGTCAAGCCCGCATAAGTAATTGCGCACCCTCGGCCAGGCCGTCAATCGGCGTGAAATAGCTTGCCAGGCAGGTGAGATGCTATACCCAAGCCGTTATGAAAATTTGTTGCATAGGCGCGGGTTACGTCGGTGGGCCAACGATGGCCATGATCGCCCATAAGTGTAAAGACCACACGGTCACGGTGGTGGATATCAACCAGGCGCGGATCGACGCCTGGAATTCGGACACGCTCCCGGTTTACGAGCCGGGCCTCGACGCGATCGTGCAGGGCGCGCGGGGCACGAACCTCTTCTTCTCCACGGACGTGGACACCGCGATCCGCGAGGCGGAAATGATCTTCCTCAGCGTCAACACACCGACCAAGACCTACGGCGTCGGCGCCGGCCGGGCCGCCGACCTGCGCTACATCGAGAAGTGCGCCCGCAAGATCGCGGAAGTGGCGGAGGACGACAAGATCGTCGTCGAAAAATCCACCTTGCCCGTGCGCACCGCCGAGTCGGTCAAGCGCATCCTCGAGTCCAACTCGAACGGGCGCCAGTTCCAGATCCTCTCCAATCCCGAGTTCCTCGCCGAGGGCACCGCCATGGCGGACCTCGAGGCGCCCGACCGCGTGCTCATCGGCGGCGACCAGACCCCCGGGGGCAAGGCCGCCATCCAGAAGCTCGTCGACATCTACGCCACCTGGGTGCCCCGCGAGCACGTCCTCACCACCAACCTCTGGTCTTCCGAGCTCTCCAAGCTCACCGCCAACGCCTTCCTCGCCCAGCGCATTTCCTCGATCAACGCCATCTCCGCCCTCTGCGAGGCGACCGAGGCCAACGTCGACGAGGTCGCCCACGCCATCGGCACCGACAGCCGCATCGGCCCCAAATTCCTCAAATCCTCCGTCGGCTTCGGCGGCTCCTGCTTCCAGAAGGACATCCTCAACCTCGTTTACCTCTGCGAGCACTTCGGCCTGCCCGAGGTCGCCGCCTATTGGAACAGCGTGATCGAGATGAACGACTACCAGAAGCACCGCTTCTGCCGCCGCGTCATCTCCACCATGTTCAACACGGTCGCCGACAAGAAGATCGCCGTCCTCGGTTTCGCCTTCAAGAAGGACACCAACGACACCCGCGAGTCCGCCGCGATCTACATCTGCAAAGACCTCCTCGAAGAGCAGGCCAACCTCGCCATCTACGACCCCAAGGTCGAGGTCGCGCAGATCCAGAAGGATCTCGGGATCGACGCCGGCAACGGATACGTGACCTACTGCGAGACCGCCGAAGAAGCGACCAAGGACGCCCACGCCATCCTCGTGCTGACCGAGTGGGACGAGTTCAAGACCCTCGACTACCGCAAGATCTACGAGCACATGCAGCTGCCCGCCTTCCTCTTCGACGGCCGCAACATCCTCGACCTCGAAGCCCTCCGCACCATCGGCTTCGATGCCGGCGGCATCGGGAAAGGCTGAGGCGGCAACTTACCGGTTGCCAGTCGGCGAAACCCCCTCTTTGATGGCGCGTTTATCCCCCCAACCACACCACTGATAGACTTATGATAGTTAAGCCACGTATTCGAGGATTTGTTTGCATCACCGCGCACCCCAAGGGCTGCGAAGCCAAAGTCCGCCAGGAAATCGAGGTCGCCAAAGCGGCCGCGGCGACCCAAAAAGGGGGGGGCGGCCCGAAGAAGGTCCTCGTCATCGGCAGCTCCACCGGCTACGGGCTCTCCACCCGCGTCGCGGCCGCTTTCACCCACGAAGCGGCCACGCTCGGCATCTTTTACGAACGCCCCTCGATCAATGGCAAGCCCGCCAGCGCCGGTTGGTACAACTCCGTCGCTTTCGAGAAAGCCGCCCACGAGGCCGGCCTCTACGCCAGGAGCATCAACGGCGACGCCTTTTCCGACGAGATCAAGGCGCAGACCATCGAGACGATCAAAGCCGACCTCGGCCAGGTCGACCTCGTCGTTTACAGCCTCGCCTCCCCCCGACGCACCGATCCCAAGACCGGCGAGACCTACAAGTCCGTCCTCAAGCCGATCGGCGAACCCTTCACCAACCGCACACTCGACACCGACAAAGACGAGGTCAGCGAAGTCACTATCGAACCCGCCAGCCAGGAAGAGATCGACCAGACCGTCAAAGTCATGGGCGGCGAGGACTGGGAACTCTGGATGGACGCCCTCGACGAGGCCGGCGTCCTCGCCCCCGGCGCCAAGAGCGTGGCCTATTCCTACATCGGCCCCGAGATCACCTGGCCCGTCTATACACACGGCACCATCGGCCAGGCCAAGAGAGACCTCGAACGCGCCGCCGCCGCCATCACCGAGACGCACGACTGCGCCGCCCACGTCGCCGTCAACAAGGCCGTCGTCACCCAGGCCAGCTCCGCCATACCCGTCGTGCCGCTCTATATTTCCATCCTCTTCAAAGTGATGAAAGCCAAGGGCACGCACGAGGACTGCATCGAGCAAATGCTGCGCCTGCTCGACGAGCGCCTCTACGGCGACGACCTCCGGCTCGACGCCGAAGGCCGCATCCGTGTCGACGACTGGGAGATGGCGCCCGAGGTGCAGCAAGCCGTCGCCGACATCTGGCCGGAGATCACCAGCGAGACCCTCAACGCCAAATCCGACTACCTCGGCTACCAGAACAACTTCCTCGCGCTTTTCGGCTTCGGCCTCCCCGGCGTCGATTACGACGAAGACGTCGAGGTCGAACTCGATCTGCCCAGCGCAGGGCAGGGGAAACGTAGGGTATGCTGAGGACGGTTTGTTGGTCGTGTGTGTCCAGGCGGGCGGCCTGTGACTCGACCTAGTCCGCGCCGACCTGGTTTCGCGCCCACGCTGCGAGCGCCAAGCGGAATTCGCGGGCTCGGGGCTAGACATTCCATGGGGTTCGATCAGGAGCCGGGTGCTTGCGCTTGCGGAAGTGATGGGGCGCGACGCCGATCCGTTTTTTGAATTGTTTGGAGAACGTGAAGGCGTCCGTATAGCCGAGGAGGTCGGCGATTTGCTGGATGCTGTGCCGGGTGGTCTCGAGCAGGGCGCAGGCCTGTTCGATCCGGACTTGTATGCGGTAGTCGCCGGGGCTGATGCCGTAGGTCGAGCGGAAAAGGTTGCGGAGGCGCGAATAGCTGAGTCCGAGGCCATCGAGGGTTTCTTCCAGTGGCGCCGACTGCGTGGCCTTGATCCGTATCCGTTCGCGTGCGGCTTCGAGTTGTTTGTGATGCGCGGCGCCCGCGTCCGGCACGGCCAGGTCGCGGGTCAGGATGTGCCTGATCAGGCTCACGAATTCAAACTCCACATTATGATTGGTGAGCGCTGTGTCGCTGGCCTCGAGTTGTTCGATGCCCCGTAAGATGCGCTCGGGGATTTCACTGTGCTCGCCGATGTGGTGGCGGACTTTTCCGGGATGGATCAGGCCGACGGACTGCAGCACTGTATGCCATTCGGAACGAACCGAGGCGAAACACTCCAGCCACCGGCTGCCCGGATCGACGCTGGAGCTGTGCCGCCGATCCGGAAAGCGGAAGAAGAGGTCGCCCGCTTTGAGCCGGAGGCGGATGCCGCGGTCATCCACGTAGCTGCCCGTTCCGCGCAGCACATAGACCATGGCGAAACGGGTGTAGGCTTCGTCGACGACGTCCGTGGTGACGCCGGATTTGTTGATGAAGCCGCAGCTGAGCGATTGCCCGAAGGGCTTGCCGTCGAAGCCGCGGAAGACGCCCCTGCGGATATCCCAATTCTTGTCCATGCAGTCAAATCTGACATGAACTTGCTCACATAGTCCATTCAGATTTTGTTTCGTATCTGATAGGCTGCGGGGATGCCTGTAAGCCCCATCGATCGACTCCTCGGTAAAACATTCGAACAGCCGGAACTGACCGGCCTGAACCGCGTGCCCATGCGGGCGACGCAGTACCCCTTCCCCGACGCGGAGGCGGCGTTGAGCCAATCCCGCGAGGCTTCGCCCTGGTGGGCGGGTTTGGACGGCGGCTGGCGTTTCCTCTACCGCGAGAACCCGCGGGATTTGCCGGAGGGCGTCGAATCCTCGGATGCCGTGGGCGCGGACTGGGCGGATATGCCGGTGCCGAGCCTTTGGCCGATGCAGGGCTACAGCTACCCGCACTACACGAATGTGGAGATGCCTTTTCATGCCGAGCCGCCGGAATCGCCGGAGCGGAACCCGACGGGGGTTTACAGCCGGACTTTCGGGGTGGATTCGAGTTGGCGCGGGCGGCGCGTGATCCTGCATTTCGGCGGTGTCGATGGCGTGCTCCAGCTCTACTTGAACGGCGAATTCGTCGGCTTGAACAAGGACTCGCGCCTGCCGTCCGAGTATGACATCACCGGGCGGATCCGCTGGGACGGGGAGAACCGCATCACGGCAATCGTGATCCAATACAGTGATGCGAGCTACGTCGAGGACCAGGATCAGTGGCGCATGGGCGGCATCCACCGGGAGGTCTATCTCTATTCGACGGACACGGTCTATCTCGAGGACGTCAAGGCGACGGCGGATTTTGACCCGGAAACGGAATCGGGCAATTTCGACATGCAGGTGCGTGTCGGCATGCCGGGGCTCTTGGTCCCCGGCTGGCGGGTGGAGTGGCAGGTCCGGGACGCGAGCGGCCGGCCGGTGATGGACTCCGAAAGCGTGGAGGTCGTTACGGAACGCAAGACTCTGGTTGAATGGCCGCGTGTGGGTTGCCGGATGGAAAAGACGTTTGAGCAGGTGCGCCCGTGGTCGTCGGAAGTCCCGACGCGTTACCGCTTGTCGGTCAGCCTGTCCGATCCGTCGGGCGCTGTCGTCGAGAGCACCTCGATCTGGATCGGTTTCCGGCGCGTGGAGATCCGGGACGGCGCGTTGCTGGTCAACGGAAAGGCCGTGCGCTTCAACGGCGTCAACCGTCACGACCACTCCGAGACCGGGGGGAACTGTGTGACGGAGGCGGACATCCGCAAAGACCTCGAGGTGATGAAGGCTTTCAACGTCAATGCCATCCGCTGCTCGCATTATCCGAACGACCCGCTCTTCTATGACCTTTGCGACGAATACGGCTTCTACGTGATCGACGAGGCGAACATCGAGTCGCACGCGTTCCATAACCAGATCTGCCATGACAAGCGCTACCTCAACGCTTTCGTGGAGCGGGGCATGCGCATGGTGATGCGCGACAAAAACCACCCGTCGATCATCATGTGGTCCTTGGGCAACGAGTCCGGCTACGGGGCCAACCACGATGCGATGGCGGGCTGGATCCGGAGCTACGACCCGAGCCGTGTGCTGCATCACGAGGGGGCGATCTCCCGCGGGCAGAGTTTTGCGGACTGGGACGGGGGGCATCGCGCGACCGATGTGATTTGCCCGATGTACCCCGGGCATGCCGAACTCGTCGAATGGGCGGAAAACAATGCGGATCCCCGCCCGCTCATCATGTGCGAATACTCCCACGCGATGGGGAACAGCAACGGCTGCCTCAAGGAGTACTACGACCTGTTCGATCAATACGAAGGCCTCCAGGGCGGCTTCATCTGGGAGTGGATTGACCACGGCCTGAAGAAAACCGCGGAGAACGGCCAAGACTACTGGGCCTACGGCGGCGACTACGGCGAGCGTCCGCACGACGCCAACTTCGTGGCCGACGGCCTCGTCTGGCCGGACCGTGCCGCGCACCCCGGCCTCGAAGAATTCAAGAAGCTCGCGCAGCCGGTCAAGGTGACTCGCGCCGAAGGCGAAGGCGGGGGGATTGCGGTGGCCGTCACCTCGAAGCACGATTTCCGCAGCCTCGATTATCTCGATGCCGGTTGGGAACTGCGCGGTGACGGGGGCGTGTTGGCGGGCGGCGGACTGGACGTCGCCGGCATCGCCCCGGGCGCGACGAAGACGTGTTCCATCCGGCTTGATCCGGCGCATGTCGGAGGTTTTTCCGGCGAGGCACTTGGTTTGCATTTTTCCTTCAAGTTGAAGGAAGCCGAAGGGCTGCTGCCGGGCGGCCACGAAGTCGCATGGGAGCACATCGAGTTGCAGGCCGCGGACGTCGCGACCGGCGACCAGCTGGAACCCGTCGAGGCCACCGTCCGTGAGGCCGGCGATGAGCTGCGCATGGAGGGGCGGGGGCTGCACCTGGCATGGAGCCGTGCCAGCGGCGAGTTGACTGCGGCCCGTCTTTCGGACTCGGGGGCCAATCTTCTCGCCGAGCCGCTGCGTTTCAATTGGTGGCGCGCCGCGACCGACAACGACGGCCTCAAGCTGTGGGAAGGCCAAGAGCACAAGCCTTTGGGCCAGTGGAAAAACGCAGGCCTGCCGGAGACCGAGCTCACGCTGTCGGAGCAAAGCGTGCGGGGCGGTGCCGTCGTCTCCGTGTGGTCGATCCGAACGCCGCATTCAGACCCGGCCGGAACCTTCCGCCAGACCTGCCAGCTGACGAGCCAAGGGCTCTTGATCGAAAACGAGCTCGACTGCGGCGCCGGGCTTCCGGATCTGCCCCGGGTCGGTCTGCGGTTCGCGCTGCGCCCGGGCTTCGAGAGCGTGCGTTATCTGGGCAAAGGCCCTCTCGAAAACTACCGCGACCGTTGCGCGGCGGCGTGGACGGACGTTTTCGAGACCTCGGTCGATGCGATGCACGTGCCCTACATCATGCCGCAGGAAAACGGAAACCGCAGCGGGGTGCACTGGTTCGCCTTGCGCGACGAGTCGGGCGTCGAAGTGAAACTCACCTCGCTGGATCAGACCTGCGAATTCAAGGCCACGCACCTGCCGGATGCCGACCTCTACGCGGCCACGCACACCTGCGAGTTGGAGCCACGCCCCGAGACATGGATTTATCTCGACCACCTCCAGCGTGGCCTCGGCACTGCGAGCTGTGGGCCGGACACTTTGGATGCTTACAAGATCCGGCCGGATACATACCAGTGGCGGTGCCTTCTTCGGATACGCGCCTGATGCTCAGTAACTCGTCGAATCGCCGCCACTTCGCGATCCGCCTCAACCGCCGCCCGGGAGTTTCTCCATCGAGGGGGCGGACTGCACGGGTCTTCAATCCGCAACTGTGAAGCGCGATTTATCGATCGCCTTCATGTAGGCTTCGTTCGGTGAAATCAGACCCTGCTCGAGGAGCTTGGCCAGTGACGCATCCATCGAAATCATCCCCTGGTCGCGGTTTTGATCAATGATGTTGCGGATGTTGGACAGCGCCCCCTTGCGGATACAGTGCGGCAAGCCGCTGTGCTTGAGCAAAATCTCATGTGCCGCGATACGGCCGCCGTCCACTTTCTGGCAGAGCAGCTGCGAAACCACCGCCCGCAAAGAATCCGCCAGCATGATGCGCGTCTGGTTCTGCTCGGCGTCGGGGAATGCGTCGATGATGCGGTCGATCGTCTTGGTCGCGTTGTTCGTATGGACGGTCGCGAAAACGAGTATGCCCATGGCGGCGCAGTTCAATGCCAGACGGATGGTTTCCATGTCGCGCATTTCCCCGATCAAGATGACGTCGGGATCCGCCCGTATCGCACCGCGCAGGCCTTCGGCGAAACCCTTGGTATGTTCGTTCACCCCACGGTGAAGGATCGTGCTCTTCTTGTCGCTGTGGGTGAACTCGACCGGGTCTTCCAAAGTGACGATCTGCTTCGAGGCGTGTTCGTTGATGTGGTTGATGATCGCAGCCAGTGTCGTGGACTTGCCGCTCCCGGTGGGCCCGGTGACCAAGACCAAACCGTCCGAATAGCCGGCGATACTCTTGAGCGCCCGCGGCAGTTCCAGCTCATCGATGCCGGCGATGCGCGTGGGGATCTGGCGCAGAACCGTGGCGACCCCGTGGCTGTTGCGGAACAAATTCATCCGGAAGCGGGCTTTGTCCGGAATCTCGTGCGCGAGGTCGGTGTCCCCTTCGCTCTCGAAGGTCTCCCAGAGGCGGTCCGGTGTGACCTCACGCAGCATTTTCTCCATCGC
>Ga0194138_10001485_pt1 | contig 11207 bp, 12 predicted proteins | sample TARM_MetaG_T2_14_FD_134022 | JGI IMG/M metagenome (GOLD analysis project Ga0194138, IMG submission 134022) | Freshwater microbial communities from Pennsylvania, USA, analyzing microbe dynamics in response to fracking - TARM_MetaG_T2_14 (version 2) | ecosystem: Environmental > Aquatic >...
ACTTCCAGATGATTGATTTTGTATTCCGCCATTTTGAGCGCTCTTGACATAATCATCTCTGGGGTATTCCACGCCTTTTCAATGGCTAAGAAATACTGCCTTGCCTGCTTACCTTTCTCTGACCTTTGGATCATGCAAAGCTCTTTGGCCATGGGAATGGTTATTTGATGGTCCATCATATCCGTCATAGGATTCTTTGGATTATTGGTTGCTCTTTTTTGAGCCACCAATGTGTAGTCCTGATTCTCAATGAATCCGTACTCGGTCATTCTTGGAAACCAGTCCTTGTACTTGGTCTTCACTTCCAGAAACTCATGAAGCTCTCTTCCTGATACTGTGGGTTCATCTTGGGTGTAATTTACACTCATTAACTCGTTCATCTTCTCATCACCTCGGTTTAATATTTAAGGAGTGACCCCCTCACTTGTTAGCCAACGAGGAGGCCGCTTTGGTAAGCAGTTTTTTAGAAAAACTTTCTAAGCTTCTCCAAAAGCTTGTCTCTCTTGTTCATCACAGTCACATGAGAGCTGCCCATTTTCTTTGCCGCTTCACGAACTGTCATCTGCTCGGCGTAAAGGTACTGAATCAGTTCCAGCTCCTGACGATCCAGTTCTTTCATGGCTTCTCTTAAAATGAGGAGCATGGCTTTATCGACTACGATATCTTCAAGACTCTTTTCATCTGTAAAGTCCTGACCCTTATCCATCAGTCTCTGAATGGAATCTTCCTTGCTGGGTTTGTAGCCAGTCACCGCACCGGTTTCTGGATCAACGATGCTGCTGCCAACTTTGATGTCCTCTTCCATGTACCGTTCTCGGCGTTTCATTTTGTAAAATTCCTTGTACACCTCATCAGTTACGGGGACTTTAATTTTTCCGACTCTAATCTCTTTGCTCATACACTCGACTCCTTTGTCTTCAAAAGTTTTTTGAATCCGCGGGAGCCGCCGATTATCAGAAAGACAAAAAAAGACGGCAGTGAACACCTTTTTCAGGTATTTGCACTGCCGTCTAGCGGTCTCGCGGATTATCTTATTAAGTTTTTTTATGCTGCTGTATCTTTCAGGTGGATAACATTCGCTGTCCCATCAGGATTTAGTTTAATCCTCGTAATACATCCCTTCATTTTGATTTCCACTGCTCCTGTCGCCTCATCCAACAAGCAAACAAGCTTCCCGTCTAAGTTTCTGATCTCACTCAATATTGACCCCTCCTTTCATTTGATTGGTTATTAGTGTGTATCTATATGGATTTATGTCAATTTATCAATTTATAATGATTTTCATATCTGTTTTTGTTAATTAATAATCAATTAGTTGGCAAATTATGTTATACTTTTAATAACCTATGTTTAGTATAATTTGATCTAAAAAACGGCGCCGACAGCAGCCGAATACTAGCGAACATTTGCGAACATTTTGATTTTAGGAGGTGTATGTTTTGATATTCAGTGATTTTGCGAAAATGCTGTATCCATTTTGTAGTAACGGTATGAGAGCTTCAGATTTTGTTATTGTTTTATTTGATAAAATCATGGAAGAACCAACATCTGATAAGGATATTGAGGATGCTTCAAATGGTGAGTACAATCCTTTTGCCAAGCTAAATATCCGCACCTTAGAAAGGAACTATAGTGGAAGCTTACAATTAGGCAAACCAAATGTTCGCAAAGTAATTGCTCGCCTAGATAAAGGCAAGTTCGAAGACTATATAGGTGATTTGACGATCGATACCATTTCATTATTAAAAGAAGCACTAAAAAGACAGGGACATGATATTCCTGATAATGACGTGCCCACCATGTGCGCTAATATATTTACTGACTTATTAAATGATGCAATTATCCCAACAACAACTATTGAAATACCCTCAACAAGTCTAGTTAACAGGAATCATTCACTTAATACTGGCTCAATTCCAGACACAGATCTTTATCTGTTAATGGAGACTAAGGGATCTTGTCCATCATGTGGCACATCTTTGGTGAGTAATAAAAACCATAGCAGTCTTGGAAAATATGAGATTACAGATCTTGTACCGGAATCTATCTATAATGATGTAATAGATGAATCAGATGAAATAAATAGTTTTGTTGCTTCCTTGCAAGGTAATAGAGGAAAAATTGCATTATGTTTGGAGTGCTCAAATAAATACAAAGCAAATACTACAAAAGATGAATGTATCAAGCTCATTGATACAAAAGAAAAGCTTTATAGGAATTACAAAGCTTCAGAAGTCTTAGAGAAGATGTATTTAGAAGAAGAAATCGAATTTATTCTCAGAAAGATAGCAGGGGCCACTCAAGATCAACTTTCTGACACACTAAATTTAAATGCTGTTAGGGTTAAAAATAAAATACCAGAAGATAACTTCCCTCTCATTTTCAAAACTCAGGGGTATGTAGTACAGTATTTTAAATTCATCCGAACTATTTTTACTCAGTTAGAACGTGAAGGCAAATTAAATTTTGATGATGTAGCACTTGATGTCCACCGTAGTTTTGGCAAGCTTCAAAAGCAAGGCTTATCTCAGGATGAAATATATGACAGTCTTGTTACTTGGTTTGGTCAAAAAGCCAATGTTAAAAGACCAGTTGCTTGTGAGATTATCGTTGCGTTTTTCATTCAGAATTGTGAGGTGTTCCATGCGATTACCCAATAAGATAAATAATTTTAACAGTAGTATTATTTCTAGATTCCCTTTAATATTGAGTCATCTTGAGCACCAAGATATGGCTGCTAACGAACTTTATCAACGTGTAAGAGACAAGACAGATGACATAGGTGAATTCATAGAAGCTTTAGATTGCTTATACGCTTTAGGGAAGATTCACTATAATGCAGAAACGAGGTTATTAAGTTATGTTGATAGAGATTAGATGTGACAAATTCATTGGTCATGGTGACATTAGACCGCCCATATATTTCCACGCTGGATTAAACACCATTTTAGGAAGTGAATCTGGAAGCAATTCCATTGGAAAATCAACAGCTCTGATGGTTATAGATTTTGCTTTTGGTGGTGACGACTACGTCCTAAAATCAACAGATGTTCAAACTCAAGTAGGAGAACACATCATTCAATTTGCTTTTAGGTTCAACAATACGATGTATTACTTCTCACGTAATACTATTAACCACACTCTTGTACACGAGTGTGATGAAAGATACAATCCTATCCGAGAAATGAAAATTGACGAATACCGAAAGCTGCTTTTTCAGCTTTATGAGATAGATCTACCTGCTATTAGTTTCAGAGACGTAGTAGGCCGATACTTTAGAATCTATGGGCGAGAAAATTTAGATGAAAAGAAACCTTTGCATAACGCAAAGCAAGAAACAGATAAGGCTGCGATTCTGTCATTAATGAAACTTTTTAATGTTTATGCTCCTATTGGAGCTTTAGAAAAAGCAGTATCTGAAAGCAAAAAAGAAAAGGATACTTATAATAAAGCTCAACAATTCCACTTTCTTCCAAAAATTAATATCCACAAATATCGACAGAATGATAAAAGAATCTATGAACTTGAGGATGAACTATTTAGGTTACAAGAATTGAGTGGGGATAAAATAATGGGGCTTAACTCAGAGCAAGCCCAAATTATTGCTGACTTAAGACAATCACTAACAAATACTAAACGTCAAAAAAGTCGCTTAACTTCACAATTAAAAGCAGTGGAAAATGACATGGAGTTCGATACTCCACATTTGGAAAGTAATTTTGAAGATTTAATTCGATTCTTTCCAGGTACCGACATAAAGAAATTCAGTGACATTGAGCGTTTCCATTTACAATTACTTACTGTTCTTAATACTGAATTTGAAGAAACGAGAAGTCATCTAAGCCGCTTAATTTCTGTAACTGACAATGAAATTAGAGCAATTGAAGAGCAAATAAAAGCTTCTGGATTAACTCCGAAGGTATCCAGATCATTATTAGAAGATTACGCCTCAAAAAAAGGGGAAATAAAAACGCTTAGGAAAGAGAATGAAGCGTATGATAAAATGAAAGATTTGAGAGAGATTGCTAAAAGTATGGAAGATCGGTTGAATGCACTTTTATCTGAAAACCTCGGTTTCTTACAAGCTATGATTAATGCTAAAATGGATAGGATCAATGATTTTGTTTATCGAGGTGAAAAGCTTCCACCTGTATTAACCATGAGAAACCCCAGAAGTTATACATTCCTCACACCAAATGACACAGGAACCGGAACATCCTATAAAGGGTTAGCTGTTTTTGACCTAACTGTCATGCAATCGACCCCGTTACCTGCATTGATTCATGACTCTGTAATCTTAAAACAAATTGGTGATGAACCTCTCGAGCGAATAATGGAGCTTTATAACGAGACCTCAAAACAAGTATTTATAGCATTAGACAAAAAAGGGTCCTACCCTGAAAAATCACAAGAATTACTTGAAAGGTCGAAAGTTTTACATCTTACCGAAGGTGGCAATGAACTTTTTGGACGATCATGGAACACCAAATAAATCAGCATCCAAAGATAGAAATGGAGGCTAAATTTAATGAATAAAGACAAGGAATATCATGATAATGATCCCATAATTGAGAAATGGTCTTCAATGGAAGTTATTACAGAGCATTTAGGTGTAAGTAGAGAAACTGTATTACAATGGATCAACACAAGAGACATGCCAGCTCACAAAGTTGGACGACTATGGAAGTTTAAAATTTCTGAAGTAGACGATTGGATTCGCTCCGGTGGCGCAGCTCACAAAACCAGCAAAAACAAATAAAAAAAGACCATGATCAGCAGCTGTAATCTTGCTAATCATGGTCTTTTCTTGTAAACCCTATTTGGGATTGAATATCATTCTCATAAGTTACTCATCTTCTCCTCGACGCTCCACATTCATAGTATCAACCCAATCCTCTTCCACGTACACCATTCCATTCCGACCTTCAACCTTCCGGTTTGGACCAGCCTTGTACAATTTACAGTTTAATGGACCGTAGCAGAACGTCTCAAACCTATACTTCTTCCTGCCTCTCGGATTCCAATTATCTACAATAATCTCAACTGACATCCTAGCTCCCCACATACAGCTACTACACTTCGTGTCATATGTCCTAGCTGCCAGCCTCCGGTGTCCTCTTTCTCTGTATACTTCCAACTCTGGCGGCACCAGTTCCCAGGGTTCTGAGGTGTTCATGATGGTAGTGCTTTGGGTGATGAGTTTGAGTTTAGAGACTTTATAATACTCGGTAGGCTCGGTTTCAGGATCCGGCACTGGAACGCATTCTCCGGAGATCAAATCGATTACTTTAAATTGATGTTTGGCATGTGCCGCTTTACCGACTCCGATGGAGAAGGTAGTGTTTTGTTCGTCTATCTCTCCGTCTAATGTGATTGCGTAGCCAAGATATGTATGAGAGGACTCGTCGAAGGACCTGGTTAGACGGATCCGTGGTTGGATTGAAATTATAGTGCCTTTGAAGGTGTGTTTGTCCATGACTTGAGGCCTCCTTCTTGAGATTAGTCCATATCTTCTTTATCTATTGTTCGAATAAGTAAATCTCCAACTGATGAACACTTGTATTTTTCTTTCCCCTTTTTATCAATCTCTATCTCCAAGAGACCATAGCTAAGAAGATTATTCAAATATATTCTTTTTGCAACTTCATCATCTATTGCTTCACGTGTCATGCCTCCATGGATGACAGGTTGTAAAATATCAATACCCGTAATTTTTTGGTATTCTCTGAATCGTTCTAAGTTCCATTTTGATAAATAGTAAAATCTCAAATATACAATTTCAATATCTGTTACTCTATTTAAAAGATTCAACAGCCCCTCAGATTTATAAGTCTGCAAATCGGTTTGATGCAATCCATAGACAAAAATATTCTTGATGTATTCAATTCTTTCATTTGAATAAGCATCAGCACTACCAACACACGCTTTATAGAAAAGAGATGAATATTTTTCATCCGCAAGCTTCTCATTAAGTGAATCTACATCTTCTTTCAATTCTTCTAGTTCTTTACCTAGAGCTTCCACAAATCTGACTACTCTGTCCATGCGCTGATTTGGAATTATAATTCCTAGTAATTCTTGTGCTGCTGGTCCTACAATTGGAATTGCCCCGAATACGCTTTTCAAAAGGCTAGTTGTGTAATCAGTTGCATTGGTTTGCATGTCTAGTGAATTTTGTTGACTCATACTTCCCCCCCTCCCGTACTCTAACCATGTATACAATATTCTGTAAACTCATCTTCTTAAAAAACGGACATCTCTGCTACTAAAAATGCCCGTTCTCTTTCACTACTAATCATGGTGTCACACTGCTCAACCAGAATCACTACCGAACTGAAAAGTTACCATCACTGCTAATCTGAAAAGTTACCGTCACTGCCTATCTGAGAAGTTTCCATCACTATTTATCTGGCTGTCAAAGTAATCAATGTTTATCTGGGGTGTCATCGTCACTACCGATCTTGATACCAGCCTATTTGCCTATCTGTTTATTCTAAATAGCTGCTCATCTCTCCATCACCCTTATTAGAGCTAAGCCTCATATAAGATTCCCAAAATCTAATTATGTAGATGAAAAATTTCTTGGGAAGTTCAGCTTGGCCATTAATCTCTGCTAAATAAATCTCTTGTATAGACCTTGTCCACAACATCTCTAATCTCATCAGATAATCTGTTTGCTACGATTACATCAGAGATTTTCTTGAACTCATCAAAGTCCTTAATTACTCTTGAGCTATAGAACTCGTCTTCATGAAGTGCAGGTTCAAACACCACAACCTCGATACCTTTAGCTTTGATACGTTTCATGACTCCCTGGATAGCAGATTGTCTGAAATTATCAGAATCCATCTTCATTGTTAGTCTGTAGATACCTACAATTTTAGGTTGTCTCTTGATGATCATATCTGCAATATGGTCTTTTCTGGTTCTATTAGCATCCACTATTGCTCCGATAATGTTATTTGGTACATCCTGGTAATTCGCCAGTAACTGCTTTGTATCCTTAGGCAAGCAGTAACCACCATAACCAAAGGAAGGGTTATTGTAGTGAGCACCAATGCGTGGATCAAGCCCTACACCTTCTATAATCTGCTTAGTATCCAACCCTCTCACTTCAGCATAGGAATCAAGCTCATTGAAGTACGCTACACGGAGAGCGAGGTAAGTATTAGCAAAAAGTTTAATGGCTTCTGCTTCTGTTGCGTCTGTATAAAGAATTGGAATGTCTTTTTTTATTGCTCCTTGAGCTAGAAGTTCAGCGAACACTTTAGCTCTCTGAGACTGCTCACCCACAACGATTCTAGATGGGTAGAGGTTATCATAAAGTGCTTTGCCTTCTCTTAAAAATTCAGGAGAGAAGATAACATTCTCTGTATCAAATTTTTCTTTGATTGACTCTGTATATCCTACAGGAACTGTAGACTTAATAATCATTACTGCATCTGGATTTATTGAAAGAACATTTGCAATTACAGCTTCTACCGTTCTTGTGTTGAAGTAATTCTTCTCTGGATCGTAATTAGTAGGTGTAGAAATAATAACATATTCAGCCTCTTTGAAGGCTTCGTAATTATCTGTTGTTGCTGTTAGATTAAGTTCTTTAGTTGCAAGATATTCTTCAATCTCCGGATCAGCAATTGGAGATTTCTTGTTATTAATCATATCAACTTTTTCTTTGATGATATCTAGTGCAATGACCTCATTGTGTTGCGCTAAAAGTATGGCGTTAGACAGACCAACGTATCCTGTTCCAGCGATAGTAATTTTCATTGATTCTTACCCCCTTGTTTATGTAAGGCCTTAGAATTGAAGACCTAATAGTCTATATTTGAATAATGCTTTCATTATCATTTAGCTCATGTCCAGTGCTGAGATTTACTTCTTTACTTTATAATATTCTTCATACCATTCAACAAACTTCTTGAGACCGTCCTCAATAGTCGTAGATGGCTTGAAGTTTATATCTCTTTCTAAGTCACTCACATCAGCATAGGTCCTTAAAACGTCACCTGGTTGCATGTCCATATAGACTTTCACTGCTTCTTTCCCTAATGCAGATTCTAATGCATTGATAAATCTCATGAGAGGAACTGGATTATTGTTTCCGATGTTGTAAAGCTTATAAGGAGCAAAGCTTGAACTTAAATCATCCTTGCTCTCATCCCAGTCTTTATTAGCAACTGGTGCTTTTTCAATGAGCTTTACAATACCTTCTACAGTGTCATCAACATATGTAAAGTCTCTTTCCATCTTTCCATGATTAAAGACTTTAATAGGCTTACCAGCTAAAATGTCTTTTGTGAATGAGAAGTAAGCCATGTCTGGTCTTCCGTATGGTCCGTAAACAGTAAAGAATCTAAGTCCGGTTGTTGGGATACCATAAAGATGACTATAGGTATGAGCCATCAACTCATTTGACTTCTTAGTAGCTGCATAAAGCGACACCGGATGATCCACATTATGATTTGTAGAGAATGGCGCTACCTTATTGCCACCATAAACAGAACTTGAAGATGCATAAAGTAGATGCTCCACAGGATAGTTTCTGCAAGCTTCTAAGATATTCATAAATCCAGTAAGGTTAGAATCCACATAAGCATAGGGATTCTCAATGGAGTACCGCACTCCTGCCTGAGCAGCTAAATTTATGACGTGAGTTGGCTGGTAGGTTTCAAAGATATGATCTACTGAAGCCTTGTCTTTTAAATCAACTTTATGAAAGTTGAAGCTATTATATTTACCTAGAATTTCAAGCCTGGACTGTTTTAGACTTGGATCGTAATAGTCGTTCAAGTTATCAATTCCTATTATCTGATAGGAATAATCTAGTAATTTTTTTGAAAGGTGAAATCCGATAAAACCTGCTGCACCTGTGATTAGTATTTTCATACTATTTCCCCCAAACAATTCTATTTACATAATCGGTATACGACAGAATAATTCTCAAGACTTTATCAGACACATTAGGCATACTATAATCTCCAACTAACTTCAATGTATTTTCCTCTTGTGTCTCCAATATCACTAATCCCTGAAGAATTCTCTCTTTCTTAAGTCCTACCATCATCACTGACGCCTCTTCCATTGCTTCAGGTCTTTCGTGTGCTTGTCTAATATTAAGCGCCTTAAATCCGAGGATTGGTGATTCTTCACTAATAGTTCCACTATCACTTAGGACAGCCATAGCGTACTTCTGAAGTTTCACATAATCGTTAAATCCAAGAGGTTTCATAGTCTTTACAAGTGGATTAAACTCAATACCTTTAGCTTCAATCATTTTTCTTGTTCTTGGATGTGTACTTACGATTAAAGGCATTTGATATTTTTCTGCTATTGTATTTAAACTTTCTACCAAGTCCATGAAGTTTTGCTCAGAGCTGATGTTTTCTTCTCTATGAGCTGAAACAACAAAGTATTTCCCTACTTCAAGTCCTAACCTTTCAATTACATCTGATTTCTCAATATCTTCTTTTCTAGAATTAAGAACTTCAAACATCGGACTACCGGTCTTTATTACTCTATCTGCAGGAAGGCCTTCCTTTAGAAGGTATTCTCTAGCTATGTCGCTATAGGTTAGGTTAATGTCGGCAATATGATCAACGATTTTCCTGTTAGTTTCTTCGGGAACTCTTTGGTCAAAACACCTATTACCTGCTTCCATATGAAAGATAGGTATATGTCTTCTCTTCGCTGCTATTGCACACAAACAGCTATTTGTATCTCCAAGCACTAGGAAAGCATCAGGCTTTACTTCTTCAAGGATTGGATCAATCTTAACTAGAATGTTACCAATTGTCTCAACAGCAGTTCCCGTTGCAGCATTTAGGAAATAATCCGGTTTATTTAAATTGAAGTCATTGAAGAATACTTCATTTAGTTCATAGTCATAGTTCTGTCCTGTATGGACAAGAACATGATCAATTGCTTCAGATTCATCTAATTTTTTTATAACAGCAGACAGTCTAATTATTTCTGGTCTAGTACCAACAACTGTCATGACTTTTAATTTCTTCATCAGTTATACCTCCAAATAATAAGTATCAGGTTTTTCAGGGTCAAATGGCTCATTTGCCCACATTATGGTAACCATATTTGTATCACCGAGATTCTCAATATTATGAGTATAACCCGTTGGTATATCAACTACTTCCATTTTGTCACCACTTACGAAATACTCTAACACTTCATCTGAATCTATTTTTCTAAAGCGAATAACACCCTTACCGCTGACAACTAGAAACTTCTCATTCTTTGTGTGGTGCCAATGATTACCTTTAGTAATTCCAGGTTTTGAGATATTAACTGAAATCTGGCCACGATCAGGAGTCTTAATGAATTCAGTAAAAGATCCTCTCTGATCTGCATTCATCTTTAAGTCATAACTAAACTGGTCTTCTGGTAAGTAGCTTAAATATGTACTGTAAAGTTTCTTAGCAATTACATCAGACATATTAGGGACTGACCTATCTTCTCTACTCTTCTTGAATGAATATACTAAATCTACTATTTCACCAATTGTTATAGTATGTACCACAGGGACTTCACAGAATGAATCTACTTTGTTTTCTTTTCCTTCTAGTGCATTAACTAGTTCATTAACTACATCATCTATATAAACAAGATTCATTTCTACACTCTGGTCATTCACATGAATAGGCAAACCATTAGCAACATTGTTACAGAAAGTAGCTACGGCACTATTATAATTAGGCCTACACCATTTACCAAATACATTAGGGAATCTATAAACAAGAACTTTAGCACCTGTCTCTTCACCATAAGAAAATAGAAGGTCTTCTCCAGCTTTCTTACTTTCGCCATAAGGATTATCCAACTCAGCTTGAATAGACGATGAAATCATCACCGGGCAGGTGTTATTATGCTTCTTAAGAGAATCTAATAGATTGGAGGTAAAACCAAAGTTACCTTCCATAAACTCAGATTGTTCTTTTGGTCGATTTACCCCTGCAAGATGAAATACAAAGTCAGCTTCTTTACAGAACTCATCAAGTAATGAAGGATCTGTATCTCTGTCATACTCATAAATATCATCATAATTTCGATTTCTCAACTCAGCTATTAAGTTTTTACCTATGAAGCCCATTGCTCCAGTGCATAAAATCTTCATTATCTATCCCAACTTTCCAATTGTTCTCTTACATAATCAAGCTGAAGTAGCTTTTCTTTAATTTGCTCTATGTTAAGCC
>Ga0194138_10001487_pt1 | contig 11199 bp, 10 predicted proteins | sample TARM_MetaG_T2_14_FD_134022 | JGI IMG/M metagenome (GOLD analysis project Ga0194138, IMG submission 134022) | Freshwater microbial communities from Pennsylvania, USA, analyzing microbe dynamics in response to fracking - TARM_MetaG_T2_14 (version 2) | ecosystem: Environmental > Aquatic >...
CGTATATGGTCTCCTCCCTCATTGCAAGGCATCAGTTTTTGACGGCAAGAGCAGGTTGTCTGTCGTATATCCGGCCTCAGTGTGCAGCACAGTGCTGCGGGCCTCGATGAGCAGTCGCCACGTATCGTCCTTATCGAGCTCGCGGCCTGTGTGGCCATGACCCTCCTCAGGTTTTCGATACATCGGTTTGACCTGTATTACCACCATCTGCTGATTGCCTTCGCAACCTGGGGGTGTGCCTTACCTCTTGGTTAAATCAAGTGTGTGGCTGCTGCGCTTCAGGCCGGAACGGCTTGGTATGCTTGCCCTCGAGCCACTACTGCCCAGCCGATGCGTGCCAGTTTGTTGGCCAGTGCCACGACTGCCTTGTTGTAACCTCGTCGCTCGATCAGGCTGCAGACCCAGCGACTTAGTCTGTCGTCACGCTCTTTGGCGTAACGGGCAACGGCTCTAGCCCCATGCACTAGTAGCGCCCTGAGGTGTCTATCCCCGCGCTTGCTGATACTGCCGAGCACAGTCTTTCCGCCAGTGCTGTACTGCTTGGGTACCAGCCCGAGAGCCGCAGCCACATCACGACCGCAACGGAACTGCTGGCCACTCCCTAGCCAGCCATAGAAGGCGCTGCTGACGATAGGGCCGTAGCCCGGCACGCTCATCAAGCGCTGGCAGGCTTCGTTTTCTGCGGCCTTGGTTTTGATTTCGCGTTCGTACCAAGCGAGTTCCTGCTCCAGCGCGATGAACAGCTGATACTGCCGGCCCAGCAGTTCCCGCAGGCGCCATGGCAAGCCGTTCTCCGCATCTTCCAACTGTGCGAGGACCGCCTGCCTGAAGCGGTACTTGCCTTCAGGCAGATCCACGCCGTGATCTGCGAGTAAGGCTCGAGTCCGGTTGATCAACCCCGTCTGTTCAGTCACCAGCGCCTGGCGCAGACGATGCAGGCTCTGGTCCAACTGCTGATCGACCGTCTTGATCTCAACGCAACGAATACGGCCATGCTGAACCGCCTCAGCAATGGCAAGCGCGTCGTTGTAATCGTTCTTCTGGCCACGCAGGTAGGCTTTGACATGCTGCGCAGGCAACAGCTGCACACTATGACCTAACGCGCGTATCTCCCTGGCCCAGTGGTGCGCGCCGGAGCAAGCCTCCATGCCAACGACAGCCCCCGGATGATTGGCTAGAAATGGCAGCACCTCATGGCGACGAAGCTTCTTGCGCCGGGCTGGTTTGCCCGAGCCATCAAGGGCTGCAACGAAGAAAACGTGCTTTGCCAGGTCGATGCCAATTGTCATAGATTGGTTCATGGTCTCCTCCTGTCTCCGTTCGGTTCCAGTAGATGCATAGCATCTATCCCCTGGCGCATCGACGCCGTAGAAGGGAGAGGGAGGAGACCATCTCATCGAGTTCCAACTCGGCCTCTGCGTTGCAGATCGCCTGTTGGTCGAGCAGGAGCTCGACCTTCCCGGAAGCATAAAAAAACCGCAGCCTTGGCCGCGGTTTTTTTATGTCCTGATCAGAAGTGGAACTTGACGATCAGGTTGGTCGCACTCTGGTTGGTGTCATTACCTTGGCTGTTCGGGATGCCGTACTTGTTTTTCCAGTAGTCGTACTCGATACCGGTGTACAGCTGCTTGGCGGACCAGCCCAGCGACTTGCCCAGGTCGTACTTGACCTGCGGGTTGATGTGCAGGTTGGCGTGGTAGTTGTCGCCGTCGTTATCGACTACCCAGTCGATAAAGCCGTCGATCAGGATGTCGGAGTTGCCCACCGGTACTGTGTAGGCCCAGACCGGCGTGATCTGCCATACGCCGCGGCCGCCTTCGTCGGTATCGGCATGACGGTAGTAGGTGTTCAGCTGGAAGTAGTCGAAGCCGGGGATGCTCAGGTCAACGGCCGGGCCGAGCAGGTAGTTTTTAACGTCGTTGCGGCCAAACTCGTAGGTGCCGGCCAGCAGCACGTCGGTGATCGGGCCGAAGGCAAAGCTCTGGCCGGTGATCTTGCTCAGCGACAGGCGCGGGGAGATTTCACCGTAGTAGCTGCTGTTCTGCTCGTAGAAGTTGGTGTCGCCGTTGTAGTGGATGGTGTCGAAGAAGGCGAACAGGTCACCCTTGGTCCAGCCGCTGGCGTGCTCGAAGGTCACGGTTTGCTGGGTGTCAGGGTCAACCTGGAAGTCGGTGCCGTACAGATAGGTAATGCTGTTGTTCTGCCACAGCAGGGGATAGGCGTGTGCAAGGCTGCTGGCCAGCATCAGGGTGCTACCCAGTGCGGCGCGGGTCAGGCTGTTCATGGATGTTGCTCCATTTCGTATTGGCATTGTGGGTGTAACGCAGTGGCCCGGTAATGCACAGCTTGGTTGGGCCGGTAATCCGGCGCGCATGGTATAGCAAAACGCGTCCGGAAGCAGCGGTTCATGGGCATGTTGCTACATTTTGCCGCGCCGTCTGTCAGGGCGTCAGGACGGCCTGGCTCTGGTTGATCAGCAGTTTTTGCGCGTCGGCACAGGTCAAGGGGCGGCCCCACAGGTAGCCCTGGATGGCCTCGCACTCAAGACGCTCCAGCAGTGACAGCTGTCGGGCTGTTTCTACCCCTTCGGCCAGGGTGCTGATGCCCAGGTTGTGGGCCATCTGGATGATGCTGCGCACCATGTCGGCGCTGCCCTGGTCGACATCGATGTCCTGCACGAAGCTGCGATCGATCTTCAGCGTATCGACCGGGAAGTGGCGCAGCTGGGCCAGCGAGGAGAAGCCGGTACCAAAGTCGTCGATTGCCAGCCTGACGCCCAGACGATGCAGGCTGGTCAGCTGCTGGCGCGCCTGCATCGGGTCTTCCATGGCTGTTCCTTCGGTCAGCTCCAGCTCCAGGCGTTCGGGCGGAACCTGATGGTGGTGCAGCAGGTCAGCCACCTGGGTGGCCAGATCGGTGCGGCGGAACTGCGCGGCCGACAGATTGATTGCCAGGGTAATCGAGGTGAAGCCCTGCGCGCGCCAGCGCGCCAGTTGAGCCACGCCCTGCTGCAGTACCCATTCGCCAATCTGGCCGATCTGACCGCTGCTTTCGGCGACCGGTATGAATTCGGCCGGAGAGACCTGCCCCAGTACCGGATGTTGCCAGCGCAGCAGCACCTCAAAACCGGTCAGCCGTTGGCCTACCAGTGCCCACTGCGGCTGATAATGCAGTGCCAGCTCGTGTCGATCGATTGCGGTACGCAGGGCATTTTCCAGCTCCATCAGGCGGGACATGCGCGCCTGCAGATCGGCCGTGTAGAACTGCACGTTGTTGCGACCGCGCTGCTTGGCCAGGTACATGGCGGCATCGGCGTGCTGGATAAGACAGTCCAGATCGTCGCTGTCGTTCGGGTACAGGGCAATGCCGATAGAGGCGCTGGTGGTAGTGACGTGATGGTCGAAATGCAGCGGTTGCGTCAGGCTTTCAAGCAATCGGGTGGCCATGTGCATCGCACCATCGGCGTCGATGTCGGGTAGCGCAATGATGAACTCGTCGCCGCCCTGGCGCGACAGGGTATCCTCGCTGCGCAGATGCGGACGCAGCCGTTCGGCGACGGCACACAGCAACTGATCGCCAGCGTTGTGTCCAAGGGTATCGTTGATATGTTTGAAGTGGTCAAGGTCAATCAGCAGCAACGCCACCGACTGCTGATGGCGTCTGGCAAGACCCAGTGACAGCGTCACTCGCTGGCGGAACAGGGTGCGATTGGGCAGGCCGGTCAGTGTATCGAAATGGGCCAGATGGAGAATTCGTTCTTCCTGCTGTTTCAGTTGGCTGACGTCGCGCACCAGCAGGATATGCCCTGTCAGGTGGCGACCGCTGCGTCGCGCCGATACCGACAACTGCAGCCAGATTGACAGGCTGCCCTGCTCGAACAGGAAGGGCTGGCTCTGGGCGTAGCCCTGCGCGCTGGCGCTGGCCATCGTCTGCCGACAATGCTCCAGCGTGTCGTCAGACAGCAGGTCTGCAACCGATTTGCCGATAACTCTGGCCGGGTCTACCTGCAACCGAGCGTCGGCCGAAGAGTGGCAGTTGACTACGCGCTCCTGTTCATCCAGCTCGAACAGCATGTCCGGAATGGCGTCGAAGGTGGCCTGCAGCTGGGCGCGGGAGCGGGCCAACTGATCGTAGGGCTGTTCGACCGCCTCAACGAAGATGCCCCGATACAGCTGCCAGTAGGCAATCACCTTGATCAGGTGCCCGAGCAGGTTGAACTGGTCGGTAACGCTGGCGTAGAGGGTGAAGCACAGCTCGCCCAGAGCCATCAGCAGCGATGCGCAGAACAGCGCGGCAATGTTGAAGGGTTGCGGGCGGCGCATGCTGCGCCAGAAACACACGGCGGTGAGCAGGTGAACTGCAATCAGCAGGTACTCGCAGCCCACCTTGAACCGGGTCAGACCCACGCCCTCGATAAAGGTACGAGGCAGCAGTTCCTGATAGCCGAAAACGGTGATGTGAACCACGGCAACCGCGAACAGGCTGAGGCCGAGTATGGCCCAGCGTTCAAAGGGTTGGCCGGAGGCTTTCCATGGGCGCAGTGCTACCCACAGCAGGGTGCCGGCGGCCATCCCCCGGGCGGCCAGCCAGAAGGAGATCGCCTTTTCCGGGTCCGCCGGAGTAATGAAATCGGGCATGCCCTGGAATGACAGCATGTGGCTGAAATCGAGAATCGCCACGCCGGCAAAACCGCAGGCCAGGCTCAGCAGGGTATCGGCCCGCAGTCGCCGGTAACTGGCCCAGCTGATGGCGAACACCATCGCAGCGACCACGATCGCCAGCGTCTCCAGCAGCATGTGCAGCGGCAGGTAGCCTGCCAGGCCGAGTAGCCCCGGGAGCGGCACGACAGCGACCAGCAGCATTGCCAGGCACAGGGTGCCCAGCAGCAGGGCCGAGCGACGAAGGCCCTGGCGGTGGCTGGCGTGACGGCTGGAAAACAGCCACAGGTGGCGCAGGGGTATCGGCATGGCCTCGGTACGACAACTGATCCGGGGGTGGGAAATAAGTGACGCACCTTATCAGGCGCTTGTCGATTATCCATTGATCCATGTCGGTATTTGCCCGAAAAGGGCGTTTTAGCCCGCACGGTACTAGGCACTGCGCAGCGGAGTGTTTACCCTTTCGGGGTGTCTGTCCTGCTGGATTCAAATCAATGCTCTTACGTGGAATGACCTGGCTGGTGTTCTTCCAGCTGCTGGGTACCGGACTTAATGTCCTCTTGTTGCCATTTCTCCCCGGACCCATCATCGGCATGCTGCTGATGGTGGTCTATCTGAGCCTGCGTGGCGGCGTGAGCGAGTCGATCAGCCTGGCGGCCAGCGGGCTGCTGACCTATCTGCCGCTGATTCTGGTGCCGCCGGCGGTGGGTATCATGGCCTACGGCTCAGAAATCCTGGCGGACGCTACCGCGATTCTGCTGACCCTGGGGGCGTCGCTGGCGCTGAGCCTGCCGTTCTGCGGCTGGCTGATGCAGAAGATGATCGAGCGACAGGATCGGAGGGCCGGCCAGTGACCGGGACGCTGATGCAGGCCTGGCAGGCGATTCTTGGCCATCCTCTGTTCTGGGTTGGAGTGACACTGGCCGCTTATCAATTCGGCCTCGCGCTCTATCAGCGCACCCGGCTGGCGCTGTTTCACCCGGTACTGGTCTCGACCCCGGTGCTGGTGCTGGCGATCTGGCTGGCCGGTGAGGATTACCCGCATTACCGTGACGCGGTGCAGCCGTTGCTGGTGCTGCTGGGGCCGGCAACCGTGGCGCTCGCCGTGCCGTTGTACATGAACCTCAAGCGTATTCGCAGCTACCTGGTGCCGGTGCTTACCTGCCTGCTGGTGGGTGGGACCTTTGCGACCGTTCTGGCCATCGTGCTGGCCTGGGCGCTGGGCGCCGAGGACATGATCATGATGACGCTGGCACCCAAGTCGGTGACCTCGCCGATCGCCATGCTGGTAGCTGAACAGATCGGCGGTGTTGCCGCGCTGGCAGCGGTATTCGTGATGTTTACCGGGGTACTGGGCGCGATTTTCGGCCCGATGCTGCTGCGCTGGTGCGGAGTCGATCATCCTGCAGCCTGGGGCATGGCGATGGGCCTCACCGCCCACGCGGTTGGCACCTCTCGGGCGCTGGAGGAAGGCGAGGAGGCCGGTGCCTTCGCTGCCCTGGCAATGAGTCTGATGGGCACGGCAACGGCCCTGTTGCTGCCGCTGGCGGTATCCATCTGGATGATGTGGTAGGCAAGTCGCCGGCCGGCGGCTGCATTCTGGACTAATCTGCGTTCTGTTTGCTGTGCGTCAATTCGCCCAATCGCCGCTGGAGCGGTGATTGCGGCACACTGTGTCGGCAGGCTCGGATAACCGGGCCTGCCTGCGGTGCCGAACTGGCCTGACGATGACTTCTCCGAGCGGAGTACGCAGATGGATATTGTAGAGCTCTCCCGAATGCAGTTCGCCCTGACGGCGATGATTCACTTCCTGTTTGTCCCTCTGACGCTGGGTATGGCTTTTTTGCTGGCGATCATGGAGTCGGTCTATGTAATGACCGGCAAGACCATCTACCGTGACATGACCCAGTTCTGGGGCAAGCTGTTCGGTATCAACTTCGCCCTGGGGGTTACCACCGGCCTGGCAATGGAATTCCAGTTCGGCACCAACTGGTCCTATTACTCCCATTACGTCGGCGATATCTTCGGTGCGCCGCTGGCGATCGAAGCGCTGATGGCGTTCTTCCTTGAGTCGACCCTGTTCGGTCTGTTCTTCTTCGGCTGGGAGCGCATGAGCAAGGTCAAGCATTTGGCGGTGACCTGGCTGATGGCGCTGGGTACCAACCTGTCGGCGCTGTGGATTCTGGTTGCCAACGGCTGGATGCAGCACCCGGTGGGCTCGGAGTTCAACATCGAAACCATGCGCATGGAGCTGACCAATTTTGCCGAGGTGCTGCTCAACCCGGTGGCCCAGGTCAAGTTCGTTCACACTGTCTCGGCCGGCTATGTAACCGGTTCGATCTTCGTGCTGGCGATCTCCAGCTACTATCTGCTCAAGGGCCGCGACCTGGCCTTCGCCCGCCGCAGCTTCGCCATTGCCTCGGCCTTTGGCCTGGCCAGCGCGCTGTCGGTCATCGTGCTGGGTGACGAGTCCGGTTACGAAGTCGGTGAGGTGCAGCAGGTCAAGCTGGCAGCGGTGGAAGCCGAGTGGGAAACCCAGGTGCCGCCGGCGTCCTTTACCCTGTTCGGCATCCCCAACGAGGAAACGCAACGCACCGATTATGCGCTGAAGATTCCGGCGGTACTCGGCCTGATTGCGACCCGCTCGGTCAGCGAAGAGGTCAAGGGCCTGCAGCAGATCAAGGAAGAGAACCTGCAGCGCATTATCCGCGGGCAGGAAGCCTATGACCTGATGCAGCGTATCCGCGCGGGAGACAAGTCCTCTGCCACGGTTGATCGCTTCAACGAAGTGCGTGTTGATCTGGGCTTTGGTTTGCTGCTCAGTGGCTACACCGATGACGTTTTGAACGCGACGCCGGAAGAAATCGCCAACGCGGTCGAGGCGACCGTGCCGAAGGTCTGGCCGCTGTTCTGGAGTTTCCGGGTCATGGTTGCCTGCGGCTTCCTGATGCTGCTGCTGTTCGCCTGCGCCTTCTGGCATAGCGCGCGCCGCACCGTCGACAAGCCCAAATGGCTGCTCAAGTTTGCCGTGTTCAGCCTGCCGCTGCCGTGGATTGCCAGTGAAATGGGCTGGTTCGTCGCCGAGTACGGCCGTCAGCCCTGGGCTATCGGTGAAATCCTGCCGACCCACCTGGCTGTCTCGCAGCTGAGCCCGGGCGATGTGCTGTTTACCCTGATTTCGATCGCCGTGCTCTACAGCATTTTCGTGATCATCGAGATCTGGCTGATGACCAAATACGCGCGCAAGGGGCCGTCGAGCCTGCACACCGGTCGTTATGACCTGGAAACTGCCGAAGCACAGGAGGCCTGATCATGGATTACGAAGCGTTACGGTTTATCTGGTGGGTGCTGATCGGAGTGCTGCTGATTGGCTTTGTGGTCACCGACGGGTTTGACATGGGTGTTGCCTCGCTGCTGAAGATCATTGGCAAGAGCAACGATGAACGCCGGGTGATGATCAACTCGATCGCGCCGCACTGGGATGGCAACCAGGTCTGGCTGGTGACCGCTGGTGGCGCGCTGTTTGCGGCCTGGCCAACGGTCTATGCCGCCTCCTTCAGCGGCTTCTATATCGCCATGATGCTGACCCTGTTTGCGTTGTTCCTGCGCCCGCTGGCATTTGAATACCGCTCGAAGATCGATAATGAGCTGTGGCGCAGCCGTTGGGACTGGGCGCTGACCGCCGGCTCGGCGATCCCTGCACTGATCTTCGGTGTGGCCTTTGGCAACCTGCTGCAGGGCGTGCCATTCCATTTCGACGACCTGCTGCGGCTGGAGTACACCGGCAGCTTCTGGGCGCTGCTCAACCCCTTTGCGCTGCTGGCCGGGGTGCTGAGTCTGCTGATGATCGTCAACCACGGTGCGACCTATCTGCAGCTCAAGACCGAGGGGCAGATCAAGGCGCGTGCCGAGGCGATCTCTTCGCTGCTGGCGCTGGTCTGTGCGGTGGTATTCGTCATGGCCGGGGGCTGGCTGTGGGTTGGCATTGATGGCTATATCGTCACCAGCGTGATCGACACCAACGGTGGCAACCGGACCGTCGAGAAGACCGTCGAGATCATGTCCGGTGCCTGGTTTATCAACTACGGTAAGGCGCCGCTGCTGTGGGCTGTTCCGGCGCTTGGGGTGATCTGCTTCCTGCTCTGCGCACTGTTCAGCAAGGCGCGGGCGCATGCGATGGCGTTTGTCAGCTCCGGGCTGGCGATGGCGATGGTGCTGATCACTACCGGCATCAGCATGTTCCCCTTCGTGATGCCGTCCTCGAGCATGCCCAACCACAGTCTGACCATGTGGGATGCCACCGCCAGTGAAACCACGCTGTTCATCATGTTCTGTGTGGCCTGTGTGTTTGTGCCGCTGATTCTCGGCTACACCGCCTGGGGCTACTTCGTGATGCGCGGCCGTCTGAACGAGCAGCACATCCGCGACAACACTCACAGCATGTATTAACGGAAGGAGAAGACTATGTGGTATTTCACCTGGATTCTCGGCGTACTGCTGGCCTGTGCTTTTGGCATCGTCAATGCCATGTGGCTGGAACTCAATGGCTATGTCGGTGAAGAAGATCAAGTCGACTGAGATTGATTCGCCTACCGCCAGCGGCTGGTTGACCCGGCTGCTGGCACCGCAGGCTTCCCTGCTCAATCTGGCCCTGCTGTTCGCGTTGGCGGCGGCGGGGCTTTTTGTCTGGCAGTGCTGGCTGCTGGCGCAGCTGTTTTCCGGCTGGCTGGTGGCCTGGCAGCAGGGCGGGTTGGGTGAGGCGCAGACGCAGCTACTGAGCAGTCTGCTGCCCTGGCTGGCGCTCTGTCTGATCCTGCGTCCGCTGCTGCAGTACGGCCGTGAGCAGGCCAGCCAATTGGCCAGCCTGCGCGCCCGCGGCGAGTTGCGCCGCACCTTGCTGCAGCGTCTGGCGGCGCTGGGGCCTGCGCGGGCGCAACTGGGCGCCGACGCGGAACTCGGCAGCCGTTTGCTGGAGCAGGTCGAGGCGTTGGACGGCTATATCAGCCGTTACCGGGTGCAGCGTCAGCTGGTGTTGCTGGTCCCCGTGTTGCTGATCATCTGCACCGCTGTGTTCAGTCCGCTGGCAGCGGTGCTGTTGCTGCTGACTGCGCCGCTGGTGCCTGTGTTCATGATCTTGCTGGGCAAGGCCGCGGCCTCCGCCAGTCAGCGCCAGTTCGTTGCGCTGGCGCGGATGAGCGGGCGCTTCAGTGACCTGCTGCGCGGCAGCTGGACGCTGCGCCATCTGGGCGCGTTGCCCGCCGCCGAAGCGGAAGTGGAAACCGCCGCCGAACACTACCGCGCCGGCACCATGCGGGTGCTGCGTATGGCCTTTCTCTCCGGTGCTGTCCTGGAGTTGTTTTCCTCGCTGGCGATCGCGCTGGTGGCGCTCTACCTGGGGCTGGGGCTGCTCGGTATTTTGCCCTGGGCCAAGGGCGAAATTCCGGTTCCCTATCTGGGCGCGCTGTTCATTCTGCTGCTGGCGCCGGAGTTCTATGCGCCGCTGCGTCAGCTCGGCGCGGATTATCACGCCAAGGCGGAAGCCGAAGGGGCGATGACCGAGCTGCTGCCACTGCTCAATCAGCAGGTGTGGGCGCACCCGGGGCGTGAGCCGGTGACGCTCAGCGCCGCGCCGCGTATCGAGTGCAATCAGTTGGCAATTGAGGGTCGCCTGGCGCCGCTCGATCTGCGTGTGCAGCCGGCCGAGCGGGTGGTGCTGCAGGGCGCAAGCGGCAGCGGCAAGTCCAGCCTGCTCGAAGCGCTGCTGGGCTTTGTGCCCTGGCAGGGTGAGTTGTTGATCAATGGTCGCTCGCTGCTGGATCTGTCGCGACCCGGCTGGCTGCGGCACGTTGGTTATCTGGCCCAGCAGGTACCGATCCTGCACGGCAGCATCGCCGATAATCTGCGCCTTGCCGCGCCCGCGGCCACTGACGCCGAGCTGATCGCAGTGCTGGAGCAGGTCGCGCTCTGGCCGCTGATTCGCCAACTGCCCAAGGGTCTGGAGACCGAGCTGGGGGAGCGCGGGCTGGGGCTGTCGGGCGGGCAGCTGAGCCGGCTGGCGCTGGCGCGGCTGCTGCTGCGCGATAACCCGGTCTGGCTGCTGGATGAGCCGACGGCCCACCTGGATGCGGACACCGCCGAGTTGATCCATGCGCTACTGGAGCGCCTGAGCCAGGGGCGCACACTGCTGCTGGTCAGCCACGATCTGCAGGGACTGGACTGGGCTGATCGGGTGGTGACGCTCGGCCAGTCTGAGCAACGCCTGGAGGCTGCCGATGTCTGAGCAACCCATTCGTCTGCGGACCCTGCTGCGCAGCCGCCTCGGGCAGTGGAGTCTGGCGCTGTTTCTCGGCGCGGTGACGCTGTTGTCGGCAATCGGCCTGCTGGCCACCTCCGGCTGGTTTATCAGCGCGGCGGCGCTGGCCGGGCTGGCGACGGTCGCGGCCTACGGTTTCGATTACTTCCGCCCGGCAGCCATCATCCGCTTCTTCGCCATCGTTCGTACTGCCGGCCGCTACGCCGAACGGCTGGCTTCGCACAACGC
>Ga0194138_10001489_pt1 | contig 11195 bp, 5 predicted proteins | sample TARM_MetaG_T2_14_FD_134022 | JGI IMG/M metagenome (GOLD analysis project Ga0194138, IMG submission 134022) | Freshwater microbial communities from Pennsylvania, USA, analyzing microbe dynamics in response to fracking - TARM_MetaG_T2_14 (version 2) | ecosystem: Environmental > Aquatic >...
CAGTTCGCCACTTTGTAGCAACTGGCGCAAGTCTGCCTCGAACGCGGAAGCAAGGTTCAACAGTTTCGAGCGGCGGGAGAGTCCGAAATAGACGGCTCTGGGCTCGTCGGATCGCAGGGTTGCCTTCTTGAAGGTCCCCTGCCAGTTGAGATGTTTGATCCAGTAATCCCCTTCACTCTCGGTACTGAGTACCGCATCAAGACGACCGATGGCCAGCTTCTTGAGATTCACCAGACTCGTTACTGCGGACTCCTTATACAACTGCGGGTCGTTGTCAAAACGGGGAGAGTACTTGGCGCCGCGTTTAACGCCGATGGATAGCCCCTCGAGTTCCTCATAGCGATTGATATTTCGGGGATTGCCCGCCTGCAGATAGAACACCTTATCGGTATGGGTCTGATAGGGCACATCCAGATAACGGATAAAGGTTTCCCTGTCCGCCGTGCGCATCAGATTGCTGACCACATCAGCATCACCGCTCTTGAGCATCGCCAGACAGCGGGCCAAGGGCGCCGGTTTCACCACCAACCGCAGGTCATGCTTGGTTGCCAGCCGCTGCAGAATATCCATATCGATACCGGTATATTCCTGGCGTGGTGAAAGTATTTTCCAGGGCGGTGCTTCACTAAAAGCCACCACCAAGGTTTGTTGCGCCTGTGCGCCCCAACATCCTGGGCTCAACAGCATGGCCAAGGCCATCCAGCGCAGCGTCCTCATCATCCCTGTCTCCCTACATTCTGCCCCTATCCATTCGGGATATGAAACCTGCCCTTACACGCGCAACTCGACACAGTAAAACATCTATCTAATTGATTACTATTGAAGTATTAAAGTATTGATAGCCAACTCACCTTACAGAGCGCGGAAAACGGGTACAGGATGCAACGTTAAAAATCGGTGGATAGTCACAAAAATAGCAGCAAGTTCAATCCGATAGCTGAAGCAACAGGCGCCGGGCCAACTCCCCGAGGCTGATGCCATGCTGCATGGCACTGCTGCGCAAGGCCGCAAACGCTGCCTCCTCATCCAGTCCATGCCGTTTCATCAGTTGTCCCTTGGCGCGGTCAATCAGCTTGCGCTCTTCCAGCTTCTGACTGATATCCGCCACCGCCTCACGCTGACGCCGCACCATGGCATGCTGGGCCCGGGCCTGCTTGATCCAGCTCTCTACCGGCTCTTTATCGGTCAGTCGATGGGGAACCAAGGTAACACCGGCATCCAGTAACTGTGCCTGCAGATGTTCGGGAAGTGCTTCGGTAAACAACACTACGGGAATGCCCTGCAGAGCCAGGGTGATCGCCAGCACGCGCCATTCGGCCGTCAGACGACGGCAATCCAGCATGGCGCCATTGAGCGCCGATGGTAAGCGCAAGGGATCGCTGCTGGAGGCCAGCACAGGCTCATGGCCATACCGGCTGAGCAACAGAGCCAGCCGATTAGCCTGCGCCACCTCGTCAGCGTAGATCAATATTCTGGAAAAACTCATCCCTGCTCCCAGCCCTGTGCATGCGATGCCCCCTTGGAGCGGCGTGGCGATCGCCGTCCCGGCGTCGATATCAATAACAAGGCTACCTCAGAGCTGTCAGCATAAAAAAGCATTATTTTTGCAACATTATGAAAAACATTAAAGCCAAGGGTTATGCCACCTGCGACAGCATGGTTTCTCCCATCTGGGCCAGTTGCTCCCGTAACCGCACGACTTCACCCACCAGGATCAACACCGGGGTCTGCCCCTTGAGTCGTTCGGCCTGCTGTGCCAAATCACTCAGGGAGCTGATCACCACCTGCTGATGCCGCATGGTGCCGGCAATGATCAGGGCTACCGGTAGGGATCCCTCGGCTCCAGCCCTCAACAGACCTTGCTGAATATGGGCCGCCTGCTCCAGCCCCATGTAAAACACCAGCGTATGCCCCCCACTCACCAGGGCCTGCCAGCCGTGGAATAGCGGCTCACTCTGCTGCGCCTCGGCCTGCAGATGGCCGGTCACCAGGGTCACCGAGCGGGAGATCCCGCGGTGAGTCAGCGGGATCCCACTGCTGGCGGCACATCCCAGCGCCGCCGTGATACCGGGGACCACCACAAAACGGATGCCGCGCGCTTGCAATGCCAACGCCTCTTCCCCACCCCGACCAAACACATAGGGGTCACCGCCCTTGAGGCGCACCACCCGCTTACCTTGCAGGGCCAGGCTGATCAACAACTCACCAATCGCCTCTTGGGACAGGCTTTTGACGCCACACCGCTTGCCCACATCATGACGCTGAGCTCGCGCCGGGATCAGAGTTAAGATCTCCTCACCCACCAGCCGGTCATACACCACGGCATCGGCTTGTTGCAGCAGGCGCAGTGCCTTGAGAGTCAACAGCTCCACATCGCCGGGACCAGCCCCGACCAGTGCCACCTCGCCGGGACCTAACCCCACATTCCGTTGCATCATGCTCAGACTCCTTGCTGCTATTCCCATCACTCTTTACCATCACTGGGGGCGATGTTTTGCCACCAGTTTGTCCAGCTCCACCACACAGGTGCCGCAATTGGTGCCGCACTTGAGCAGAGCCTGTAATCCAGCGCGCTCATGGATCCCTTGTTGTTCAATCGCCTCGACAATCTGCCGTTCACTGACCCGAAAACAGGAGCAGACCATGCGACTATCGCCTGCCAGCGCCTGTTCTACCGTGGTTGCCAGTGACGCAGCGGCCAACGGTACTGCCAGCAAACCCGCCAGCAAGCCGACGTTGACCTGCCTCGGACTGGCGCCACAGAGCAGAATGCCACCGATACGACCCTGATTCAGGGCCACCGCCAACCAGCCCTGGCCCTTGAGGGGCAAGCGGATCCAGTGTCCCTGCACCGCCAACCCTTGCCATAGCTGCTCGGCGGAACAATCGGCATCCGCCAGCAAACGGCACTCACCACCATCCACCGGGCGACGACTCCACCAGCCGGGATCGCGTCCCAGTCCCTGCAGATTGGGCTCATGCTGACCGATCCAGACCCCATGCCATTGGGCGATGAATGGCTGCACCTGCACCCGGGTCTGCTTGAACTGCGGTTGTCCGGAGACAGGATCCACCACCGGGGCCACCAGACGATTCACTCCACCTCGGGCGGTAAAGCTGTCGCTCCAGTGCATCGGCATAAAGGCTTCGTTATCAGCCAGGCCGTCATCTCGCTCCAACCGGGCCAGCACCTGATCCCGTTTCGAGCCCAGCCACACCAGTTGCCCCAGCTCCAATCCCGAGGCCAGCAAGGTGTGGTGATTGACCGACACCTTGGGATAGGGTTCATTTTCCATCAAGCGCACCAGATGTCCGGTGCGGGTCATGGTGTGCCATTGATCGCGAACCCGGCCGGTATTGAGCAACCAGCCCGCTCGCTCGCTATCCACCGGATCGGCATCCAAAACCGGTAACAGCGGCGCCGCCGCAATCAAGCGCGCCTTGCCATTCGGCGTCGAGAACCGACCCTCGGCAAACAGGCGCTCGGTACCCAGCACGCGGCGGGCGCCGGTAATGTGCGCTTCATCCTGGGCAACCAGCGGCCAGCGAGTCGGTTGCCAACTATCGAGCTGGGCATCATCCAGTTGGGCGATGGCCCCCAGATCCAGCTGCCGCGCGCCCTGGTTCTCATGAGCCGTGAGGGCGGCAAATTCGCGCAAGATATCGTTGAGACCGTCATAGTTGAAGCCCTCGGCAAAGCCCATGCGCTTGCCCACTTCGGCCAGCGCCCACCAGTCCGGCCGCGCCTCTCCGGGCGCTTGGGTAAAGGGACGCTGCCGACTGATGCAGCGTTCGGAGTTGGTCACGGTTCCGCCGCGCTCTCCCCAACCGGCTGCCGGTAATAGCAGATGAGCAAACTGGGCGGTATCGGTCCGGGCCGTCATCTCGGAGACAATCAGAAACTCGCAGTTGGCCAATGCTTCACGCACCCGGGCCGAATCCGGTAACGAGATCGCCGGATTGGTGGCTATAACCCACAGCGCGCGGATCTTCTTCTGCCGTACCGCCTCGAACAAATCCACAGCTTTCAACCCAGGTTGCCGGGCTATGGTCGGCGATTGCCAGAAATCCTGCACCCGTTGACAGTCGGTGTCGTTAAACCCCATATGGGCGGTGAGTTGGGTGGCTAACCCCCCGACCTCACGCCCGCCCATGGCATTGGGCTGTCCGGTCATCGAAAAGGGGGAAGCACCTGGCTTGCCGACCCGTCCGGTCAACAGATGGGCATTGATGATGCTATTGGCCTTATCGGTGCCCTGATTGGATTGGTTCACCCCCTGACAAAACAGGGTGACTGTCTTAGGCTCTGCCGCAAACCAGCGGAAGAACGCCCGCAGATCCACCTCGCTGAGGCCACAACGCCGAGCGATGGCGCTCTCGTCATACTCGGGATCGTCCAGTAAGGCCGCCAACTCGGGGAAACCATCGACATGAGCATCCACATAAGCCCGGTCCACGGCACCACTTTGTAACAGGTAACGGCACAGGCCATGGAACAACCAGACATCGCTACCCGGCTGCAACGGCAGATGCAGGTCGGCCTGCTCGGCGGTCATGGTCTTGCGCGGATCGATCACCACCAACTTCATCTGCGGATTGCGGGCCCGGGCCTGCTGAATGCGGCGAAACACCACCGGATGGGTCCAGGCGGTATTGGCACCCACCAGCACCAGCAGGTTGCATAGCTCCAGATCGGCATAGCAAGCAGGCACCACATCCTCACCGAAGGCCCGGACATGGGCCATTACCGCCGAGGACATACACAAGCGGGAGTTGGTATCGATATTGGCGGCGCCTATGTAGCCCTTCATCAATTTGTTGGCCACATAGTAATCTTCGGTCATGAGCTGACCCGAGACATAGAAACCGATGGCCTCGGGACCGGACTCGGCGATGATCTGGGAAAAGCGGCTGGCGATCTCGTCCAGTGCCCCATCCCAACCCACATGCTTGCCATTCAGACGCGGGTAGAGCAGCCGGTGCGGATACGCCATGGTATCCAGCAAGGTAGAGCCCTTGATGCACAACGCCCCCAGATTGGCTGGATGGCTAGCATCCCCTTCGAGCTGATCACCGGAGATCCGGATCCCGCAGCCGACGCCGCAATAGGCGCAGGTCGTCTGGACGGATCCATCGGCAGTGGGCAGGACAGCGCTCGGGTTTGACATACGGCAAAGACTCCCTTCGAACCCGGAATTCGGGTATACACCCGACACTCGGGCAAAAAAAAAGCGCCGCCCTCCTTGCGGAGGGACAGGACGCCAGTGTCCAAACGTGCATTTTCAAACTAACTTCTGGATAAAAGCAAAAGCCGTGCCGGACACTCAGGACCCCAAGGATCCAGGAATTGTTGGCTAAAACCTCGAATACAGGCCCGACACAGCACCGACCGCGAGCCACTCTGGTGCCTTGCGTCGGGAGAATGCCCAGCCATGGTGCAATTCCGGTCGCGATGAGGATTCACCACTCGGTGCTCGCAGGGAGTGATATGGCGGCAGGGATAGGCGGCGATGATAGGAGGTGGCGCTTCGTCGCCTTCGTCACAGCACCGGCACGAAGAGCGGAAAGAAATGAGGAATCGGTTGGCAGACAGGCGTTTGCCGTGCAGGCTAGTAGCTCACGGGTCTGAAGGCCTCCCCCTCCCGCTCGGGAGCCACATTGAACCAGGAGCCTATTTTGTCCATGGCTAGTTTGTCTATAGATAGCGCCGCCATTGAGGAGACCTTGCGGGGCCTCGAATGTCGTACCAACTTCAAGATCCGCAATCTGACTGAGTACATGCTGTCTCACAGCAAGCACGCCTTTTATCTGCTGGCCGATAGCCGTCATTGCCGTCTGGTGCTGATGCCAGCCTTGCAGCCCTTCGTCGCTGACTTCGCCGCGATTCCCGGTGTTCATGCCCAGGCCGATTATTGTCACCATGCCGAGATGACCCGCTTCCCGAAGCGCCTGCACACCGGCCGCTCTGAGACCCACTATGGCCTGGCCTTCGAATTCGACAACACCAAGGCGCTGGAGCTGTTTATTCTGCAGTTGGACGGCATTATTCGTCGCAGCTAGCTCCTCATTCCGAGAGCGACAAAAATAGCACGGGCCGGTTAATACCGGCCCGTATACCTCGTGGACTCCCCACGCTGGGCTATCGCACCCGATTGGCCTACAGCGCCGCCTCGGGTAATGGCTGCCGGAAACGAGCCGTCCGCACCGCCAACCACACCAGACCCAGCGCCGCCCAACTTAGACCCAGATAGAGTGAACTCAATTCCAGGTTCAACCACAGCACCAGGATCGTCAGCGCGCCACACAGTGGCAGCAGCAGATAACGCAGGGTATTACGCCAGCCCTGACGGCGTCCCTCACGAATATAGAACTGGGCAATCACCGACAGATTGACGAAGGTAAATGCCACCAGAGCGCCAAAGTTGACCAGCGCCAATGCGATGTCCAGATCGAAGGAGACCGCCGACAACGCCACGGCACCGACCAACGCCACATTAATAGCCGGGGTCTGCCAACGTGGATGGACATAACCGAAGAACCGCTCCGGCAACACCCGATCCCGCCCCATCACATAGAGCAGGCGCGAGACCCCGGCGTGTGAGGCCATGCCGGAAGCCAGCACCGCCACCGTGGTCAGCACCAGCACAATCGATTGAAACAACTGGCCACCGACATAGAGGGCAATCTCCGGCAATACGGCATCCGGTTGCTGGAAGCGGGAAATATCCGGGAAATAGAGCTGCAGAAAATAGGAGACGGTAATGAAGATAACGCCGCCGATCAGCGCGGTGAGAAAGATCGCCTTGGGCACCACGCGTCCGGCATCCGGCGTCTCTTCGGAGAGGTTACTGATGCCATCAAAGCCGAGAAAGGAAAAGCACAACACGGTAGCACCGGTAATCATCGGCACGACCGCGGCATCCAGGGAGTAGAACGGGCGCAGACTCGCCACAGTACCCATCCCCTCGCCCGCATAGACCCCATGGGCGATCAGAGCAATGAACACCAGGATCACCGCAATCTGCATGCCGACGATCAGGCTGTTGAGATTGGCCACCAGATTGATGCCGCGCAGATTAAAAAAGGTCATCAGGGTGACCAGTCCCAGAATAAACACCCAGGGCTCAACACCCGGAAATAGCGCCGTCAGGTAGATCTTGGCCAGTAACATGTTGATCATCGGCATGAACAGATAATCCAGCAACGACGACCAGCCAACCATGAAGCCGACATAAGGGGTAAACGCCTTCTGGGCATAGGTATAAGCCGAACCTGCGGATGGAAACCGTCGCACCAGAGCGCCATAACTCAGTGCCGTAAACAGCATGCCCACCAGCGCCATCAGGTAGGAGGTGGCTACATGGCCATCGGTCAGCTCGGTGACGATGCCGAATGTATCGAATACCGCCATCGGCGTCAGATAGGCCAGACCCATCATCACCACTTGCCACAAACTGAGCGTTTTGCGCAATCCCGGTTGTTGTGCTTTGGAGAGCGTCATGATCGGACTCCTGCACGGCCAACCCGCACATTGGAGCAACGAGAACACGGCGCGGAAACGCAGGCCGTTGCGGGGCGGCAAATCTCGACGGGGAATGGCAATGGATGCTTCATCTGTTTCCTCTATTCAATCTTGATCGACATGGGTTCGTTGCAGGCCTTCCGGCGCACGAACGCGGCTATCATTTCCAGTCCTCAGGACTGGCCTCGGTTACTAAACGGGATAGAAAAAAATGACCGGCTTTACACAGAGCCGGTCATTTCAGGGGCGCTATTTTGCCCTATATACAGCGCGTAACTCAATATCTTGTCGCCAGAGATCCCAGCGCTGCGACGGCAGCGACTGACTGCTGCGGTTACCAACCGCGGAACTGTATGCCAGAGGCAACATCGCCAGATGGGAAACCCGCGTCAGGTCAGCCACAGATCTGCAGATGTGATTGTTTTTTGTACTAAAAGTAAACAAAACCCAAGCCGCTTCACTCTCCTGATGCTTTATTTGATAAAGCAGTCACCCCGCACGCGCCGGAGGATTACACTCAATGAAAAGCGCTCATCTGGATACACCTGATCTCGCAGGCTCCGATGAGTCAGATCCATTCGTTCACGGAGCATTGGCCATGGATGCCGTCGAACCGGTTGCCAGCAGCACACCATCTACGGAGTCAGGAACATCCGCAGCCGTCTTGTCCTCAGGCGGAACCAACCAGACACCACAGACCGCGACTCCACAGGACACAGCGACTGGATCCCCCGAAACACCTCAGCCAGCCCCGATCCGTTCCAGCTCCCGCCTGATGCGGTTCTTGCGCCGGATCCCCGGCTTCTTATTGGTGTTGGCGATTGCCATCGTTCTGGCCGCCCTGCTGTTTGAGATGCAGACTTCCTGGCTGCAGGCCCACTTACTCTCTGGATATAGTCAAACTCTCAGCTGGCGGTTAGCGCCCGGCCCCAGCCAGGCCATCCACTTTCCGGCGGCAGGCCCCTATGATCAGCGCCTCGGGTATGCGCGGCTCGGTAGCTTTTTGCCCCGTCTTGAAGCTCGAGGGTATGGCATTTTGAGTCAGGCCGAGTTTTCACCGGCCCTGATGCACTATAGCCAGCAGGGGCTATTTATCCCCTACGCCGAAAAGAGTCAGGCCGGTTTGACCCTATTTGACTGCCGTAACGAGCCGTTTCACGTCAGCCGCTATCCACGCCATCAATATCTGGAATTTGCCACCATACCGCCGCTGGTATTGCAGTCCCTGCTCTATATCGAGAACCGGGATCTGCTCAGTGATGAGTATCCGCTGACCAATCCAGCGGTTGATTGGCCCCGCTTTGCCAACGCCGCACTCTCCCAGTTAGGCAAACAGGTTGGCATTCAGGATCACGGCTCCGGTGGCAGCACGCTGGCCACCCAGATGGAAAAATTTCGCCACTCCCCGGAAGGCCGCACCAGCTCGAGCAAAGAAAAACTGCGCCAGATGGCCTCGGCCAGTGTTCGTGCCTATCAGGGCGGTGTGCTGACCCTAGTCGCACGCCAACAGCTGGCGCTGGATTACCTCAACTCGGTGCCGCTGGCCGCCGCACCCGGTTATGGCGAGGTACACGGTCTGGGGGATGGACTGCATGTCTGGTTCGCCGCCGACGTCGCCCGGGTGGATGACCTGCTCGGCCGCGCAGCCAACACGCAGGAAGATCTGCTGGCTCAAGGGTTGGCTCTGCGCCAGGTGGTCGCCCTGCTCATCGCCCACCGCCGCCCCTCGTTCTACCTGCTCAAAGGCCGCAGCGAGCTGGAAACCCTGACCGATAGCTATCTGCGCTTATTGGCCCAATCGGCTGCCATCTCGTTGCCACTGCGGGATGCCGCCCTGGCACAGCGACTGGTATTTCGCAACTTCAGCACCCAACCGGCCTTCGAGCGCATCGATGGCAACAAGGCCCGCTATGTCACTCGCGGACGACTGGGCAATATGCTGGGGCTGAACTTGTATGATCTGGACCATCTGGATCTCAGTGTGCACAGCCATCTGAATAACGATCTGCAGCAACAGGTCAGCCAATATCTACGCAGTCTGGCCGACCCCGAGGTTGCCGGTAGCGTTGGCTTGTATGGCGAACGGCTGCTCTCTCCAGAGAAAACTGCCGCCGTTCGTTACAGCTTCACGCTGTTCGAGCGCAGCCCACAAGGTTTTCTGGTGCGGGTGCAGACCGATAACACGGATCAACCCTTCGATATCAATGACGCCAGCAAGTTGGAGCTGGGCTCCACCGCCAAGTTACGGGTGCTGACCAGTTATCTGCAAATCATCGCCGAGCTGCATCAGCGTTTCGCCCCGATGTCACCGGAGCAGCTGCGCCAGCAACCGGTGGACGCCCAGGATAACCTCAGTCGCTGGGCCATCGATTATCTGTTGCGCAACCCGGATCGGCAGTTGACGTCTATGCTGCAAGCCGCGCTGGATCGCCGCTACTCGGCCAGTCCCTACGAGAGTTTCTTCACCGGCGGTGGCCTGCATACCTTCAGCAACTTCCGTAAAGAGGATAATGGCCGCTTGCCGACCCTGCGTCAGGCTTTACAGGAGTCCATCAACCTACCCTTTATCCGTTTGCTGCGCGATGTGGTGCGTTACAGCCTGTATCAAGATCCGACTCGCCGCCTGTTACTACAAGACGACAAGGATCCCCGCCGCCAGGAGTATCTGCGCCGCTTTGCCGATCGAGAAGGAAAGACCTATCTCGGACGCTTCTGGCGCAAATATCAGGGCAAAAATCCGGATGAGCAACTCAAGACCCTGCTCGATGGCATGCATCTGACCCAGAGCAAACTGGCGGCGGTTCATCGCTATCTGCGACCACAAGCCACGCCCGCCGAACTAGCCAGCTTTATTCGCGAGCATCTGCCCAGCGAGCCACTCACTGACAAGCGGCTGGATTATCTCTACCGCACCTATGGTCCTGGCGCCTTCTCCTTGCCTGATCAGGGTTATGTGGCTCGGGTACACCCTCTGGAGCTGTGGCTGCTGGATTATCTCGGCCACCATCCACAAGCCACCTTTGCCGATGCAGTGGCCGCAAGCCAGGAGCAACGATTGGAGGTTTACGGCTGGCTATTCAAATCCCGGCACAGAACCGCGCGGGATAGCCGCATTCGTACCATGCTGGAAATCGAGGCGTTCAGCGATATCCACCAGCGTTGGCAAAAACTCGGTTATCCCTTTGACCACCTGGTTCCGTCCCTGGCAACCGCCATTGGTAGCTCCGGAGATAGACCAGCAGCCCTGGCCGAACTCATGGGCATCATCCTCAACGATGGCGTCCGTCTGCCGGTGCAGCGCCTCTCCTCGTTGCACTTTGCCACAGGAACGCCTTTCGAAACGCTGCTGGCACCAAAGCCCGATCAGGCCAATCGGGTGCTGCCCAGCGAGGTGGCCCAGGCACTCCAGGCCGCACTCTCTCAGGTGGTGGAAGCCGGCACCGCCCGGCGTCTGGCGGGCAGCTTCCAGCTCAGCGACGGCACCTTGCTGCAACTGGGGGGCAAAACCGGGACCGGTGACAACCGGTTGGAAAAAGTGGGCCGCTACGGCCAGATCCTCGAATCCCGGGTGCTCAATCGCACCGCCACGTTTGTGTTCTATCTGGGCAGTCACCACTTTGGTACGCTGACGGCCTATGTGGAAGGTAGCTCGGCGGACAGCTTCCGTTTCACC
>Ga0194138_10001490_pt1 | contig 11184 bp, 11 predicted proteins | sample TARM_MetaG_T2_14_FD_134022 | JGI IMG/M metagenome (GOLD analysis project Ga0194138, IMG submission 134022) | Freshwater microbial communities from Pennsylvania, USA, analyzing microbe dynamics in response to fracking - TARM_MetaG_T2_14 (version 2) | ecosystem: Environmental > Aquatic >...
AATTTATATAGGATGCATTTGTACTCATTTCATATAATGTTACTGATCAGTAGTTCCGTTAATACATTTTGTATAAAATACACCACTCGCATAAGCCCCTGTATAATTACCATTTGATAACCTTGATCAGTGAAAGGAAGATGGCTATGTTTGCTGATTCAAAGCTATACATACCATTTTCTTTACATATGTCATATAAAAATAGTGAACTCACTGACCTCTAATATGAACTTTAGTATTTATTAAATTCAGAATAAATGGAAATTAAAAATCAAATTATAATAATGCTAAGTACTAATTTTTGAGATACTTATATCTAGTTATATATTTAGTAGAATTCCACTACGGCAGAATTAATTGTTTTCAAGTCTTTTATCTCTCATTCAAAAGGAGGAGGCAAAATGTTAAGTAATAAAAAAGTTTTGATTGTTGGTGGTGTTGCTGGAGGTGCATCTGCAGCCGCCCGATTACGACGATTAAGTGAAAGAGTAGAAATTATATTATTTGAAAGAGGGGAATATATTTCCTTTGCTAATTGTGGTTTACCTTATCATATTGGGGAGGTTATTAAAGAGCGAGATGCCCTACTACTTCAGACTCCTGAAGGAATGGCTTCTAAATTTAATATTGATGTACGTGTTCTTAATGAAGTAATTAAAATTAATCGTAAAGAACAAAAAATTTTGGTTAGAGACTTAAAAAGTGATACTGTTTATGAGGAGTCCTATGATTACCTAATTTTATCTCCAGGTTCTACTCCTATTAAACCACCGATTCCAGGGATTGATGAGGCAAAAAATATCTTCACCCTTTGGACAATCCCTGATACTGACAGAATTAAATCGTTTATCGAGGATAATAAACCAAAATCTGCAGTTGTTGTGGGTGGTGGCTTTATCGGCATAGAAATGGCTGAAAACTTGGCCAATCGAGGTATAAAAGTATCCCTCGTTGAGATGTCAGATCAAGTCATGGGAACAGTAGATTATGAAATGGCATGCATTCTACATACTCATATTCTAGACAAAGACTTAGATCTTTTTTTAAAGGATGGCGTAAAGTCTTTTGAAAAAAAAGGTAAAGAAATTGTACTCCAAAGCGGAAAAAAAATAAATACAGACCTAATTATCTTCTCAATCGGTGTTAGACCACAAAATGAACTAGCTAAAAATGCAGAATTGAAAATTGGTGAGCGTGGAGGTGTTCTAGTTAACGACTATCTTCAAACCTCTGATCCTAACATTTATGCTGTAGGTGATGTCATTGAAGTAACTGATTTAATTACAAGAAATTCGATCATGGTCCCGTTAGCTGGTCCAGCTAATAAACAAGGTAGAATTGCTGCTAACAATATACTTGGTAAAAAAGAAAAGTATATCGGAACAATGGGAAGTTCTGTTGCTAAGGTCTTCGATATGACAGTTGCATCTACTGGAAATAATGAAAAAAGCCTTAAGAGACTAGGAGCTAATTACCAAGTAATACATATTCATCCCGGTTCCCATGCTGGTTATTATCCAGGAGCCTCTCCTATATCTATGAAACTTTTATTTAATAAAGAAAATGGTAGAATTTTGGGTGCTCAAGCTATAGGATATGAAGGTGTTGAAAAGCGCATAGATATCATTGCAACTGCCATCAAAGCCTCACTTATTGCCTACGACCTAAAGGATTTAGAGCTAACATATGCACCACCTTTCTCATCAGCTAAAGACCCTGTGAATATGTTAGGTTTTGTAGCTGATAACATTGTTAATGATTTAGTTGAGACATTTCAGTGGCATGAAGTAAATGATTTACTATCTAATGATGCCTTATTAGTTGACGTAAGGGAAGAAATTGAAAGGGATTTAGGATATATTGAAAAGTCTATAAATATTCCCCTAGGAGAACTACGTCATAGAATTGGTGAACTTCCTAAGAATGAGATTATTTATGTATATTGCCAAGTAGGAATTAGGGGGTATCTAGCTACTAGAATTTTAGCTGAATCAGGATATATGGTAAGGAATCTAGATGGAGGATACAAAACCTATGAAGTCGTTTATCGGACTAATAAATCTTCTGATTGTTACGTTGAAATAGATGATGACGGTACAGCTAGGAAAGATTGTAATATGGAAGAGATAAAATCAAATGTTCAAATAAGTGCCTGTGGACTACAATGTCCCGGCCCAATTATGCAGGTGTTTAGGACTATGGAGGAAATGGAACATGGAGAAATATTAGAAGTAATGGCCACAGATCCTGGTTTTTCTACGGATATAAAATCTTGGTGTAAAAATACTGGGAATACACTACTAAAAAGTACTCTCCAGGATAAATCCTTCAAGTGCTTAATTAAAAAGGGTAGTGATAAATAATCAGTCCCGAAATATACATCATAAAAATCTGAAGAATGAAACGAAAGATATTTATAGCGCTAAAGCAGACGCTACTATCGTAGTTTTTAGTCAGGATTTAGATAAAGCTATACCATCCTTTTTTATTGCTTCAGGTGCAGCTTCCATGGGCAAAGAAGTAACGATATTTTTTACCTTTTGGGGATTAAATATACTACGCCAGGAAAACAATTCTAAGATTAAAAAGACCTTTATTAAAAGAATGTTTAGTATAATCATGCCTAGCGGTCCTAAAAAGCTTCCTATCTCTAAAATGAATATGGCAGGAATGGGGTCTAAAATGATTAAATATGTCATGAATCAGAAGAATGTAGACCCGCTAGACATTTTAATTAAAAATGCTATGGATGCAGGGGTTAATCTTGTTGCTTGTGCAATGTCCATGGATATTATGGGAATTAAGAAAGAAGAATTGTTGAAATAGGTGTTGTTGCCACTTATTTAGGGAAATCTGAGGAATCTAACATCAATCTATTCATATAAAGTTCCTCAACTCAAAACAAATATTCATACCATAATATTAAAAATTGTAATTAGGTCAATTGCTATTATAATCTAGGAAATATTTGAGTGGTATAAAGTAAATGACTAATTACATTATTTGGTCCCATGGCATCATCACTTAAAAAGCAGATAATGGATATGTAGTAGCTTCAGTAGTATTTTAAAATACTGACTTTGCTAAAAAAGCTATAGAGTAATAAATCAAAACAGCAATAGAGATATTCATTTATAATCTCCCTATTGCTGTTTAATTTACTTAAGCACAAATTGTTTTACACTACCTCACAGTACGAGTATTGGCCTTTTATTACGACAATATTGAAAAATTATTTAATTGATTATTACATTATATACTAGTCCTTTAAATACATACTTTGCTGTCATTCCAGTAATAATTCCCGTAATTATTGCTGACAGAGTAAGAACTGCAAAGTAAAATAATAACCCTTTTGTTTGTACAACCGCACTTGCAACAATAAGTTGTCCAAGGTTATGAAAAATTGCGCCAACCACACTAACGCCTATAATACTCACGCCTTTTATTCGTTTTGTAAGCAACATCATAATTAAGCTAAACAACCCACCTGCAAAACTATATATGGCACCAGCCAGTCCAGAAAATAGTATACCGCTTAATATCACCTTTAGCAACATAAGTAAAAATGTACTCTTTGAGTCCATTAAATATATAGCGTACAGTAATACTGTGTTTGCAATTCCTAACTTAATACCTGGCAGCCCAGTTGCAATAGGAATAAATCGTTCAACATATCCTAAAACCAGTGCAATAGTCGTTAATATACCGAACCGTGTTATTGTTTTTGCATTCATTAATTTTCTCCCCTTACCACTTCAATAGAAACTTGATTTGGAAGACAAACGATCCATCCATCCATAATTCTCATACTCATGCTATCAGGTATTATTTCCCCTTGATGTATACAATTTTTATTATCACAATTTGAATCATACATCATTACACTTTGAGGACTGACCTTTATTTCGTTGTACATATTATTTCGTTCAATTACAATAGTCTGACTTTTAACAGCACTCACCTGTTTATAAACTTTACCTTCTACATATATATTTACATATGTATCTATCCCATCACTTTTGAACATTGTTCTGCTAGTAACTATACCTATTATTGCAATAGCAAGAAAAAGGACTATAATCTGCATATCTCTTTTATTCATCTTTCTCCCCCTAAACTTCCTAATTAAGCTATTGACCCTTTATATCTTCCTGATTACCCTACCTTCTCCTGAATAGACTTGTTAAATTAAGTCTAAGAAAAAGTGAGCGGCCATAGCCCAATGTTATATAAGCTTTGGCCGCGTTTTTTACAAAATGTCAGGGGTGTATTTATTTATGCTACTTTGCAGCATTAGTGCCGGCTATCCTACCAAATACTATAAAGTCAACAATTGCATTTCCACCTAGACGGTTGGCACCATGTAAATTACCTGTGATTTCACCGGCTGCATATAGGCCCTCTATAACTGAACCATCTGGTCTTAACACTCGCGTCTGTTCATCAACTTTTATTCCACCCATAGTGTGATGTACAGCTGGCTTTCTAGGGTACGCATACCAAGGACCATTCTCTAATTTACCTCTATACGAAACAACCCCAAATGGATCTGCGTTGCCAGACTCAACGTATTTGTTATAATCCTTGACAGTTTGCTTTAACCCATCTGCTGGAACACCTATCTTATCTGCCAATTCCTCTAATGTATCGGCAGATACATAACCCGCATGATTAGTCTCTAAATAATATGAAAGTAACTGTCCACCCAACGCACGTGCACTATTTGGATCAGGTATACCATCAGCACTTTGCAGCATATACATCATACCATCAGTTTGGGCTATTATTGCCTTTGACATTTCATCCCTTCGTCCATCCTCCCGTACAAAACGCTCTCCTTCTTTATTAATAAACACCATAGCACCACTACCAGATACAATATCGTAAGTTGCACCATTATGTGGATTGCAGTATGGTAATAACTGAATTTGATCCATATTAATTAAGTCAGCACCAGCATCCCTAGCCATAAATAACCCATCACCTGTAACTCCCGGCATGTTAGACGTTGCTACATTAGGTCCTAAATTTGGCCACTTCTCACCTTCAGCATATTCTTGTCTCAGCTTAACATTTCCAGCAAAACCACCTGTGGTTAAAATAACTCCCTTATTTGCGCTAAGAGTGATTTGTTTACCGTCTTTATTTTGAGCCAACACTCCTATTACCTTATTCCCTTCTGTAATTAGGTTTACTCCAGTTGTTTCTAGCATCAGTTCATAATTAGGGTTGCTTTGCAGAACGTTAGCTAATGCTTTTATATAGCCAGTTCCATTTGGTAGTACTGCCCAATGTGTTCTTGGATAAAGTGCTCCTCCCCCATGGCTTACCTGGTGCTCAAATTCCATACCTAAACTTTCCATCCATTTCAAACCATCTAGAGCATTGTATGTCAAAAGCTTCACCATATTTAAATCCCCTACTTTGTCTCCACCATTCCAGGTTTGTAATGCAAACCAGTTAGGACTATCAAATAAGGTTTTATCAGTTTTTAAGTATTCCTCATATTCCCTCTTAACTGCCTCAATCAAGGCCTTATGTTCTGCATTAACAGGCGTTTCAGAAATTGCATCTGTAATTAAGGACTCAAGAGATTCTGACCTTTTTTCGAGTGAATAGTCCTGTAACGTAGGATTAGGAGCATTATAGATGCCACCTGCAACTATTGAGTTTCCACCTAAAAAGCCTGTTTTCTCAATAAGTATTACTGAGGCCCCATCGTTTACAGCAGAAACTGCAGCTGATAATCCAGCTCCTCCTCCTCCAACAATAATTACATCGGCAGTCTTTTCTAAATCAGTAGTTGATTCTCTTTCAACAGGCACTTTTAGCGCTGATATATCAGCCCCTGCCTGTTTCAGACACTCCTCCACAGCAAGCAATATTGCGCCTCTAGTCATAGTTGCCCCCGATATGGTATCTACAGATAGTGTTTGATTTTCTACAATTTGTTCAGGTATTATATTAACTGGAATATCCCCTACCCCCGGAGTCTCCATATGCTCTGTAACCCTAACCTCAATAATTGCATCTTTGCTTACTATTACTTCGACTGTTAGCGGACCTTGCATAGCTGATACAGTAGCTGTATATGTACCTTCATTATATAACTTTTTACTTTGAACGTTTGAACCCCCGCATCCAGTGAATAATGTTAAAGCAAGTATCATGCATAACACGATTCTTATATACCTTTTCACTTCTAAACAACTCCTTTCATTTAACCGTTAAATGTTTAACAATTATAGACGAAGATATGTTACCTTATTTCAACCGTCCTATTAAAATATATATACTTCTATTAAGACAAGTATTACTATTTTTATTTTTTCTGTATTATCCGAGTATTCTATTTTATCATTAAAAAGAGAGTATCGTACTTAGTCCTTCACACAAACACTAGAATAGATGCTTCATAGATAAAATTGGGTTATTAAATATATTATTAGGGCTAATACTGTTCTAATATCTTGTCAGAAATATCCTTATTAAAAGCTTTATGAATAGGCCTACCAGATTTTATCCATTGATAATAGCCACTTTTAGAACACTTAAGAATATAGCACAGTAGCTTTATAATATAAGGATCTTAAGGAAGCTATTATTTGGTGTTTTTCTTTTGTTTTTTCTGATAGGCTAAATACTTTTTTATATCTTCAACGGCATTCACATAGGCTATTAATTCTTCTCGTGTCATTTCTTCTGGATTAATAGAAGAAGCTTTTTTAGGTCTTCCGATTTTATTCTTCACTTTTGCCTCTATTATCATAGGTTGACCCAGTTTTGCGGTACTGTCTAACCCATCTGGTTAACACGCTATCACTAGCAATATTATATTTTTCTATAATATCACTACGTGCAGTTAAAACTTCTAAGTATTCTTGCACAATTTTATTTTTTTCTTCTATTTTATATTTAGGATATTTCTTTTTCATAATGTATTCCTCCTTATACTACCTAATATAAAAAAGATGCTGATTTTACTCAACATCTTTTTTAACTAAGTCCATTTTAAAGGAATACTCTCTTAGCCTCTGCTTTATACTTTATACTTTGGTTTTTTCCAATGGTTCGACAACCAAGCCCGTCACAGGATCTATATGGAGCATCCAATAACCAATGCCCTCTTCATGCTTTTCAATACACGCCTTCCAATGAACAAATCCAGTGCTACCGCCGAAAGGCTGCTCTTCTCTAACTTTTCTACCTGGTATTGCATATACAAAATATCTAGCTCCTCTTTGCTCATCATAGCAAATACCAAATAGATAATGTTGATACATGTATATTAGTCGATAATAGTCTGATGGGTAGTAGTATGGGTAATGATATTGATTAGGATTATTCATTATTTCTAAATAGGCTATAAAAGGCATATATGCCCTATATATAGTTTGTTGGTTATGATAAATTTGCCACCACTCATACTCTGGCAGGTTGTTCTCAAAGGGATTCACCTTTGGATACAACTTTAGTGTAGATTCAATATAATATTGTATATGGTTTGCTTGGTTTTGACCTTGGTTGTTCTCACTATATTGCTGATTTAAAATATTTATTGATTCTTGTTCAACAATATTTTGATTCAATGGCTTTGGAGAAATAGTTTCTTTTATATTGACGTCCTCTAGCTTCATTGCTGGAACTTCCACCACAGTATTTTTAGAGTTATTAACTTCGGTAATTGGTTTCTCTTCAACCTTAATATCTTCCGATTTTTTTTCCGGTCTCTTTTCAAATATTAATGGTGCTGCTGCCACTTCCTTTGGTTGTTTTACGTCAAATGTATTTAAGTTGTTGATTTCTTTGGATTTACTAAACGCACTTTTCCAATTTGCCTTTTCCTTATGTACATATCCAACCAACGGAGCAATTACATCACCTTTATTTGATATTTTCTCCACTAATACGGTTATAGCGTCAAAATCATCAATTTGAACTCTTGAAGCCTTAACATTCTCTGCATTAAATTCAAATACAGCTTCACTATTCCCCCTATCATCCACTTCCATAAGGCCCAATTCAACATTTATCGGTGACTTAATATCATTTACTTTTACAAGATATATCCGATATCGTTCATTTTTCTCATCTAATCTTTTTATATTTTGACAATGTATACCAAGTATTGCCTTATCATTCCTCACCTCAATCTTTGCGTAGCCCTTAGGCGTATTACCCTCTCTTAGCCCGTATCCCTTATCTTCTGCGTCTAATAATACAAAATAGCGTCGATATAGCCGCTTCATAATTAACCCCCTCACATTTTTATCTCTAGAATAATATATGAGGGGGAATTAAAAATAATTTATGAATTTGTTAATTTACCTTTAATATAGTTAGCTATTTCTGCGAACTGACCTATTGAAAGCGCCTCGCCTCTTATACTTTCATTAATATTCAAAAATATAAGAGATTCTCTTATAAGTTCCTTATCTAACTTAAGATTTCCTGTACTTAAGGCATTAAGTAAAGTTTTTCTTCTTTTACCGAAGGAATCCCTAATAATATTGAAAAATAGTTTCTCATCCAACACATCAACTAGAGGCTTATCCCGTACGTCCAGTTTTATTACTGTAGATTCTACCTTTGGAGGTGGTACAAAAACCGAAGGGGGAACCTTAAATAGTATTTTAGGGTTACAATAATACTGAACTGCTATTGAGAGGGATCCATAATCTTTAGTATTTGGCCCTGCCTGCATACGTTCTGCAACCTCTTTTTGTATCATTACAACTAAAGAATCTATCCCTATTTTCTCCTCTAAAAACTTCATAATAATAGGGGTGGTCACATAATAGGGTAAATTAGCAACAACCTTAGGCTTTTTATCTGGAAAATGTTCTTCGATTAGTTTATTCAAATCCACTTTAAGAATATCCTTATTTATTACTTCAACGTTATTATATTCGCGCAGGGTTTTTCCTAATATCGGTAACAAACTTGAATCAATTTCAACCGCTAATACTTTCTTTGCCCGCTCTGCTAAAAACTGCGTTAAGCTTCCGATTCCCGGTCCAACCTCTAACACGTTATCCTCTTCTGTTATGCCCGCTCCGTCTACTATTTTATTTAAGATGTTTCCATCAATTAAGAAATTCTGTCCAAGACTTTTTGAAAATTTAAACCCATGTTGCTTTACAATCTCTTTTGTCCTATTTATATTATATATATATTCCATATCTTGTCCCTACTTTTCAATGTTTTTTATAGCATCTTCAAATTCTTCTCTTGTTACACCAAAGCTATTAAGTCTACTTAATAACTGTTTTGCATTACAATATCCTATACCTATTATTTTCCCAAGCTCATTTCTTCTATACGCAGCCTGGTCATTTCCGAGCAATTTATTACTTATTAGGTCGCTTTGACTAAATTCATGTCTTCTTTCTACAATCTCACTTCTGGCCTTTTCCAGGGCAATAATAATACTTTCTGGGGAGGCATTCTCAATACCTATATCATCATCTTTAGTGGCTTCTTCCTTTGATAAAAAAGCATGTTTACAACCATCGACTCTGGCAGTTATGTATTTCCTTATTTTCTCCCCTGCATAATCAGGATCAGTAAATATAATGACTCCCCTTTTCTCCTGAGCCTTCTTTATTTGATTAATCACAGAATTTTTCAGAGTAAATCCATGGGTTATTATGACTTCTGCATCTACAGCCCTTTTTATAGCTGCCACATCATCTTTTCCCTCTACTACTATTATTTCCTTAATCATCTAATCTCCCCTAACTTAAAGAAAGGCCAGAGTTTCCCCCTGGCCATTTGCTTCCCTTACTGTAATACATAAACTCTTATTTGTCTTCTACCAAACCTTAAGGCTTCGTTTAGGTTTTCGAAATAAAGATCTATTTTATTTCCCTTAATAGCACTTCCCGTATCTTCCGCGTAGGCAATACCGTAACTAGTCTTACCATCTAAGGATTCAATATATAATCTGGATCCTAAGGGAATTACCCTAGGATCTACCGCTACAACACCAGGTCTTACTTTTGTTCCACTACTGGTTACACCATAGTTTTTATCACCAGGTCTTTTTCCAGTACTCTCATATCCTGCTGTGTACGCAGATGCATGCATTACATACTCATTTGAAAATTTTCTTGAATCCCCCCTGGAAGTAACTAGAAATCCAGCGGTACCCTGTTCTATTATTTCATTAACTGCTACTTTCTTATCAACTTCTTCTAAAAGCACTTTTTTTGCCTCAAGTCCATCCTTATAAACAATTTCATACTTTTGCTCTTTTATACCATTAGATCCCTCTTGAACCTTCTTTAGCTTTCCCTTTTCGAGAGCATTGGTATGCCTTGTAACTGTCTTATATGGGACTTCAATTGTTTCATAAACTATTTCTTTTTTCACCCTAGTAATTTTAATATCAGTACCTTTTTCGACGATTTCGTCCAAGGCTGGTTCCACGATATCAAGCTCATCTAACGCTACTTCATAGTTTTCTAACACATCTTGCACTGACTTCTCTATAGTGAATATGCTATTTTCTACGCCTCCATCAATTAACTTTACTTCAAAGGCCTTTTGGATTATAATTTCATCCCCGTCTTTTAACCTAGTATTTATATTTGGTGATATATAGTCATTCTCGTTAATTTCGATTCCTTGCTTATCTAATAGACTTTTTACATTATAAGCAAAGGTTTGCACCTCCAAGTGATGCCCATTTTGATTAATAGTTACTGTTTTGTGAAATGCTGTTACACCAAATACCAAAATCAAGGTTAGTGAGATGATTGTAGTAACAAAGAGCTTACTTTTTAATAACTTAAGGTAAGTCTCCCTATTACTCCGAAATGTCTCCATAATTTTTCCTCCTACCATTTTTTTGAGATTGGAACTGCCATAAATTCTAATCCAACTCAGGTAATTTGTCAAGTTTTACTCTTTTTATAAGTAAACTTGCATTTTTGATTATTTCCAACATTTCTTATAATATACATTTTAGCCTATCCTTATTACATTATATTACTATAATATTATTTTAACAACCCATTGTAAATGGTAACCATTCGAGCTTATTTCCCAGGAAATATTAGCAACATTTCGGGAAATTTGTCTAATTGTTCAAGCAACAATATATTTATGTCTATTAAAATCCCTTCTTTGACTGAGTTTTCCTCTCAGCATTTGAGTTGGGGATATATTATTAAAAGC
>Ga0194138_10001493_pt1 | contig 11166 bp, 10 predicted proteins | sample TARM_MetaG_T2_14_FD_134022 | JGI IMG/M metagenome (GOLD analysis project Ga0194138, IMG submission 134022) | Freshwater microbial communities from Pennsylvania, USA, analyzing microbe dynamics in response to fracking - TARM_MetaG_T2_14 (version 2) | ecosystem: Environmental > Aquatic >...
ACTAATAGAGAGGTTTTATCATGAATATTAGTAGAAAAATTCTCTATACCGGAAAAAGTATCTTTGTAATTAAAATAGTGGACTAATATTTCTGGACTTATAGCTTCAGAGCGAACGAGTAATTCTAATTGATACAGTTCTTTATCAGGACTCCAAAAAAAATTGAAATATTCTTCAAATACATTAATCTCCGGGAAATATCCTAAGGTGTTAGTTAATCCTTTGACTATTATTCTATCATCTTTTAATGTTAAATCGTGAGATTTAAAGGCAAAGGTTAGTTCCTGTGGTTTTGAAACAACATCCTTGTTTAATTTCATACTGTGATGAACACTATTTACTAAGAATGTTGTCTCTGAAAAATAATTAAAGACTCCGGTAATTAAAGGGAGATATAATATATCCTCATAATTATGAAGTAAAATCTGATCTCGAAGTCCGTGGTCTCTATTTTGAAGGTATCTGTAGTAAAGAGTAACGCTGTCTCCACCTGAAATTTCATCTTTACGATGGATCCCAAGGAGTTTTTCTACGGTTTTCAGCTTATAATTTTCTATAGGTAAAAATTTCTTGTTCCCCTGAATATGTTTATACAGATCAATATGCTTAAGATCATTCAGTTCCAAGGGTAATTGGTAAAATTTTGCCCGTTCTTGAATGAAAGGGTAGTCAAAAGAAAGTCCATTATAAGTGACCATAAGCCTGAATTTCGATAAATCTTTGATAAATTGTGCTAAGAGTTCTTTTTCTTTATGAGGATCATCTAAAAAATACTGGCGAAGCTTATACTGCTTTTTTTCAAGAAACAATAGACCAATGAGAACAATTTGATCTTTTTTTCTACTGAAACCCGTGGTTTCAATATCCAAAAAACAGAAATCATCCTTCAAAATCTCTCTCATATATTCATTATCAGGAAAAGGGTCTTTCTTAAGAGTGTAATTGAAAACTTTCATCAAACAGCCTCCTAAAAGCAAATGCGGTAAAATTACAGCGTATCAACACGATATTTTAAGTGATTACCTACTAATATATTTTTAACTTCATCAATCTTATCAGTTTTATTCAGGGCTAGCATCAACTTAATGCGAAGTTTTTGACCGGGAAGATCTCCTCCGAAAATGACGCCTAAATTGCTTAACGTTTTGCCGCCGCCTTCGTATCCATAACTGTCGTATACACGGCCAATTGGACACCGAGAAGTTAGAGCAATGATTACATTATGATCAATAGCGTATTTTATGCCTTCCATCATTGTAGGAGGGATATTTCCTCGACCCATCGCTTCCAGAACAATACCTTTAGAACCTTGATCAACACAAAATTTTAATATGGATGAGTCCATGCCTGCAACAGTTTTGATAAGATCCACCTTCTTTTCAAAATATTCGGTGTCAATAAATTGCCGATATAATATATCCCGATAATAAATGACTTCATCGTTATCAATGACCCCAAGAGGACCGAATTTTAAAGATTTAAAGGTATCTAATGAAACTGTATTAGTTTTAGTTACTTCATTGGCTGCGTTAACTTCATTGTTTAATACAACAAGAACTCCTCGGCCTTTGGACTCTGGAGAGATAGCAGTACAAACCGCAGCAGCTAAATTACTTGGACCATCATAACCAAGCTCCGAGCTGTTTCGCATGGCACCGGTAATAACAACGGGTTTACTGGATTTAATCGTTAAATCCAGTAGATAAGCGGTTTCTTCTAAAGTATCAGTCCCATGAAGAATTACCACGCCAGTGATGTCATTCCGTCTTAATAACTCAAGTGTAGTATTTCGAAGCTTAAACATCATTTCCGGCCCGATATGAGGCCCCGGAGAGTGAGCAAAGCTAATGGATTCTGTATCAGCATATTTATCAATATTTGTTACTAAGGACATTATTTCCTCATTGGAAAGGGAAGGAATGGCTGCACCGATGCGTTTATCAATAGACATGGAAATGGTGCCTCCAGTGAAAATAATCCCTACTTTAGGTTTTGTCATAAAATCGCCTCCTATTCTTTTTCAACATCTATCATTATATGAAACTTTAGGGGAATCTACAAGGTGAAGAATGGGATTTATCCATGAATTAGTCATGTTGGAGTGAAGAAACAAAAAAAGACAAAAAAAAAGAACCGGGCCTCCGTCAGCCCGGACACATACCTATATGTGTTTTGTTTAAAAGGGGTATTGGGAATAGAGATTATTTGAGGTTACCAGGGGGATAACCATGAATTAAGTATAGCAAGAATCGACAATTTTTGCAACACTTTTTTTTAATATTTATTATTTGTATCCCTTCAAGGAATAGTTTATAATATAAAGTATAGGAATTTAAATAGGTGGAGGAGTGTTAGGATGGAAAAAAAAGTTGAGCGAGTAATTGAAAATTTGTCGAATAATAAGATAAAAGCAAAATATTTTATGACAAAAGAAGAAGCTAAGGCAGAAATTTTAAAAGAAATTAATCCGGAAATGAAAATTGGTATAGGAGGTTCCATGACGATCAAAGAATTAGGAATTTATGAAGCAATTGACCAAAGCATCAATCCTGTATACTGGCACTGGATGGTAAAACCGGAAGAAAGACCGGGGATTTTTCCCAAGGCCCAATATTCAGATTTATACTTAGCAAGTACCAACGCCTTGACAGAAGATGGAGAATTAATTAATATTGATGGAGTGGGAAATCGGGTAAGTTCCATGTTTTTTGGCCCTGAAAAAGTAATAATTGTTTGCGGGACTAATAAAATTGTTGAAAACCATGAAGCGGGAGTGAAACGCATAAAAGAGATTGCTTGCCCTCTCAATGCTAAAAGACTAGGGCTTAAAACCCCTTGTGCAATTACCGGTAAGTGTAATGATTGTAGCAGTGATCAGCGAATGTGTAATGTAACCGTTACAATCCATGGGAAACCGGGACTCGTGGATTTAGAAGTATATATTGTTGATGAGAAACTAGGCTATTAGAAAAGAGGCGTATTATGGAGGTCTATCTTGATAACGCTGCAACAACAAAGCCCCTCAAAGTAGTTATAGAGGCAATGATTGAGACGTTGGAGTCCACTTACGGGAATCCCTCATCTCTTCATCGGAAAGGTTTAGCAGTGGAACGTAAAATAAAAGAAGTTCGAAAAACTATTGGTAAAGAAATAAAAGCAAAGTCTTCTGAAGTAATATTTACCAGTGGAGGTACAGAAGGTAATAATTTAGCTATTTTTGGTGTGCTGGACCATTTGAAGGATAAAAAGGCAAGGATTATAACGTTATCAACTGAGCATAAATCGGTGCTGAATGCCTTTAACGAGTTTGAGAAAAAAGGATTTGAGGTTTGCTACGTCAAAATGGATGATAAAGGAAGGGTGGATTTATCTCATTTAGAGGAATTATTGCAAAAGAACACCGTATTGGTAAGTATTTCTTATATTAACAATGAAACCGGAACCTTGCAGCCGATACAAAGTATTGGGAATATGATCCGGGAGAAATCTTCCGGTGCAAAGTTTCATGTAGATGCTGTTCAAGCTTTTGGGAAAATAGATATAGACGTAAAACAATCGAACATTCACTTGATGACCGCAAGCGCACACAAAATCCATGGACCCAAAGGTGTGGGTTTTTTATATGTTAGAGAAGGAACACACATAAAGCCTATGTTTTTTGGTGGGGCTCAGGAAAGTTCCATTAGACCGGGAACAGAAAATACTCCAGGAATCTTAGGTTTTGGCACTAGTGTAAAGGAACTCTCAAAAAATAAGAGAGAGGCATATGAATCGGTTTTAACTCTTAAAGAATATTTTTTAAAAGGAATAGTAGAAAATATCGAAGAAGTAATCTACAGAAACGGAGAAACAGGAAAAGTAAGCCCTTATATTCTTAATGTTTCATTCCTTGGAGTCAAAAGTGAAGTGCTCTTACACAGCTTGGAAAGTAAAGGAATCTACGTATCTTCCGGTTCAGCATGTATGTCAAAAGAACAAAATTATAGTCATGTATTAACGGCGATGAGATTAGATGATAAAGCCATCGATAGTGCAATCCGTTTTAGTTTTAGTCGATATACGACAAGAGAAGAATTGGATTATACGCTGAATCAACTAAAAATCATCATAAAAGACTTACGAATGATAATGAAGAGGTGAAAAAATGGAAAATGTAATTATTGTGCGCTTTGGTGAAATCAATCTAAAGGGAAAGAATAAACGTTTTTTTGAGAATAAACTGATCAAACATATCAGAAATAATATGAAAGGGATTGAAAATGTTCACTTATATCAGGAATACAGCAGAGTGTATATTAAATCAGAAAAAAAAGATCAAGCTGATATAATCGACAAGGTAAGAAAGGTTTTTGGAATCGTCTCCCTAAGTACAGCAAAATGTATCAAAACCGATTTTGAAATGATTAAGGAGACCGCACTGGAGGAACTGAAAAATCGACTGGAACAGGATAGAATTCACAGTTTTAAAGTAGTAACGAAAAGAGCAAATAAAAAATTTCCTATGGACTCCATGGAGGTAAATAGTTCTGTAGGAGAATATCTTCTGGAAAAATTAGGGGATAAAATCCATGTGGATGTTCATAATCCTGATGCAGTCGTAAAAATAGAAATTCGTGATAAAACATATATCAGCAGTGATCACTACCAAGCTCATGGAGGCTTACCTTTAGAGACAAACGGATCGGCTTTACTGTTATTATCAGGAGGAATTGACAGTCCCGTAGCCGGATGGATTATGGCAAAACGAGGGGTAAAGGTTCATGCAGTACATTTTCACAGTTATCCTTTTACCAGTGAACGGGCGCAAGAAAAAATTCTGGATTTAGCAAAAGAGCTTAGTATGTATATCGGAGAGTTTAAAATCTTTAGTGTGAATCTACTAAATATCCAAAAATCCATCAGCGAGTTTTGTCAAGAGGAGGAAATGACCATTATCTCTAGAAGATTTATGACAAGAATCGCTCAAGAAATTGCTAAGAAGTATGGTTTTGATGCATTGATTACGGGGGATAACATCGGTCAGGTAGCCAGTCAAACTATGGAAAGCCTTAGAGTAGTTACCGAGGTAACAGAAATGCCGATATTTAGGCCGTTAATTGCTTTTGATAAAGAGGATATCATAAAAATTGCTAAGAATATTAACACCTATGATATTTCGATTCAACCTTTTGAAGATTGTTGCTCAGTATTTTTACCGAAAAGACCATTAATCAAACCCCGGTTGGATTTTATTAAAGCCTCAGAAGAAAATCTTGATGCAGAGAGATTAATAAAGGAAGCATTAGAAAATATGGAAGAAGAAACGATTGCATTTGAGTTGGAATAGAGGAGGAATGCTCAGTGGAAGGGTTAACCCATTTCAATAAAGAAGGTAGAGCGAAGATGGTAGACGTGGGAAAGAAAAATGAAACGATGCGTAAAGCTATTGCCGTTGGAAAGATTGTAATGAAAAAAGAAACGCTAGAGAATATAGCAAATCAAAACATTAGCAAGGGAGATGTTTTAAGCGTAGCGCAAGTGGCGGGAATCATGGGGGCTAAAGAAACCTCACGTTTAATCCCCATGTGTCATAATTTATTTTTGACCGGAGTAGATATCCATTTTGAGATAGATCATAAAAACCGGGCAATTCTGGTCCAAGGGGAAGTAGAAACCTTTGGAAAAACCGGAGTAGAAATGGAAGCGTTAACTGCAGTCTCCATGACCACCTTAACAATTTATGATATGTGTAAAGCCATAGACAAGGATATGGTTATTGAGGATATAAAGCTTATAGAAAAAACCGGAGGTAAATCCGGTAGGTATCGGCGAGAAGAATAATTGTTATAATAAATAAAAAAAGAGATAAGCGATGCTTATCTCTTTTTTATTACTCGTCTATAATTAATTAACCGTACAGTTTTGAAAACTTACATTATCTAGCACATTCATCGGCTTGTTCTTTCATAATATCTAAGCCATGGGGGAGGGCAGCCGCCACGAAGGAGATGCTTTCCGTAGCACCTTTAGGGCTTCCCGGAAGATTAATAATTAACGTGGTTTTCCGAATGCCTGAGATCCCTCGGGATAACATTGCTTTTGGAGTAATCGCTAAACTTTTTGCTCGAATAACTTCTGAAATTCCAGGAACATCTTTATTCAGTATGGCTTTTGTAGCCTCCGGAGTCACATCTCGGGGAGCAAATCCCGTTCCACCGGTGGTAAGGACGAGGTCTAATTTTAAAGTGTCAGCGTAATAGATTAAAGTTTTTTCAATGACATCCTGCTCATCAGGAATGATAATCGTAGAAGTGACTTTCGCATCGAGATTTGTTTCTACAAACTCTTTTAGGGCTGGACCACTTTCGTCTATTCGTTGCCCTATAGACCCTTTATCACTTACTGTAATAATGCCTGTTTTTATCAAGTTGATCACTCTCCGTTATGGGTTGTTTGAGTTACCGTTATTATTACTGTTGCCGTTGTTATCTCCATTGGAATCATCATCTTCTTCATCATCTTCTTCCTCAGGATCGTCCTCTTCTTCATTTTCCTCTTCATCATCCTCGTCCTCTGGTTCTTCATCTTCCGTTTCTTCTAGGATTGCCAAGTACTGATAAATAACATGTTGTTCTTCCTTAGTTACCGTACCGGAAGCCGGAGCTCCATCGGGATCCATACCCACAAATTGATAATTTTCAAATGATCGCTGTTCAGTCGAGTACTCGGTTCCCACGTCTTCATCCTCTATTATATACTCTTGTGGAGAGAGGGTTCTAATTACTTCTCCGTCTTCATCAATCTCAACATACTCAACGGTTACAGAACCGGTTCCATGTATTTCAGGATCATATTCTTCCAGTTCCTTATAGTCACGGGGGAGTTCATACGCCCAGTCTCTTGGAGTGATACCATCATGGTCTTCCGGGTTATAGGGGACCGGTCTTGATACATAAACCTCTTCGATAATTTCATCTTCCGGTGTATCCTCAGTGGCTAAAGTGCCGGTAGGTTCATGTATTTTTACAAGTACATGGCTATCGCATTCCTCAGTTGGTTCTGTACCGCGTATAAATAGTTCTGTAATGACTTGACTACCGCGAGGATCTCTTTCGCATAATTCTGTGGGGATCTTGCCGGATATTGCACAAACCTGTCTGGAAATGATGTTATCCGGTCTTATGAAGTCTTTATTTTCGTACCCTTCATGGATACGTGTCATAATTTTGGACCAAAGATTTGCAGAAGTAACGCTACTTCCGTCTATTGGGCGATCATTAGCGTCAAAGCCCATCCAAACTGCACCGGAATAGTAAGGCGTAAAACCAACAAACCAGGCATCGCGTTGAGAATTTGTTGTTCCGGTTTTCCCGGATACTGGGATCCCTTGATTGTTAGTACGGATTGCAGCTTGTCTTCCATACCCGCTATTAACTGCAGTTCGCATCATATCCGTCATCAAGTAAGTTACATCGGGATCGTAAACACGTCGTTTTTCCGGTTGATTTTCAATTAATAAATTACCGGAAGCATCTTCTATTTGAGTAAAAGAAATAAGATCCGTATAAACTCCTTCATTAGCTATTACATTATAGGCTCTGTTCATTTTATATGGTGTTATGTCTTGAGTCCCAAGTACAGTGGAATTATAATATCCATTAAACTCAATTCCTACAGCCTCTAAAGCATCTCCCATAATTCTTTGGGATTCTGAATGATTTGAGCCTAACTCTAGCATCAGCCTTGAAGCAACTACGTTACTTGACCATTTAATACCTTCTCTTAAGTTGGTTAATCCCTCGAAATTTCTACTGACATTCATAGGGCGCATTTCATTAGGTTCATCGGGATCTAAATAAACCGGAATATCATCAATAACACTGGCAGGGGTATGGTTTCTGGCAAGAGCAGGAAGGTATGCTGCCAAGGGTTTCATTGAAGAACCTGATTGTCTACCTTTGCCTGTCGCACGATTAAAGATCTTACGGCCCGTTGTTTCTCTTCCACCCATAAAGGCCTTTATTTCTCCTGTTTTTGGATCGGAAATAACCATTGCCCCTTGGGGTTGTATATTTCCATTTTCATCTCGGATTAATTGACCTTCTGAATCTTTAAGTGTATCAGGAAAGTTATCAGTATTACTAAATTCCTCCTCAGCAATATCCTGCATACGACGATCTAGAGTACTATGAATTCGTAAGCCTCCAGAATGAAGGAGCTGATTTGCTCGATTTTCCTCATAGCCATTTTCGATTAAGGCTTCAATTACATCATCTTTAACCAAATCCGCAAAGTGAGAAGAAATACCACTATCAGTATACCGACTGGGATTAATTCGTTCATGAAGGGTTTCACTTTCTGCTAATGCGTTTTCGTATTCCTGTTGTGAGATGTATTCGTTTTGATGCATCATTCGTAAAACCAATTGGTATCTTGGTACGGAGCGTTCATCAAACACAATAACTAACTCAGAAGTATCGTCTAATATAATGTCGCTTTCTGTAACGTCATCTTCATTAATGTAGCGAATCGGGGAATATCGAGAAGGGTATCGGGTAATACCTGCAAGCAAAGCACCTTCCACTAAATCCAATTCACTTACCGATTTAGAAAAATAAGCCTGGGAAGCCGCTTCTACTCCATGGTTTTGACCGCCAAGGTTAATCGTGTTTAGATAGGCTTCAAGGATTTGTTCTTTCGATAATTGGTTTTCTATTTGGATAGCATAGTAAGCGTCTTGTATTTTTCGAGTATAAGTTTGGTCATGAGTAAGATAAAGATTTTTTGCAAGTTGCTGGGTAATCGTACTTCCACCCTGCTGTGTTCCGGAAGAAATGTTGGACCAAGCGGCTCCTACAATTCTTCTAAAGTCTAGTCCGTTATGAGACCAGAATCGTTCATCTTCAATGGCCACAAAAGCATCGCGAACAATTTCTGGTATTTCTGAGTAATCTACGATTACCCGCTGTTCATCCTGTTCAATTTCTTCCAGTAGATTTCCTTCATTATCAAGAATAAAGGAATTGTCTCCAAGCAAATCATACATATTGCGAGGGTCAATGTCCGGACTGTCACTGATGGTACTATAAACAAAATTAAGGGTAAAGCCTGCAATCACAATTCCTAGGATCAATAGAATGACCGTAGAGAAAGTCAATGCCTGGAAAAATCTTTTACGTTTTGTGGTTTTATTATTTTTCTTTCGATTGTTGTTAGATTTTGCATTTTTTTCATAGGACATAACAATACCTCCATAAGGTTTTAAATTAAAGTACATCTCTAAACCATCTGTATTATACCATATCTAATATATAAAATCTATCTGAGAAATTTACGGTCAGAAGAACTGTAACCCCATGGCTAAGGGACTAAAATTATAAAATTCAGAAAATAGATTGAAAATAGTAGAAATTTCATGTATCATTAAGATATAAATAAAAAGGAGGGTTGCGATTATGATTGTACGAAATTGTTCTGGAGGTATAGTGTTTTATGCGAATCAAGTTTTACTTTTGCAAAATGAAAAAGACGAATGGGTATTACCGAAAGGAAAAATTCGTAATGAAGATTCTCCCCAAGATACTTCGCTGGAAAGAGTGAAAGAGGAAGCAGGTATTGATGCTGAAGTTTTATCAAGCGCTGGAGGGTCTAGTTACGAATTTTATTCTGTCACTAGAAAAAAACCTGTTTGTAACGAAATTACATGGTATATCATGAAAGCGAAAAATAAAGATTACACAGTGAATTATGATTTAGGTTTCAAAGACGGAGGATTTTATCCGATTGATGAGGCTATGGAAATGATTACTTATAGCCAAGATAAATCTTTAGTAAACCTCTCCTATAAAAAATACAAAGAAATGATGAAAAACAAGGTAAAAGCATAAGATTGATCTTCTAAGAAATGGTTGAATAAATGGGAAAACAAAGGGTAATATTAAAAGAAGTAGCGAGGGCTACTTCTTTTAATATTTCTTTGATAATGCTATAATAACGTAAAGACGGATACCAAAGGTGTGATATGAATCTGCAATAAATACAAGAGAATTAATAAAGAAGGAACCTATGAATTTGTTGTGCAAAAGTCCCGCTTTATAGGGTATGGGGCCCCTGTGTACAAAGAAAAAGAAGCACTGCGTTTTATTGAAAAAATTCAAAAATCCCATCCCGATGCTAATCATCATGTTTATGCATACATCATAGGAAGAAATTTTGAAATTCAGAAGTTCAATGATGATGGCGAACCTTCGGGGACTGCGGGGAAACCAATTTTAGAAGTATTAAAAAAAGAAGAGTTAGTCAACACCATTATTGTGGTAACCCGTTATTTCGGAGGTATAAAACTTGGAGCCGGAGGCTTGATTCGGGCGTATGCGAAAAGTACTAAAGAAGTCATCGATCATAACGGTATAGCCACTATGAAACGCTATCACCTAATAAAATTAGAATTTGACTATCAGTACTGGGGAAAGCTAGAAAATGAATTGAGAAATCATGGGTTATTCAAATTAAAATCCGTAGATTATGATCAAAAGGTTCATTGCTTGGTTTATATTCCCTTAAATAAACTGGAAGAAGGGAATAATATATTCATGGACTTAACTAATGGACAAGGCATGATGAAAGAATTGAGTGAAGAATATTTAAAGGAGGAGTAATAATGGCAAAAATTAATGGGCAGGTTAAAGAAGAAATGCTGGGAAAAAAGAATTGGGCAGTAGTAGGGGTAAGCCCTAATGAAGAGAAATTTGGATTTAAGGTGTTTGATGCACTGAAAAAACATGAGTATATCGTGTATGGAGTGAACCCCAGATATGATGAGGTAAGAGGGGAAAAAATCTATGATGAATTGGATACAATTCTAGAAAAAATTGAATGCATAAATTTTGTGGTTAATCCCAAAATCACGTACAAAATGATCGAAAATTTGGACCCGTCGCAGGTTGAATATCTATGGTTTCAACCGGGAGCTTATGATGATAAAGTAATTGAATTAGGGAAAAGCAAAGGGTTTAATATGGTACATGATAGTTGCGTGCTAGTTGAGTTAGGGAAACGATAACTTTATTTATACTAAATCGGAATGGAGGCAGGAAATGGACGAAAAACAGCAAAGTATTTACTCCAGAGAACTATCGAAGGACCAAATAGAAAAATGCATAGACTGGATTCGTGATATGGTTACAA
>Ga0194138_10001497_pt1 | contig 11161 bp, 3 predicted proteins | sample TARM_MetaG_T2_14_FD_134022 | JGI IMG/M metagenome (GOLD analysis project Ga0194138, IMG submission 134022) | Freshwater microbial communities from Pennsylvania, USA, analyzing microbe dynamics in response to fracking - TARM_MetaG_T2_14 (version 2) | ecosystem: Environmental > Aquatic >...
ACAACAAATAAAAATTTACTTAAGATTTGGAGATTCTTTGGAAGAATTGTATCAAAAACAATGGGGAAAGAGTTATGAGTCTGATGGAGAAAATGGCGTTATAATAAAAAATCTTGATAATATCATAAACAAAGGAAGATATGCTCAAATAAAATGTGAATTAATAGCATCTAAAGAACAATCTCCTGAGATTTTAAATGTTAGCATTGGATATACTGCTAAAAATGCTTCTTATTTCTTTACTACCTTATTTTCTCTTGTGAATGAAGCTAATGCCAAAAATGCATTAATAACAGGAACTATTTCTGAGCCTTCGGAGACAGAAATAGTGTTTGGGGTAAACAATAAGGATTCATCAGATTGGAATGACTACAAAGAAGTGCCTTTGAATAAATTGTTTTCATTAGAAAATTGGGAAAACCTTAAAGTGGGAATTAAATTTATTTCTTATGGAGAGAATTTCGCATCTGCATCTGAATTTAGCATAATAACAGGAAGCGAATTAAAAAAGATATTATAATGACGAATATTGCTTTAGCATCTAGGACATACGGAGAAGGGCGAATTGTTTTGTTAACAGATCGTTTGGGATCTTCTGTGGGATTTAAAGGGACAAATTCAGATTATTTTTGGAGAAGACTTTTAGAATGGAATGGGAAAAAATCTCCAGGGAACAAAATTTCTATTGCGGTTGTAGTAAATGAAAATGTAAATTATAGATCAAAAATAAGAAGGTTAAGACCTATTGAGTTTTCAGAAATTGATTTACAGTTTATATCAAGAGGCTTATTAAGTCAATTTGATATTTGTTATTTTATAGGCTTAAATGATGAAGTAAATAGCAATGTAAAAGATGAATTGCAAGAATTTGTTGATAATGGAGGGGGTCTTTTAATTGAAAACCCCAATATAAAAGGGCCTATCGAAATATTAGAAAACATTGATCCCATAGAAGTCACTTCTATTCAAAGACCCAATTTGACATCAGGTTATTGGACAACAAAAGGATTAAATTCTTATTTCTATGATGAAACTGCTAAATTAAGGTTCTTGTCAACAATTAAGTACTCAGCCTTAAACTCTAATTGGTCTGTGTTAATAACCGACAACTTTAATGATTCTTTTTCTGATGTAGATTTGCAAAACATTAATGCCGAAACAACGGTTTATTCAGAATTTGGGGTTTCGAATCTAAATAAGTTTGTAGATGGCATAATTTTATTAGAAGAAGAAGTCAGTTCTAGTAGTTCAGAATCTAGTAGCAGTTCTTCGTCGTTCCCTATAATTTTGCAATCAGAATCTAGCAGTTCTTCTAGTGGGACTTTGGAAGAGTTTGATTGGTCTTTATGTGATAATTTAGTAGCTTTTTGGAATTTAGACGATGATGAACCTAATTCAATCATTAGAGAGCAAAGCAATATATTTGCATTAACGGGGCAAATTTTTGGGGCACTTAACATAAACTCTAGAGACCTTTCGGTTTCAGGAAAATTAGATCAAGCAATATCTTTAGATCAAAACTATCAAATAAAAACTCTTAATACTGATCTTCTTAACTTTTCTGGAAATAATAGTGATGAAGATTTTTCAATTGCATTTTGGTTTTATCCAAGGTCAAATTCGCCCTCTGTTTTGTTTGATAAAGGTGGAGATTGGATTGTTGCTTGTCAAAATGGAAGTTGCTCTCTTACAACTATTGATGAAAATGGAGCAGAACGAATAAGAACATCTACTAGTTCTTTGGTATTGAATAAATGGAATTTTGTGGTGTTAAGTTATAATGCTTCATTGGGACTTGATGGAATCAAAACATATGTTAACGGTCATGATAGAAGTTTTGCTAGTTTTGGTATTTCTAGTTACACTAAAAGAAAAAAGCTATCTTCTTATTTGGTTATGGGCAACAATCTTAATTTAAATGCCTCTGCTGACATCATATTGGATAATGTTTCTATTTTTGACAAAGCTCTTGACAACTTCGAATCTGAAATACTTTATAATGGAGGAATTGGAACTAAAGAATGTGAAGGAATATACAACTTAGATAATAGTAGCTCTAGTTCTTCTGCTGAATTAAGTTTTAGTTCAAGTTCTAGCAGTAACAACTCAAGTTCTAGTTCTTCTATTGACTCAAGTTCTAGTTCATCTCTTGATTCAAGTTCAAGTAGCTCTATCGACTCAAGTTCGAGTTCGAGTTCTAATGATTCAAATTCTAGTTCAAGTTCTTCTGAGGGTTGTCTTATTATTGCTTCTGGTTTTGGATATAGTAATTACAATGGGACCTATAAGCAAGTTGGGAATTTAAATGGATTTGGAAGGTATAGAAATGACAACAACATAGAAATTGGATATTGGGTTGCAAGAGGTATAGGTAGATTTTATATATATCCAACAGGAATTTATCCCGACATCCAACAAGGGGTTTATTATTCTGACAATAATGAAGTAAATTTAAATGTTACAAATTGGACAGAATGGCTAGATCCTTCTTTAGTGGGGATTCTTGGTCAAGCAACAACTGGTTCCTCAATAGTCGGATTAACTCAAGATGCGGGGGTTACAACCCCTACGGGATGCTAAAGGTTAAAAAATGGCAATTATCAACATTAATAATAAAATAAATTATAAAGAAAACATTCCTAATATTGGGAAAATTTATTTTTTTCATTTGGGCCAAAAAACGTATTCGGCAAATAAATTCAACCAAATAGTCGGAACTTTCACGTCTAACATTTTAGATGGAGGGGAAAAATTAATTCGATGGAACGAATTCGATTTTGAAGGGAATAATTCTGGAATAAAATTTTTTATTAAAAATGCATCTTCAAAAGAGGATCTACAAAATGCTTCTTGGGTTGGTCCTTATGTTAACAAAAATAATTCTCTTAGAAATTTTAAAAAGAGGTATTTGCAATTTTTAGTTATTATTGTAGATAATGGGAACCAAAATGGAACTATTGAATCTTTGAATTTAAGTTTGGTATCATCTCAGAATACTGTTAAATTTTTCTCTAAATCTTTTGATGTTGGGTTTAGCCCCGAACTCATTCTTGTTTCTTATAATGGCAATGCTTCGGAAGATGCTATCATTAGGTTTGCTGTTGCAGGAGAAAACACTATTGATACTTCGAAATATTTTTTTTTAGAACCTAATAAAATAACAGATATATCGGATTTTTCTGTTTTCTCAAAAAATTTGAAAATTATGATTGAAATGAGTGGGGATTCTCAAATTCCTATTACAATTGATGAGTTTTCTGTGATGTTTTCAGGGGATGAATATAAAAAAATCAATAAAGAAAAATCAACTTATATTACAGAAGAAGAAAAAGAGTCTGTTCAAAGTTCTTTAGTGGGTTCTATTATAATTGGCACTTCAAAAATTGCATAAATAAGGTATAATATTAAATGGTTGATCAAACTGACAATTACAAACTTGAACAATTCGGTAGAGGGGGCATTTATAGCGCTGCTTCTGACTATAGGCGTTTTGTGACTTTAGATAATAACTTGGGTTCTTTTGTGGGATTAATAGGGGGAGGTATTATTTATGGTTGGGAGATTGAGAAAGTAGATGCCAATATTGTAAAGATACTTCCTGGAGGAGGGTTGAGTGGGGAAGGTTTTTCAATGGAATCTTCTTATACAATTAAAAAAAGATCAAAGTTGGAGAAAGGGGAAAGAGAAGTAGATATAATTAAATACAACAATGAAATTGAAAAATTTTTAACAGAGGAACAAAAAGATAACTACATAGATGCCGTTCGAGATTATGATCCTAGCTTTAATCCTCAAGGTGAAATAGAAAATTCTTATATCAAGGTGGTTGTACCTACAGAATTAACTTTACCTGTCAACCAAGATACATATATTTATGCTCAGAAAATAACAGATTTGCCTTATCCCCCTCTTAATGACTATATAAATTTGGGAATTGAAGAACCAGACATCAATGCTTTTGAAAATTTTCAAGATTATGCAAATGAATTAGAAGTTTATAACAACACTTTGGAGATAATTAAAAGTTATAATTGGCAACTTAATCCAGATAACCATTTTACAGCTTCAAAATTTGTTTTTTCATCTTCTAAATTAAACATTGGGATTTTGTTGGGGAAAGTTATAGTTAGAAATGGCGATGTAACTAAAATTGATAGAAAAGAAGTGAATTTATTGTATCAGTTACAAGCTCCTATTCGAAATCTTGCTAAAGATTTAATATCGTCTCATAAACATGGGGGAAATAAAATTTTTGACCCTGCTAAAATAGAACTTTCTTCTTTCATTAGAAAGGCAACGTTTTCTTATTATGACGAAAATAATGAAAGGGTGGTTTATCGTTTACTTAACCAAACCCCAACTTCTACCTCGCTTAATCATAGACATTCTTTTTATGTCAACGAGGAAGGAAATGGTTATACTGTTGATGTATTGGGCAATTATCCTCCTCATTTTCATAGAATCGAAAATTTTGAGGTTTTAAATGTGGAAGAAACAAAAGCAATTGTTCCCTCTCATATCCATCAGATTATAAATCTCAATGAAGATGGCACAATAGATGACCCTTTATTTTCAGATGACTTGGAATATGAAGTGTTTAAAAATGGAGAATTAATAGATTCTAATCAAAGTAAGCTGATTCCTCATAAAAATATCTTAAAATTAAATAAAAAATTACTACCTGAGATAAAAGTTACTCAAAAATTATATTCAATTGATTTTATTAGAGATGACTACCGAAAAGGAGATTTCGATTTTTTTGATTCTACTTTTCGATATTCGGCATGGAGCACATCCTTGTCTTTATTCTTTCTTAAAGCTGAATTGGCACACAAAGCTCATGTTAAATATTTGGCTGTCCCAAATTTCATAGAAGAAGGAAAATTTGAACAAGCTTTTGCACTTGATAGCATTATAAGAGGATTTAACCCATTTATTATTTCTGAAAGATCGGATGATGGGGAAATTTCTGTTGGAGGAATTACCTCAATGATTCAACAATCCGAAATAGGAGATAAATTTCTTCAAGAAGTAGGAGATGAATTTTTGTTTACTTCCCCCGCCGCTCGTAACGTCAATGTACGTCTTTTGGATATTATAAATAAACAGAACGCTAGCCAACTAGATGAAATAACTGTAAAAGTTTCTAACGAACAAGAAGTAGACAATTCAGTTTTTCTAGATAACATTTTATATTTCCATGCGGACAAAATTCTTTTTGGCAAATTTCAACCCGTTCAAGTTCCCCAAATAAGTCATGAAGGAAGACCCTTAGAACAAGCTTTGCCATTAAAACAAAATCTAATTGCTCAAAATGGCTTGTCATATTCTGTAATACCTTCTAGAACTAGAGTCAATGAGGGACATTATCATTTTATTAATGTAGATTCAACTCTTAATGGATCTACTGCTACCACTAATACTTCTAACAATATTTCTTTTACAGAAAAAACAGAAAATGGCAATATTTACAATATCGATCATGTTCACAAAATATCAAATGGTAAAGTGCAAGAATCATCTTCAGAGTCCTTTAATAATTGGAGAAACGAAGTAGAGGAAGTCAACGAGGGAGATCAAGATAGAAACGAAAGCCATTCTCATGAATTACGAAACATTTTTTCAAACCCTAGTTTTATTGTATATTCCATAGATTCTAATTCTTCTGGGGATTTGTTTTTGGGCACATCGAATGGTTTTGTAATGGTTCCACAAGACAATTTATATGAAATATCGATTGATGGCAACATTTTTAATTTATGGTTGTCTTCAGAAAAATCTCTTTTAAAGAACTTCAGTGCAATCAAGGCTAAATACGAAAGAGAATATGCTTTAAAAATGATTCACACTAGAAAAGCTTTTGAAGAGAGTTTGGAAGAACAAGAAAATTTGTTGAATTCTCATAATGATGCCATATCTTTTAGCTTTTCTTCTGCTAGCAAAGAAGAAACAATAATCATTACAAAAAAAGATTATCATGTTTTTGATGAATTCAGTTCTGAGTTGAGAATCCCTTCAATTGAAAAGAGAAATGATGATATTATCTTAGAATATTATTACATAAGAAAAGAAAACAATTTGGAATTCGATCCTCAAACAAAATTTGGGCAAGAATTAATAGAAGATGAAGATTTTTATATAGAGTATTTGGTAGAAAGAAAAGTTCCAGCAGCTCCATTTATCAATGTTATAGTTGAAGAAGGTGATTCTGAAGACATTTACCTTCTTAACCCTAATATTGTCATTAAACTTTCAGATATTAAAAAGAATTTAAATCAAAAAGTTTTAATGGCAAGAAACAATTTAGACAATATTGGATTAAAAAGAATTTATTTAACTGAAAATGACATTTGGGTTTGTTCAAATATCGGGTTATATAGATCAACCAAAAGTGATTTGTTCTTTTCATATCAAGAAAGTCTTGGAGATTTAAATATCAATGATTTAATTGAATTTGAAGGGAACATATTCGTTGCTACTAATTTTGGAGTTTTTTCTTCTAGCAACAGAGGAGGTAGCTGGAGTTTAGAAACCCAAAACAATGCGACGCAGTTGTTTAAAAACAATTCATTAGTGTATGCTTTAGAAGATGACAGAATTATATACAAAGATATATCAAATTGGAAGACTCATTTAAAGATATCTCCTGAATTAGACATTAAAGAGTCTATTCTTGTTTCGGGAGAATTTTATTCTATTACAAATTTAGGTTATATTAAAATTGGGGATAATTCTTATTCCGTATTAAGTTCAGAATTATATGAATCAATTCAACCAACATCTATTTACGGAATTTTATTGGGGAAACAAGGGGATGTTCTTTATACAGATGATAATTTGTCTTTTATGTCTCTTTATACTTGGGAAAAAGTGGGAGGGGCTTTCTTATTTCCTAACCTCTCTAGTAATAGAATGTTTTATCATGAAAAGAACAAAACTCTTTTCTTCCAAAATTTATTTTTAACTAATGATGAATCTTATACTCTTGTTAATTATGATAAATATTCATTAGAAAATGGAAAATGGGATGATGATTCAAAAGTTAAAGTGTATAAAGATGGAACTTTAATGGATGAAAGTCAATACAATTTAATTCCTCAATTTGGAGAGATAGAATTTGGGAAATACAGTAAAAGTGAAAAAGATTTAAAATTTGCATCTAGCACTATTTTTTTAGAAGATATTTCAGGATTTACAGTAGGCGATTTAATATATGTATCATCTCAGTTTGAATTAAAACCTGTCGAGTTTCCATTTGAAAGTCCTAATGACCCTAACATAACAAACGAACAATTAATTAAATATTTAGATGATTTAAAAGAGTTTGAGAAACAACAAAATCGTCTAAAGAAAATGGAAGCTTGGGCAAAAATATTGTCAATAAATGAAAAATCCATTGTGATCGATTATGTTGCCCCCTTAACTTTTTTAGCTCCTTTACAGATACAAAAAATACCTTTGCTTAACAAAGACTCTATCGTAAATGTTTCGATAGATGAAGATCAAATATTAAATTCTGGAGAATTAAGTCACAATGAAATAGAAAATTCTTTATCTATAAAGAATGACTTTAAACCCTTCAAGTTCAGCAATGTCTATCAAAATAATTTACTTGAACTTGCTCAATCTGCAAAATATGCTTATCCAAATAGTGTGTCCAACTTAAGGAATGCACTTTTTTATGACATGCATTACAAAAGTATTGAAGAACTAGAAGGGGAGATTGATACTCAACAAAATGCAATTTATAATGAAACGTTATTCTCTGTAGATGGCTCTCCTTCTCAGTCATCCATTATTACTTCTATTTTTATACCTGGAGGCGTTTTTGGAAATAAAATTTATGTAGGCACAAGTTTAGGATTGTTTTCTTCAACAATTGAAAATGCTAATGGACTAATTATAGAAAAAAACTGGAAGTTTGAACCTCAAATTGCAGAATATGTCAACGATATAAATTCTGCCCCATCCTCATCTTCAAATGCATTCGATTCTCTTATTGTTGCAACAAATTCGGGTATTTATTTTTCTGATGATGAAGAAAATTGGACTTTAATTCCCGTTGGATTTCAACCGACTAAGTTTTCGAAACGATTTCTTCCTGAAAATAAAAACATTACTATTCCGTCTCATTCTGCTTCATGGAGAACAGTAGAACAAGATGGCCAATCTTATTCTATAATTCAAGCTGATAATGGAACATATGAACTTTTGAATGTAAACAGAACAGTTGCAGTTGACATAGGCGGAGGGAATTCCAAATCTTTACATTCTTTGGTTGATATCAATAAATATTTTGATTGGATAAAAATTTCTCCTCCAATTGAACCAGAAGGATCTTCAAATAATGTGGTTGTGGTAGAAGATCGTTGGTGGCAAAGCTTTGATGAATTAGGAAGCTCTAGCAACGACACTTATATTAATCCCTTACTTGTTGGAGGAAATGGAAGAATGGGATATTCGTTGGCTAAACCTCCTACTTCTTGGGATGAAGCTTCTATTAATTCGCGTTCTACTTCTTTTGTGTCCTCTAGCATTCAAGCTCTCGACGATGGCAGTATCGTTACCACCATAAATTCTTTAATATCTAGTTCAATTCATTATGCTACTAATTTTGGGAGCACATGGATTTTGGAATTCGAAAAAAGGAAACAAAGTGGTAGAATAATAAATGTTTCTTTGTCTTCTTTAAACAATTCAATTCTTGAAATTAATTGGGACGGAAACTTCAATAGCATCATTAATGAATTATATAATTATAGCTATATAATTCGGAGCAATAATATTATTATTGATTCTGGAAAAATATTCAACAATTTTGAAAATACATTAACTGTTTTCTCAAGAAATTTTTTTGACAAGTATAATGAGACTGACTTTTTTTATATAGAAATTTTCCCTTATGAGTTTTATGACATAGTAGAGCATAAATCTTCTTTGTTTTTAACCACAGAAAATGGGATTTTAACCGATTCAGGTTCTTATTTTAAAGAAAATTTGCATGAAGGTCTTATTGATAGCATTGCAATGAAGGGATTTGTTGAAAAGGTCAATAAAAAAGCAAAAATATTATCTTATAGAACAGAAGGGGATGGCTGGTCATTAAGGTTGCAATCCGACGATTTATTTGCTCAAAAAGAATTAGTCAATCAAAAAGCATGGTTAAACAAAACCAATTCTTATTCTTTTGTTATTTTAGAAAATACATCTAGTGATTTTAATAATGAATTTAATGTAAAAATTTTAGCATCTACAGAGAATCCATTTGATTTTAAAGAAACATTTTTTAATAATTCTAGTTTAGGATTTAGTCCCGAGGGAACAACCAAAATTACAGTAAACTTTAATCAAAGAAACCAAAAGGTTCTAGATAAAATTAAAAGAGAGTTAAAACAGATAGAAAAAAACAATTTAATCAAAAATAACGTTTCTAGTTCCCCCTTAGATAATTTAAATGAAACAGAAGTAACGGAAGCTGTAGAAAACAAAAACAAACCTGCGCTATTTATTGCTTCTGAATTAAATTATGGAACCAAATATGAGATTAAAGCTGTAGAAAACAATTCGATTATTTTAAATCACACTCAAACTTATAGTAGTTTAGATATTGCGGAAAGTGATGAAATTTTTGTTCATTTAGCCAACAACGAATACTCTCTATTATCAGATTTACCCAACTCTATTAAAAAAAATCAATGGGTTGGCCAAACAATTGAAGTTTATGGTGAACTAAATAATTTATTAATTAAAGGCAAAATCATTCAAAATGAGAAAAAAAGAATATCCTTTAGGGAGGAAAGTATCGGGGAAGTAATGTTTGTTGATGATTCGGAGATTGATTTTGAAAAAATCTCCGATATTACGGAGGGAACCCTATCTTCCTCTTTAGATAACCTTGATCTCGGAGATTCATTGCCTGATGCTTCTATATTTAAGGCGAATCAAGCAGTTGATATTGAAATAGATCCAAATGAAATTTCCAATATAGATCAAGAAGATTTGATTTCAAGTAAAGACAAGTTTGTTCTAGATTTATTGGAAGCTAATTATTTTCTAATTAAAGGAACAGAATTTGACGAAGTAACTTCTTTCCAAAAAAAGAACACATCCAAGGTTGATGACCATTACCATTCTTTAGAGTTATTAGGAATAGATATTGTAAGTTCTATTGATTCAATTGTTCTTGCAGGCAATGAAGAGTTGCGTATAAATTTAGTTGACGACATTGATTATGAAATTATCCAAAGACCTTCTAAAATCCTCAAGGGGGCGGTAGTTTATTTTTGGAATGGTGCTAATTTTGGAAATGAATATACAGGGATCATTTCAGATTATGGAACGAATTATATTAATGTTGAAATAACTAACGACATTTTGTGGGATACTGTGTTTAATGAGAAATCAATATCCCCATCATGGTCATTGCAAATTTTGTCAAAAGATTATGGGTTTACAAAAGATACATTTTATAAAAACTTCAACGTTGGATCTCTAAAAATAACAAACGAATTAAATATGGGTTCTGACACAGTAAGTGTTGAAGATTCCTCGGATTTAAGTGTTGGAGATTCTATTGTTATTGTGTCTCCTAGAGGATATAAAGAAACAACTATTGTGTCAGAAATTATTAATGTTAACATAATTAAAATATCCTCTTTTGTTCAAAATCGATATTTTATAGAAGACAATCCTTATATAAAGGTTTTAAAGAATAGTTTCTCGAATAATCATACACACATAATTAAAAATGGAGAGGTTCAAAACTTATCCATAGAAACATTTAGGTTGTTAGGTTATCCTCGAAACCATTCTCACAATATTACTGCTTTAATAGAGAATGTTTCTTCTTTAGAGTCTGTGAACGACAATTTATTGTCTATGGGGAATTCTCCCAAAATATATGCAACAAAAAATAAAGGTGAAAATTGGAAAGAAATTGTTGATTTAAGTTATAATAAAGAAGACGATTTCGATCTAGGAAACATTTCATCTTCTCTTTATGACAAATCAAACAATATTATTGTTGTTGGTACAGACAAAGGTTTCTTATTTAGTAATACATCTGAAAATCAATCTATTTTCCCGATTAATTAATCATGCCCTCTAGTAGTTCAAGTTCAATAAATTTCAGTAGTTCTAGTTCATCTGTTGACTCTAGTTC
>Ga0194138_10001498_pt1 | contig 11161 bp, 8 predicted proteins | sample TARM_MetaG_T2_14_FD_134022 | JGI IMG/M metagenome (GOLD analysis project Ga0194138, IMG submission 134022) | Freshwater microbial communities from Pennsylvania, USA, analyzing microbe dynamics in response to fracking - TARM_MetaG_T2_14 (version 2) | ecosystem: Environmental > Aquatic >...
TAAAGTCCAACACTTTTATGGAGTATAAAATCCCCACAAGGAAGGATGTTCATAACATTCACGTTAAGCTGATCGAAGGACACGATGATACGGGACCTTACGGGGCAAAATCCATCGGTGAGGTAGTGATCAACACCGTGCCACCGGCTATTATGGAAGCCATCTACCAGGCCGTAGATGTAAGAATACGCACCTTGCCCGCCACACCGGAAAAAGTTTGGCGAGCCATGCACACGAAAAATTAGGAGATTTTATAAAAAGATGAAGGTGAACATAAACATGAACAAAGCTAGAAAAGAAGTATGGATCAAAGCATGTACAAAAGCATGAACCAAAGCATGAACCAAAGCATTGGACAAGTATGAACCAAGCACGGGAAAAGCATGGACAAAACATGGGAAATAATATGCGCTGGATTCCTACGGAAATTCAGCGTTTTTTGTTTTTGAGGATGGCTGGGAAATAACTGGCTGAGGTAGCTATCGATTTTGATGGAAGCAATTGATAAATTAATAACAAATCCTTATTTTATTGAAAATTTCAATTTTTATTATTCCTAATAAACTTTTATACTTAAGTAGTAATGATTTCAATAAAAAATGGGAGTGAAGCTGATGAGACCGGAAATGATGAAACAGGTGGAAGAACTGCGGGGAGTTAACGCAATTAAAGTAAAAGAAGCAAAAGAAAAGGGACAAAAAGTTGTGGGAACCTACTGTGTTTTTTCTCCCCATGAAATTGCCATGGCAGCGGACGCCATACCGGTAACCCTTTGTGGTACTAAAGAAGAGCCGATTGCAGCGGCAGAAGAAAAACTGCCGAGAAATCTATGTCCACTGATTAAATCGAGCTATGGGTTTGCAGTGACGGATACTTGCCCTTATTTCTATTTTTCCGATGTCCTTCTTGCAGAGACCACCTGCGACGGAAAAAAGAAAATGTATGAATTAATGGGAGAAATCAAACCCATGCATGTGATGAATCTTCCTCCCCAAAGTGAGGGTGAAGAAAACCTGGAGTACTGGAAAAATGAAATGATGAAATTTAAAGGATTTTTAGAAGATTCCTTTGAGACGAAAATTACGGAAGAAAAATTAAAGGAAGCCATTAAATTAGGGAATCGTGAGCGTAAAGTTATGAAAGATCTTCATGAATTAAATCGGTTAAAACCGGCACCTCTTTCCGGAAAAGATATGATGATGGCCCAGTGGCTAAAGGGTTTTAACGTGGATAAAGAAGCAGGCATTGAAATTATTGAGGATTTAATTGATGAAACCAAAGCTATGGTTGATCGGGGAGAATCTCCTTTTACGAAAGATACCCCTAGAATACTACTTACCGGGGTGCCTATCGGAGCGGGATCGGAAAAGGTACTGGATATTTTAGAGGAAAGTGGGGCAAGCGTAGTAGCTCTGGAGAACTGTACAGGATATAAAGGTCTTGATCGTATGATTGACGAAGAGAAAGAGCCGATTACAGCGATTGCAGAAAAATATTTATCCACCCCCTGTTCCTGTATGACACCGAATAACGGAAGAATTGATCTGTTAGAACGTTTAGTGAAGGATTATCAGGTGGACGGTGTGGTGGATTTAACCTGGCAGGCTTGTCATACCTATAATATTGAGTCTTACAATGTAGGCAAGTTTGTGAAAGAAGAATTGAAGCTTCCCTTTACGCAAATCGAAACCGACTATTCGGATTCCGATCGGGGGCAAATCAAAGTTAGGGTGGAAGCTTTCCTGGAACAGATTCAAGGATGATAAAAAAGCTACAGGATTTTCATTATTTGAAAATAGAGTTGGTAACTGATGGAAGAGTAACATTAGCTAAAGACAGAGGGTAAGGAAGTGGGAAAATGATCACGATAGGAATCGACATAGGATCCGTGGCCACAAAAGCGGTCATGATGGAAGATGGAAAGAGAATCCTTGCAAAACATATTACACCTACGGGATGGAGTCCGAAGGAAAGTGGCGAGAGAGTATATCGGGAAGTGTTAGAAAAAAATGGAATACAAAGATCCCGGGTGGATAGGGTCATTGGAACCGGTTATGGGCGAGTTGCTTTGGATTTTGCGGATAAAATCGTAACGGAAATTACCTGTCATGGAAAAGGAGCACATTTTCTTCATCCCGGCACGGAAACGATTATTGATATCGGAGGTCAGGACAGCAAAGTTATCCGTATCAACAAGGAAGGACAAGTACTGGATTTTTTGATGAATGATAAATGTGCGGCGGGGACGGGAAAGTTCTTGGAAGTGATGTCGAACACCTTGGAAGTGGACATCTCTAAGCTTTCCACCCTGGCGGAGGGGCAAAAGGGTAAAAAAATTAATAGTATGTGTACCGTATTTGCCGAATCGGAAGTGATCAGTCTTATGGCGGAAGGTGCCAGCAAAGGGGAGATTGCTCGAGGACTGTTGGAATCTACTGCGAATAAAGTCATGGTTTTAGGCGGGCGGATCGGGTTAGTTGGAGAAGTCTTTTTCTCCGGAGGGGTTTCCAAAATCCCGTTACTTAGAAGCATCATGGATGAAAAAATGAAAAACTCCCTGATTCATTCTGAGGATTCTCAGTATATCGGGGCTATTGGAGCTGCAATTGTAGGAGTAAAGAAACTGTAAAGTCAAAGTTGAAGGGTTTAACTGATTTAGAAAAAAGGTTTAAAAGTCACTTTTATTGAACCGCCTCACAAAACTAGATCCAGGATATAAGATCTAAGTATTAAGATCTAGGTACTAAGATTGTGAGGCTCGTTTAATGGGTGGCTTTTTTTGAGTTAAGGCAGTGTTAATTGAATCCCTGTGCATATGTGTAGGAAATGTGCATAACAAGTGGACTTTTCCAGCGGAAAACAGGAAACTTATCCACAACTAAGAAAATAGTGCTTTTATTTCCTTCCTTCGGGTATAAGTAAAAAAATCAAACCTAGGAAGGAAGGGGTAGGAAATGAATACTCAGGAATTTTTAACGCAACTTTCAGCGACGGAAAAGGAAAAAGAAATTTTGGAAATCATATCTTCTGCCAGTCCTTTATTAAAGTTGGAAGGACTTTTTGATAATCCCCTGGACTTACTCCGTTCTTCCTATCTCGACAATCCCTATCTTCGAAATGTCCTGCTTCAGGATTTTTCCGGGGATCATTTTTCCTTCCGCCCCTATGTAAAAGCATTAAAGGGATTAAAGCCGGAGGATCCTAAAGGACTGTCCATATTAACCTTTATGATGGCCTTATCCATCGAAGTAAAAGAACCCTTGGTGCAAAGAAAGATTTTGTACCCCTTCCGTAATCATTTCGTTGAAAACACGGAAGAAAGCTTTGGACTATACTGTTATCTACTGTATTTTTCCTTAGCCTTCGATGAGTATCCGGCTTTAAAAACATACGATGGGTATGCTGAAAAAATTCTGAAAGCATGCCCCGTGGAAAATTTTCCGGAGCAGTTCTCCGTAATGCAGTTCCTGTTTCAGGGAAACCCGTTGCAAATCGGGAAAGGAAATAGCGGAGGACTCAGCACCTTTTTATTGCAACTCGGAAAAGCCTTAACCCATTCCATGAAAATCAGTCAGGTATTTACCCTGTTTTTAAAGGATATTTCCAAAGATGATTCTAACAAAGAGTCATCCTATCACTTGATACAAACGCTGGATCCCAATCATTATTCCCTGTCCATCCCCTTTCATCTCGGTGAGGATTCGAATTTTATCAATAACCACAGTTTTTTAAAGGCCATGGTATCCGTGGTATTGGATAAACTGCAACTGAATCCGAATATCTACCATGTGCGGTATTTAAACGATGCTTCCTTGGCTATGGCTAAGCTGGGCCGGGAAAAGAATCGTTCGGTGGTACTGACCCTGACCCCGGATCCCCATCGATCCATGGCCCGGGAAGATAACCTGAAGGTCATCGGTCACGGCTACCATGAGGGAATCGAAAAGATCCATAAAATTGAAGTAGGGAAAAAGCTTTTACAGGGAAGTCACGGGATTATCGGAATTGGGGGAGATCAAGCGAAAGAGAAATTACTTCATTACTATCCCGAGCTAAATCGAATACCTCGGAATAAACCTTTTCAAATGATTAGTGAAGGCATCGATATCCATTTGCCTACGAAGCAGCGGATGAGTATTGAAAAAGTTCTAACTTCTCCAAAACATGAATATTCCATTGATGTGGGTAACCTATCCAAACCCTATATACTCAATGTGGGAAGGCTGCATCCCTTGAAAGGGCAACAAAGACTCTTAGCGGCGTTTCATCAGTCGGGAGCCTACAAAAAATATAATTTAGTGCTTATCGGAGGCAACTTTCAACAACCCAATGAAATGGAGAAGGGTTTCTTAATCTTTGAAAAGGAATATATCGATGCCCATCCCGAACTCAAGGGCAGTTATTTGCATATACCGGGAATACCCAATACCACCGTTCGCTTGATAGAACGAAAGATTAATCAGCGGAGGAACCCGGATCTTCCCAATATCTATTTCTGTTCCAGTGAGAAAGAGGAGTTCGGAATCGCCATTCTTGAAGCCATGGTGGAAGGGCTGATTGCCATCGGTCCCAAAGCCGGGGGAGTATCCACTTATATCCGACCTGGAGAAAACGGATTTTTGGCAGAGACCAAACAAGTAAAGGATATTGAAAAAAGCCTTAAAGAAATCATGAGTTTCTTTGAAGAGCATCCAGAAAGATTGCAGGGCTAAAGGAGAAGAGTCAAAAAACCATCATCGACAACTATTCAATGGAGGCAATATCTTCAAACTTTGCAGAATTCTATCGGGAGGTACTTAGCTATGAAGAACTCCAATAAAAAAATCTATATTTTAAGCCCTCCCTTTTACTCTCACTTCCAACCACTGAAAACCCTGGGAAAAGCTTTAAAAACCTTAGGAGCCGAGGTGACGATTGCCTGCAGTAAAGGCTTTCAACAGGAAATTGAAGAGGCAGGACTGCAGTTTTATCCTTTGAATATCAATAAAAATCAAAATACGGGAATCGCAAAAAATACACAGCAGGACCGGGAAGAAAAACAGCGTCTAGAGGAATTTTTCCAGGCAACCTACGAGGGACCGGTTAAAACCCTGATCACCCAGGCGGATCATCGCATTCGAGATATGTTCTCCAATCCTCAGGAACTGATATATTCAATTGAGCAGCTAAATCAGCAGCAGCAACCGGATCTGGTCATTGTAGACCAACTATCCTACGGTGCCACCCTTGCCCTGGTGGGACTGGAAATTCCCTTTGTCACTTTCTGTCCGCCCCATCCGGAGACCATACAATCAACAGAGGGATTTAACGGATTGACGGAACTTTGGCCAAAAGCTCTTGAACCCTCGGAGAGTGAGAAACGGGAATTGCTACAAAAGCAAAAAGAGTTGAACAGAAGTTTTTCCCGGGCCTTTAAAGATGTTTTTAGCACCCACTTTCCCGATAGAAGCGGAGATACGGATATTTTGAACAATCCCTTCTCCTTAACTTCTCCCCTGGGGGTATTTTTTAATTATCCGGAGTTTTCCAATCGATCGAAAAAAATCCTTCCCAAAGGCACCCCATCCTATTATGCACATTACTGCTTCGAAGGCGAGGAGCTGGAAGGAGCCCTGAAAATTCAAGCAATAAAAGAAAAAAGACTAAAAGTGTTAATCTCCTTCGGCACCTTTTTGTCCGAGCGAAAGGATGTGATTGAGACCCTTATCAACGGATTTTTAGACCATGAAGATTCCTGGCATATCTATGTTGCCACGGGAGGAAATGAAGAGTTCTTTATGGAATTCTCCTCGGATCAGATTACAAAGGCTTCTTTTCTGCCTCAAAAAGCCCTGCTTTCTCATATGGATGTGGTAGTTCATCACGGGGGTGCCAACAGCTTTACCGAGACCCTGTATTATGGAAAACCGATGATGGTTCTGCCTTTTTCCAGTGATCAATTTGCCATTGCCTATGACGTTGAGAAAAACCGGATCGGAGAAGTGCTGGATCCCAATCATATAACAACAAAAAAACTCCATCGAGCCATTGATAAGCTTGGCTCAGATGAAGTCCGTAGCAGTCTTGGGTATTGGCAGAAAAAGAGTCGGGAAAAGGGGCCTCTGGAAGGGGCCCGGTGGATCATGGATCTTCTTTAATCGATAAACTCGATGGTATCCATAAGGTCTCTTACCGGTTGGATCATGCCCTGATATTTTTCCGGATCACTAAAGAAATATACCCTAAGAACCAGATTTTCCTTTGCCACGATACTGATTTTTTGCCGTTGTCGAATCGAGGTATCCTCCGCAAGATAAACTTGGATGTGCTCTAATCGGGCTCGGGCAAGGCTAAGAGTTTGTTCAGGGTCCGGGTTTGACTCTTCCAGATTTGTAATAAGCTCCTGGAGTCCCTGTTGGAACTCTTCATTACTGGTAATCTCCTGTGTAAAAGACTTTGCATCCTGATGATCGGAAATATAGTTTTGGATCTCATCATATTGATTAAGATCTTCTGACAAGACTTGATAAAGAATTTCAGCGGTACCTTGTAAAAGCTCTATTTCCAGCTGGAGGGATTTTCCCTGATGGCCGTCAATGGTGATGTCTTCATAGGAAACCCGGGTGATATAATCTTCCTCTTCTGCAGCTTCCAGACCTTGGGCAAACTCTTCGGTTATTTGTGTGTCGAAATCCTCTTTTGTATCCAGGTTGTTGATCCTTTCCGCTTCAATAACAAAATCGTATCCCGAGCCCCCTTCGATGGTAACCAGATTGGTGTCCGCAGATCTTGAACCGCTGACCAACCATTCTTCCGGGTGTTCAAAGGAGATATAGTCATCTTCGTAGGTGGTGTAACGTTGCTCTGATAAATTAAGACTGTTGATAACTTCCTCGGAAATTTCGGGGTCCTCATCGGAACAACCAATACTAAAAATCAATAGGAATAGGGAAAGAAGTGCTAAGATCAGCTTTTTTGTCATATGTAATGCCCCCTTATAAAATTAAACTCATCTTATTTTAACCTAAGCTGCAGAGCATGTCTAGAAATCTTCCGGAAACTCTTACATTTTGATGTTTCACCGGAGGATGAAGGAAAGAAAGATTGACCAGTGCAGCAGAAGAATTTATCAAAAATAACTATAAAGGTTATAAAAGTGGGGTATATAGGTTATAATGACAAAGTAAATATATTAAAGGAGGATTTTTATGATACCAACACCCCATATTGAAACGAAAGACAAAAGTGCAATAGCGAAAACCGTGTTGATGCCGGGGGACCCCCTGCGGGCAAAATTTATTGCCGATACGTTTTTAGACGATGTTGTGCTGTTTAATGAAGTACGGAATGTCCTGGGTTATACGGGAACCTATAAGGGACGAAAAATTTCGGTCATGGCCAGCGGCATGGGCATGCCTAGCATCGGAATTTATTCCTATGAGCTTTATAATTTTTATGATGTGGAAAACATTATCCGAATCGGGTCTTGTGGAGGCTATACGGAAAACGTAAAGCTTTATGATGTTATTCTTGTCAAGGATGCCTGGAGTGAGTCCAGTTATGCCAAGGTACAGGGAGGATACGATAAGGAAATCATTGAAGGAACCGAAAGTCTAAATGAAAGACTGACAAAGTACGCTAAAGAGTTGAACATTCCTATGCATACGGAAAGAATTCACTCCTCCGACGTATTTTATCGGGAAAACTTTGAGGAATACAAGGAAATTTACCGGAAACATGGCTGTGTAGGTGTTGAAATGGAAGCCTTTGCCCTATTCCATAATGCCAAGGTGCTGGGCAAAAAGGCGGCATGCCTACTTACGGTTTCTGATAATCTGGCCACTAAAGAAGCCACCACTTCTGAAGAGCGACAAAATGCCTTTACCAACATGATGAAAATTGCTTTGGAGATGGCGGAGTAAACAAACAACTTAAATCAAGAAATGACTTCCCTTTTTGTAGAACGGTTAATTTAAAGCCGATACATGGAAGGGGAGTTTTTCTATGGAAAGCTATTTTAATAGAAGTTTTTTTGCTTCCCTTGAAATTTAAGCAGGTTTTGCGAAAGTTTTGGGTATAAATTAATAATGGGAAATATTTAGACTATTATTTATTTTACTTTATAGGTTTCTTTGGTAGATATCCCTCCCTATGGGTGATACAATAGGGAAGGTATTCATACAGAAAGGACGGTACACAATGAATGATGTGGAAAAAACTTTAGATCAATGCCGCAAACCCCAGGGGGAAAAGGGTAAAGAGATCGTGGAAAACATGAATAAAAACCATTATGAGGTTACCGGCTGGGGGCTTCAAATGTTGACTTTAGAAGATGATTCCCAAGTGATCGATCTGGGCTGTGGCGGAGGCAAGACGGTTCAGCGCTTGGCAATTCACACGCCGGAAGGAAAAGTTTTCGGTCTTGATTATTCCGAGGACTGTGTAGACTGGTCAAATGAGCTGAATAAGGAAGCCGTGGAAGAGGGAAAAGTGATCATCATCCGTGGAGAGGTAGACAACACCCCCTTTGAAGACGGAAATTTTGACGCCGCCACCGCGGTGGAAACCATTTATTTCTGGCCGGATATTCAAAAGACTTTTAAGGAAGTTCATCGAATATTAAAAGAAGAGGGGCAATTTTTAATCATTAATGAAGCCTATCCCGATGAAAAGCATCAGGAGAAAAACAGGATGTATGAAGCTTCGGGAAAAATGGTGATCTCTTCCCCCGAGGATATAACCGCTTGGTTAAAAGAGGCGGGATTTAAGGACGTTACCATCGATCTTGAAGAAGAAAAAAACTGGTTGCGGGCATTGGCTCGGAAGTAGGAACGTTAGCATAAGTGTAGGGTGATTACGGAATTTATCTTTTGTTATATTCCTTTGTTATAATAGGTTTATATATTTCATAAGTAAAAAAAGCAGGGCTATTATACGATCCGTGGGATGGTGTATAGCCTCTTTTTTATGAGTAAGTATATTATTGTAGTGGCAACGTATTTAACCATGATCTTACATGATCTTAAAAGATACATGATCCTACATGATATTATAAGATAAGGGGCGAAAACTTCGATTAAGGTTTGATAATCTAAGAAAAGGCTGTAAAATAGAGATAGTAGCTTTTGAAAGAAGATACGGGAGTGAGAGGATGGAAAAGAAAAATAAGATTTTTATCGTAATGATGATTGCCATGGTGCTGGGGTATTTGCCATGGTACAACTTCTCTGCGGTTCTTAGCAATATTGTAGAGGATTTCAGCCTTTCTTCCAGGGACACGGGAATGATTTTATCCGCTTTTCAAGTGGGATATGTGATTGTGGTTTTGGTTACCGGATGGTTGGCGGATAAAGTGGGACCCAAGCGGGTCGTTGCCTGGGCAACGTTAATTACTGCGATTTCCTCTACCCTTTTTGTGTTTTTAGCCCGGGGATTTATCAGCATATTATTAATGCGACTGATTACCGGTCTCTCCGCCGGGGCCATTTACGTTCCGGGAATGTCTTTGCTTTCCAACTGGTTTCCGAGAAGTGAGCGGGGAAAAGTAATAGGAGGCTACACCGCAGCCCTAACCATGGCCTATGCAGGGGGTTACTTTATTGCAGCACCTCTCGCCTCTCGTTTTAGTTGGGAAGTGGGCATGCTTGCAACATCCATTCCTGTGTTTGTCGGTGCATTACTGGTCTTTGTTTTTGTGGAGGAGAAACCTCTACCAAGTAAGGATTCTTTAGTAGAAAGTCAAAAAATGAAAAATCCTGCTGGGAGGATGCATACACAGGAAATAGCAAGAGTACATACAGCGGACGAATCTATAAGCGGTCCCTTAGTCGATGCCGCTCCTAAAGGAGGGTATCGAGGTCCGGTTCTCATCACTACCGGCTATATGGGACATATGTGGGAACTGTACGCTTTTTGGGGGTGGATCGGACCGTTTATGGTGGCCAGTGCTTTAGCGGTAGGCTACGGAGAAGCTCAGGCGATTGCTTTAGGAGGCAGATTGGCTGCGATGATTATTTTACTGGGCGCTCCGGGAGCCTGGCTCTTTGGAATGGTTGCCGATCGCTTTGGAAGAATAAAAACCTTAATGCTTGCCTCTTTATGCAGTCTCGTGGCCCAGTTATTTTTCGGATTTCTTTATGGACAGTCCATGGTGCTGGTCTTTTTAGTGGGTCTTTGGATTGGGTTCTTCGTCGTGGCGGACTCCGGCATTTATAAAGCGGGGCTGACGGAAATGACCGACGAATCCATTCGTGGCACCGCCTTGGGTGTGCAGTCTGCCGTGGGTTATGGAATGACAATCCTCTCGCCCTTTGCTTTTGGTAGTATACTCGAAATCTTAAATCAAGGCACAACTGACCCCACCCAAGCGGTAAACTGGGGAATTCCCTTTATGATGCTGGGCATTGGAGCGCTACTGGCACCGATCTCCGGAATCCTTTTAAAAAGAACGCCCCAAGGGAAACTGATGAAATAAGGGCAACCAAAGGGGACGGAGGTGTTTGGTTGTGGGTAAGACTTCCGCAACTGAACACCTCCGTCCCCTTTGGTTGCCCTTTAGTTGTTATTTTTTATAAGCGCCGATGAGGGTAACGACGGCGGAGATAAGAATTGGCAGGGTAAAGCTGATTAAGAGCTGGTCGGCGATGAAGAAAGGGATGCCGGAGATAATGCCTAATAGAGAAGCGATAACTGCGGTAGTTTCGGTAACTTTTTTATTGAATAGGCCGTAGAATAATGGGAATACCACTCCGGCACAAAGTAAGTCCGCCACTAAGAATAAATAGAGGACGCTATAGCCTTGGGCGGCGATCAGGGTGGCGGGAATGATGATGACCAGGGTCAAAATTCTTGCAAGGCGAAGAAGGGATTTACTCTCCGGATTTTTTAAAATGCCATTGCTGTTTGTGCTAAAAGTGGCAACCATACCGTTTAGAAGGGTATCCGCCGTGCTCATAACCAGAACCAGGGCAAGAATGAAAACCAGTACGATCAAACCCGTTGGAAAGATGCCGTAAACCAGAGAGAAAAGAGCAACGGAAGGATTTTCCGAATAGCCCAGGCTTGTGGAGATGATCCCTAAAAAACCGGTTAACAGCATAATGGGAACGGCGATCAGGATGCAGGCCACCAGGGATTTTTTAATGGCGGTATCATTTTTACCGGAATAAATCCGCTGCCAATA
>Ga0194138_10001499_pt1 | contig 11158 bp, 10 predicted proteins | sample TARM_MetaG_T2_14_FD_134022 | JGI IMG/M metagenome (GOLD analysis project Ga0194138, IMG submission 134022) | Freshwater microbial communities from Pennsylvania, USA, analyzing microbe dynamics in response to fracking - TARM_MetaG_T2_14 (version 2) | ecosystem: Environmental > Aquatic >...
AAGTTAAGCGTGCTTTTTTTCGTTGTTTCAAGCAGCGAATGCGCTTCGTCACTGGTATAGGTTTCAAGGATCTCTGTGAGAATATTGATTTGATCACGGGCATTGTTAAAGTGTACCGCACCCTCATCGAAATCACCTAACTGCTTTTCCGCATCAAAACTGTCTAACCAGGCATTGTATTGGCTTAAGAAATTGCTTTCAATCGTATCCAATGTTCCACCTGAACTATGTTTATAGGTTGTGCGAAGTTTTTCATTTGCTTTTAGGATGTTGAGAGCATCTGTCATCCGCGTTAAAACTTGATCGGCATTTTCATAGTAATCTGAGATGAGAGCATCTTTTTTATCCTTGGGCCAGTTGTCATTTAGCAATAGCGCTTCTTTGGCAATTTCAGCTTGGTAGAAATCGCGGTCTGCATTGAGGACCATGGCTGTGCTCACATAGGATTCCTCATAAATAATAGCATCTGCTGTCGTGCTAATGCTGACCATTTGAAGGCCTGCATAAATCACAAATGCTAAAAGGCCAATCATAGGGGGTAGAGTAAGTAGCAATAGTTTTTTTGTAATACTCATATTTTTTATCATAGATTGCCTCCACAGTACTAATTTCTATAATTGATGGATTCTACTTATCTGATACCCTATCTATAAAATAATTAACAAAAATATAACATTTGTGAAAAAGCCGTGTTCTTTTGGTACTTTTAGGTTGGCTTGTCATCATGAAAACATTTTAAAATACCTGTCGATGGTTTATAATAAGGTGGGGTTATAAAAATAGGAGTGGTAGACTACATTGCTTAGGAGGCCATATGATTTTTAGTAATATTAAGAACTGGAAGGCAGAAGAAGCACTCTACCCAGAGGCTTTTAAAAAGGCATTTCATTTTCTCGAGACAAGTGATATTGAAGGACTTGCCACAGGGGAACATCTCATCGATGGTAAGGATGTCTACGCGATTGTGATGGACAAGGAGACAGATGATGTGGTAAACCGTTCACCAGAAGCACATCAAAGGTATATTGATATCCAATTTATGTTCAATGGAACAGAGCGCATTGGGTTTTTGAGAAAGCATGATGACCTCGTGGTTAAAGAGAAAGCGATAGAGACAAAAGACCTTATTTTATATGAAAATGAAGTCGGTGAAGAGTCTTTTGTAACCATGCGAGCAGGTGACTTTGCCATATTTTTTCCAGAAGATGTCCATAGACCTCTTTGCCTTAATCATGAAAAGATGAGGGTAAGAAAAGTGGTTGTAAAAGTTGCAGTGACGGTATTATAAGAATTTTAACACGATAAAACACAAAAAAGACGTCTATGTGGGGAGACGTCTTTTTTATTGGAAAGGTTATATAAAAATAAAATTGTGGGTGAAGTAAATAAGGATGATTATCTTTGTACACGTCCTGAAGCATCACCATTGACGAGGGTTAATACTTCTTCAAGGCTCACGTGGTTAAAATCACCTGGGATAGTATGTTTAAGCGCTGATGCTGATATTGCAAAATTAAGGGCGTCTTCTGATGACATACCCGTGATAAGACCGTAAATTAAACCTGATGCAAATGAATCGCCACCACCTACGCGGTCTACGATGCGAATTTGGTATTTACGGGACTGTATAAAGTTTTCACCATCATATAAAACAGCTGACCAGCCATTATCTGATGCTGAATGACTTTCTCTAAGAGAGGATACGATGGTTTTAAAACCGAACATCTCTTTCATTTCTTTAAAGATTTGTGCATAGCCTTCAACAGATAAATCGCCTTTTGTAACATCTGTTTCACTTGGTTTGAAGCCCAAGACCTTTTCTGCATCTTCTTCATTGCCAATACAAACGTCTACATATTGCATTAAAGGTCTCATAACGCTTTGTGCCTTTTCTGCTGTCCAAAGTTTTTTTCTGAAGTTTAAGTCAACACTGACAGTAACGCCGTTTTTCTTAGCCGCAATGAGGGCCTTTTCAGTAAGTTTAGCTGCAGCATCGCTAAGTGCTGGCGTAATACCAGAGAAGTGGAACCAGTCTTTCCCTTTGAAAATTTCGTCAAAGTCAAAATCAGCTTCAGAAGCTTCTGCGATGGCAGAATGTGCACGATCATATATAACTTTTGAAGGTCTCATTGAAGCGCCTGTTTCAAGGAAATAAATCCCTACACGGTCGCCACCTCGTGCGATATAATCTGTGTTTACACCAAATTGTCTCAAGGCATTAACAGCAGATTGACCAATTTCATGTTTTGGTAATTTTGATACAAAATAAGTTTCAAGACCATAATTAGCAAGGGATACCGCTACATTGGCTTCGCCGCCACCGTATACGACGTCAAAATTATCTGATTGTACAAATCTTGAAAATCCAGGTGTTGAAAGGCGTAACATGATTTCGCCAAGCGTTACGATTTTTTTCATGAGTAAACTCCTAATCATTATAATTTATTGAATCAAGTAAGATCATGGTATGTGTGTGTTAAGGGTTATTAAAAACAGTAACCGAATTTACAGGCTTTCACGTGTTGCTTTAATTTTAGCAACAAAAGCTTTTGCAGTTTCAGTAATAGCAGAGTAGTCGCCATCCTTACCGCCACCTGTTAGTTGACCACCAACGCCAACAGCAATAACGCCATTTTTAATCCATTGGTCGACATTTTCAAGGCTTACACCACCAGTTGGCATAATTTCAGCTTGTGGCAAGGGCCCCTTAACAGCTTTAACAAAGCTCGGACCAAAGGCGCTCCCAGGGAATAGTTTTACAATTTCTACACCATAAGAAAGGGCTTCTTTAATCTCAGAAATAGTCATACACCCTGCCATATACGGCACTTTATAGGTGTTGCACAGAAGCGCAATATCCTTTTCAAAATGCGGACTGACAATGTATTGTGCACCTGATAAGATAGCAATGCGTGCCGTTTCAGAATCTAGTACAGTACCTGCGCCAATAATCATTTCAGATGGATCGAAGTGATTGCTAAGTGCATCTATTACTTGGTGTGCTTTTGGAACTGTGAATGTAATTTCAATAGCAGTAACGCCACCGTCCATACATGCTTTTGCGATGTTGATAGCTTCTTCGTCAGATGTTGCACGCACAACGGCAACAATACCTACGTCCGTGATGCGCTTGATGATATTCCAATGAGAAAACATAATAACCTCCTAAGGTTTCGTATTGTGAAACCCAATATCGTAATTTGAAACTCAACTTTATTATACATAAGACCCCTAAAAGATGCAATGGTTTTTAGGTTTTTTTTGTATAAAAAAATCACGCTTTTAGGGGCGTGATTTTGTATGTTTTGATTTATTTTTCCAGATAGCCAAGAGAGCGTGACAGTTCATATTTGACCATTTCAAGTGTGGGGATGAGCGTTGCGATATGATCGTCCGTCATTCTTTGAACGGGGCCTGAAATGGAGATGGCCCCAATGGTATCGCCTGCATAATTTCTAATGCCAAAAGCAATACACCTGATGCCTATTTCATGCTCCTCGTTGTCATAAGCAAAGCCAAAACGTCTAATGCGTATGATTTCTTCTTCAAAATCTGAAAAGTTTGTAAGTGTTTTAGGGGTGCGAGCTTCTGGTGTGATACTTTCCCAGAATGCTTTTATTTGTTCATCAGTGCGCGTCGCTAAGATCGCCTTCCCCACAGCCGTACAATACATGGGCGAACGGCGGCCGATAAAAGAGTGCATGCGCAGCGTTTGGGTAGATTCAACCTTGTCAACGTAAATGATATCGTGCTGATCTGGGAGGACTAAGTGCACCACTTCACCACTAATATCACGGAGTGATTCAAGATAGGGATGTGCTAATGTCACTAAATCACTATGTTTAATGGCCGATGAACCAAGTTCAAACAGCTTAACGGTGAGTTCATAATGGCTATTTCTGGGATTCTGTCTTATGTAGCCTAACTGAATTAACGTGCCAAGGATGCGGTGGACAGTGCTTTTATGGAGATTGACATGTTGGGAAATCGCCGTAATGGACATGGTATTATCGTGCAGTGCAATGGCTTCTATAATGGCAGTTGCACGTGCAAGAGATTGTATTGATTCTGACATGTGTCCTCCTAAGTTCATTTGCTATAATCAATAATAAACATACATGGGAAAAGTCTTGTTGTCAAGCGGAGAGAGACACACTAAAAAGCCTCTTTACAAATATTTCATATTTAGACCTAAAAAACATGGTATAATATATGCAAATAATTTGCATTTGCATAAGGAGTCGCGAGATGAAACGGTTAAGAATAGTAATTTTAATATTAGTGATAATGATGACAGGGTGTCAACCAGCTACGGAAGCGCCATCATCCGCCAATACGCTAGAGAATGTTGAAAAGAATGAAACAGTAAATGTTGAAAAAAACAAGCTTGCCATTGTAGCAACGCTATTTCCTCAATATGATTTTGCCCGTCAAATTGGTGGGAACTATGTAGAGGTGACGCTTCTTTTGCCGCCAGGTGTAGAAGCACATGCTTATGAACCCACACCAAAAGAAATTGTAACGATGCAATCTTCGGACTTGTTGATTTTTACTGGTGATGGAATGGAGCCTTGGGTTTCTGATATGCTAGATACCCTTACAACAGAGCAGTTGCAAATCTTAGATGTGAGTGAAAATGTGACCTTATTGAAGAGTGACGAGACTGATGAAGACCATCACGACGATGATGAGACGCATGAAACTGAGGATGAACACGGCGCCTACGACCCACATATATGGTTGGATCCTCAAAACGCCATGATTATGGTGGATAATATATTAAATGCCCTAGTTGCGCTCGACCCAGAACACCAGTCAATCTATGAAGAACGCGCGATGACACTTATAAAATCCCTCGGGGAGCTGGATGAGACTATGCTCGCTTACTTTGAAACACTCGATAATCCTACCATCATATATGGTGGACATTATGCTTTTTCATATTTTTCAAAGCGATATGGTTTAGCCTATATGTCTCCCTATACTGGTTTTTCACCCGATGCTGAACCAACGCCACAACAGATTGCTAGACTCATTGACGCTATTGATGAAAGTCATATTAAAACCATTTATTACGAAGAATTGATTTCTCCAAAAGTAGCAGAAGTGGTGGCTGATGAAACCGGTGCACAAATGATATTACTTCATGGCGTACACAATATTTCTAAAGAAGAGCTAGAGAAAGGTGAAACTTATTTAAGCTTGATGTATGCAAATTTCGAGAGATTGAAGAAGGGGTTGGGCTATGAATAAACTCATTGAAGTGAATGATCTGGCTGTAAAATACGGCAAGAATCCGATTTTAAAATCTGTTAATTTCAGTGTTTGCCAAGGCGATTACATTGGGATTGTCGGACCCAACGGGGCTGGAAAGACGACGCTTATAAAAGCGCTTCTCGGATTACACCCTCTAGACCAAGGTCGTATAACGTATTACCCAAATAGAGCCTCTCTTAGAATTGGATACTTGCCCCAGGTTATTTTGAGCAATGACCACTTATTCCCTGCAAAAGTATCTGAAGTAGTGGGGCTTGGATTGATTGGTGAAAAAAAATACCCAAAGCGTTTAACAAAAGATGATCGAAAACGTGTTAATGATATGCTTGAAAGACTGGGTATCAGTGAGTATAAGAATAGAAAAATCGGGGATCTATCAGGTGGTCAGCAACAGCGTGTTTATCTCGCCAGAGCCTTGGTCAACCATCCACACATCCTCATTCTCGATGAGCCGACAAGTGCCCTTGATCCTCAGATTCGAGAGGACTTTTTTAAGATTATTGAAGAAATCCACACGATAGACCAAACAGCCATGATGCTTATTTCACACGATACTCACGCCATTGAATCTCATGCAAAAAAAATGATGTTAATTGAACGCAATACCATCACTTTAAAAAATATAGGAGGCGCTACACATGATGTCACTAGTGGTTGAAGCAATGGGGTATGAATTTATGAGGCGCGCTCTCATTGTAGGGATACTTATTGCACTTTCAAGTGCTGTACTCGGGATTTTTTTGGTTCTTAGAAAAATGTCAATGATAGGGGATGGGTTGGCACACGTAAGTTTTGCCACGGTTGCGATTGCTTTACTTTTAAATCAATCTCCTCTTTTTTTATCCATTCCCTTTGTAATGATCGCCTCTCTTTTTATCTTAAAATTAAATGATGTGGCACACATGCATGGTGATGCGGCAATAGGTCTTGTCTCCTCTTTTTCAGTGGCACTTGGGGTCATGATTACGTCTGTATCATCCGGATTTAATGTGGATTTATTTAGCTATTTATTTGGGAGCATTTTAGTGATTAAGTCATCTGAAGTCATCCTTTCGCTCATATTAGCTGTGATTGTCATTGGAACGGTTACTTACTTTTACTACGATTTATTTGCAATGACGCAAGATGAGGCTTTTTCAAATGTTATAGGGATAAAAACGAAACGCATGAATTACATTATGTCAGCGCTTACCGCTATGACCATCGTCCTCGGTATACGTGTTGTCGGAACCATGCTCATTTCAAGTATGATTATTTTTCCTTCTGTGACTGCCTTACAGATTTCTAGGAGCTTTAAAGAAACGATTGTTATCTCTGCAATAGTCTCCATCATCGCAGTTATTCTTGGTGTCTTGGGTTCGTATGTTTTTAACTTTCCATCTGGAGCGAGCATTGTCATGGTAAACGCTGTTCTGTTTGGGATCTTCTTTTTGATCAAAAAAGCGAGGGGTTAATCATGACTGTTAAAGAAGACTATGAAAAAGCTATGCTGGAAAGTGGTCTTAAAATGACCATTAGACGCGAGCTCGTGTATCATATACTCTATCATGCTGAATTTCCTATTGATGTCGAGTCTATTTACAAAAAACTGATCCATGAAAAGATTAATCTTTCAACCGTTTATAGGACGCTTGAAAGCTTTGTCGCCAAAGGCATTGTAAAAAAAGGAAACCTCGGCAATACTTCAGTTGCAACGTATGAGCTTAATCGAAAGGAGCATAAACATCATATTGTATGCGTAAAATGCCACCAGGTAGTGACCCTGTCAGGTTGTCCGTTAGAACAGTATGTAAAACACTTAAAAGAAACGAGTGGTTTTGAAATATTAGAACATAAACTTGAAATTCAAGGGATGTGTCCAAGCTGTAAAAACAAAGATTGTTAAAAATACAAGGAAAATAAGCAAATATTGTGCCAGAACGCGGTGTTTTTATGGATGTTTACAAAAAGTTCATATAAATACCGTTATTTTTTTGTGAATTCACTTGTAATAAATTCTGATAGGCGTATACTGAGTCTTGAATTTAATGAAGGTGAAGGTGTAGAACTATGAAAACAGGTTTAGAAACAATGGAGGTAAGTCTACTGGCAATGCCAGCACTTATTCTATTTGTAGGCGTTTTATCGGCGAAACTTAGCAGATGGTTGAATATTCCAGATATTGTGGTTTACTTATTGGCAGGCGTATTAATTGGTCCTGCTGTCTTAAATATTGCATCACTTGAAACGTATTCCATCGCCAATCAATTTATACTGACATTTGGAGCAGCTTTTATTCTCTACGATGGTGGGCGTGAGATCAAATTGAGAGTGCTCAATGAAATTAAAGTGACGGTTATATTACTTGCAACACTTGGTATTGCAATTTCTGCTAGTATTGTGGGATTTGTAGCTGTAAAAGTCTTTCATGTAACACCCCTATATGGTTTCTTAATTGGTGCTGTGATTGCTTCTACAGATCCAGCGGCATTGGTGCCAATCTTTCAAAAGATAAAAATTGTAGAGAGGGTTAAGCAAACCGTTATCAGTGAATCGGCCTTTAACGATGCTGCGGGAGCAATTTTAGTCCTTGCGCTAATGTCAATGATACAGTCAGGTACAATTGACATTGGCGCAAATGCAGTTGATCTGGTTCGCATGATTGCTTTTGGCATCATTAGTGGTACAGTGGTAGGATTGCTCTTTTCTCTTAGTGTATCGGATGGAAAATATGGCTTATTTACAGAGTTTGCACCTATTGTATCTATTATAGCTGTATTGATTTCATATGCGTTTGCTGAAATTCTTGGCGGTAGTGGGTATATGTCTACGTTCATTACAGGTCTTATTTGTGGCAATAAGAAAACATTTAAATTATGGGTACCTACGGATGATTTTGAAGTTCAAAAACACGTGCGTGAAACGGTGACCACGATTATGAAGATTTCCATCTTCATTTTACTGGGGATGCACATTGATTTTGTTTCGCTCAAACTTTTTTGGAAGGAATCACTCCTTATTGTTGCAACCCTCATCTTTGTAGCGAGACCGTTGACTGTACTCGTTTGTACAAAATTAAATAGAAAAATGAAATGGCAAAAGAATGAAATTCTATTTATGATGTGGGTTAGAGAAACAGGTGTTATACCTGCAGCACTTTCAGGGGTTATCATGGGAGCACATCTACCCCATGCAGATATTATTTCGGCAGTCGTTTTTATGACCATTTTGATTACTTTGCTATTTCAAGCGACGACGACAAAACTATGGGCAAAAAGACTTCATTTGATTGAAGGAGAAAGTGATTGCATGAAAGGTGTCGTACTTGACCCTAGTCACCAATAAGCCTATAATGAAAAAGTGTACAGGTTCTTATACTTATACAAAAGCTAGGAGAAGGGTGTTGATTTGTTTTGAGAGAAAATGATTTTGACACAAATGATATCAAACACATAGAAAAACTTTTCATTGCTTCAAATGAAGGTCTTTGGACGATGTTTGCAGATGGGACTGTCACTTTTTTTAATAAAAATTTTTATGAAAATTTTGAACTCGATCTTGAAAATGCCACTCTTGAAGAATGGGTATCTCTTATCCATCCAGAAGATCGGAAGGGGTTTTCTAGCAACGTTGATTTGCAAATTGATCAGCATATTCAAAAATTTGTGAGTGAATACCGCGTAAAACATAAAAAAGGTCATTATATTTGGTTAGAAGCCAAAGGTGTGGCAACGTTTGATGAAAATGATCAATTTGAATATATGGTTGGTTCGCATTCAGTTATCACAGAGCGAAAGCGAACAGAAGCTAAGATTTATAAACTAGCCTATTATGACCGTTTGACGGGATTGCTTAATCGTTCTGCACTCCTTGAAGCGCTTGAAACCAAGGATGAGATACAGATGCTTTATTTTAACCTCGCAAGGTTTAGGCTCATCAATGATACTTTTGGTTATGAACGTGCAAACGATGTTTTGAAGTTATTTGCAGATACACTAGTAACTACTTTTTCAACTCATGGAACGATCTACAGAGTAGATGCCGATGAATTTGCTGTGATCCTACCGAAATTCTTTGAAAATGCTATTCTTAAACAAGAAATTATCTTATTAAAAAGTCAGTTTAAAGAGGATCTTGTTAAAATTAGTGGTGGTTTAGAGATAAACCTTAACATTGGCCGATCACTATCAGGTGCTTTTACAGGTCGTCCACTGATAGAGCAAGCTAAATGGGCTATGCTCTACGGTAAAAAAATGGGTTATGATCATTGTATTGACTTTAGTATGGATATTCAGCACCATACACAGCGCAGTTATTTTATGGAGACCAGCATGACACAAGGGCTCGTCTCTGAAGAATTCTTTATGACCTTTCAGCCTGTTATGTCTACCCTTGATAAAGACATCGTTTTTTTTGAATGCTTAATGCGCTGGCAAAATCAGAAATATGGTTTTATCTCGCCAGATGAGTTTATTCCCGTCTCAGAGAGAACCCGTGATATTATTGCGCTTGGAAAATTTGCGATAGAACGCGCATTTGAGATGATTGTAAAAATCAAAGAAGAAACGGGTAACTATATTCCAGTGGCCATTAATATTTCTGCCATTCAATTGTTTGAAGCCGATTTTTATTATTATGTGTTAGAGCGGATGGCATATTATCATTTGTCGGGTAGTCACATTATCTTTGAGATTACTGAAACAGTTGCATTGGAAGTAACCAATAAAACCATTGAGGTGATAAAACGGTTTAAGTCACTAGGTATTTTATTTGCCCTTGACGATTTTGGGTCGGGTTTCTCCTCTTTAAACACACTTTTGACGGTGCCTTTTGATTATATTAAAATTGATAAGAAAATAATGACAGAAATGGTTGTCGACGATGAAATAAGAGACTTTATCAGTGCACTTGTCTATTTGTGCCATGCAAAGGGATTTAATGTTGTTGGAGAAGGTGTAGAGGACTTGGAAATGTTAGAAGCTGTTCGCCTAATCAAGATGGACTATGTTCAAGGCTACTATTATGCAAAACCTTTAGAGGCTTCCTTAGTGATACCGTATATCAATAAAGTATCAAAAGACAATCTTAAATAAAAGGCTATATGAATAAAGGGAAATAGAAAAAAGTACACAGATGATGTGTACTTTTACTTGTTTTTTTCACAAGGAATCGATATAATATGACATTATCAATTGATTATTATAATATAACTATATGGAGTGTCTCATGCATCAAATTAAAAAAAATATATCTATAACCTTATTAGGCGTATTGATTATTTCTATTTTAATGCTGAATATTAACTATTACGAAGCAGACCACCTTATTGAAGAGGAGATTGGCAACAATGTTTTTCACTCTGGGGAAATCGTCAATCAAAAGATTGAAAGCTGGGTTGACCTTCATAAAGTTTTACTCGAAAATTATGTGGATCTCATTGCCTTAGAGGGGACATCAGGTGAGGGACTCATCACTGATCTGATGTATCGCACGGTGGAGCAGTATCCAGAATTCTCTTCGATCTATTTTGGCACATCTAACCAACAGCTTATTATCTCAAACGACTGGCGACCTGAAGCTGGTTTTGATCTAACCACAAGACCCTGGTACGTCAATGCTATTCAATCAGATGGTCTTTCATTTTCTGAACCCTTTGAAGATGCGCTTACACATAAAATGATTGTAAGTATGTCACTCCCCGTTTATGATGACAATGCATCTTTAGTCGGTGTTGTCAGTGGTGATATTCTCTTGGAGACACTGGAAGCTTACATTAGTGGCTTTACAAAAGATATTATAGGAAACACGTATTTGGTTGATCAAATGGGCAGGATGCTTTTTCAATTTGGAAGTGTTTCTGAAGATATTACAGCTGAACAGTTATATAGAATATATTCAGAGG
>Ga0194138_10001500_pt1 | contig 11155 bp, 7 predicted proteins | sample TARM_MetaG_T2_14_FD_134022 | JGI IMG/M metagenome (GOLD analysis project Ga0194138, IMG submission 134022) | Freshwater microbial communities from Pennsylvania, USA, analyzing microbe dynamics in response to fracking - TARM_MetaG_T2_14 (version 2) | ecosystem: Environmental > Aquatic >...
CCCCCCACCCTCGACCAACGTTTGATCGACAGCTACACCGGCCAACCCTCCGTCCTGCCGGAGTCGATTCGCGACGCCCTGCCTGAACTCTGGGGAGATCAGGCCCTGCAGCTCTACGCCCTCTCCGATTTGGACACCTCCGGAAACCTCGGCGAACGCTGGGTGTTGCTGGGCACCGAGGACCTGCTCATCCTCGAAGGACCGGCCGAGGCCCGCACCACCACCCGCATTCCCCGCTCCGCCCTTGGAGACATCCGCGAACGCCGCGACCTCTCCGGCTTCCGGTGGACCCTCCTTCCCCGCGACAAGGAATCCGATCCCCTCGGAGAACTGCGGTTCAGCCGACGCCAGCACCGCACCATGGAGAACATCCGGATCCTCATCGAAAACGAGGACCGCTCCGCCGACGCGAACCCCGACCGCGTGTACGCCGAAACCCTCGCCGACCCCGTGCGCACCGCCCAGGCCGCCGTCCGGGGCAGCGAAATGGCCGTCATCTGGCGATTGCTCGCCTACCTCAAGCCCTACAAAACCGACCTCTGGCTCGGTGGCCTCGCCGCCGTCTGCCTCACCGCCCTCACCCTGGTCCCGCCCCGGGTGTCCGGCCTCATCATCGACGGCCTCGAATCCGGCGTGTCGTCCGACACGCTCTGGACCTACATCGCCATTCTCGCCGGAGCCTTCCTCTTCCGCACCTTTTTTCTTTGGGTGCGACTCCGCCGTATGTCCTTTATGGGCGAACAGGTCGCCCACGACATCCGCACCCAGGTCTACGCCCACCTCCAAACCCTCAGTCTTCGCTTTTTCACCCGCAAACAGACCGGATCGATCATCTCCCGATGTTCCTCCGACACCGACCGCCTGTGGGATTTTATCGCCTTCGGCATCATCGAGGTCGCCCTCGCCGTCCTCACCCTGGCCGGACTCGGCACCATGCTCATCATCCTCGACTGGCGGCTCGGGTTGTGGATGACCCTGCCCGTGCCCCTGATCCTGTACGCGTTCTACCGGCACAGCCGCAGCATGCAGCACATCTTTCTCAAGGCCTGGCGCCGATGGTCCGACCTCACCTCCGTCCTCTCCGGCACCATTCCCGGCATCAGCGTGGTGAAAGCCTTCCACCAGGAAAAAAGGGAAACCCGCCGTTTCGTCGAACGCAACGACGACTGCCTCGACTCTTTCACCCGCGTGCATCGCGTGTGGACCCGCTTCTGGCCCACCCTCACTTTCGGTTTCCACCTCATCACCCTCGGCGTCTACATGTTCGCCCTGCCCCGGCTCACCGGAGAAACCGCCCCCGCCCTCAGCGTCGGCACTTTCGTCACCTTTCTGCTCTACGCCGAAATGTACATGCAACCCCTGCAGACCATCGGGCAAATGACCCGGATGATGAACCGCGCCGTCAGCTCCGCCCACCGGATTTTCGAGATTCTCGACACCGAGCCCCATATTCCCGAACAAACCGACCGCATCGAGCTCCACCCGTTGAAAGGCGACATCGAGATGCGCGGCGTCGGCTTTTCCTACGACGGAGTGCGTCAGGTGCTCCGGGACATCAACCTCGAGGTGCGACAAGGGGAGATGATCGGCCTCGTCGGACCCTCCGGCGCGGGCAAAAGCACCCTTATTCAACTGATGGTGCGATTCTACGACCCCACTTCCGGCCAGGTACGGATCGACGGACACCCCCTCCCCGACCTCGATATCGGGGTCTACCGACACCAGGTCGGCATGGTGCTCCAGGACCCCTACCTTTTTCACGGCTCGCTCATGGACAACATCAGCTACGGCATGGAGAACCCCTCGCCGGAGCGCATCATCGAGGCCGCCCGCGCCGCCCACGCCCACGAATTCATCTGCAACCTCCCCCAGGGATACGAAACCATCATCGGCGAACGGGGCCAAACCCTCTCGGGCGGCGAACGCCAGCGCATTTCCATCGCCCGCGCCATCCTCCACAATCCGCGAATCCTCATCCTCGACGAAGCCACCTCCAACGTCGACACCGAGACCGAACAGAAAATCCAGGACGCCCTCGACCGGCTCGTGGAAGGGCGCACCGTCATCGCCATCGCCCATCGTCTCTCCACTCTCCGCCGCGCCGACCGGCTGGTGGTCCTCAAGGAAGGGCGTATCGTTGAAACCGGCACCCACGAAGAACTGCTCGAACTCGAAAACGGCGTCTTCCGAGGCCTCTACGACATGCAGCAGGAACTCCATAGCAAGTTTGTGATTTGACCCCATGAACCCCTCTCTGAAAATCGTATCCACTCCCGACGGACGCCCCGCCATCCAGCGAAACGGCAAAACCGTTCCCGTAGAGGTGCGCCGCTGCTTCCCCTGGACGCGTCCCGACGGCTTCCTCACGCTTCGTGACGGCGAAGGCCGGGAACTCGCGTTGGTCGAGTCCCTCGACGATCTGGATCCGGACTCCCGCACCGTGCTGGAGCGGGAACTCCTGGAAAGCGGCCGCACCTTCGTCATCGAACGCATCCACTCCATCCAGAAGGAAATCGAACTCCGCTGCTGGGAAGTCGACACTGCGGAGGGCCACCGTAGTTTTCAGACCGAACTCGACGAATGGCCCCGCCTGCTGCCCGATGGCAGCCTCCTCATCCAGGACCTCTACGGCGACCTCTACCGCATTCCCGACCCGAACGCCCTCGACCCCGCCGGACGTAAACTCCTCTGGCCCCTGCTCGGCTGACGCCGCCCATCGGAGGGACAAAACACTCGACATCGACGCCCTCCCCCTGCAAGGGTCTCCCCATGTTTGTGGACACCCATTTTCACCTCGATCATTTCGACCTCAAAGGCACCGTCGATGAAACCCTGGAACGCGCCCGTGAAGCCGGCGTATCCAGATTGGTCGCCATCGGAGGGGACGACGACGCCAACGACCTCGCCCTCCGCACCGCGGAGAGCCGGCCCGACACGCTCTGGTGCTCCGCCGGATACGACCGGGATCTCGCCACCGGCTGGGACCGGGACGTCTCCCGCCTCCGTTCGGTTCTCTCCAACCCCCGCGTTGTCGCCGTAGGCGAATGCGGCATCGACTACTTTCACGAAACCGAAAACGCGGAGGCACAGAAAACCCTCTTCGCGGCCATGCTCGACCTGGCCGTCGACGTCGCCAAACCCGTCGTGGTCCACAGCCGGGAGGCCGACGACGACACACTGGACCTGCTGAAAGATTTCAGTCGACGCTGGCCCGACCCCGACCGTCCCTGCGCCGTGCTCCACTGCTTTACCGGCTCCGCCGATTTCGCACGCAAGCTCATCGACCTCAACCTCATGATCAGCTTCAGCGGTATTCTCACCTTCAAAAACGCCGCCGATTTGCGGGACACCGCCGCCGGACTCCCCGAAGACCGCATCGTAATCGAAACCGACAGCCCCTATCTTGCCCCCGTGCCCCACCGCGGCGAACGCAACCAACCCGCCTTCGTGCCCCACGTCGCCGAATGCCTCGCCGAGGTTCGCGGAGTCACCACCGACACCGTCGCCGAATTCACCACCCGCAACGCCGCGACACTCTTCGGTTTCGACCCCACCTGACCATGCCGTCCCCGTCTTCGTCGCCCCGCACCTCTTTTCGACGCCGCCTGGCGTTGTCGGGGCTGTGCCTGGCACTGATCGCCTTTCTCTTTCAATGGGAACTGGAGCAGTTTCGGGCCTGGGGGAGTATGTTCGCCGGATTCTCCCAAAGTGAATCCATCGCCAAGGCCGCGCGGGACACCTTCAGTGGTGAAAAACCCTGTTCCCGTTGTCATCAGCTCACCCGCGAGCGCGCGTCGTCCACCTCCGAAACGGCCCTGAACGCCCCCACGACGCCACGCCCCACTCTGTTCGTTTTCGAAACCGCGGCCCTTCCGGCCCGTTCCGCCTCCTTCAATCCGAAGTTCACCGACCGGCACGTCCAACGCCGGAACGAAATTTCACCCCCTCCCGTTCCTCCTCCCCGATTCCTTTCTTGTTGAATTCCCACGCGCCACTCCGGCGCCCGTTTTTCACGTCAACAAGAGAAGAAAATGAACCGAATCCTTTCTGTCGGAATCGCCTGCGGTGTGTCGGCGGTTCTCGCGCAATCCCCTGAATCACACACCCTGCCCGCACTCCACGTGCACGGCGACTCCAACGCCACGCTTCCACCCGTATCCCTTATCCACCCTCTCCCCCTCGACCAGGCACACGAGGAGCTGGGAGAAGCGATCTCCATCCTTCCCGGCGTCCACCTGAGCGCCCGGGGAGCCCACGGAAACGAACCCGTACTCCGGGGGCTGGGCTGGGAACGGGTCGCCACCGAAATCAACGGCCTGCCCCTGTACGGAGCCTGCCCCTCCCGCATGGACCCGCCCGCCTCGCTATTCACCGCCGGGAGTCTTACCCAAACCACCGTCGACCTCGGCGCGCCCTCCGTCATCCACGGCCCGGTTCCCGCCGCCGGACGCCTGCGCCTCTCCAGCGAACTCACATTGGCGGGAAACGAGACTCCGCCCGAACGGTATACGGTGCTCTCCAGTCGCGTCGCGTCCCAAGGCCACTCCCGCGCCGGTTCCCTCACCCTGGGCGAGCGGAAGGAACAGACCGCATGGCGGGCCTACGGGGCACTCCAACGGGAAGACGACTACCACTCCGCGGACGGAAAACGGGTTCCCGCGCATCTTGAATCCCGCGAGGGAGCCTTCCAACTGCTTCACGCCCTCGACGATCAAACCCGTGTTCGGGCGGAATACCGATGGATCGGACACGACGACGTGTCCTATGTCGCCCTCCCCATGGACACCCGAACCGCCCGCACCCACATCACCACCCTCGGGGTCGCCCGGAAGTTACGTCGCGGCCCGATTTCGGAACTCGATCTCGAATTCGGGCGGGCGGAACTCGATCACGAGATGGATAACCGGGACAAACCCAATCGCGGACGGCTCATCGCCTTCACCCCGTCCGAATCCGACACCACGGACGCCCGGCTCCTCGCGCGCCTGCCAATGCGCGAGGGCGAACTTCGAACCGGAGTTGACGCATCGCGTCAAACCCGCCGCGCGATCCGAACCCGTACCATGCGCGCCACCGGGATGACCTTCCGGGATCCAATCTGGCCGGAGGTGGAACAGGATCGCGCCGGCGTATTCGGTGAATGGGAGGGTCCCCTCTCGAAACAGTGGACCCTTCGGGCCGGAGCTCGGGCGGACGTCGCGCGTTCCGACGCCGACCTCGCCGATGCGAGGATTGTGCCCGGACCCGCGATCGGCCCCACCACCGTGCGCACCGCCTATCGGGAAGTCGGAGGCGCCGCCAACTCCAACGTGGACCGGGAGGACACCCTGGTTTCCGGAAACATTCGTGTATCCCGAAGTCTCTCCCCCTCCTGGATGCTGCACCTGAGCGCCGAGCACACCGAAGCGCTTCCCAACCTCACCCAGCGCTACCTCGCGTTCGGACCCATTCCCGGCGGCTACGGCGTCGGAAACCCCGACCTCGAACCCGAAGTGAAACACGGGCTTGAAATGCGAGTGGAAGGCGCCTGGGGCCGGCATCCTCTCGGCCTCGCCGCCCACGCGGCAAACATCCAGAAGTTCCATCTCCCCGCGATCGTGGCCCGAAGGGATGTGAATGGCGATGGCATCCCCGACGTCATCCGGGGCACCCAAAACCGGGACGCCGAAATCTGGGGCATGGAACTCTATGCCGAAGCGCGCCCCGCCACCCAATGGAAGCTCCCACTTACCCTGTCCTGGGTGCGGGGCCGGGTCGGGGAAACCGGAGCCCCCCTTCCCGAGATGCCGCCGCTGAGCGCCACCGCGGCGTTGCGGTGGGAACCGGAAGCCACCGCCTCCCCGGAACTTGAACTCGGACTGCGCTACAACCACAAACAGGACCGCGTCAACGACGAGTTCGGAGAAGACCCCACCCCCTCCCACGCCGTGGTTCACCTCCGCTGTGCCGTGGAGCCGCGCCCCGGCTGGAAAGTCCAGGCGGGAATCGAAAACCTGCTCGACCGCGAATACCACGATCACCTCACCCGGGAGGCTCTCCTTCCCGTCGGCGACCTCTCGTCCGGCGACGAAATCCCCGCGCCCGGCCGAAGCTACACCCTCAGCCTCCAGATTGACTGGTAAAGGACGGACAAATGGCCGTTTTCCTCCTCCCCTTCGAAGGCAACCACCCGTCTTTAATCGGACAAGGTTGCAATTTCGGAGGGGAGGAGGTATAACCAATCCCGATGCCCCGACAAAAACCCGATAGCCAACCCTCGTGGAGATCGCGAATCGCGCCATTGGTGCTGATCGCGATCCTGGCTTCGACGTGGATGCCTTTCCACCCTTGTTTGCAGGCCCAATGCGACGTTTTTCTGACCGGTGGCGCGGGACTCCCGATGGCGTCCGAAAACGCGGAGCCCGATCTCGAGGTGGAGTGCGAAACCTGCGTGGAAGCAGTCATTACAGGGCATCGGGCCAGGGAAAGGGCCACATCCGGGACGATAAGACCTCTGGCAACCCTTACATTCACCCCTGCCCCCGCAGGGAGGTTCTCCCCGCCGGAACGACGCTCTCCCACGCGCTTCTTCCGCTCTCAACTGCCCCCGCCGGGCGGCCGGCCCCACGAGCATATCGAAATTCTCCGCATCTGATACCGGGTCGATTCCATTCGTCCCGCCCCCCTCGTCTTCATTCCGTAGACGACCGTATCAAGATCCAAGAATTTCGAAATGAACTCAGACCCCGCTTCTTCCCCTTCAGGCCTTCATCGGCTGCGAAGAACCACTTCCGATCGTCCCTCGCGCCCCTGGAAACCTCTCGCGTTCACCATCCTCACGCTGGTGTTGTTCGCGCTGATCGTCGGCCGGGTGTTTGGAGATCGCCTCCGCCCCGCCGTAAAAGTGCGCACCGCGCGCGTGCTTCTTCTCCCCGCCGGGCAGGAGGACAGCGACTCCCCGGCCGCCTCCACCTCGGAACTCCTCTTCCAATCCTCCGGATGGATCGAACCCGCCCCTTGGCCCCTGCGCGTCGCCGCCCTGGCCGACGGCATCATCAAAGAGGTCCACTTCAAAGAAGGCGATCGGGTCACCAAGGACCAGGTGCTCGTGCGAATGGTGTCCGAAGACGTGGACTTGAAAATCACCCGGCTGAAAAGCGAACTGAAGCAGATCCGACTGGAGGCCGAGGCCGAGACCGCGGCAGTCGAGGTGGCGGAAAAAGAACTGGAATCCGCGAAGGCCCGCCTCACACGCGCCCAATCGGCTCTGAAAGAGGCCCAGGACGACTGGACCCGGGTGAAAACCCTCGTGGAGGAGCGCGTATTGTCCTCGGCCGCGAAAGTGAGGGCCGAGGAGGAGTTCAATCAACGGAAAGCCGATGTGCGGGAGGCGGAAAGTGAAACCCAACGCGCCCTCCTGGACCTGAACCGACGGCGGCACCTTGCCGAAGCGCGCGAACAACAGGTTCAAACCGTTCAGGCCAGTCTCGATACCGCCCGGCTGGAGAAAAGCCGGCTCGTCATCCGCGCCCCCGCCGACGGCCGGGTGCTCCGTCGTTTTGTCGAACCCGGTTCCAAACGCATGCGCGGAACCGAGGATCCCGACAGCGCCACCGTGGCCCTTCTCTACGACCCGGAACAACTGCAGGTGCGCGTGGACGTGCCCCTGGCCGAAGCCGGGAAACTGGTCGTCGGACAACCCGCCACTCTCACCACCGCCCTGCTTCCTGGCCGCGAATTCAAAGGCACCGTCACCCGCATCGTGGGGCAAGCCGACCTGCAACGAAACACCCTGCAAGCCAAAGTCGAAATTCAGGAGCCGCACGATCGAATGCGGCCGGACGTCCTCTGCCGCGTCGCCTTTTACGGCATGGCCCCCGACACTGATTCCGACACCCCCGCCCCCTCCGGAGACCACGCCCTGTGGATTCCGGCGGACCTCGTCGACGCCTCGTCGAGCGAGGCCGAACTCTGGGTGGTGGATCCCATCGAACACACCGCGCATCCCCGTACCGTGCGGTTGGGCACCTCCACCCGCGAGGGCCTTCGCCATGTGCGGGACGGGCTGCACCCCAACGAACGGGTGGTCGTCGACCCCTCCCGCCCCCTCGCGCCCGGAGACCGCATCCGCACAATCGAAACCGCTTCACAGGACACCCCATGAATCCCGATATTCTCATCCACTGCCACCGCCTCACCAAACACTACCGGAAAGGCAAACAAACCGTCACGCCGCTGGAATCCCTCGACCTCGAGGTTCCACGCGGAGAATTCCTCGCCCTCATGGGTCCCTCCGGTTCAGGAAAAACCACCCTCCTGAACCTCATCTCGGGCATCGACAGCCCGAGCGAGGGAACCCTGAAAATCGACGGAACCGATATCTCCGACCTCTCCCGAGGACGGCTCGTGAAATGGCGCTCCCGCAACGTGGGCTACATTTTCCAGCTTTACCACCTCATTCCCGTGCTCACCGCCTTTGAAAACGTGGAACTCCCCCTGCTGCTCGACGACCTGCCCTCCCGCGACCGGCGGGAACGGGTGGAGACCGCGCTGTCCATGGTCGGGCTGGAGGACCGTATGCACCACCGGCCCAACGAACTGTCCGGCGGCCAGGAACAACGCGTGGCCATCGCCCGCGCCCTGGTGGCCGATCCTCCCTTGCTCGTGGCCGACGAGCCCACCGGAGACCTGGATCGCGAATCCGCCACGGCCATTCTCGATCTGCTGCGGGAACTCGCCCGGGACCAGGGAAAAACCATCGTCATGGTGACCCACGATCCGCGCGCCGCAGACGCCGCGGACCGCCTGCTGCATCTCGAAAAAGGTCGGTTGCTGGAAGCCGGAGGCGTGGCATGATCGGGGCCATCGGACGCCTGACGCTCCTGGCGGGGAAACAACTGGTCCGCCACCGCATGCGCACCCTGCTGACCCTCGCCGGGATCGCCGCCGGGATGTTCCTCTATACCGCGGTCGCCTCCTTGCAGCGATCCCTGGAGGGCGCCACCGAGTCCGACGCCGCCGACACCACCCTGGTGGTCTACCGCGAAAACCGGTTTTGCCCCTCCACCAGCCGCCTGCCGCGACATTACGAGGACGAAATTCGCCGCATCGACGGCGTCCGCGAAGTCATCCCCGTCAAAATCACCGTCAACAACTGCGGCGCCAGTCTCGATGTCATCACCTTCCGGGGCGTTCCCCCCGACACCTTGCTCGAATACGCGCCGGAAATGACCATCGTCGACGGGTCGGCCTCCCAATGGAAAGCCCGGGACGACGGCGCGCTGATCGGGCGACACTTCGCCGCGCGACGCGGCCTGACCGTCGGCGACGCTTTCGAGGCCGCAGGCGTCCGGGTCGAGGTTAGCGGGATCATCGACTCCCCCCATCCGCAGGACAACAACGTGGCCTACGTCCACCTGCCCTTCCTCCAACAAGCCTCCCGCTATGGCCTGGGCGTCGTCACCCAGTTCAATGTCCGGGTCCGCTCCGCCGAAGAGGCCGAATCCGTCGCCCGCGCCATCGACGACCACTTTCGCGCCGAGGCCGAACCCACCTTCACCCAGCCCGAAAAAGCCTTCATCGCCCAAACTGCAGGCGAACTGATCGCGCTCGCCGGCTTCACCCGCTGGATCGGCTATGGTGCCGTGGTGGCCGTCTTCGCCCTCGTGGCCAACGCCGTCCTCCTGGTCGTGCGGGGACGGGTCAAGGAAAACGCCGTGCTCCGCACCCTCGGCTATCCCTCTCCGGCCATCGTCTGGTTGGTCTTGTCGGAAGGCGCTCTCCTGGGGCTGCTTGGCGGAGGCATCGGCGTCGTCGCCTCCATGCTCGCCCTGAATTGGCGACGCGTCACCATGGGCAGCGAAGGCATCGCCCTGGCCGTCGAGGCCGAGCCCGTCGTTCTGGCCATCGGTCTCGGGCTCGCGCTGGCCCTCGGATTGCTGGCCTCTCTCTGGCCCGCCTGGGTCGCCATCCGCCGCCCCGTGGTCGAAAGCCTGAGGAGTTGATCATGCTGCCGTTTCGTTACGCCATTCGTAATCTCTTTCGCGACCTTTCCCGCCTCGCCCAGACGGTGCTCGGCGCCGCGCTGGTCACCCTGTTGGTCATGTGCGCCACCGCCTTCAACCAAGGCATGAACGACGTCCTCTCCGCCTCCGGAGATCCCCGAAACGTGATTCTGCTCGGCGCGGGCAGCGAGGACAGCCTGCAACGCAGTGAGATTCCCGACCGCGCCGCCGGCATCGCCGAGGCCGCCGTGCCTGGAATTTCCAGCTGGAGCGGGCGGCGCGCCGTCTCCCGCGAACTGCATTTTATGGGCTACGTCGCCGTCCCGAACCACGAGCCCGTGCAAACCCTGGTTCGGGGCGTCACGCCCAACGCCCTGCTGGTTCATCCCGACGTCACCCTCGTCGAAGGCCACTTCCCGAAACCCGGACAGCTTCTCGTCGGACGTCTCGCCTGGAAATCCCTGGGCATTCCCCGAAAGGATTTGCGTGTCGGATCCACCCTCCGGTTCGATGACCAGACCTTCACCGTGTCCGGCGTCTTCGCCGCTCCCGGAACCGTCATGGAATCTGAAATCTGGGCCGACCTCAACGACCTGCGCACCCTCACCCAACGCGACAACCTCAGCGGTGTGGTGCTGCGATTGAACGAACCCGATCCCGCCGACGCGCAACTCTTCACCACCCGGAGGCTCGACCTCGAACTCGCGGCCGTGCCGGAATCCGACTACTACGCCAACCTCGCGGATTTCTACGGCCCCATCCGCGCCATGACCTGGATCACCGCCGCGCTGATCGGCGTCGGCGCCGTCGTCGGCGGATTCAACACCCTCTATGCCGCCTTCGCCTCCCGCATCACCGAATTGGCCACCCTGCAAACCCTCGGATTCTCCCGGCCCGCCATTCTGTTTTCCCTCACCCAGGAAGCCCTGATGGCCGGACTGCTCGGTGCCCTGATTGCCTGTGGAATCGCCCTATGGACCCTCGACGGACTCGTCGTCGCGTTCAGCATGGGAACCTTCACCCTCCGCATGACGCCCACCGTCGTCTTCGCCGGACTTGGAACCGGCCTCGGGCTGGGTCTGCTCGGCGCGGCGCCCCCCGCCCTGCGTTGCCTCCTGCCCCCTCTCCCCGTCGCGCTTCGAAGCGCCGCCTGATCCACTCCAACCCATCCC
>Ga0194138_10001506_pt1 | contig 11142 bp, 10 predicted proteins | sample TARM_MetaG_T2_14_FD_134022 | JGI IMG/M metagenome (GOLD analysis project Ga0194138, IMG submission 134022) | Freshwater microbial communities from Pennsylvania, USA, analyzing microbe dynamics in response to fracking - TARM_MetaG_T2_14 (version 2) | ecosystem: Environmental > Aquatic >...
CCCGGATCCGTGCCCACCGCCGACGTCATCACCAGCTCCCGCCCGTCGCGCGCCGCCCGCCCGTTCTCAAGTCCCAGATCCTCCGGAATCGTCTCCGTTACGTGCCATCCGTCCGCGATGAACAACGGCACGATAAAGATCCGCTCCGCCCGACAATGCGTCCACGCATCCACCACGAACGGCGCCTCGTCGATAAACATCGTCACGATCTCCTCCTCCGGCATCCTCCGCCTCACCCGTTCCGCCTGCAGATACACATTCACGCCCGATTTCGGATTCTTCGGCGTCCCGTGGCCCAGCACCACCAACGCGTCCCCGCTTCGCCACCCCGCGTCCTCCGCATGACGCAACAGCAGATCCGCAAACAGCGGATGACTCCCCACTGCCTTGGTGTACCGCACTGTCCGATCCTTCGACCGCGTCACCGCCCCTTCCAGCCGCATCTGCTCCGGAATCACCTCCTCCGTGTAATACCCGTCGGCGATAAAAAACGGCACCACCGTCACCACCTCGCTGTCCAGCCGATCCAGCGTAATCGACACATGCGGCTCCTGCTTCCACAACCCGCACCGCACCTCGTCATACACCCCGCGCTCCCGAATCGCCCGCACGTTCGCACACACCGGCTTCCGGGTGTTCGGATTCCGGGCACTCCCGTGCCCCACCAACACCAACGCCCGCTTTTTGGAGGATTCAACCGCACACATGCCCGCAACCTAAACCAAAACCCCCATAAACCAACCCAAAAAAGGACCGCCGCCTGCCAGGCGGCACAACGGAGCGCGGACACTCTTGTCCGCTTTCAAAGATGGCTTTGACGTTCGCGGACAAAACTGTCCGCGCTCCAGCCGTCTCCCCATACACCACATCCAACACCAAGCGAGCCACATTTCCATTGCAAACCCCGTTTCCGGCTGATCAATTCAGTTCAATGAAGAAAACATGGAAAACCACCTACGAAGGCACGGACATCTCCGTGATCAACACCTTCTCCACACTCAAGTTACAAGTGGACGGAAAAACCCAGGACGTCTACTGGGGCATCATGGCCTGGCAAGTACGGCTATGGGGCTCTGTGCACGCCCAAGCAAAACGACACCGCATCAAAGTCGTCGTCGGCCCAAGATGGCTGACCTTTGACTGCGCGATCTTCGTCGACGATGAACTCCTCTTCGACAGCACGGAAGGCCGGAGTCCCTAGAGCACAATCCCAAACACCACAAACCCTGAACGCCGAACCTGAGCCCTGAACTCTTAATACTGTACCCTCAACTCAAAACCAAAAACAAGAAACCAGAAACCCTGGACCCTGTCCAAGGTACCCCACCCCCATGACATTCTCCTTCAAACCTTCTCTCCTCGTCGGATCCCTTCTTCTCGCCACAACCCTCCACGCCTCCGACGCGAACCCGGTTACCCCGACCCCTCCACAACCTCACCAAGCAGGCCAGGAAGTGTCGCCGAGGGACTTTCTCAAACGCTACAACCAAACAAACCTTCCGGTCGGCACCCTCGTACGAATCGAGGGCAGTCTGAGCAACCACGCCGTAAAAAACGACCAGCGCTCCGCTCCCGATGCGCCGCTTCTGCCCCATTTCACGGCGGACTTCGTCACCATTCTTCAGATCGGCCACCCAAACCGCATCGTCTACGAAACCGACAACTTCGCGGTCCCATGGGACGTCGACCCAACCAGGCGACACTTCAACATCAAAAAGATCAAGGTCGTCGGCGACGGACACACCTGGACCGAACTCCTCTATGGCTCCAGCTCCACCTACAAAAACCGCCCGTTTCACGCCGAGAACGAAGCCGACATCCGCCCCCTGAAACAGAAATCCTGGTACGTGTCGCAGTTTCTTTCAGGCTACGCCTTTTTCACCCCGAATCTGGACGAAGGCTACATCTTCAGCGCGAATCAACCCCAAGTGGAGAAACTTGAGGACGGATGGCGGCTCGCGCACACGGAGGACACCATCGCATCCTCCCGATCGGAAGCCCGACTGCGGCTCAACCAAAGCTTCGCGCCCATCTCCTACACACGCGTTCGCTTGGATGGCAGGGACACGTACGAGATCCACTTTTCCGATTGGAAGGAATTCAAATGGGACACGATCCGCATCCAGCAACCCATGCCCCTCTCATACACGCACACATACGAGAACGTTGTCACCTCCAAGGGGGAATGCCGAATCCACTTCATCGAAATCCTCGAAGACGCCGACCCCAAAGAAATTTTCAGGACGACCATCCCCAAAGGCTGGGAAATCGACGACCACGTCGCCGACAAAACCTACATCCAGGGCCAAGGCCCCCTGCGCCGCATGTGGAACAACCTGCGGGATTAGCCCTAAATCCTGGAATTTGAGCCCGTCGTTCCGACGGACTGGGCTGATATCGGCGCGGACCTTTGGCCCGCAAACACGCGGATTTGCGCCAGCGTTCACGCTTTCCCTTGATCAAACAGGATCTCCATCCAGGCTTCTCAGAAGCCATTCGCGGCCTAAGGAGCCGCTTCCAACGCCTGGTTCGCATCTTTCATTCGAATGAAGCTGACTTCGGAAAGTTCGCTGCGAATACTAGCGTGTTCCACCGTGATCGAAACCACGTTTCCGGACTCGTCCAAATCCAGGTAAATATCCTCGGACAGCTCCCTTGTTTCCGAAGGGATCTTGGACCCAAGCTCAAACAATGCAGTGTCCGTGTCTTCAAAATATTTAATTTTCATGATCTTTCACCTCATAGTCGCGATCGAAAAAAGCGTTGTGAACAGTTTGTCCGTCTTCGAGGAGGATAACACGCAAGGCCCGATTTTCAAAGTCCGCAATCCTCGCCCATCGGCGAATCCTTCCATCCGTCTGTACCTCCTCGGTTTCCGGGTGACGAATCGTCTGAAGAATCCACTCATCCAGTATTCCTTCTCGGTCGGGGCGGGTGCGTGTATGCTGAATGTACCATTTGAAAACGGGCCACGCGTCACAACGCGCCGAATCGCATCCAGTCCACAGACACCAGTCCTTGGCTTTTCAACGTTGAGCCGTATCACGGAGTGGAGCGCGGAGCATATAATGGAATTGATACCAGCGAATGGTTCCAGTCTTTATTTTCGTCTAGAGTCTATGATGAGTCCAAATCCTGCAAGAGCTGAAGCCAGAAGGCCAAGAGGTGTAGCTATGCTTGAGTCATTCAGATTGATAAGGCGGTCGAGCAGTATATCGAAACTTTCTTTTTCGTTCTCTCCTCCGTAGTTCAGAATTTTCTTTCCTGCTGGGTCATTCTGAACGCGACTTTTAAAGGCCATAAAGTCGGAAGCTAGCGCAGTCGCCCGGGCGTTCCCGGTCGCGACTGGAAGTGTTGCTATGGCAAGCCCTACGAGAACGATTATACTGAGTATTATTTTCATTCCTTTACGAGCGGGTGCGGCGCAGAGCCGTATTCAGATTAACAAAATGCCTCGAATCGGGACTAGGCAAGCCAACTGTCGGCTCCGACGGCTGGGTCGCGCGCCAAGAGCGTACCAGCAGAGGAGGGTGAAGCGAACGTATAGATGAGTGGACCCGAAGTATGAGGGTTCATTCGATGTTTTTGTTATCTGATCTGTCAGTATTTTTAGTGAAGATCAACGGCTTGTCAGAGTTCAGCCTATGGATCTGCTCCGCTGAGAGTTCTTGGACTGCGGGACGCATGTGAACAATTCCTCCATCAATAGCCCAAGGCACTTCACGCCCGTCCCTGATCTGTATAACTAAACCGTTACCCTTTCCTGATGCGGCCAGGCCTGTAAAGGGTGTGTTCGATCCGGGCATGTACAACAAACCGTCTCTATCAATCAAAATTATTCGCGACGGAAAACACAGATTCAAGTCGGCCTCAGACACACGAAGGTCACTCTTATCCGTCTGTTGGTGTACGCAACCGCAGAGAGCGACCATTCCAAGAACCAGAAATGCAATTTTGTGTTTCATTTTTCCATTTTTTACAGAGAACGTTTAGATGCGCGAACCGAGTATTCTCGGTTCGTTCTATTTTATTGTTATATATTTCAACTTCCTTATTCCAAAACTTTTACAGGGGAAAGCAAAAACAAAACTATCCACACTTCACTACTAAACATAAAATTACAGACAGCACTAGAAATGGAAATATTGAACCGATTATGCTAGCAAGAATGGTCTCAATAAAATCTTTTATAAAACCTTTTTCGGGAGAGTTTTCATTGTTCATATCGGTCACACAGCAAAATCTCGAATAGCTTGGATTTTTTCATATTCCGTGCTGCAGCGCGCGGAACGTCCACCCGCACTGACCTGTTCAGTGGCGGGTATTGTTCTATTTTGTATTCATCTTTCGTTGATACTCAATTCTCCATCGTCAAGAATAAGTGTGAGCTTCATTGGTGACTCCCTCCCGAATCCGATGATATCCTGAAACAAATTTCGGATTTCGTTATCTGATACATCGTAGTGTTCAAGGTAGAATCGGTACCCCTCCAGATCATCTTCCATCAGCACGGGACCACCCAAGAGGTGGATCTCCTGTTTACGCAGGAGCGCACGTGAATCAATTGGGGCATGCCCGATGAATGGGGAAAGCCGAAGAACCGCCTCCAAAGTGGGGATCTCAGAGAACTTCTCCTGAAAAAGAGCCACATGGTATGCATCGCGATTGAAATCTAGCAACCGGAATACCCCGTATTCGTTTTGGCCATCTTCTTTTGAGGCGTAGTAACCGCCCCACTGAAAATCAATTTCCATTTTTGGGCCTGTTTCCTTCTCTGGCACAGCCTTTGGTTGCCTTTCAGAGCAACCAGAAAGGCAGGCTGTCACGATGGCTGCAATGTATCTTTTCATAATTCAGCAGAACTCTACGCTGTCCGGACCGACGCAGGACGTTCGGACAAGTGACTTGTTGACCTTTCGATTTTCGCCATTATCTCCAAAATGAGTGCTGTGATACTTGCTAGTGAGGCAAAGATACTCCAAAGCGAAGCCAGCCCAAAAATATGTGGGTAGGTGTAATGGATCCAAAATGCATTCCAGAGAATGGAAACGGTCCATATGCCAAAATTGGCATAGAACCGTTGTTGTTTGCTTTTCCACCTTAAATACCAAAGCCCCCATACAAAATATCCTGGGATTCCGATCATTAAACCGAAAATTGACAAAACCAACAAAACAGCCCACGCTATTCCACACAGGAAGAGCAATCCAGAAATGCGTCGGGCATATTCTGATTTATTTTTCATGGTCAACGTCTAAACCACCGGACCGAGGCACGAAGTTCGGTGGGTTTTATGGTTATGACCATCAAATTGTAAGGTAGGGTTTTCCATCAACAAATTTCACAAAAATAAATCTGGAGAGGGAGCTTCTCAGTTTTGGCTGGTTTGATATTTTAAAAAGAAGCATATCACTTTTGGATGGTAGTGGGCCAGAAACATATTGGCTCTCATACTTCTGAATTTGCTTCATTAACCCCTTCATACCGCCTAGATACTTGTTTTTGTTTAGTTTTATTAACCCTTCTTTATCCCAAAGCTCCTCCGCTCTTTTTTGATCTCCTTTGAGGCATGCATTTACAAAAAGAACTACAGCAGACTGGGCTTCGAGAGATTCGGAAACATCCGTAAACTTCCAAGCTGCTATCTCACCATATCCAGTGGTGACAAGAAGTGAGATGATGATAAATTTTACGATTCTCATACCGTTTAGGGTGTGGGACGCGAAGCGTTCTCACCAGCCTCTTGTTCTGCATTCTTAGCTATGGCACCTAAATCGATTCTATCCTGTCGGTTGAGAAGAGGTGGCATTCTGCTTTCAAGTCTCAGAAGAACTTGACTCACCTGTTCTCGTTTCAACGGAAAGTCATCGTAGATCTGTTTTGCCCTTCTTAGGTTAAGCCAGTTGCCTGGTGGGGTGGAGGCCAACGGAAGAATGACGGGGGCGCTCATGTAATCCACAAAATTCGAATCTACTTCTAAACCTATTTCGTCATCCAACCAAGGCCGAAATCCCGAATGTCGTGTTTGTTTCAAGGGGATACCAAAAAGTCTTATGGTTGTTATGCTTTCGGATGTATATTCACAGTAATCGATATCATACCACAGCCCACCCGCGAACAGGACGACCGCGACCAAGATGAGTAGCAGATTTCTATTTACCTTCATGTGCAGAACAAGTGCTTGGTTGATTTTAATGTCCATTTTGCATGAAACAGGCGTGAAAAGTCAAGCGGCCTCACCGTAAGGCCTTTTTCTAACCGGTGTTCCTGCAAATTGTGTGGATAGATTCTGTTTGGTGTTCCACATAAAGGGATGCCATGGAGGGGTATTTCGCACAGTCGCGTACAGAACGACACAATGGGCCGCCTCCATCGAAGCGTCGCTGTGGTGAAGCCTTTGGTCTCCTCAGCGTCGGGCATTCTTTTCCACCGGCGTGGCGGATCTCGCCTCCCCTTGCACAAAAGGCTCACGGGGCGCGAGGGCGAGGGCGGCGGCGATGCAGGCCGCGCCGGGCAGAAAAAGACTCCAGTTCGGTTGCACGTCGCCGAAGATCAAAGCGACCAGCACGCCGAGGGGCACCACCAGGTTGTTGGCGGCGGCCAGGGCGGCGGTGGACACCCGGCTGGCGCCGTAGTTCCACAGGAAGAATCCAAGCCCGGACGCGATCAGGCCCAGATACACAATCACCCCGCCCTGCAATGGGCGGATCTCAGGGAGCTCGCCTGAAGGAAGAAGTCGGAACAGGGTGAAAAACAGCGACAAAAGAAAACCGCCCAGATACAACCAGGCAAAGCTGTCTCGTTCCCGAAGGCCGGGATGGGTTCGTTTCCAGGATCGGTAGGCGAGCTGTCCACCGCCGAAACAGATATTCGACACCTGCATCAACGCAAAGGCGGTCCAGATTCCCTCTTGTTCCAGTTCCTGTCCGGAACGGATCAACAGCGCTCCCGCCGTGGCCAGCAGCCCCGCCAGCCACAATCGGGTCGGGGACACCGGTTTCAAAAAAGCCGCCATCAACGAGATCCACATGGGAGTAAAACTGGAAAACAGGGCCACCATGTAGGTCGGTGCGAAGGCGAACGCGCTGAGATACGCGACGTACATGCATCCGAACTGAAGCGCGCCGATGCCCATCAGCAACCATCGCCCTCTCCCTCTGACGCTTTCCAGTCGCAGAAACGGCAGAAAGCACAGACAGGCCAGCCCCAAGCGCAGGGAGGCGATCAGAAAAGGATCGATGCCTTTCAGCACCGAGCCGATCAGCGTGAAGGAGAATCCCCAGATCAAGGTGGTGAGAAGCAGTGCGCCCATGTCAGGACTCCAGCCAGGTTCGACTCAATCCCGAATCATCGTACCGGGTCTGGAGATGATAATTTTTTTCCGGCCCCCGGGACCACCAGGTAATCCGGAGTAAGGCATCCCCATCGAGGAAAAGTTCACATCGGTATTCGTCCTCGATACACAGATGGGGCGCGGGGCTGGTCCACCGGCCGTGTTCGCCTCGAACCAGGGTCAACAATTCCACAACCTCCCCCTCCGGTGTGTGCTTGCCGACAACGAGTTCGTGTGGGGACCGCTTCTCCAACTGGAAGGTTTTGCGGAAGTCATGTCGGATGCGCGCCGACGCGTCGACGTCCCACCACGTGCCCGTTTCCTCCACCAAAAGCAGAGAGGGCGTCCTGCGGAAACGGGCGTCGCCCTCCCCCTGGCGTTTCCAGAAGGGACCGGGTGCGGAAGAAGCGCTTTCAAACGAAAAAGAAATAGTTTTGGGGAAGGAGTCGGGCATTGCCATGGATCGCGTCGTGGCGAACGTCCTTCCGCCTACACCTGCCCGTGGTGATCGACGCGGTTGTCGAGCATGTTGAGCGATTCGCCCGGAGGATCGTCGATGACCGTGTTTTCGGCCTGATCCAGCATCTCGGGGTAGTCGAGCGTGAAGTGAAGGCCGCGGCTTTCCTTCCGACGGTGGGCGCAACGGATGACCAGCTCGGCGATGGTGGCCACGTTCCGGAGTTCCAGCACGTCGGTCGTCACCAGGTAGTCGAGATAATACTCCCGGATCTCGTTTCGCAGATTCCGAATGCGGCGGCGGGCGCGCTCCAGGCGTTTGTTGGTGCGCACAATTCCGACATAGTCCCACATACAGGTCCGCACCTCGTTCCAATTGTGCTCCACCACCACCGCCTCGTCGCTGGGCACGGCGTGGTAGGATTCCCAGTCGGGAATGGAGATATCCGGCTCCGGCAACGTGTCCTCTTTCTCCGGCAAACCCTCGGCCAGCAGCCCCGCGCACACCAGGCCCTCCAACAAACTGTTGCTGGCGAGGCGGTTCGCGCCATGCAGCCCCGTGCAGGCGGCCTCGCCGATCACGTGCAGCCCCGGCATCCGGGTCGAGCCGTCCACCTCCGCGTCCACCCCTCCGCAAAAGTAATGCGCGGCGGGCACCACCGGAATCCGCTCCTTCGCCATGTCGATGCCGAGTTCGTAGCACCGTTGATAAATCGTGGGGAACCGGTTCTTTAAAAAGTCGACGGGCTTGTGCGTAATGTCCAGATACACGCAGGGCGCGCCAGTGCGTTTCATCTCGTGGTCGATCGCCCGTGCCACCACGTCGCGCGGCGCCAGCGACCCGCGGGGATCGAATTCCTCCACAAACCGTTCTCCCCGGTGGTTGACCAACACGCCGCCCTCCCCGCGCACCGCCTCGCTGATAAGAAACGACTTGGCCTTGCGGTGGAACAGGCAGGTGGGATGGAACTGCACCATCTCCATGTTTTTCACCGGAAGCCCCGCCCGCCAGGCCATGGCGATGCCGTCCCCCGTCGCCACGTCCGGATTGGAGGTGTACAGGTAGACCTTGCAGGCCCCGCCCGTGGCCAACACCGTGTGCCGCGCCCGCACCGCGAAGACCTCCTCCAGCTTCTCGTCCAGAAAGTAGCAGCCAATGCAGGAGTTCACCCCCGGTCGTTTGAGCCAGCCGGTGGTGACCAGATCAATCGCCATCACGTTTTCCAGCACCGTGATGTTGGGATGCGCCATCGCCGCCCGCACCAGCATGGAGATGATCGCGTGCCCGGTGATGTCCCCGGAATGCAACACCCGTCGGTGGGTGTGCCCCCCTTCGCGTCCGAGGTCGTACCCTTCCTCGCCCCCGCCCCGCCGTTCGAAATGAACGCCGTTGGATTCCAAGAACCGGATCCCGTCGGGGCCGCCTTCGATAATCGCCCGCACCGCGTCCTCGTCACACAATCCCCCGCCCGTGGACAAGGTGTCCTCCACGTGCGATTCAAAACTGTCGGTGGGGTCCATCACGCAGGAGATCCCGCCCTGCGCCCAGTCGCTGCTGGACACGTCCGCGCTGCGTTTGGTGGCCACGATCACCTTCTGCGTTTCGGCCAGCGTGAGGGCGGCCTTCAACCCGGCGATGCCGGAACCGATGACCAGCACCGGGGTGTCAAGTGTTCGCATCATGCCGGGTCGCTCGCCTCCGTTTATTCAAAAATGACGGTTTTATTGCCTGTGACGATGACCCGGTCCTCCAACACGTCGCGCACCGCGCGGGCCAGCACCCGCTTCTCCACGTCCCGGCCGTTCCGCGCCATTTCCCGCGGCCCGTGGTTGTGGTTCACGGGAATCACGTCCTGGGCGATGATCGGCCCCTCGTCGAGATCCTCGCTGGCGAAATGGGCCGTAGCGCCGATGATTTTTACTCCGCGCTCCCAGGCCTGCCGATACGGGTTGGCCCCGACGAAGGCGGGGAGGAAGCTGTGGTGGATGTTCACGATCCGGTTGCGGTATCCGGCGATGAATCCGGGCGTCAACACCCGCATGTACTTGGCCATCACCACCAGGTCGGGTTGCTCGGCGTCGATCACCTCGCGCACCTTCGCCTCGTGCGTCTCCCGGTCCAGCCCCTCGGCCGAAAGATGGTAAAACGGCACCTCGAACGACTCGGTCAGGCTCCGGAGCGTGTCGTGGTTGGCGATCACCCCGCACACCTCCATGGGAAGATCCCGGAACTTGGCGCGAATCAGCAGGTCGCCCAGGCAATGCGGCTCCTTGGTCGCCATCAGCATCACCCGCTTGGTGCCCTCGCCGCTCAGACGGACGCGGGCGTCGTCGGGCAGTTCCGCCTTCAACACCCGCTGCAGCAGATCCTCGTCCCCAATGCCCTCCACCACCGTGCGCATAAAAAACGTGCGGCTCTCGGGATCGACGTACTCCCCGTTCTCCACGATGTTGCCGCCGTGACGGTGCAACACGCCGGTGATCCGGGCGACCAATCCGGATTCGTCCGGACAACTGATGACGAGAATCAGACGGGGCATGATCAGCGATTGATGCGGGCCGATCCCCCGCCGGCCACGTGTTCCAGCTCGGCCGGAGTAATCTGCGAGGTGTCCCCGCGGGTCGTCTGCAGCAGCGCGCCGTGGGCGGTGCCCAGATTGACGGCCTTCTGCGGATCCGCGCCGTTCAGGAAGGCGTAGGCGAATCCGCTGGCGAATCCGTCACCACCGCCCACGCGGTCTTCGATCTCCATGTGGTCGAAATCCGGTCCTTTATAGAAGGTGTCGTCGGCCGCGTTGTACAGAATGGCGGACCAGTTGTTCACACCCGCGCTCACCACCTCGCGCAGCGTGGTGCCGATGATTTTCAGATTGCCGTTGTCGGCGGCCACCTTACGGACCATCGCCTTGTAGGCCTCGATCGGCAGGTCGGACAGATTCGAATCCACGCCTTCGATCTCGTAGCCGAGCACGGACTGGAAATCCTCCTCGTTGCCGATCAGGCAGTCGATGTATTGCACCAGCGGGCGGGTGGTTTCGATCGCCTTCTCACTGCTCCAGAGTTTGGAGCGGAAATTCAGGTCGTAACTCACGATCGTGCCGGTCTCTTTGGCCAGCTTCAGCACCTCCGGAATCACCTTGCGGGTCTCGTCGGACAGGCAGGTGAAAATCCCGCCGGTGTGCAGCCAACGCACGCCCTCGTCCCGAAACACTTTCTCCCAGTCCACGTCCTCCAGCTTCATCTTCGACGTGGCGGTGTGTCCGCGGTCGTACATGCTGATGCTGGCGCGCGGCCCGGCGCCCACCTCGGTGAAATTCAACCCCATACGGGTCGTGCGCCCCACCCCGTCGTAG
>Ga0194138_10001508_pt1 | contig 11136 bp, 12 predicted proteins | sample TARM_MetaG_T2_14_FD_134022 | JGI IMG/M metagenome (GOLD analysis project Ga0194138, IMG submission 134022) | Freshwater microbial communities from Pennsylvania, USA, analyzing microbe dynamics in response to fracking - TARM_MetaG_T2_14 (version 2) | ecosystem: Environmental > Aquatic >...
CGGACCGCTGGGCGCCCGGCTTCGCCGAGGCAGGGGCCGCGTCGGTCACCTTCCACGCCGAGGCCGCGCAGGCACCCTTGCGCCTGGCCAGGGAGATCCGCCGGCTCGGCGCCCGCGCGGGCGTCGCCTTGCGGCCCGCGACGCCCGTCGAGCCGTTCCTCGACCTCCTCGGGGAGGTCGACATGATCCTGGTGATGACCGTCGAGCCCGGCTTCGGCGGCCAGCCGTTCATCGACGGCACCCTGGCGAAGATCCGGCGCGCCCGGAAGGCCATCAGCGAGTCCGGGCTCGACGTGTGGGTCCAGGTCGACGGCGGCATCTCCCGGTCCACCATCGAGCGTGCCGCCGACGCCGGAGCCAACGTCTTCGTCGCCGGCTCGGCCGTCTACGGTGCCGACGACATTCCCGCCGAGATCGACGCCCTGCGCACCCTCGCAGCCGCCCACACACACTGAACCCGACGGCGGGCAGGACATCTGGCGTCGGCGCTGATCGCCCACAGAGAACACCGCCCGGCTGCGCTCATCATGGCGCACGCGGGCGGTACCATCGGCGGCGAAACATGCTCCGGGGTCGGTGGAAGTCCGAGCCGGCGGTAACAGCCCGCGAACCCTGGCACCGGTCACCGGCGCCAGGGCCGACCTGGTGGAACTCCAGGGCCGACGGTGAAAGTCCGGATGGGAGGAAGCATGGGCGGCGTGCGCCATCGCGCGCCGTCACGCACCAGGGTGCCCCGCCAGGGGTGCCCCGAGTCGTGAGCCCCGGAGCGACGACGCACCGGAGGCACGATGGGCACCAGCGACAAGGCGGTCACCCACGCCGCCAACGACGGCGCCATCGACATCGCCATGGACCGCGCTCTGCGGCTCGCCGCCCACGGCCCCGCCCACGGCCCCAACCCGCGCGTCGGCTGCGTCCTGCTCGCCCCCAGCGGCCAGCAGATCGGCGAGGGCTGGCACCGCGGCGCCGGCACCCCCCATGCGGAGATCGCGGCCCTGGCCGACGCTCGGACGCGCGGCCACGACCCCCGCGGCGGCACGGCCGTCGTCACCCTCGAACCGTGCAACCACACCGGGCGCACGGGCCCCTGCGCCTCGGCCCTCCTCGACGCCGGCATCACCCGCGTCGTCCACGCCCTGCCCGACCCCGGTGCCGCCTCCGGCGGCGGCGCCGACCACCTGCGCGCCCACGGGGTGACGCTCACCCCGGGACCGCGACGCGACGACGCACTCGAGCTGGTCCGCCACTGGCACCACGCCCTCACCCGTCAACGCCCGTGGGTCACCCTCAAGCTCGCCACGCCCCTCGACGGCCGCGTCGCCGCCCCGGACGGCAGCAGCCAGTGGATCACCGGCCCCGAGGCCCGCGCCCACGCCCACCAGATCCGCGCCCAGGCCGACGCCATCGCCATCACCACGGGCACCGCTCTGGCCGACGACCCCGCCTTGACTGCCCGCACTCCCGACGGCACCCTCACCGGCCACCAACCCCTGCGCGTCGTCGTGGGACGCCGCGACCTGCCCCCCGGGGCTCGCCTCCACGGCCCCGGCGGCGAGCTGCTGCACCTGCGCACCCACGACCTCCGCACGCTCCTGGACGCCCTGCACCAGCGCGAGATCCGCCACCTGATCGCCGAAGGCAGCCCCGCCCTGGCCACCGCCCTCCTCGCCGCAGACGCCGTCGACGAGCTCCACGCCTACCTCGCCCCCGTCATCCTCGGCCACGGCACCCCCGCCGTCGCCCCCTTCGGGATCACCGCCCTCACGGACGCCCCCCGCTGGCACACCACCACCGTGACCCGGCTCGGCGACGACGCCCTCCTCGTCGCCCGCCGCCACCCCCCGCACATCCCGCACACCCCGACCCAGGAGCCCTGATGTTCACCGGCATCGTCGAAGAGCTCGGCCACATCACCGACATCCAGCACGGCACGGACGGCCGCGACGCCGTCCTCACCATCCACGGTCCCACCGTCACCGCCGACACCACCCACGGCGCTTCCATCGCCGTGAACGGCGTCTGCCTCACCGTCACCAGCCACGCCGACGGCCGCTTCACCGCCGACGTCATGCCCCAGACCCTGCGCCTGACCACCCTCGGGACCCTGACCGCCGGCGACCCCGTCAACCTCGAACGCGCCGTCCCCGCCGGCGGACGCCTCGACGGCCACGTCGTCCAAGGACACGTCGACGGCGTCGCCGCCCTCGTCTCGCGCACCCCGGGCCCCCGCTGGGACGAGCTCGTCTTCGACCTCCCCGAGCACCTGCGCCGCTATGTCGCCCCCCAGGGCTCCATCGCCCTGTCCGGCGTCTCCCTGACCGTGACCCACGTCACCGACACCGGGTTCGGCGTCGCACTCATCCCCACCACCCTCGACCTCACCAGCCTCGGCACCCTTACGCCCGGGGACCCCGTCAACGTCGAGGTCGACGTCCTCGCCAAGTACGTCGAACGCATGCTCGCCTTCACCACCCCGGGGGAACGATGACCACCCGCCCCACCACCGGCCGCGTACAGGCCGCCCTCGCGGCGCTCGGGGACGGGCGCCCCGTCCTCGTGGCCGACGCCGACGATCGCGAGGCCGAGGTCGACGTCGTCCTGGCCGCCCGCGACGTCGAGCCCGGCTGGATCGCCTGGACCGTGCGGCACACCTCCGGGTACCTGTGCGCACCGATGCCGGCCGCGCTGGCGGACCACCTCGACCTGCCGCCGATGGTCGTGGAGAACCGCGACCCGCGGCGCACCGCCTACACGGTCGCCGTCGACGCCGCCCTCGGCGTCACCACGGGCATCTCGGCGACCGACCGCGCCCGCACGCTGCGCGTCCTGGCCGACCCCGCCTCGACCCCGGCGGACCTGGTCCGCCCGGGCCACGTGCTGCCGCTGCGCGCCGTGGCCGGGGGTGTCCTCGAGCGTCCCGGCCACACCGAGGCGGCCGTCGACCTCGTGCGCCTGGCCGGCGCGGGGGAGGTGGGTGTCGTCGCGGAGCTCGTGCGCGACGACGGCGAGATGATGCGCCTGCCCGACGCCGAGGGCTTCGCGCGGGCGGAGGGCCTCGTGCTCATCACCATCGCCGACCTGGTCGCGTACCGCCTCGCGGTCGGCGACACGCGCACGAACGGCGGCGCGGCTGCTGGGACGGGGGAGCGGGTGCGGCACGTCGCCGAGGCCCGCCTGCCCACCGAGGTCGGCGAGTTCCGCATGCACGCCTTCCGGGACTGCGTCACCGGGGACGAGCACGTGGCCCTCGTGGTGCCGCCCGCGCCCGGCGCGACGGCGTGGGTCCGGGTGCACTCGGAGTGCCTGACCGGCGACTCCTTCGGCTCGCTGCGCTGCGACTGCGGTCCGCAGCTCCAGGCGTCGATGCGCTCCGTCCAGGAGCATGGCGGCGTGGTCGTCCACCTGGACGGGCACGAGGGCCGGGGCATCGGCATGGCCGCCAAGGTGGCCGCCTACGCGCTCCAGGACCAGGGCCGCGACACCGTCGAGGCGAACGTCGACCTGGGCCTGCCGGTCGACGCCCGCGAGTACGGCCAGGCCGCCGCGATCCTGCGCCACCTCGGCATGACGAGCGTGCGGCTGCTGACCAACAACCCGCTCAAGGCCGAGGGCCTGCGCGCGGCGGGCATCGACGTCGTCGGCCGCGAGCCCCTCGAGGTGGGCCGGGGACCCGAGAACGAGCACTACCTGACCACCAAGAAGCTGCAGATGGGTCACCTGCTGGCCCTGGGCGGCGCACCCACCGAGCACGCCACCCACCCCACCGAACACCCTTTCGAGGAGACCCGATGAGCGGCCACGGAGCCCCCACCCTTTCCGTCGACGGACGCGGCCTGCGCGTCGTCGTCGTCGCCGCGAGCTGGCACACGCAGGTCATGGACGGCCTGCTGGACGGCACCCGCCGCGCGCTGGCCGACGCCGGCGTCACCGACGTCGCCGAGATCCGCGTCCCGGGCTCGTTCGAGCTGCCCGTGGCCGCCTCCCGCGCCGTCGCGGCCGGGGCCGACGCGGTGGTGGCGCTCGGCGTCGTGATCCGAGGCGGCACGCCGCATTTCGACTACGTGTGCTCGGCGGCGACGACGGGCCTGACCGACCTCTCGGTGCAGACTGGTGTCCCGATCGGCTTCGGGGTGCTCACCTGCGACAACGAGCAGCAGGCGATCGACCGCGCGGGTCTGCCGGGCTCGAACGAGGACAAGGGCTACGAGGCAGCGCAGGCGGCGGTCGCCACGGTGGTGGCAGTGAGGAAGGCTCTACCTGTCACCGGGAAATAGTGTGCCAAGCGGTGAAGCGCGCACCGTGACCCGTCCGCAGGACGAACCAGCCCCGACTGCGTGCGGTCGGTCGCCACGCTTGCTTCTCGTGAAGACCTTCGACGCGCTGTTCGCCGAGCTGACCGAGAAGTCCGTGACCCGCCCCGAGGGGTCAGGCACCGTGAAGCAGCTCGAGGCCGGGGTCCATGCGATCGGCAAGAAGATCGTGGAGGAGGCCGCGGAGGTGTGGATGGCGGCCGAGTACCAGAGCGACGAGGAGTGCGCCGAGGAGATCTCGCAGCTCCTGTACCACCTCCAGGTGCTGATGGTGGCGAAGGGTCTGACGCTCGACGACGTCTACGCGCACCTGTGAGCGCGGCCGAGCAGTCTCCACCGTCGGCGTCCTGTCCCTGACTCCACCGAAGAGGTTTGACTGATGCTTCGCATCGCAGTGCCCAACAAGGGCTCCCTGTCCGAGCCCGCCGTCGCCATGCTGCGCGAGGCCGGCTACAGGCAGCGTCGTGACTCGCGCGAGCTCGTGCTCGCCGACCCCGAGAACGACGTCGAGTTCTTCTTCCTGCGCCCGCGTGACGTCGCCGTTTACGTCGGCGCCGGCACGGTCGACGTCGGCATCACCGGCCGCGACCTGCTTCTCGACTCCGGCGCCGACGCGGTCGAGCACCTGCCGCTGGGCTTCGCCGGCTCGACGTTCCGCTACGCCGCCCCGGCCGGCACGATCACCGGCATCGCGCAGATCGCGGGCAAGCGCGTCGCGTCGTCGTACACCGGGCTCGTGGAGCGGCACCTCGCGGAGCAGGGCGTGCAGGCCGCTGCCATCGTCCACCTCGACGGCGCCGTGGAGAGCTCCGTGCAGCTCGGTGTCGCCGACGTGATCGCCGACGTCGTCGAGACCGGCTCCACGCTGCGCGCCGCGGGGCTCGAGGTCTTCGGCGAGCCGATCCTGAAGTCCGAGGCGGTGCTGATCCGCCGCACCGACGCGGACCTGACCAACGGCGTCTCCCTACTGACCCGCCGCCTCCAGGGAGTGCTCACCGCCCGCCGGTACGTGCTCATGGACTACGTGGTGCCGAACGAGCACCTCGAGGCCGCGGTCGCGAGCACCCCCGGCTTCGAGTCGCCGACGATCTCGCCGCTGCACGAGTCGGGCTGGTCCGCGGTGCGGGTCATGGTAGAGCGGGCCACGATGAACCGGACCATGGACGAGCTGTACGAGGTGGGAGCCCGCGGGATCCTCGTGACCTCGATCCTCGCCAGCCGGCTCTGACCCTCGGAGGAGTGAGCGCCACGCCCAGCGACGAGCTCCGCACGTTCCGACCGCTCTGGGCGACCGTCTCGGCATGGGCCGTGGGGGTGCTCGCCGTCGGCGGGTCGCTCTTCGTCGGCCTCTCCGCACGGTCGCCCGGTTCGATGATCGCCGCCAACCGCTGGTCGTTCGTCGCGTTCGCCGTGGTCACCGCCGCGGCGCTGTGGCGGCTCGGCGGGGTCTTCGCGCGGCCGTCCGACGACGGGCTCGTGGTGCGCAACATCCTCCGCAGGCGTCGCCTGGCCTGGGCGGAGATCCTCGGGGCGCACATGAGCGTCGCCGACCCGTGGGTGGTGCTCGACCTGACCGACGGGACGGCCCTGCCCGTCATGGCGATCCAGCGCTCCGACGGCGAGCGCGGCATGCGTGAGGCACGGCGACTGGCCGGACTCATCCGGTCGCGGGGAGAGGCGAGCGACCCCCCGGCCGCCGCCGGCGCTTGAGCCCAGACGACGACGGCCCCCGCCAATCCGCCGGAGCGGATCGGGGGCCGTCGTCGTGTCACCTCAGCGGGTCACCAGCGCGGCTTGCGGGTGGGACGCTCGTCCCGGCCGCCGCGCGAGCCGCTCTCGTCGCGACCGAAGCCGCGCGAGCGGTCGTCACGCGACCAGCGGGAGCCCCCGCGGTCGTGCCGGTCGAAGCCACGGCTACCCCGCTCGTCACGGCCGCGCTCGTCACGGGCGCCGAAGCGCGAGCCGCCGCGCGCCCCGCGGTCGTCCCGGTCGTCGCGGTGGAAGCGCGGGCGGTCGGGACGCGCACCGCGGGGGCCCTCGGGAGCGCCTTGGTCGATCGTGATGCGCAGGGCGCGGCCGGCCACGCGGGCCCGCGAGAGCCGGTCGAGCTGCCCCGCGTCGAGCGGAGCGGAGATGTCCACGAGGGAGAACGAGCCGAAGATGTCGATCTTGCCGACGTCGGCACCGGTGATGTTGCCCTCGCCGGTCAGCGCGCCGACGATGCCGCCCGGGTTGACGCCGTCGTTGTGGCCGACGGCGACGCGGTAACGGGTGCCGGCCACCGGGCGGCGCGGGCCGGAGCCACGCGGGTAGCCGCGGTCGTCGGCACCGTCGCGCACCTTGCGGGAGTCCGAGCGGTCCCAGCGCTCGTCGCGCGGGTAGCCGCGGTCGTCGGCACCGTCGCGCACCTTGCGCGAGTCGTGACGCCCGCCGCGGTCGGTCTCGATGCGGCGGGCGTCACGAGCCGCACGGGCGGTGCGGTTCATCTCCTGCTCGCGCTCGAACTCCTCCTGCTCGGCACGCAGGCGCGGGCCGTCGTCGCCGACCGCGAGCGCCAGGAGGGTCGCGGCGAGGTTGACGGCCTGGTCGGCGTCGACCACTGAGGCGGAGGCGTCAGCCGTGCCGCCCGAGGTGGTCACGAGGCCCCGGACGAGCTGCGTGTAGAGGTCGAGTCGTCCGGCCTCGCGGCGGGCGGGGACGGTTTCGAGGAGGCGCTTCGCGCGGTGCTCAGAGACGTCGCGGGGGGAGGGGATGTCGAGCTCTTCGAGCTTGGACTTGATGGTGTGCTCGATGTGCTTGAGCTTGCCGCGCTCGTGGGGGGTGATGAAGGAGACGGCGCGGCCGGTGCGTCCGGCGCGGCCGGTGCGGCCGATGCGGTGGACGTAGGCCTCGGGCTCGCGGGGGATGTCGAAGTTGACGACGAGGCCGACGCGGTCGACGTCGAGGCCGCGGGCGGCGACGTCGGTGGCGACGAGGACGTCGAGGGCGCCGCTGCGGAGGCGCTCGACGATCTTCTCGCGCTCCTTCTGGGCGACGTCGCCGGAGATGGTGGCGGCGGAGATGCCCTTCTCGATGAGGGCGGCGCCGACCTCCTCCGCGGCGGAGCGGGTGCGGGTGAAGACGATCGTGGCGTCCGCGTCGGAGGTGGCGAGGATGCGGGTCAGGGCGCCGACCTTGTGCCGGAAGGGGACCACGGCGTAGGTCTGGTGGACCGATGTGACGGTGGAGGACTGCCGGGAGACTGCGACCTCGACGGGGTCGTTGAGGTGGGTGTCCGCGACGGCGCGGATGGCGGGTGGCATGGTCGCGGAGAAGAGAGCGACCTGGCGCTGGGTGGGGGCCTTGGAGAAGATCTGCTCGACGTCCTCGGCGAAGCCCATGCGGAGCATCTCGTCGGCCTCGTCGAGGACGAGGTACTTGATGTCGTCGAGGACGAGGGCGCCGCGGTCCAGGTGGTCCATGACGCGGCCGGGGGTGCCGACGACGACGTGGACGCCGTCGCGCAGGGCGCGCTGCTGGGGCACGTAGGGGGATCCGCCGTAGACGGCGAGGACGCGCAGCCCGGGGAGGGTGGCGGCAAAGGACTCGATGGCGTCCGAGACCTGGATGGCCAGCTCGCGGGTGGGGGTCAGGACGAGGGCCTGGACGTGGCGGTTGTCGACCTCGACGGCGGCGAGGAGCGGCAGGCCGAAGGCTGCCGTCTTGCCGGTGCCGGTCTGGGCGACGCCGGTGATGTCGCGGCCGTCGAGCAGCGCGGGGATGGCGCGCGCCTGGATGGCGGTCGGGGTGGTGAAGCCGAGGTCGGCGACGGCGCGCTCCAGCTCCGGCGGCAGACCCAGGGAGTCGAAGGCGGGGAGGGTCGCGGCGGTCGCGGTTGCGGTTGCGGTCGCGGGCGCGTCAAGGGCAGGGGTAGTGGACATGCGTATCCGATCGTTCTCGCTGTGGGGCGGAGAGTGAGGCTGGTCGTCGCTCGCTCCCGTGACACACACAGACCAGCGCCCGAGCCGGCCGCCAGGAGACGGGGCAAGGGAGGGGCGCACACGATGCGGGAAGGCGACGAACTCCAGAAGTGGGGTCGGTCCATCATACGGTCGGGTTGCGCCAGGCCGGAGTCGGCTGGCGGTGAGGTCAGTCACCACACATAGGATGTCGCCGTTCAGTGGGGCGGTGTGGCTCCTGGCGGAGTCGAGCGGGGACGGTGGGCGTGCAGGAGGAGCAGGTGGTCGGTTCGTCGGTGTGGACGGTCCCGAATCTGATCAGCTTCCTGCGCCTGGCTCTCGTCCCGGTCTTCGCGGTCCTGATCTTCTCCCACCGGGACGGGTGGGCCCTGGGTGTCCTGATGTTCTCCGGCTTCACGGACTGGCTGGACGGGTACCTCGCCCGCCGCCTGCACCAGGTCTCGAGGCTCGGCCAGTCGCTGGACCCCGCCGCGGACCGCCTGTTCATCTTCGTGACCCTGGTGGGCCTGGTCTGGCGGGACATCGTGCCGCTGTGGCTCGTGGTCGCGATCGTGGGCCGGGACGTGATGCTGACGGCCCTGCTGCCGTTGCTCGCCCGCAAGGGTTTCGGCCCGCTCGAGGTGAGCTTCATCGGCAAGTCGGGCACCTTCTGCCTGCTGTACGCCTTCCCGCTGCTGCTCCTCGCGGAGGATCCGGGGGTCCTGGGCGCCGTAGCGCACGTGGCGGGCTGGGCGTTCACGTGGTGGGGTGTCGGCCTGTACTGGATCGCCGGCATCCTCTACGTGACCCAGGCCCGCAGGCTCATCGCGGCCGACGACGTCGCGGAGGGCACCGCGTGACGGAGCGGGCGGGGGAGCGGGCGCGCCGCCCGGACGCGTCGATGACGCTCCTGAACGAGGTGATGGAGCGGCCCCTCGACCCGGGGTACGCGGAGGAGGCTGCGCGGCAGGCGGCGGCTCGTGAGGCGGGCACGCTGCGACCGCGCCGCCGGAGCACGTGGTTCGGGGTGACGGTGCTCGCGGTGTGCCTCGGCCTGGCGATCACCGCGGCGACCCACCAGCTGCGCGTCCCGATGGCGGGCGGGTCTGACACGCGCGCGCTGCTGGAGCGGCAGATCACCTACCGCAGCGACCAGGTGGCCGCGCTGACGGCCCGGGCGGAGGAGCTCTCCCGGGAGATCACCGAGCTGCAGCGTTCGGACCTCGAGAGGCAGGATCCCGGTCTGCTCGAGCAGATCCGTCAGGATGCCCTGCACAACGGGACGGAGGCGGTCACGGGCCCCGGGCTGGTGGTGTCCCTGACCGACGGCGGCGGTGGCCTGGTCGAGGAGCCCGACGAGAACTCCAGGGTGCGCGACCAGGACATCCAGTGGGTGGTCAACGCGCTGTGGGCCGCCGGGGCGGAGGCCGTCAGCGTCGACGACCAGCGGCTGACCGCGAAGTCGGCTATCCGCAACGCCGGTCTCGCCGTGCTGGTCAACCTCGTACCGCTGCGCGGGCCAACGTATGTGGTGCGCGCGATCGGGGACCCGGACGCCATGCAGGCCGCCCTCGCCCGGTCCAGCCTTCCCGCATACCTGCAGGTCCTGGGCTCGCAGTACGGCATCCGTTCGTCGACGGTCGCCCAGTCGCGCCTCGAGCTCCCGGGGGCCGGGGTGCAGCCGCTGCAGCACGCCCGGCCGGTAGGGTCTGAGCCATGATCGTCGTCGTCGGACTCGTGGTGGGCGTCGTCGCGGGCCTGCTGCTGCAGCCCACCGTGCCCGTGGTTCTCCAGCCGTACCTGCCGATCGCCGTGGTCGCCGCGCTCGACGCGCTCTTCGGCGGTTTCCGCGCGATGCTCGACGGGCTGTTCAACGACAAGGTGTTCCTGGTCTCGTTCCTGTCGAACGTGCTGGTCGCGGCCTTCATCGTCTTCCTGGGCGACCAGCTCGGCGTCGGCGCACAGCTCTCGACGGCCGTCGTCGTCGTTCTCGGCATCCGCATCTTCTCGAACGCTGCCGCGATCCGCCGGCACCTCTTCAAGGCGTGAACGTGACCCAGAACCCCGGCGACGACACGCCGCGTCCGCAGGTGTCGCCTCCCGCGGCGCCCGACGACGCCGACACCCCGACGGTGCCGAGCGCCCCCGACACGGCCCAGAGCCGTCTGTGGCAGGCGCTCAAGCCGGCCTACTCGCGCTCCCAGCTCCTGGCCGGTGTGTTGTGCGCCCTCCTCGGCTTCGCGCTGGTGGCGCAGGTCCGGCTCTCGGGCCAGGACGAGCTCGGGACGCTGCGCCAGGAGGACCTGGTGCGCGTCCTGGACGACGTCACGGGCCGTTCGGAGCAGCTCGACGGTGAGGTCTCGCGGTTACAGGCGAGCCGCGACGAGCTGGTGTCCGGCACCGACAGTGCCCGCGCCGCCCTCGAGCTGGCTCAGGCCCGCGCCGCCGCCGAGGGCATCCTCTCCGGGCGGCTCCCGGCCGAGGGACCTGGTGTCCGGGTGGTGATCCGCGACCCCGGCGGCGAGCTGAACGCGCAGCTGATGGTGAACCTGCTCGAGGAGCTGCGGAACGCCGGCATCGAGGTGGCCCAGGTCAACGGGGTGCGGCTGGTCGCATCGTCGTCGTTCGTGGACGGCGCCGCGGGGATCGAGGTCGACGGCGCCCTCATCCAGTCGCCCTTCGAGTGGATCGTCATCGGCGACCCCGCGACCGTCGACCGCGCCCTGGAGATCCCGGGCGGGGCACTGCCGCGCATCCGCGCGGCCGGGGCGACCACCGACGAGACGGAGCTGCTCGACCTGGTCACCGTGGACGCCACCGTCGAGCTCAGCGACCCGCGCCATGCGCGCCCCGTGGAGCCCGACGACGAGTGACGGCCCGGTCCGCGC
>Ga0194138_10001509_pt1 | contig 11133 bp, 9 predicted proteins | sample TARM_MetaG_T2_14_FD_134022 | JGI IMG/M metagenome (GOLD analysis project Ga0194138, IMG submission 134022) | Freshwater microbial communities from Pennsylvania, USA, analyzing microbe dynamics in response to fracking - TARM_MetaG_T2_14 (version 2) | ecosystem: Environmental > Aquatic >...
AGAAAAGCTGAACGGGTTCGTTCAGCCCTGAAAGAAATTTAGGAAATCTGGCCCTGAATGAGCATCGTAGAGCGCAATGGGTCAGATTTATCTAATTTCCGAAGGGCTTACCCGTGAAGCTGGCCAATTTTTTGATGGCATTGAATACTTTGTAAAGCTATGAAATACGAAAAGTGACGCACTTATTCATTTGAATTATTTTATACTTTACTACTCTAAAGTATAGCACCACAACGGCGTTTCTTCTAAGAATAACCGTCAAGCATGCAAAAGTGCGGAATCTTTCCGCACACGCTTACACCGTTGCGGATTTGCAGGCATTTTGATCATGTTTGCAGCAGCCGAATCCTCTGTGAACAAACGAAAAAGTCCAGGGGGTCACCAGCTCCGGGGAACGGTTGCCTCGCCGGAGGAGCAGTGGCGCTCAGGCGCTGTTCTCCGATGAATCCGGCCTCCCCGGAGGAGCGTTAACGCTCAGGCGTTGTTCTCCGTTGAAGGTTGCCTCCCCGGAGCTGAGCGGTTGGACCTGCACGCAATCTCCGGCGAGCCCCGCCTGGCCGGAGATCGAGCAACCCCGAACAATAGTATAAAAAGGCGCCTCCTTGTTCAAGAGCCGCCTTCCCCGATATCGATGAAATTATATAACCCCAACCAGTAACCGACCGTTTTGAAAATCTCGTACTGCGCCAGTCTCCGGCCAAGCTGCGTCTCAATCCAAGGCAACCCGTACGGTCCACCGGCAGAAACGTACGTGAATTTCAAACCTTTCCCTTCCGCCGCTTTCTCGAAGCAGAACTTGACCCGGTTCATGTGGTAGTCACTCGAAACAACAATCGCGGAATCGTAGCCGTTCTCCTCCATCAGCGCGATGCTGTAGACGGCATTGGTCCAGGTGCTGGTCGCCTGGTAATCCGCGAGTATGTCATCATCCATCATCCCGAGTTCGCCGTAAGGCTGCAGATGCAACAATTCAGCATCCACCAGCAGCGGCGAAACGATGATTTTTCCGGATCTGGAATAGCCTTCCTCCAGCAGTTCGGAGGCTTTGATCCCCCGCTCCGGCGCGCCTTCCGGGACGATGATGATATCGGAAACGACCGGCTCCTCATTAATCTCCAGATTGGCGAGGATGTAGAAGCTGACCGCCAAGGAAACGGCTGTCACGATCAAAAACAGATTCAGCAACAGCATCGTTATTCTTGTCGATTCATCCGTCTTCAGGAGGCTGCGCTCCTTATCGAATGGATAATTTTTCATCTTCGGCTTCCCACATCCTTTCCCAACGCTTTTATCATTCTATTTTAGCCGAAATGCGGAAATAAGCCATCGCTTTTTGTATTTTTCCTGCTGTGGAGATCAGTTCCCGATACACGCAAGCGCTATCGTGCTATAATTAAGCCAACAAGGCATAAGGAGGAAATCACCATGAGATTGCTGGACAAAGTTGCTGTCGTGACCGGAGGGGCTTCGGGTATGGGCGAAGCCATCTGCCGCAAATTCGCCAAAGAAGGCGCAAAAGTGGTCGTTGCCGATTACAATTACGAAGGTGCCCTGAAAGTCGCCGATGAAATCAACGCCGAAACCCTGGATACCGCTGCTGCCATCAAAACCGACATCTCCAATGAAGCCGACGCCGATGCCATGATCGATACCGCCATCGCCCTCTTCGGCAAAGTGGACATCCTCGTCAACAATGCCGGCATCATGGACGGCTTCGAACCGGTCGGGGAAGTCTCGAACGAACGCTGGGAAAAAGTATTCGCCGTCAACGTCAACGGTCCGATGTACGCCAGCCGTAAAGCCATCCAATACTTCCTGGAACAAGGGAGCGGCAACATCATCAACATCGCTTCGATCGGCGGCCTGCACGGCGGCCGCGCCGGTGCTGCCTACGTCGCTTCCAAGCATGCCGTCATCGGCCTGACCAAAAATACAGCCTTCATGTACGCGAAAAAAGGCATCCGCTGCAACGCAATCGCCCCGGGAGCCGTCGCCACCAACATCGCCCAATCGATGGGCAACGTCAACAAATTCGGCCAGGAAACGACAAGTGTCGGCATGGCAATCAATCCGGCCTTCGGGATGCCCGATCAGATCGCTTCCGTCGCACTCTTCCTCGCATCCGACGACTCCAGCTTCGTCAACGGTTCCATCGTGACAGCGGACGGCGGCTGGACCAGTTACTGAATCATGCTTGCTTTTACAGAAAAAACGAATGCGGCTGCCTCCTTTTTTTCGGAACAGCCGCATTCGTTTTTTCTTGTGTTTTTGATACCTGCTGATACAACGGACCGGCTCCTCCGGTAAGGGACTGCTTCACCGGAGGAGCCGACGCGATTCAGCCGTCTGCTCCGGTGAACTGGTTTTCGTCGGAACAGGCATGTAGATGTTTGTCACCATCTCCGGCAAGCCTGCTGTAACCGGAGTTCCGGACCCAAAACTACGTTTCCCTTTATCCCACATTCCTGTCCTCCAGCCAAATCTTCCGCGATACGAAATTCCACGCCATCACGAAGACCGTTGCGGCGATCTTGGCCACCAAATAATAGAAGCCCGCCCGGTCCACGAACAGCCACATCAGCAGCTGGTTCAACCCGAGACCGATGACGCTCAACGTCACGAACAGCAGCAGCTCCTGGCGCTTTTCCGCCGCACCGAAGCGGCTCGTGAACACGTAACGCATGCTCGCCGCGTAATTGAACAGAGTCGCCGCCACGAACGCCAGCGCGGCGGCCGTGAGGTAATGCAGGCCGATGAAATCGGTCAACACGTACAGAACCAGGAAATCCAGCACCGTCGCCAGGACGCCGACTATCCCGAATTTCGCGACTTGGGCCAACAACCTATTCATCGGCATGCCCCTTTCGATGACCCGAGCCGATTGCAGCGTCCGTCTCCTTCAGGATGTATAGCGGGCGCCTTTTCGTCTCCATGAAGGTTTTCCCGAGGTATTTGCCGAGGATACCCAGACAGAGCAGCTGCAGGCCGCCCATCCCCAAGATGATGACGATGAGCGAAGTCCAGCCGGAAGTTTCATTGCCGAACACCAAAGTCCGCACGGTCAGGAACAGCGCGGCCGCTATCGCCACCGCAAACGACACGAAACCGGTGAAGGCCGCGATCGCCAAAGGGGCTTCCGAGAAGGCAACGATCCCGTCCAGCGAATATTTGAAAAGGCTCCAGAACGACCAGGTCGTTTTGCCGGCGACCCGCTCCTGATTTTCGTAGGAAAGGTACTTCGTTTCGAAGCCGACCCAGCTGAAGATCCCTTTCGAAAAGCGGTTGTACTCGGTCATCTCCAGGACGGCATCGACCATTTGGCGCGTCATCAGCCGGAAATCCCGGGCGCCGTCGACGATTTCCGTGGCGGAGATGCGGTTGATCAAATGGTAGAACTGCCGCGCGAAAAAGGACCGGATCGGCGGCTCGCCTTTGCGGTCGACGCGTTTCGTGCCGATGCAGTCGTATGCGCCGGTGCGGATCAGCGCGATCATCTCCAGCAGCAGTGCCGGCGGGTCCTGCAGATCCGCATCCATCACGGCGACGTAATCCCCGGTCGCATGGCGCAGCCCCGCAACCATGGCAGCCTCCTTGCCGAAATTGCGCGAAAAGGAAAGGTAATGCACGCGCTCATCCAACGCGGCCAGCCGCTTCAGTTCCGCCAAGGTGGCATCCTGCGAGCCGTCGTTCACGAAAATCAGTTCGAATGCGGCGTCAGGCAGCTGTTCGCTGACCGCCGCGATCTCTTTATAAAAAATCGGCACCATCTCTTCCTCGTTGTGGCAAGGAACGACGATGGAAATGCTAGCTTTTGACATGTGTCCACCCCTGCGTGCTCTTTCAGAATTTTGAGCTTTCCTTTATCGTATCATACTTGGCGCAGGTTGGCCGTCTATTTCTTGAAATGATTCAGCAAACCGAGGCACCTTGTTTCGACATGCTTCTGCCAAAGATACGCCACCGGCAAAGCGAACAGCGGCGACAGCAGCAGAGCTGTTTCCGGCGGTATGACCTGACCGAGGAACGTCACGAACAGGATGATGGCAGTCGTATGCGTCAGATACAGGCTGAACGACAGCTTGCCCAAAAGCAGCAGCGGTTTCGATTTGAAGAAGGCGGTCAGCCTCGGCGACTCCATGCACAGCAAAAGGAACAGGATGATCCCCAAACCCGTCAGCAGCAGCGCATCCCGCACACGGAACGACAAACCGAGCGCAGCCTATATCCACTGGCTCGGGATCAAAAACGGGATCGCCCAGGCCGACAGCATCCGGAAACGGCGGCGCTCACGAACGAAGGCACGGATGACGGAAAGGTGTTTCGCCAACACCGCGCCCATCACGAAAAAGATGGCGTAATAATTGGTCCGGTTGAGCGACTCCGATACGTGCGCCACCCAAGCCGTATCGCTCCGCATGCCCTAGTCCGTCAACGCCTCGACACCCGACTGCAGGGCTGCATAAAGAGCGAGCACCTTCCACGTCCGCTGCCGATGCAAGGCCACGGCCACAAACGGCAGCGCGAAGGACAAGCGCCATTCCTGGACCATGCTCCAGAAAGCGCCGCTGAGGATATTCAGGTTGTAGTCATACCCGAGGAAATACAGCAGCATTTCCAGGACGGTCGGCACCCGTTTCCACTTCACATTGAACGAACCGCTCAAGTCGATCGTGTCATGCTTCCAGGCCCCAAACAGAGCGATCAGGATGACCGTCACCGCGATGACAAGCACATAAGGCAGCATCAGGCGGATCCAACGCTTGATGATGAAGGGCTGGAAATCCAGCCTTCGCCCGTTCAGGTAGGGCCGCGCCAGCACGAAGCCGCCGATGATGTAGAAGACCAGCACCGCTTCATTGCCGCCCCAAAGCATTTTCAATGGCGTTTGCGTCGCCACCCGCCAAAAAGGATTGGCAAAGACTTTGTATTCGTTCGCGCTGTACCCGTAGACTGTCCAGACCGCCATGTGGAAAATCATGACAATGACCGAAGCCAGTCCCCGCATGCCGTCAAAGATTTCGATCCGTTGGCTTTGGCCGGCTCTTTTCATAACCATTCACTCCCATTGTTTCGAAACTATCGAAATATTCCTTACTATGGTAGTGCAAATGTTACAAAATTTCAAATTGTTTATTTTTTTGAGCATATCCACTATATATTTCGAAGCCGAGATGTTATACTGTACTTACATGCGGTAAGTGAAATGAAAACCGCATCAAATCAACCATAAGTGGAGGAACACACATGAACGTTTTAGTAGTAAAAGGAAACAACAGACCATCAGAGGAAGCAATTTCTTCAAAAATGTACGAAACTTTTTTGGCTGCAGCCAAAGAAAATGAAAAATTGAACATCACAACTTACAACGTCTTTTCGGAAGACATGCCTTACCTGGGCCAAGATCTTTTCGGCGCTTACGGCAAAATGGCTGTCGGCGAAGAATTGACTGACATCGAAACACGCCTTTTGGCAGCAAAACAAAAAGTTATGGATGCAGTGACTGCAGCTGACGTGATCGTTTTCGCATTCCCATTGTGGAACTTGACGATCCCTGCCAAATTGCAAACATTCATCGACTACATCTTTGCAGCCGGCTTCACTTTCAAATACGACGAAACAGGCACAATGGTTGCTTTGATGCCCGAGAAGAAAGTCATCCTTCTGAACGCACGCGGAGGCGTCTACTCAACTCCTGAAATGGCTCCATTGGACATGGGCGTCAACTACATGCGCAACGTATTCGGCGGCGTCTTCGGCATGGAAATCATCGGCGACATCATCATCGAAGGCCATGCAGCTGCTCCTGATCAAGCCTCAGCAATCATCGAAGAAGGTCTTGCTAAAGTCGAAGCATTGGCTAAATCGTTATAACAAAAATACAGACGCGCCACAGTAATCGGACTGGAGCGCGTCTTTTTTGCGCTTTTCAAGCACAATCCTGACGTTTGGCAGGCAAAATCGTTGCAGAAATTGTTGACAGCCTCCTGACAACTATGCAATAATATAAATCGTAATCATTTCGATTTACTATCATTATTTTTTCAGGAGGACAAAATGAAACAAAACCATACAACGTTCCGCTGGATGATCGGAAGCCTGCTCGTGTTGAGCTTGGCGGCTTGCCAATCCAATCCGGAAAGCGCAGACTCTGCGGCATCAATGGAATCCGCCGCAACTGCCGAAATCACGATCGAACCCGTCAAGCTGCAGGACCAGGCGACAGTCGACGCCGCCAATGGTATCTTTGAGGACAGCCAAGTCGCCGACCGCCCGTTGAGCGACTGGGAAGGCGAATGGCAATCCGTCTACCCTTACCTGCTGGATGGCACGCTCGACAGCGTCTTCGCCGATAAGGCCGAGGATACCGGCGAAAAGACCGCCGCGGAATACAAGGAGTATTACACGGTCGGCTACGGAACAACGGTTGATGAAATCGTCATCACCGGCAATACGATCACATTCCACGAAGGCGACAACGCCTACACCGGGACCTACGAGTACGGCGGCTACCAGATCTTGACATACGAATCCGGCAAAAAAGGCGTCCGCTACCTGTTCGAACGCACGGACGAAGTCGAAGGCGCGCCTAAGTACGTCCAGTTCAGCGACCACATCATCGAACCGACCGCTTCCGCACATTACCACATCTACCTGGGTGACGAAAGCCAGGCAGCACTGCTGGAGGAGATGGACAACTGGCCGACTTTCTATCCGGCCGACATGAACGGGGACGAAATCGTTGAAGAAATGCTGCATCACTGATCTGCCAGTGGTTCACCGGGAGCTCTGCTCCGGCGGGCGACGGCTTCGCCGGAGCTGCCTGACGGTTTTCGGTGTCCTCCTCCGGCGAGGTGGTCTTCGCCGGAGCTGGCCGCTGTTGTTGGCTGTCTCCTCCTGTGTGGCTCCGCTCGCCGGAGGAAAGACTAAATTCCATAGCTCTTTTCCGGTGAGAACTCCCTTCACCGGAGCTGGCGCTCGATCACGCCTTCCACTAAAAAACTCCGATGAGCAGATGCTCTATCGGAGTTTTTTCATCATCAAATTTTCAAAGCGCCCGCTTGTCGACCCAGCCAAGCGTCTTGCCATTCAGCGTCACAAGCGCATAACAACCGTCCGCCGATTCCTGGATGACCTGAACGGTCGCATTCAGATAGGAACTAGTCAGCCCCAAAAGAGTGAATCCCGGCGCCCCCCACGGCAAGGAGTCAATCGAATAGCCGACTGAGCGGATCGTGGCCGCGTAATTCACCGCTTTAGTATTCAAAGTCGCCAACGCGCGGTAGTCGACCCAGCCCAAGTTCTGGCCGTTCAGCTGGATCAGCTTGTAATTCCTGTCAGCCGATTCCGCAACTACCTTCACAAGACTGCCCAAATAAGCATTCGTGCTGTCCAGCTGTCGATAACCGGCAGTGCCCCACGGCAAACTGTCGATTGAATAGTTCATTCCGGAGATGCCGGCGTAATAGGAAACCTGGCGCACATTGCTGAAGGCCCGCTTGTCGACCCAGCCGATCCGCTGACCGGCGATGGCGATTTCGGCATAGGCACCGTTCGTGCTTTCGCGCAGCACTGTAGCTAATTTCCCGAAATAAGCCGACGCATCGGCAATCTTGACGAAACCGGGTTCGCCCCACGGAAGCGAATCGATCAAATAGCTGCCATTCATGATCGGCAGGCTGTAATGCACCGCAACTGTCGAAAAGTTCTGCAGCCCTCTGCTGTCGATCCACCCCAACGGCTTCCCGTCAAGCGTAATATAGGCATAGGCGCCATTCGCTGTTTTGCGCGTCACCAGCACTTCTTTCCCGTAATAATTAACGGATGAGTCCAAATACACGTAACCCGCTTCACCCCACGGCTGGCTGTCGATCGAAAAATTCGTTCCGGAAACGACCGCCGTGTAATACGCAGCCGTTGCATCGAAGCTCTCGAAAGCGCGGTAGTCGATCCAGCCAAACGGCGATCCGTTATAGGCCAGACACAGATAAGCCCCGTCCGCAGATTTGCCGATCACAGTGACGGTCTTGCCGACATAGGAACTGCTCCAGTCGAGCGTCCGATAGCCGGAAGTCCCCCAAGGCAAGCTGTCGATCGAGTAGTTGCCCTTGCGGATGACCGCATTGTAGCTCGGAAATTCCGCGTTGAAAGCCCGTTTGTCGATCCAGCCCAACTTGACCCCATCGACCGAAATTTCCGCATAGACTCCGTTCGCCGTTTCCCGGATGACAGTCGCCAACTTCCCGTAGTAAGACGTTGTGTCGCCGATATGCACATAACCCGGCTCGCCCCACGGCAACGAGTCGATCGAGTAGCCGCTGTTCATGATCGGCAAAGTGTAACTGGCCGGAACGGTGGAAAAGGTCTTCAGAGCATCAATGTCGATCCAGCCGATTTCCTTGCCTGCGCAGGAAATGAAAGCGTACTGTCCGTCAGCGGTTTGCTTCGTGACGGCAACTTCCTTGCCGTAATAGTTTGAACAAGGCTCCAGATATTTATAGCCGATCGTTCCCCATGGCAGGCTGTCGATCGAAAAATCCGTGCCAGATACGATTGCGTTGTAATTCACGGCCACTGTTTTCGGTCCGTCGAATTTGGTCAGATCGTAAGCTGCGATGATGGCGTTCAGTTTGATGTAATAGGAAGAATCGGTCGCATAGCGCCCCGTCAGATACAGCGTGGCATCCTTGTAGCTGGTCGTGTTCTCTTTCCAAGTCCCTTTGTAGTAGTTCGGATCCCAGCTGACGCCGTTGCGCAGTTTTTCCGCATAATCGATCATCGACTCGTAATAGGAAGGATAGAGTCGGAAAAAGGCATCGATCCAGATGATCGAGCCGTCGCTTTCCTCCTCCCACGTGCGCATCACGATCGAGTTGCCGGCGTAATCGCCTTTGATGCCGAAAAGGTTGTTGCCGACCGTGCTGAGCTTGCTGGTGCCGTAGGCGGTCTCCAGCGATGCCTGGGCGACCATGACCGACGCGTACAGATTGTAGTCGTTGCCGATTTCGGTGGCATACTGCCCGAGGTAATTCACGAATTCCGCCTTCGTTGCGAACGTCCGCGTCTCCTTGTCGATTTCCGCATAGGCATTCGTGCCGTTGACGCTCAGCAGTTGCCCGATATCGATGAGCGTGCTCGTCAGATTGTTCCAGCGCATCAGGCTGGTTACATCCGTGCTGTAATGCGTGGCAATTTTCTGCAGCGTATCCCCGGACTGCACGTAGTAATACCAAGTCCCTTTCGCCTCCGTTACAGCCGCCGCAGTCGTACTGGCAGCGAGCGTCATCATGAGCGGCGCTTGAACCGGTTCTTCCGCATCAGAGGTTTTCAGTTCAGTGTCTGGGCTTGGGGCAACGTCGCTGCTGTCCATTCCGGATTCAGGCGAAGTCGGATCTGCCGGATCCGTCAACGGGTCCTGCACATCCTCAGCTGACGGAGTTTCCTTGCCACTTTCAGCCACAGGCACTTGCCAATCCGATTCGCTCAAAAGGGAAATTTGGTCAGCATCCGTATAGACTTTCACCTGCAAAACCGTTGTGCCTTCCGGAACATTCCCCAAGGCAACCGTAAACTTTCCGGTCTCATCGACGGATTGCGCGCCGATTTTGTTATCTCCTGCACAAACGACCACATATGCACCGGGTTGAGCCGTTCCGGTCAGCTGATTGGTTCCGTAAACGCCCGCTTCCAAAACGGTAGCGGCAGACACAGGTGTCACCTGGCTCTCGTCCGAAAGTGCCGTTGCAGCCTCCACTTGAGCGGGTTCTGCTGCTGTCATCGGGGCTGCAGGTTGTTGCACAGGGAGTTCTTGATTTATCGTTTCGATCGGCGCTAAACCTGCAGTTGCTGCCTCCGATTCTTCCGCAAAAGCACTATTGTTTCCTGCGAGCAAGCTCGCGGCCATACCAGACAAAGCGATATACGCTCGTAGGTATTTTTTTGAACAATCTTCATAGTCATCCTCCTCATCTATCGACGGATTTCTTAAGATTACTTTAATATCCATATATTCATTATAGCACTGTACGCTGACAACTAATTATTTCATTTTCATTACAAGCGCTTACAAATTATCCGAGTGCCCTCCCCGCTTAATCAATTTATTGACGGAGCACAGGACGCTGTGCTCCGGTGAACGACGGCTTCGCCGGAGTTGAGTGCCGATTTTCGGTGTCCTCCTCCGGTGAGGGGTTCTTCGCCGGAGCTGACTGCTGTTCTCTGGGTCCCTCCTCCGGCGAGGGCTTCCTCCCCGGAGCTGGCGCCGCAATTTCAGGCAACAGCTTGATATGCAGCAGAGACCCCACCAAAAATAAGATCGTCAGGTGATCGAAACAGCTGCCCTTCCCAAATCCATGTTCATTAATGATTGTTTGTGTTTCTTTACGCCTTTTTGGAAACCGTATCCAAAAGATCATAAAGCAATTAATTTCACCTTAAATGCATTAAAAAAACATTTTTTTGTTCGAACCCCAACTACTTTGTTCTTTTTTTGTTTATTTTTGTTCGTTTTTATTGACCAGACTGTGGAATTGTGCTAAATTATGGGTAATATAAAGAGGTGAATGAAAATGTTAAAAAAAGAACGCCTGTTGATACTCACTGAAATCGTCAACCAGGAAGGCATCATCACCGTAGCCGATATCGTCAAACAACTGAATGTTTCCGACATGACCGTGCGCAGGGATCTGGACGAACTCGATAAGGCCGGAAAAATCCTGCGCATCCACGGCGGAGCACAAAGCATCAGCTACGCATTGGACCAGGAACTTTCGCATACGGAAAAACAAGAAGTCCAAAAAGAAGAAAAGAAAGCGATTGCCAAGTTGTCGGCAAGCTTCATCGAGGATGGCGACACCATTTTCCTCGGGCCGGGAACGACGATCGAAATACTGGCGAGCTATCTCGGCGGCAAAAAAATCCGCATCATCACAAACAGCTATCCGGTTTTCGAAAATCTGCGCCAATATGACACCGCGGATATCATTATGATTGGCGGCGATTACCGGAAAAACACAGGTGCTTTCTTCGGCCCTATCGCGAACGACAACCTGAAAAAGTTGAAGTTCTCCAAATGCTTCATCAGCGCCAACGGCATCCACAATGAAGCGATCTCTACCTATAGCATGGCGGAAGGCG
>Ga0194138_10001511_pt1 | contig 11118 bp, 6 predicted proteins | sample TARM_MetaG_T2_14_FD_134022 | JGI IMG/M metagenome (GOLD analysis project Ga0194138, IMG submission 134022) | Freshwater microbial communities from Pennsylvania, USA, analyzing microbe dynamics in response to fracking - TARM_MetaG_T2_14 (version 2) | ecosystem: Environmental > Aquatic >...
CATCGCGGCCGGCGTCGAGCCCGGGGACAGGGTGGCGCTCATGGCCGGAACCCGCCTCGAATGGGTGCTGGTCGATCTCGCCGTCTGGACCGCCGGAGCCATCACCGTGCCGATCTACCCGTCATCCTCGGCGGGGCAACTCGAATGGATTCTCGCCGACTCCGCGGCGAAGGTTCTCGTGGCCGAGAACGATGAACACGTCGTCGTCGTCGGAGACACGACCGTCCCCGACACCTGCACCCGGATCCTCTACCTCGACGACGGCGGGCTCGAGGCCCTCGAGGCCGACGGCGAGTCCGTCGAGGCCGAGACCCTGGACGCCGCGGTGGCCACTCTCGAGCTCGACACCCCCGCCTCGATCATCTACACCTCCGGCACCACCGGACGGCCCAAAGGTTGCGTGATCACCCACCGCAACCTCCTGTCGGAGTGTCACGCGCTGCTCGACCACCCCATCGGGTCGATGGCGCAGCAGGGCAAGAAGGTCCTGATGTTCCTGCCACTGGCCCACGTGCTCGCCCGCGCCGTGACCTACACGGTCTACCTCGGTGACGCGACCGTCGGCTTCTGGGACGACACCTCCACCATCCTCCCGCGCTTCGCCGATTTCCGGCCGCACATGATTCTCGGGGTCCCCCGCGTCTTCGAGAAGGTGCGCGACGGGATCGCCACGAAGGCCGCCGCCAAGGGCGCGGTTCAGAGGGGGATCTTCGAGCGCGCCGAAGCGGTCGCCATCGAGGACAGCCGTCTGCGCGGCAACGACGGACTGGACGACGCGCGCCGGCCCTCGCTCCTGCACGCCGCCCGGTACAAGGCGCTCGACCTGCTCGTCTACAAGGCCATCCGCGAGGCGCTCGGCGGCCGGTGCGAGTACGCCATCTCCGGCGGCGGCGCCCTGCCCGACCGCATCTCGCACTTCTTCCGCGGAGTCGGCGTGCCCGTCTACGAGGGCTACGGGCTCACCGAGAGCACCGCCGCCGCCACCGTGAACGGTCCCGGCTGCCAGCGCATCGGCACCGTCGGGCGACCCGTGGCCGGGACGAGCGTCCGGATCGCCGACAGCGGTGAGGTGGAACTGGCCGGCGAGCTGATCTTCGACCGCTACTGGAACAACGAGGAGGCCACCGCCGAGGCCGTCCGCGACGGCTGGTTCGCCACCGGTGACCTCGGTTCGCTCGACGCGGACGGATACCTGACGATCACCGGTCGCGCCAAGGAGATCATCGTCACCGCCGGCGGCAAGAACGTCTCGCCGGGGCAGATCGAGGACGCGATCCGGGGGCATCGACTCGTCGGCCACGCGGTCCTCATCGGTGAGGCCCGTAAGTTCGTCTCCGCGCTGATCACGGTGGATGAGGTCGAGCTCGAGAACTGGGCGGCGGAGAACGATCGCAGCGGCCGGCCGGTCGAGGACCTGGTCACCGACCCCGCGCTGCGCGCCGAGATCCAGGCCGCCGTGGACGATGCCAATCGGCAGGTCTCACACGCCGAGGGCGTCAAGAAGTTCGTCGTACTGCCCCGCGACTTCACTGAGGACTCGGGCGAGTTGACGGCGACCCTCAAGGTCAAGCGGCACGTGGTCGAGCAGCACTACGCCGAGCAGATCGAGGGCATGTACGTCTGATCGGGCGGATGTGGGAGCGCCCGGAACCCGTCCGGGCCCGGGCGCTCCCACGATCGGCGGATTAGGCGCCGGTGTACAGCGACTCGATCTCGCTGTCGAACCGGTCGTGCACGACCTTGCGCTTGAGCTTGAGGGTGGGAGTGAGTTCGCCGGACTCGACGGAGAACTCGGCCGCGAGGATCTTGAACTTGCGGATGGATTCCGCGCGGGAGACCGACTTGTTGGCCCGGTCCACCGCGTCCTGGACCGCGCCGACCAGGTCGCCGTCCTGCAGCAGGTCCGAGACCTCGCCGGTCTTGCCGTGTCTGTCCCGCCACGCCGGGAACGTCTCCGGGTCGATCGTGACGAGCGCCGCGATGTAGCTGCGGTTGTCGCCCACCACGACGGCCTGGCTGATCAGCGGGTCGGAGGTGAGCAGGTCCTCGAGCTGTGACGGCGAGACGTTCTTCCCGCCGGCGGTGACGATGAGGTCCTTCTTGCGACCCGTGATGGACAGGTAGCCGTCGGAGTCGAGCTCGCCGATGTCACCGGTGTGGTACCACTCGTCGGTCCACGCGGCCTCGCTCGCCTCCGGGTTTCGCCAGTAGCCCTTGAACAGTGTCTTGGCCTTGGCCAGGACCTCGCCGTCCTCGGCGATGCGGATTGTGACGCCCGGGATCGGCGTGCCGACGGTGCCGATCTTGGCCCGGTTGGTCGGGTTGACGGTGAGGACGCCCGAGGACTCGGTCAGGCCGTAGCCCTCGAGCAGGTCGAACCCGGCGCCGCGGAAGAAATGGCCCAGGCGGGCGCCCAGCGGCCCACCGCCCGAGATGATGCGGTCGCATTCGCCGCCCAGTGCGTCGTGCAGCTTCGAGTAGACGAGCTTCGAGTAGAGCTTCTGCTTGACCTTCAGCGCGGCCGACGGCCGGCCGCCGTTCTCGAGGGCCTTGGAGTAGTCGATGGCCGTCTGGACGGCGGCCTTGAAGATCTTGGCCTTCGCGCCACCGGCGTTCTCTGCCTTTGCCGCGGCGGAGTTGTAGACCTTCTCCAGCACGCGCGGCACCGACACCAGGAAGGTGGGGTGGATCTCGCCGAGGCGCTCGATGACCTTGGTGGTGTCCGGCTCGTGCGCCACGGCCACGCGCTTGTAGAAGCAGGCCACCTCCAGGATGCGGGCGAGGACGTGGGCCAGCGGCAGGAAGATCAGGGTGCGGCTGTTGGGTACGAACGCGTCCTGGAGCTGCTCCTCCACGGCCACCACGACGCCGCCGAACCCGCCGTGCAGGATTTCGCAGCCCTTGGGTTTGCCGGTCGTGCCGGAGGTGTAGACGATCGCGCAGGGGTCCTCGTGGCCCATCGCCAGCGAGGCCTGCTCGAGCTCCTCGTCGGAGACGGCCGCGCCGGCCTCGGTGAGCTGGGCGACGAGATCGTTCTCGATGACGAGGATGTCGCCCTGCCACTCGGTCTCCGCGGCGAGCACCCCACGCAGGTCGAGGTCCTCGACCACCGCGACGGTCGCCCCGGAGTCCGTGAGGATCCAGTTGCACTGGGCCGACGACGAGGTCTCGTAGATCGGCACCGTCACCGCGCCGACGGACCAGGCCGCCCAGGCGATCAGCGACCACTCGTAGCGGGTGTGGCTCATGATCGCGAGGCGGTCCCCCGGCTTGACGCCGCGGGCGATGAGGCCCTTGGCCACGCCCTTGACCTCCTCCAGGTACTGGGCGCAGGTGACCTCTTTCCAGTCGCTACCGACGCGGCGCAGCACTGCGACGTCGTTCGGGGCCTCCTCCGCGTTCTTGAACACCAGTCTGGCCAGGTTCGGAACGGGGAAGGGCTTCGAGGCGGGAGGGGTGGCGAACTCGGTCGTCATCGCGATCCTTAGGTCATGTGTGGCCTGTATCACTGTCAAGTGTAGAGGGTTGCTCGCCATCCGTGTTCAGCACGGTCTATTTAGATCCGTTTATGAGGGGCGCGTCAGGTTCGTTATCCTCGTTACTGTGATATGGGTTACACTAGCGTCATGTTCGGGGGTACGGGACCCGCGGCGAGCCTGCTGGTGGCCGAGTCGTGGGAGCGCAGCAGGCACCGGGGGATCGACCCCACGGTGGTCGCGCCGTCGGTCGAACTGGAGGGTCCGGACCTCTCCCGCCACGTGGCGCAGCACCGGATGGCGTCGGTCCTCCCGGTGGTCGAGTCCGTCCTCGTCCCGGGGGTGGTCTCCAGCGGGCACATCGTCGCTGTCGCGGACGAGCGGGGACGACTGCTGCGGGTGATCGGTGACCGCGGGGTCAGGTCCCGCGCGGAGTCCATGGCGTTCATCCCCGGCGCGGTCTGGACGGACGAGGCGGTCGGGGCCAACGCGCCGGGGCTCGCGCTGAGGCACGACACCGAGGTGCGGGTCCGCGGATCCGAGCACTATCTTGAGATGGCCCACGAATGGAGTTGTGCGGCGGCACCGGTCCACGACCCCGCCACGGGTGAACTGATCGGGCTCATCGACGTCACCGGCCCGAGCAGCGCCACCTCGGACCAGATGCTCGCGCTGATACGGGCGACGGTGATGCTCGCCGAGGGCGAGCTGCGCACGGCCGCCGGCCTCGTCGTCCCCCGGCGAGGCGGGGTCGACCACCCCCTCGGAGGGCGTGTGAGGCTGCGGGTGCTCGGTGCGGGGGCCGGCGTCCTCGACGGGGACGGCCCGGGAGGCGCGGGGCGTGCCCTGACCGGCAGGCATGCCGAGATCTGTGTCCTGCTCGACGCGAATCCGGAGGGGTTGACGGGAGGGGCGCTCGCGGAACTGCTCGCCGACGACAGGCTCGACGAGGTCAGCGTCCGCGCCGAGGTCTCCCGCCTCCGGCGGGTGTTCGGGCCGGATGTGGTGGCCTCGAGGCCCTACCGCCTGGCCCCGGGCGCTCTGGTCACCGACGTCCGAGAGGTCACGGACGCACTCGATTCCGGGGACGTGATGAAGGCGGTGGCCTCCTATCCGGGACCTATCCTGCCGGCCTCGGACGCTCCCGGGGTGGCCGACCTGCGGCTCGAGCTCCACTCGATGGTGCGGGCCGCGGTCCTGTCCGCTGATCGGCTCCCCGTCCTCAGGGCCTGGGTCGCCGGCGCCGGGCGGGAGGACCTCGCCGCGTGGCGGAGCCTGGCCCGGTCCCGGTACGCGGACGCCTCCACCGTCGCGGCGGCCGAGGCGCGGTGTCGCGTCCTCGATCAGCGCTTCGGGGCGTGAGGGGCGCGGGGATCGCGACGGCGACGGTGGCCTGAATGTCGGGGACGAATCGGCCCGGGCCCGTCCGTTCGGGTAGGTGCGGCGGTGCCATCCGGGTTGTCCGTGTGTGCCGGGTGGACAGAACACCGCAGTAGCTGTTCCGGACAGGGCGGCCGCCGGGCAAGAGTGATCGGTGTCACATTCACCGCCCCGCCGAAGGTGGGGGTCGCTCGAGCAGGAGGCGCACGATGGCGATCGAACTGAATCAGATCTGGGACATGCCGATCAAGGAGTTCCACCCTCTCCCCAAGGCTCTGCTGGGTGTCGGAGCACACGACATCCTCGGCGTGGAGGCCAAGAAGCTGGGGATGACCCGGGTTCTCATCATGACCACCGGACTACGCGGGTCGGGGATCATCGAGGAGCTCAAGGGCAAGATCGAGTATCAGGGGCTCGACGTCGTGGTCTTCGACAAGGTCGAGTCCAACCCGAAGGACTACAACGTCATGGACGCCGCGGCCCTCTACAACTCGGAGAAGTGCGACGGCATCATCTCGGTGGGCGGTGGCTCCAGCCACGACGCCGCCAAGGGCGCGCGCGTGGTGATCGCCCACGACGGCCGCGACATCAACGAGTTCCAGGGCTTCTCCAAGTCCACCAACTTCGAGAACCCGCCGCACATCGCGGTGTCCACCACTGCGGGGACCGGTGCGGAGACCTCGTGGGCCTACGTGATCACCGACACCTCGGACATGGACCACCCGCACAAGTGGGTCGCGTTCGACGACGCCAGCCTGGTCTCGCTGGCGATGGACGACCCGCTCCTCTACTACTCCTGCCCCCAGCACTTCACCGCCTACTGCGGCTTCGACGTCCTCGCGCACTGTTCGGAGCCGTACGTCTCGCGGCTCGACTTCGCCCCGTCGCTGGGCAATGCGTTGTACGCGACCAAACTCGTGGCGGACAACCTCACGACGGCCGTGTACGACCCCCGCAACCTCGAGGCGCGGACCGGGATGATGAACGCGCAGTACATCGCGACGCAGGCGTTCAACTCGGGCGGCCTGGGCATGATCCACTCGATGTCCCACGCGATCAGCGCCTACTACGACACGCACCACGGTCTGAACAACGCGATCGCCCTGCCCCGGGTGTGGGAGTACAACCTGCCGTCCCGCTACCAGCGCTACGCCGAACTCGCGCCGCAGATGGGCGTGGACACCCGCAACATGACGACCGTCCAGGCCGCCGACGCCGCGGTGGAGGCCGCCATCCGGTTGTCCAAGGACGTCGGTATCCCCGACAACTTCAGTCAGATCACGCCCGGGCTGTACGAGAAGAACCAGATGGACACGGGCAAGTACAAGGGCAAGGGCGACAGGATCGATACCTCGGCGGAGAACATCCGCAGGATCGCCGAACACATGATGGGGGACGCGTGCACCCCGGGTAACCCGCGTGAGTCCACGGTCGAGTCACTGATCCCGATGGTCGAACACGCGATGACCGGTTCGTACTGACCGTCTCGCGCCGGCAGGTCGCACTAACCCCACCAGGTCCTCCCCGGGGGCGGGCGAGCGGATCCGTCCCGCGCGCCCCCCGGGGGGACACCACCATCCAGAACACGGGAAGGGCCCGACCATGGACGTCATCGACGATCGCCCCGACGAGGTGGGTCCCGCGGACGCGGTGATCGACGTGGAGGTCCTGCAGGAGGCGCTCCGCGGGACGGGCTACATCATCGACCGGGAACTCGCGACGGTCGTGCACCTGGCGACGGTCCTCGACAGGCCGCTGCTGCTGGAGGGGCCGGCCGGTGTGGGCAAGACCGAGCTGGCCAAGTCGCTCGCCTCCGCGTTCGGTCGGCGGCTAGTCCGGCTGCAGTGCTACGAGGGACTCGACGACGCCCGGGCACTGTACGAGTGGGACTACGCCAAGCAGTTGCTCCACGTCCAGATGCTCCGGGATCGGATCACGGTGGAACTGCAGGTGCACGAGGATCTCGCCGCCGCCTCTGCCGCGCTGGCGGAGATGGAGGTGGGGATCCACGGTGAGGACTTCCTGGTCACTCGGCCGCTGCTCGAGGCGATCATGTCCGAGGACCCGGTGGTCCTGCTCATCGACGAGATCGACCGGACGGAGGAGTCGCTCGAGGCGATGCTGCTCGAGGTGCTCGCGGAGAAACAGGTGACGATCCCGGAGCTCGGCACCTACCGCGCACGCACCACCCCCTGGGTGATCCTCACCTCGAACGACACCCGGGAGCTGTCGAGTGCCCTCAAGCGCCGGTGCCTGCACTTCCACGTGGACTTCCCAGACGCCGCACGGGAGACGGAGATCGTCCGATCCCGCGCACCGGAGGTTCCGGAGACCGTGGCGGCCGATGTGGTGGAGAAGGCGCGGCGACTGCGCGAGATGCCGCTGCGCAAGCCTCCGTCGATCTCCGAGGTGGTGGACGCGGCCCGCGCCGCGTCGGTGTGGGGAGGAGACGGTCCGGAGCTCGGCTGGGTCCTGTCCGCCGCCCTTCTGAAGTACCGGTCCGACGACGATGTCGCCCGCGGCGTGCTCGGCGGTGGGGGCGCCCCCGGAGAGGAGCCGGCAGGGAACGGGCGGGACATGAGGGCGGCCGCCGATGCGACCGGGGCGTCGACCTCCGCCGCGTTCGGGGCCGGTCGGGCCCGCAGCGGGGCCGGGCGCGGGACCGGACGGCGATGACGACCGGGACGGCGTCCCGCCTCTCGCCCTCGGATGTCCTTGACATCGCCTCCGTGGCGTTCGGCCGACTCCTCAGGGAGCGCGAGGTGGCGGTCTCCCCGGCCGAGGTGGTGGAGCTGCGGACAGTCCTCGCGATGGTCGGGACGTCCCGGCCCGAGACCCTGCGGGCGGCGCTCCGTGCGGTGACGGTCAAGTACCAGCGGGAGAACCGGGGATTCGACGCGGTGTTCGACCGCTTCTTCCTGGGCGTGCTGACCACCCGTACCGAGGACGCCGGAGGGGCCCACGGCGGCGCCCCGCAGGTGGGCGGACTGCCCGACGAACTGGAGCTGGACACGGACGAGTCCTCGCCCTCCACCCCGTCGGACCTGGACCCGGCCGAGATCGGGGATCTGGTCGAGGGAGACGAGACGAGCCGGCGGAACGAGGACATGCACTACGACGACTCAGACTTCTCGACCGCGACCGGGGAGGAGGAGTTCGCGGTCCAGGAGGGGGCGGAGCGGTGGCAGTCCTCGGTCACCTACGAGATCGAGGTGGACCGCGCGTCATCGGACCATGTCGGCGAGATGGGGTCCTCCGCGATCTCGGTGTCCGGTGAGGAGTCGTTGGAATGGGCGGACGCGCTCGACGTCCTGCGGACCCTCGACGGCTACGACGCCCGTCAGGTGTATGCGGCGCACGGTGACGACGGCGGGGATCTGAGAGGCGAGCAGGCGGGGATGTTCGTCGACGCGGTGCTCGCGTTCCTGAAGAGCCTCCCGGAGGACGCCACCGACGGACGTGTCGACGACGACGAGGTCCGGGGTGGCCGGGAGGTGACCGACAGCGCCGACCTCGAACGCGCGTCCCACGAGGTGATGCGCCGCATCCGTGGCGCCCCCCGCCGACGATCGCGACCGTTCGCCCGCGGACTGCTCGATTCTCGCTCCACGTTGGGTCGGGCGTGGGCGACGGACGGCGAGGCGTTCACCATCATGAACCGGACCCGCGTCCCCGGTCCGCTCAAGCTGCTGATCCTGGTCGACGTGTCGCTCTCGGTCCGGCCCGTCACCGGCTTCGTCCTGCGGCTGGCCCAGAGCCTGCACCAGAAGGTCAACCGGTGTTCGGTCGTCGCCTTTGTCGACCGACCCGTCGACGTGACGGACCACCTCCTGTCGTCGTCCGGCGAGAACGCGCTGGCGACCGTCCTGTCCGCACCCGGACTGGATCTCGAGGCGAGCAGCGACTACGGCCGGATGTTCGCCGAGCTGCTCGACCGCCACGGCGACCTGATCGACGCCCGGACCTCGGTCCTCATCGTGGGTGACGGGCGGAGCAACGGGCTCGATCCGCGGGAGGACCTGGTGGGCCGCATCAGCAGGCGGGCCCACCGGATGGCGTGGATCACCCCGGAGGCCCGGAGGTACTGGAACCGGCCCACGTGCGGACTGAGCGCGTATGCGCGATACCTGGACGGGGTGGTGACCGCGCGTGACCCCGCGGAACTGTCCGAACGGGCAGGTCTGCTGGGAAGCTCGCTCGCCTGAGATGCCCCGGGCCTATCGTGAGGTCATGTCGTCGGAAGGCCGGGTGGCGAAGTTCCACGCGCCGGAGATCCTCTTCGGCTTCGGAGCCCTGCCCGAGGCCGCGACCGCCGCCATGGGACTGGGCGCACGTCGCCCCCTCGTCGTCACCGATCCGTGGCTCGAACTCACCCCGTGGCCGGGCACGGTCGTCGAGGGGCTGAGGGCACAGGGTGCCGAGCCGGTCGTGTGGTCCGACGTCCGCCCCAACCCGCGCGCGTCCCAGATCCTCGAGGGCGCGCAGACCTATCACTCCTCGGGGTGCGACGTGATCGTGGCGGTGGGCGGCGGCTCGGTGATCGACGCCGCCAAGGGGGTCGCGCTCGTCGTCTCCAACGGCGGGCACGTCCTCGAGTACGAGGGGGTCGACCGTGTCCGGCTGCCGCTGCCCCCGGTGGTGGCCGTGCCGACGACGGCGGGCAGTGGGGCCGACGTCTCGCAGTTCTGCGTGGTCAACGACTCGGACCGCCGGACCAAGGTGACCATCGTGAGTCGGTCGCTGGTGCCGGACGTGACGGTCATCGACCCGAGTACCCATGCGACCGTCCCCGAGGACGTGGGGGCGGCGACCGCGATCGACGTGCTCTCGCACGGGGTGGAGGCGTACTTCTCGCGCGCGGCGGGCCCGCTGACGGACTCCCACGCCCTGCGGTCCGTGGAGCTGTGCGCGCGGTCGCTCGACAGGCTCGCGGCCGGCGAGAGGCTCAGTCACGTGCAGCTGGAGGACATGGCGCTGGCGTCGCTCGAGGCGGGGATGGCGTTCAGCAACGCCGTGCTGGGGGCGGTCCACGCGATGAGCCACCCGGTGGGCGGGCGGTACGACTCGTCCCACGGCCAGATCAACGGGGTCCTGCTGTCCCATGTCGTCCGACACAACGGGGTGGTGATGCCTCCGGACCGCATGGCCGGCCTGGCGCGCGCGGCCGGCGTCACCGTCGGTTCCCGGGGCGGCCAGGTGACGGACCGGGTCGCGGACCGCTTCCGGGACCTCTCCGCGTCGGTCGGGATCCCGTCGGGACTCTCGCTCCTGGGAGTCCGGGGCGAGGACATCCCCACGTTGGCCGCGCACGCGCTCGACGATCTCTGCATGGCCACGAATCCGCGTCCCGTCACCCTCGAGGACGTCGAACGGCTCTATCGGGAGGCGTCATGACCGAGGGGCCCACGGACCTGGACTCACTCCTCGGCCTGCGGTCGGTCAAGAGAAGTTTCTTCGACCAGTACCGTGCGGCCGAATCGCGGCTGCGACGGTCCATGCACGCACTCGATCGCGTCTCCGGGGCGCTGGTGCGGACCGCCGAGGGGCCCGAGGAGTTGATGCTGTCCGTCCTCAGGGTCGCGTACGACCAGCTCGACGCCCAGTGGGCGCTGGTGGCCCTCCGGGACGGTCAGCTCCCGTCCGTCGAACCACGGCACGTCCTCGTGGACCCCGAGGGGCGCTTCGTGGCGTTCGAGGGGCGGGATCTCGCGCCGGTGCCGGACGGTCTGCCCAAGGGTGTGGTCAACGTCCTGCTCGCGGTGCTCCGGGGCGGCCGCTCCGCCGAGGTGGCCGAGGCCGGCGGCCCCGACGCGGTGACCGTGCCGCTGATCCTGCACGGCGGGGTGATCGGCGGGCTGGCGTCGTGGCGCCACCCCGGGAGACCGGCCGATGACATCGACACCGTGGTCCTGCGGATCCTCGCCGCGCAGGCGGCCGTGGCCCTGCACAACTCCGTCCTGTTCCGGGACAAGGAGACGCTGCTCGCGCGGGCGGAGGAGGCGTACGAGGAGGCCCGGGGGCACGTGGTGGAGCTGTCCCGGCGGAACTCCGAACTCGAGATCGCCCACCGGGAGCTCGACGCCGCGCATCGCCAGCGGATCCTCGACGTGGAACGGTCGCGGATGGCCCGGGAACTCCACGACAGCGTGTCCCAGCTCGTCCTCGGCGCGGGGATGCATCTCCAACTCGGCCTCGACGCGGTGGGACGGGCCGAGCAGCAGCGGCCGCTGCTCGAGAAGGCGGTGCATCTGACCGACCAGGC
>Ga0194138_10001512_pt1 | contig 11105 bp, 16 predicted proteins | sample TARM_MetaG_T2_14_FD_134022 | JGI IMG/M metagenome (GOLD analysis project Ga0194138, IMG submission 134022) | Freshwater microbial communities from Pennsylvania, USA, analyzing microbe dynamics in response to fracking - TARM_MetaG_T2_14 (version 2) | ecosystem: Environmental > Aquatic >...
AGTCCGTGGACGTCTACTCGGACGCCGGAGCCAAGGTCCTGGCCCTGGTCCCGCTCGACGAACCCACGGACGGGGACAGCGTCTTGCTCAGGGTCCAGGACGGCAACACCAGGATTATTTCGGCAACCGGGTTCCTCCGCGACCTGGGGGTGACCGAAACGGGGCGGTACAAGGTGACCGGCGATGGCGGGGCTTCACCGGGGATCGTGGTCGTGGACTTCAAGGAGCGGGCGGCATGACTCGGTCGACGATGATTACTATCTGGATCGTTGCACATATTGCTTTCCCACCCCTAATCGTGGGGATAAGTATTTTCCTTTCGAGAAAGTTCCCAAAATTCGGTGGCACAAGCTTCCGATCAAGACATCGTTCATCCCCACCGAAAGAGGAGGGCGAAGAATGATCGGACGCATCCCTGTTCCCCTCTGGACCTGGGCAGCCATCGCCAAATATTACGGCGTGGATGTCAGGAAGGCCAAGGCGTGGAAGGCGCAGGGCGCGCCGATCCGCATGACCGACAAAGGCGCATACGCCGAAGCCTGGCAGCTGTCCGATTGGTTGTATGCGCAACCGGAGTCAGGCCCCGCGAGATGCCCCGGCAACCTAGTGAAATCGAAGTCGTAGCGACAGCCCCCGAAAGGGGGTTTTTTTGCGCCCTCAAAATACCCTGTCAAGAGTACATCTACCGTGCATTTACCGTGCATCCACCGTGCATTCTCGAACAACCCACAAAATCCCGTGGTAGAATTACAGCCACTAGAAAAGGGTCCGTGTTTTGGCCCTGACCGGCTGCACAGGCCACGGCTCGGCAGTACGACACCAGGAGGCTCGACCGGACCACCACGCAATACGAAGGGACAGGCTTATGGCAATCATCTCCACCATCCGCGATGGCATGCAACACCGGTTCAATCCCCTGCATGTCTACTGCCGACTGCGATGCGTCGGGTGCCCTGACCGGGTAGCCCGGCGCATTTCGTCGTGGTGGGAGCGGGCTATAGCCTGGGTCTTGTACGGAGGGAGTCATGGGAATGTTTGAGTCCGCGGCCATCAACCTGGTGCTCGAATACGTGTACAAGCTGATTGCCCTGTTCTTGCTGTGGGCCAGCTTGCGCATGCTCGAAAGATTTAACGGCCGTCCATGGTCCAACACCATTCGGCAAATCGAAGGAGATGCCCTTGCGCTGGCTATTTATCAGTCTGCTGTGTGGATTGGTTGCGCTCTCGTCTTGGCCTCTTGAGGCCCTGGCTGGGCGCTATACCGACCGCTACGACAGCGAAATCAGCAAGGCCGCCGAACGGTGGTGGACGCCATATCCTGAGGGTCATTGGCTGTGGCTCAAGGCCCAGCTGTATCAGGAGTCCCAGCTTGATCCTTCGGCAGTGTCGCCAGTCGGGGCAGCCGGGCTCGGGCAGTTCATGCCACGCACCTGGGACGAGGTGTCCGGCCAACTCGGCTTTGGCCGAGTATCGCCGCATTCCGTGCGGCACTCCATCATGGCCGCGGCCTACTACATGCGCAAACTGCGCAATGGATGGTCGGCCCCGCGCCCGGAAATGGACCGCATGGACTTGGCCCGGGCCAGTTACAACGCGGGCATGGGAAACCTGCTCAAGGCGCAGCGGGCGGCGGGCGGGGCAAACCGTTACGCTGCCATCATCGAGGCCCTGCCGTTGGTCACCGGGCATCATGCAGAGGAAACCATCACCTACAATCGGCGTATCCATCGCTGGCACAGGGAGCTCGCATGTTTTCCACGCTGATAGCCAAGGCCGTGGGCCTGTTTGCGGGCAAGGCCTCGCTCCTCAAATGGGTGGTGTTGGGTGTCGGTTTGGTGGCCGTGGCCATCGTTATATTGTGGCTGCTCTGGGCCAGGGCCGAACTCCGCGCAGACCTAACCCTGGCCGAGATGGACTTGGCCGCCATGACCACGGCCTATGAAGCCAACCGCGAGGCCCTGGCCGAACTCGAACAAATTTCAGAGGCAAAGGACAAAGCCCTGGCCGCCCGTGACCGGGCAATCAAGGTAATCGTAGCCGAACGCGATGCGGTGCGGCGCAAATGGCAGGAGGCGTTGAGAAATGAGCCGGAAACTCGCGATTGGGCTGATACTCCTCTGCCTGATGCTGTTCACGGCCTGCTCCAGTAGGCGGCCTGAGATGGTCACGGTGACGAAGGTTGTCCGCGTGGTTCCGCCGGAACACCTGATGGAGCAGACGCCGGGACCGGATTGCAGCAAGGCTGAGACAAATGGTGACTTGGTCCAGTGCATCCTGGACTACCGGGACGCTCTGGGCCGGTGCAATGCGGATAAGGTGGCAATCAAGGGTAGCCTGCAAGCGGACGGTGGCAAGTGAACAACGAAGAAGAGCACCGCAACCTCTGGGACGCCATCAACGGGTTGAGAGACGAGAGGTCGGTTGTCCAGTCGTCCCTGGCCCGAATCGAAGCGATGCTTTCGGAGCGATGCGAGGCGCGGATGAGCACGATGCAGGACATGAAGACAAAGCAGGAAGAGCATGACAACCGGCTCAAGAAGCTGGAGGAGTTGCGAGCTCAAATTCTTTTGTTGTCTGCAATCGGGGCTGTTGTTGGTGGTGGGGCTGTGTCGTGGATATTCAAATTTTTCGGGAGTTGAACAGCATGCCCATAGGCCAAAAAATCAGAGACATCACCGACCACGTTGTTGCGGAGAGCCCGCTTCCCGTCGAGCGCGTGCAGTCCATGGGCCAGGCGGGCCCGGGCGGGGCGTACAGCCTCTACCGCATCTGCCAGTTCGACACGGACAGACTCCCGGCCAGGCCGGTGCAGTTCATCAAATTTCAGACAGGGCCCCCCGACCTGCGCGGCATCAACGGGACCACCAACGAGGCGCTGCTGGCCATCGTCATGGACCGGCTCAAGTGCTTTCAGAGGGGACAGTTCCCGTGCGCGGAGAACGACGAGGCCCTGGCTGGGGCGTAACGGATAAACGAGCGCGGTTGTAAAACCCTGTCAACGCGACGACGGCGGGCAGGAGCCTCTCCAAGAGGATACGGTCGGAATAGACCCGCAGGCTCGATAATTCGCAGGGTGTACAGGCATGGGCGCAATGGGCAAACGATCTTAACCGACTCTCTTTCGGGGGTCTTGTCTTGGAGAATAATATGGGCGCTCCAAAAGGTAATCAATTTTGGAAAGCACGGACCAAGCACGGAAGGAACAAGCTGTTTGAGTCGGCTGATCTTCTTTGGGAGGCATGTTCTGAATATTTTCAGTGGGTTGAAGACAACCCGCTATATGAGGATAAGCTGGTCACGTTCCAGGGAACGGCCACTCATGAGCCTGTTGCAAAGATGCGGGCAATGACCGTCGAAGGCCTTTGCCTGTTCCTTGGCATACACTTTTCAACGTGGGCCGACTGGAGAACTCAAAAAGATTTTACCGAAGTCACAGCGCGAGTTGACGCAATTATCCGCACTCAAAAATTCACCGGGGCGGCGGCAGACCTGCTAAATCCAAACATTATTGCTCGTGATTTGGGCCTGTCTGATTCGAGCAACATTGATCATCGTTCGTCAGACGGCAGCATGACGCCATCCCCGACTACTATCCGCATCGTGGGGAAAAAATCAGAGAGCGATCCGTTCGAGGAACAATAGCGTGACCGAAGCCACCATTGAAGTTCCCGACAAGATGGAGGCAATGTTCTCCCAGCCTCGCGGTTCTCTCATGTATCGCGGATCATACGGCGGGCGCGGTTCTGGAAAATCTTTCACTTTTGCCAAAGTTGCGGCCATTTGGGGATACGCCGAGCCGTTGCGCATCCTCTGCACTCGCGAAATTCAAGACAGCATCAAAGAGTCATTCCACGCTGAGTTGAAGAACGCCATTGCAACCGAACCGTGGCTTGAGCGTCACTACGACGTAGGGCGCGACTACCTGCGAGGGGCAAACGGGACCGAGTTCATATTCAAGGGTTTGCGGCACAATATTGGCAGTCTCAAGTCGCTGGCACAGATTGACCTGTGTATAGTTGAGGAAGCCGAAGACGTGCCGGAAGAGTCGTGGCTTGCGCTTGAGCCAACCATCAGATCAGACAAGGCCGAAATGTGGATCATCTGGAACCCTCGCACCGAGGGCAGTCCGGTTGACAAGAGATTCCGGCAGAACCCGCCGCCAATGTCCATGATCGTCGAAATGAACTACTCTGATAATCCGTGGTTCCCTAGCGTTCTTGAAATGCGCAGGCAACACCAGCTTCAAACGCTGGACCACGAAACATACCGCCATATCTGGCACGGCGACTACCTCAAACGCAGCAAGGCCCAGGTCTTCCATAATTGGGAGGTCGCAGACTTCACGCCCGTCCCTGAATGGGATGGCCCGTATTTCGGACTCGACTTCGGCTTTGCGCAAGACCCAACAGCGGGCGTCAAGATGTGGATACATGATCAAGTACTATACTTCGAGCATGAGGCATACGCCAACGCACTTGAGCTTGACCACACGCCTGACAGACTTAAGCGCGACATACCCGGCATCGCCGACCATGAGTGCCGAGCTGACAACTCGAGGCCCGAGTCCATCAGCTATCTCAAGCGGCACGGACTTCCGCGCATGAAACCTTGCGTCAAGGGCAAGGGCAGCGTGGAAGACGGCATAGCCCATATGCAGAGCTACAAGCGCATCGTGGTGCACCCCAGGTGCGTCAACACGGCGGCAGAGTTTACCTACTACAGCTACAAAGTGGACAGACTGAGCGGGGACGTGCTACCGGTCCTCGTAGACGCGAACAACCACGCGATTGACGCGGCCCGGTATGGGCTGGAGCCTGTCATGAAGTCGCGTGGAAAGGGGATATTCCGATGATATGGCCTTTCAAAAGCAAAGTAGCCGAACCCGAGCCGGAACAAAACTCCGCCGGTCGCTCCATCTTTTCAACGGACGACATGCCCATGGTAGACCTTCGCCGCAATGCACAGGCCGCGATTGCCAAGGCCATACCAGCACCGCCCAAGATGGCAGATGATGGCGCGGTAGGCATGGACTCATCTTTCACCGGCATGAACGCGTCCGCAGCCCGCCAGGGCATCCCAGACGCGCAAGCTCTGTGGTACGCATCTCAGGGCTTCATAGGCTACCAGATGTGCGCAATAATCGCGCAGAATTGGCTTGTAGACAAAGCGTGTCGTATGCCAGGGCGTGACGCTATCAGGCAGGGATACGACATCACCGTCAACAGCGGTGAGGGTATGGACCCTGAAATACTGGATGCCATGCGCCAAGCCGACAAGCGTCACAATATCAACAAATCCATGCGGGAGCTTGTCCACTTTGGGCGCATCTTCGGCGTTCGTATTGGCCTGTTCATGGTCAACTCGACCGACCCGGAATACTACGCCAAACCGTTCAACCTGGACGGCGTGACCCCTGGAAGCTATCGCGGCATCAGCCAAATTGATCCGACGTGGGTTTCTCCGATACTGACATCGGCCAACCTTTCCGATCCGGCAAGCCTGACATTTTACGAGCCGACGTTCTATCAGGTGGGCGGACGAAGAATTCACAGGTCACACCTCGCCATATATGTTCCGCACCCGGTGACAGATATTCTCAAACCGGCATACCAGTACGGCGGCATCCCACTGACACAGCTTATCTATGAGCGAGTGTACGCGGCAGAGCGCACGGCCAATGAAGGGCCGCAGCTTGCCATGACCAAACGGTCAACTGTTTTCAAGACGAACATGGACGCAGCCTTTGCCGATTGGGACCGCTTCCAGCAAACGATGGAGTGGTGGACAACCACCAGGGACAACTACGGCGTCAAGATCGCTGACACCGATGACGAGATGCAGCAGTTTGACACGGCTCTCGGCGACCTGGATGCGACGATCATGACGCAGTACCAGCTTGTCGCGGCCATCGCCAACGTCCCGGCCACCAAGCTGCTCGGAACCACGCCCAAGGGATTCAATTCAACTGGCGAGTACGAGGAGGCCAACTACCGCGAGGAGTTGGAGAGCGTCCAGGCCGACATGACTCCCATGCTCGAACGGCATCACGCGCTTGTAATGAAGTCGGAGATTGCGCCGCGATTCAAGATAGAGCCAATCGAGACTTCCGTGTCCTGGGCCGCGCTCGACAGCCCGACCGCAGCGGAGTGGGCAACCATCAACAAGACGAAAGCCGAGACTGCTTCAGCCCTGGTGCAGATCGGAGCGATTGACGGTATGGACGTGCGCGAGCTAATCACCAACGACCCAGACAGCGATTATCACGGTCTTGCCATCATCGAGGACGAAGCCGAGGTCGAAGAACCTGACACCACCATGGAGCCTGACAATGGCGAAGCGCAAAACGCGGCCACCCCTGACGCCAGTTCGTAAGGAGTGGGCAGAGCAGCGCAACGGACACACCTTCACAGGCAAGCCGTTGACGTATTCCGCAGCGGTCATGCAGCGGTATGAGAAGGCGTTGACCAAGCTCATTGAACAGATGACCAATGCCTACCGCCGCGAGATGCGTGCCGTGTTCCGTGAGGTCCCGACAATTGCCCAAGACGCCAGCTTGCCGAGTCAGGCGAACATACGTCTTAACAAGTTGTCGGAGCGGTTCTATCGGCTGTTCTCGCGCCGTGCACCGACCATCGTTGACCGCATGTTCAATCAAGTGGACAAGGACAGCGCGTCGAATCTGCAAATGTCGCTGAAAGAGTTGTCTGGCGGAATTACGCTCAAGACAGAGGCCATGCCCGCTGCATTGAGGGAAGCTGTCAAGGCCGCGACAGCCGAGAACGTGGCTCTCATCAAGTCCATCCCGGAACAGTTCCACACGCAGATACAGGGCGCGGTCATGCGGTCAATGCAGCCTGGAGGCAACGGATTGCAGGACGTATATGAGGCTTTAAGCAAGCGCAAGGACATCACCAAGAACCGGGCGAAGCTCATATCGCATGACCAAGTGCGAAAGATCACCACGGCCATGAACACCGAGCGCGCCAAATCGCTTGGAGTCAAAAAGTTTGAATGGCGTCACAGTGGCGGTAGTGCCGAACCACGCAAGGAACACGTTGCTATGAACGGCAAGGTGTTTAGCTATGACGAACCGCCAGTGATTGACAGTCGGACGGGAGAGCGAGGATTCCCAGGCCAGTTGATAAACTGCAAATGTTTTGCTATACCTGTAGTCGAGTTCGGCGAGGATGCCGAGTAACCACAATCGCAAGGAGAGTGCGAGATGAAGAAAGCCCCAGACCGTATGGCAAGCAAAGGCTGGTTTGTGTTCTGGATGGTGTTCGGCGTGTTCATGGCGACATGGGGAGCACTGCAACTAATCCAGCCCGACGGCAACAAGTTCTTCGGCCTGATCTCCTTCGCCGGGTTTTCGCTCATGACGGCGCGGGAATTCATACTTCGCCGTCGTTGGCTGAAAGAGAACAAGGGAAAATGACCACGATACCCCCAGCAATGGGGGTTTTTCATTTCAACACAGTGAAAACTTTTAGTTGACAAAAATGAACAATAAGCCTAGCCGCAAAGTGTGGGCGGTCCACAACCATTTTCCATCTCCCCGCACTCTCCGGTGCTATCCTCCCCGCAGTGGACCGCCCACACACAACCAGAGGGCAAAATGACAGCTCGCATAGAAGACATCAACGGATTCATCACAATACTCAACAACCCCATCAGCAAAGAGGGAGTTTTCGAGTATTCCGGGGCGCAGATTAAGCACCCTGACCCGAGCCGACACGGCGAGATATTCAAGGTGTATCGCCCTGCAGATGAGCTTTCCGACCCCGAGTGTATCGCCTCTTTCCGTCTCCTGCCTTTCGTCGATGAGCACACCATGCTGGGAAGCGAAGACGAAGGCGGACTTCCGGCAGAGCACAAGGGTGTGCATGGGATGATCGGCGAGAACGTGTTCTTTGACCCGCCTTACCTTCGCGGCAATATTAAGATCGTGAGCGAGTCCATGAAGAACACTATCAACGCTGGCAAGATAGAGCTTTCACCCGGCTACAGATGCATGTATGAGCACGTTCCTGGCGTGTGGAACGGGCAGCACTATGACGCCGTGCAACGCAATATTCGTGGAAATCATTTGGCCCTGGTCGCCAAGGGGCGAACCGGTCCTGATGTAGCGGTACTGGACCGCATGACATTCACCATTGACTGTAAGGAGATCGTCGCTATGGCAGACGAAAAGAAACCTGACGGCGGCGGTCTGAGCCGCATCAAGGAACTCATCGCGGAACTCAAGCCGCTGCTGGCTGAGCAGGAAGAGGCTACCGCGATGCTGGCAGAGTTGGGCATTGGCGCTGTCGCTGAGAAGTCCGTGGAGATGGATCAGGACATGCCAGAGGGCGAAGAGAAGCCCGAAGAAGAGCTTCCCGCCGCTGACATGGACCCCGTCAAGGACAAGTGCGCCACTGACATGGAAAAAGCGATGGACGCCAAGCTCGCCAAGCTGGAAGCAAAGCTTGCCAAGATCGAAGCGGGAACAGTCGGCATGGACTCGGCCATCATGGGCAATATCGCCGACCGCGACTCCCTGGCCTCGAAGCTGTCCGGTTTCGTCGGCACTTTCGACCATGCCCGCATGACCGTCCAGCAGGTCGCCGAATACGGCGTCAAGAAGCTGGGAGTGCCGTGCAACCACGGAACCGAGCGCGTAGCCGTCGAGGCTTACCTCCATGGCCGCACCCCTGACCACAAACAGCCCACCGTTGCTCTCGACGGCAAGGGCGTTGACCTGCTCGCAGGCTGGAAAAAGGAGGCCAAATAATGACCTTCCAGACCACTGTCATCAATGACATTCGTTCCGGGTTTATCGGAGACGTGGCCTTTGACGGCCCGACTCGCGCTATCCCGGCTTTGCTGGATTCCGGCGCGGGCGCAGCCAACAACATCATTGGCCGGGCCTTTACCTATGTGAGCCGCGTCAATGGGACCGTCGCCGCTGGTGGAGCCGTTGCCGACTTCGCCGGTATCATGGTGCTTCCCAAGACTCAGAGCCTTCGTGGAACCGCCGCTGGTGGAACCCTGGCTGATTCGCTTCTCTTGCCCGATGGCGTTTCCGTTGAACTGGCGCAGATGGGTGAATACTTCGTCGCCCTGGAGAACGCCACCGGGAACATCGGCGACCTTGTGGCCTACGACACCACGACCGGAGAACTGACCGCTGAGCCGGTCCTCACTTCTGTCACTGCCACCATCGATGACGGAACCCCCCCCGGTGCTGGAACTGTCATGACCGTTTCTGCCGTGGCCTCTGGTCGCCTGGCCGTCGGTCAAATGATATCCGGTGCTGGCATCCCGCCCGGGACCTACATCACCGCTCTGGGAACCGGCACTGGTGGCGTTGGCACATACACCGTGTCGGCATCGCTGGAAACCGCCGCCATCACCATCACCGCCGACAACGTGCCCGCAGCCGGAACGGCGTTCATCCCGGACGCGACCCTGGCCCGCTTGCAGCCGTCCCCCACCGCAGCCGGTCAGTATCTGGCCGTCATACGCCTGAACGGCTAAGGAGATACACAGCATGAAAAGCCTTATCAAAAACCACTACACCGGACGCGAGGCAGCCGCCCGTGGTCCGCTGGTCATCACCGAAGATCAGGTTGAGCATTACCGCCAGCTTGAATCCATCGGTATCGGCCTGGACGCAATCGCCATGGACTCGGCTCTTGTCGGTCCAGCTGGTGGCAACCTGGGCGCGCCTATCCAGTACCTTCAGACGTGGCTTCCCGGCATCGTGCGTCAGGTCACCACTGTTCGTGTCATCGACAAGCTGCTCGGCGTCACCACCGTCGGAAGCTGGGAAGATGAAGAGATCGTGCAGACGGCCTCCGAGCTTTCCGGCAAGGCGGAACTCTACGGGGATATCACCAATATCCCGCTCTCCAGCTACGACGCCAACTATGAACGTCGTTCGGTTATCCGCTTCGAGCAGGGAATGATGGTCGGCAAGCTGGAAGAGTCCCGCGCCGCACGCCAAAACATCAACGTGGCCGTCGAGAAGCGCGCCAGTGCCGCCCTTGCACTCGACATCATGCGAAACCGCGTCGGCTTCTCCGGGTTCAACCTGCCTGATACTCGCGTGTTCGGATTCCTGAATGACCCCAACCTCCCGGCTTACGTCAACGTCGCCGCTGGTGTCGGCGGTCTGCCGTGGGCGAACAAGACCTACCTGGAGATCACCCTGGACATTCGCACCGCCGTCCAGGCTCTCGTCAACCGCTCTGGCGGCAACGTGGACGTGAGTTCCACGGACATGACCCTCGCCATCCCGCTGGGCTTCGAGCAGTTCATGGGCGTGACCAGCCAGTTTGGCAACAGCGTCCAGGACTGGTTGAACAAGACCTACCCGCGTATCCGCGTCGAGTCCGCTCCCGAGCTGGCCCTTGCCAACGGCGGAGCGAACGTGTTCTACCTGTACGCCGACAAGATCGAAGACGGTTCGACCGACGACGGCATCGTCTTCTCGCAGATGGTCCCTGCCCGCTTCATGGCTCTGGGCACTGAAACCCGCGCCAAGGGCATCGTTGAGGGCTACACCAACGCCCTGGCCGGTGTCATGCTCAAGCGTCCGTGGGCGGTTGTCCGCTACAGCGGCATTTAGGCAAGACCGGCATACATGCAACCCGAGGGGCGGGTTTACTGCCCGCCCCTTTTTCAAACAAACACCGGAGATTCCAATGAGCAAGATTTACGTTTACAGCACTTTGACCGCCGATCAGGTGTACACGTCTTATGTGACTGACCCCAACGGCATCGCCCAGCCCAAAAGCTCGATCTTCATCGCTGGTCAGGCAAACATCACGAACAAACATTTCGTCACACCTCTTGGCGTCGTCACCGAGGTGACCGCCGAGGAACTGGCCGAGTTGAAACAGAACGACATGTTCAAGCTCCACGCCAAGAATGGTTTCATCTCGATCAGCGAAGCCAAGTCCGACCCGGAAGTGGTCGCCGCCGACATGACCGGGCGCGACCAGTCCGCCCCGCTCGTTCTGGAAGACCTGGACAGCGAGGACGAAATCCCTGTGACCAACAAGCCCGAAGCCAAGTCTACCCGCAAGCCCAAGACCACCCGCCGCAGCCGCAAGGGGTAATAT
>Ga0194138_10001515_pt1 | contig 11100 bp, 6 predicted proteins | sample TARM_MetaG_T2_14_FD_134022 | JGI IMG/M metagenome (GOLD analysis project Ga0194138, IMG submission 134022) | Freshwater microbial communities from Pennsylvania, USA, analyzing microbe dynamics in response to fracking - TARM_MetaG_T2_14 (version 2) | ecosystem: Environmental > Aquatic >...
GCTCCGCCCTGATCCGGGGCGAGTCCGCGAGCCTCTACGCCGGGGCCGGCATCGTCGAAGGCTCGGATCCCGAAAAGGAAATGAAAGAGACGGAAATGAAACTCCGCGCCCTGCTGGATGTGTTGGCCTGCGGTTGAAGTGCAAAGTTCTGATATTAATGTAAACACTTGACTTTCTCTAAAACCAAGACCTCTTCGTTCAAAATCGTAATCGTGAAACGTAAATTATTAGCATCAGCTCTCTTGGGTCTCTTTGCCTGGAACACCGTTTTCGGCGCTGTGGGCGGGTTGCTGCTATGTCTTCACCAGAGCCTGACGCTTCATCCTGAATTGATTTCAGGAAAGATTTCCGACTGTGCGCCTGAGACGACCAATCGGTCAACGGATGGATCAACGGAACTGACCTGTCTTTCCGATGCGGAATCCTGCGTGGATGTCGAACTGGAAGCAGTCGATCTGTCGCAGGTGCGGATCGACGAAGTCCAATCCATGCCGGGTTTTAGTGCGCTTCACCGTGCGACTCCCAAAATCCTCGAACCGAATTTTACGCTAAGAGAAATCGCTCACATCGTTCAAGCCCAGGCACCCCCTGAGTTGTTGGATACGAGTGTGCTCGTCGCGCAGGCGACCAATCTGCGTCTCTGATATCCTGATAAATAGTGGGTTAGGCTCTCTGATCGAGAGCGTTTCCATCGAGTGGACCACACCCTTTGTGGATTCGCCGTTCTTAACTTCTATCAGGATTTTTCATGTATCGATTTTCAAAACGTAAACAAATTATATCGCTTCTTATCTGTGCGCCGTTGAGTGCACTCTTGGCTCAAGGGCCCACTTCGGAGAAAGCTTCTCCTGTCCGCTACGAAACCGCCCTGACCCGGGCGATCCAAAACGATCCCGCCTTGCGTGGATTCGACATGGCGGTTGAGGCCGCCGAAGGTCAGGTCGAGCAAGCCGGCCTCCGTCCCAATCCGGTCGTCGGGGCGGAGATGGAGAACCTGCTCGGCACCGGCCCTTTCCGGGACGTGCAAGGCGTAGAGCTCACACTGGGGATGACTCAGTTGATCGAAACGGCGGGCAAACGCACAAAGCGCGCCGAATTGGCGCGCACCGAGCGGGCATTGGTCGATTGGGCGCGCGAGTTGCGGCTCGCCGCCGTCGAATCGGAAGTGCGCACCGCCTTCGTCGAAGTTCTGGTCGCCCAGAAGGCTTTGGAACTGCGCAATGAACAGTTGTCACTGGCCGAGCGCAGCCGGGAGGAGACCGAACGTCTCGTCGAAGCGGCTCGCTCCAATCAAGTCGAGTTGACCCGTGCGGAACTGGCCGTGCGCCAGCAGCAATTTGCGATCCGTCAAGCCGAACGCGCCCTTCAGGCGGCTCGTGCGAGGCTGGCCGCACTTTGGGGTGAATCCACGGACACCGATTTCGCCGTCACCGGTTCGGTCGAGTTGGACGCCGACTTGCCGGAACTGGTTCAGTTGATGGCCTTGCTCCCACAGAGCGCCTACCTCGCCCAATACGAGGGGCACCGGCGCAACCGTGAGGCGGCGCTCACCTTGGAGCAAGCCCGGGCGAAGCCCAATTTCGAAGTATTCGGCGGAGGCCGCTATTTGAACGAAGGCCCCGGCGATTCGGCATTCGTCGTCGGCGTGGAGATCCCATGGCCGCTCTTCGATAAAAACCAGGGCAACATCCGCACGGCAAGGGCGCAAGTCCGTGCCGTCGAATACGAAAGAGCCGCAACGCGGCGCGAACTCGTTGTCGCGCTGACCGACGCCTACCAAACATTGGTGGCCGCCCATGCGGAAGCCCGAAGCGTCGAAAAAGACCTGTTGCCCGCCGCCGAGCAAACGCTCGAAGAGAGCGAAGAAGGCTACGAGCGCGGGCAGTTCACGCTGCTCTCCGTGCTCGAAAGCCGCAGCACACTGTTCCAAATCCGGGAAACCTATCTGGACGCCCTCAGCCGTTACGCCGGCGCACAAGCGCGGATCGAAGCGCTGACGCGCCCGTCATCCCTTAACAAAACAACCAAGTAAGTTTAATAAAATCCAAAATGAATCCATTATTTTTCCATCTTTCCAAGCAAACCAAGCGCCAAGCTTTTACCGCACTGGCACTTCTCGTCGCCTTTACCGGCGGATCCACCGCCCTGGCGCAATCGCACGCCGGGCACGACCACGCCGAAGAGGCCGAAGAAGCCGAGCATGGCGAATCCCACGACGGCCATGCTGAAGAAAGCGGTCACGAAGGGCACGACGACCACGAAGAAGGCGGCTCCGTCCAACTGACGCCGGAGGTGCGCAAAGAGTTCGGCATCAAACTCGACCGCGCCGGTCCGGGCACGCTTCACGAAGAGGTTGTCCTTCCTGGCGAAATTCGCTTCAACCGAACCGCCGTCGCCTACGCCACCCCGCGCTACGACGGCACCGTGCAAAAGATCCACGCCCGACTGGCCGATCAGGTGAAAAAAGGCGATCTGCTAGCGGTTCTCGAAAGCTCGGACACTCTCCGCCCCTTCGAGGTCAAGGCGCCGTTCGACGGCACCATCGTGAGCTACGACATCACCCCCGGGCAGACCGTCGCCGCCGGCACCTCGCTCTTTACGGTGGCCGACCTGTCCACCGTCTGGGCCGACCTGCAAATCTACCAAAAAAACTTCGGTGAAATTAAGGAAGGTCTGCCGGTCCGCATCACGGGCGGGCACGGCCTGCCCACCTTCCGCGGCGTGATCGACTATGTCGCGCCGACCGTGGACGAGCATACCCGCACGGGTCTCGCCCGCATCGTGGTGGACAATCCCGAGCGCGTCTGGAAGCCGGGCATGTTTATCAAGGGCAGTGTCGCCGTCGAGCGGCACCCGGTCGATCTGATGGTGCCGCGCAGCGCCGTCCTCAACGTCGAGGGCGCGCCCGCCGTTTTCGTGCAAACCGCCGAGGGCTTCCAGCCACGCCCGATCCAGATCGGCCACAGCGACAGCGAATACGTGCAGGTCGTCCGCGGCCTCGAAGCGGGGGAGACTTACGTCTCGAAGAACCCGATCTCCATCAAAGCGGAAATGGGCAAAGGCTCTTTCGGCGGCCACAATCACTAATTTCAGCTAAGGAAAATTTATAATGTTAAACAAACTCGTTGATTCCGCTCTGCGGAACAAACTCATCGTCGTGCTTCTTTTGCTCGCCGTCATTAGCGGCGGCTATTGGAGCTACAAGAAACTGCCGGTCGACGCCTTTCCCGACGTTTCGCCCGCGCTCGTTCAGGTCTTCACTGTGACCTCCGGTCTTGGCCCCGAGGAGGTGGAGAAGTTTGTCACCTTCCCGGTCGAGGCCGCCATGAGCGGCCTGCCCAAAGTGGAGGAAATCCGCTCCGTCTCCAACTTCGGACTCTCCGTGGTCAGCGTCTATTTCGAAGAAGGCACGGACATCTACTTCGCCCGGCAAGTCGTGGGGGAACGCCTCTCGGAGGCCCGCGCGTCGATCCCGGAAGGCTTCGGCGAGCCGGAGATGGGCCCCATCTCCACCGGCCAGGGACTCGTCCTCTACTACAACTTGATCGACACCACCGGCGAATATTCCCTGGAGCAGCTGCGCACGCTGCAGGACTGGGTGGTCAAATACAACCTTCAGACCGTGCCGGGCGTGACCGAGGTGCTGGGGATCGGCGGCTTCGTCAAACAGTATCAGGTCAACATCGACCCGGACGCACTCCTGCGCTACGACCTCGCCCTGCACGAGGTGATCGAGCGCATCAAGGCCAACAATCAAAACGTGGGTGGCCAATTCATCGAGCGCAACGGCGAGATGTTCATCGTGCGATCCGACGGTCTGGCCAAAGACATCGCCGACATCGAACGGATCGTGGTGAGCCACGAGGACGGCACGCCGGTTTACCTCGAAGACATCGCCACCGTCGAGATCGGCGGCGAGATCCGGCAGGGCTTGCAGACACGCAACGGCGAGAAGGAGGTCGTCTCCGGCATGGTGATCAAACTCTACGGCTCGAATTCCTCCACCGTGATCGAGGCGGTCGAGGAAAAGCTGGCCGAGATCGAGAAGGCGCTCCCCGAAGGCGTCGAGATCGATCCTTACTACGAGCAGAAAACCCTCGTCCGGTCCGCCGTCAATACGGTGACCGGTGCGCTCGTCCAGGGCATCGTTCTGGTCGCGCTCATCCTCCTGGTCTTCATCGGCGGCTTCCGCCCCAGTGTGGTGGTGGCGCTGGCCATCCCCTTTTCGGTGCTCTTCGCCACGGCGGCCATGAAATACTTCGGCATCTCCGCCAACCTCATGTCACTCGGCGGCCTCGCCATCGCCATCGGCATGATGGTCGACGGCACCATCGTGATGGTGGAAAACTCCGACCGTCTGCTCCGCAAATCCGGGCCCGACGAGCCCAAGACCACCGTCATCGCGCGCGCCTGCCACGAAGTTGCGCAGCCGATCACCTTCGCCATCCTCATCGTGGTGCTGGTCTTCATCCCGCTCTTCACCCTGCAAGGAGTCGAGGGCAAGATGTTCCGGCCGCTCGCCTACACCGTCTCGCTGGCGATGTTCGGCTCGCTTCTGTATGCTCTGGTCGGCGCGCCGGTCTTCGCCTCGCTCCTCATGCCGCGCCCCAAGCGCAAGAAGTCTAAAGACGGCAGCGAGGCCAACCAGGAGATCTGGATCGTCCGCCTGCTCGTGGCCGTTTACCGCCCGGCCGTGGCGATCTTCGTCCGCTTCCGCATCCTGGCGCTTGTGCTCTCGGTCGCTTTACTGGCGCTCGGCGCTTGGGTCTTTCCCAAGCTGGGCTCGGAGTTCACGCCCCGCCTGATGGAGGGCGATATCATCGCCAACCTCACCATGGCACCGTCCGTCTCCCTTGAGGAAACCAAGCGCAATACCATGGTTGCGGAAAAGCGTCTTCTGCAGGTGCCGGAGATCGAGCAGGCTGTCTCCCGTATCGGCCGGGGTGAGGTCGGCGCGCACGCCGACCCCATCAACACCGTCCACATGATGGTGGTGCTCAAAGACAAAGCGGACTGGCGCGAAGGCTACACCCAGGTGGACGTGGAAAACGCCATGCGGGAGGCGCTCGAAGGCATGCCGGGCGTGCAGGTCAACATGACCCAGCCCATCCAGCTTTCGGTGGACGAACTGATAGGCGGCACCAAGGCTCAACTCGCGATCAAGCTCTTCGGCACCGACCTCGACGTGCTCAAGGAAAGGGGCGAAGCCATCGCCGCTGTGGTGCGCGAGGTCGAAGGCTCGGCCGACGTGCAGACCGGCCAAGTCATCGGCTCGCCGCAAATCGTGGTGCGTCCCGACCGCGAGGCGATCGCCCGCCACGGTTTGAATCTTGCCGAGGTGCAGGAACTGATCGAGGCCGCCGTCGGTGGGGTCGAGGCCGGGCAGATTTTCGAGGGCGTGCAGCGCTTCGACATTTACGTACGCTATCAGGAAGACGCCCGCGACACGATCGAGGACATCCGCCACCTCATCGTCCGCACCTCCGAGGGCACGCTGCTGCCGCTCGACGAGATCGCCGTGATCGAGGAAGTCGTCGGCCCGCGCCAAATCGTGCGCGAAAACAACCAACGCTACCTGGAGGTGCAGTCCAACGTGGTCGGGCGCGACATCGGCAGCTTCGTCGAAGAAGCCCGGGACGCGATCGATGCGCAAGTCGATCTGCCGCCCGGTTACCTTGTGTCGTGGGGAGGTCAATACGAGTTGCAGCAAGAGGCCAACAAGCGGCTCGCCGTGGTCGTGCCCGTCACACTCGCGCTCATCGCCATCCTCCTTTACATGTCCTTCGGCTCGCTCAAAAACACCGGCCTCATCCTGCTCAACATTCCGCTCGCCCTCGTCGGCGGCATCGTCGGGCTCTGGCTCGCGGGGGAGAACCTCTCCGTGCCCTCCAGTATCGGCTTCATCGCGCTCTTCGGTATCGCCCTGGGGAACGGCATGGTGCTCGTCACCTACCTCAACCAGCTCTACCGCGAGGGTATGGGGATCGACGAGGCCAGCATCAAAGCCGCCTGCCTGCGCGTGCGGCCCGTCCTCATGACCGCCGGCACGACCCTGCTCGGTCTCCTCCCGCTCCTCTTGGCCACCGGCACGGGCAGCGAGGTGCAGCGCCCGCTCGCCGTGGTCGTCATCGGCGGGCTCGTCTCCTCGACCATTCTCACACTGCTCGTGGTGCCTGCGCTCTACAAGTGGTTCGCCATCAACCCCAACCGCCAAGTCTAATATGAAAGAAATCAAAGCCTATATCAAAGCCTTCCGCCGCGACAAAGTCACCCGGGCCCTTCACGGAATCGAAGGACTGGAGGGAGCGAGTTTTTCCGATGTCCTCGGCTTCGGCCGGGGCAAGGAAAAATCCTCCGGCTTCCACAGCGGGGATTTGCCCGAAGACTACGTTCGTCACGTCAAAGTCGAGGTCGTCTGCGACGACGCCCTCGAATCGGAGGTGGTCGATGCGATTCACTGCGCCGCCCACACCGGGCTGCGCGGCGACGGCCGTATCTTCGTCAGCGACATCGGGCGCAGTGTGCGCATACAGGAGGAGCCGGAATAAATATTACGTGAGTTTTGCTCTTTCTCCTATCCAAAATACCTGAGGTGCGGCAACTCCACCCGCGAGTTGGACAGTCGTGAAGCTTTGGATCATGCCTATGAGAGAATCAGCAAGACATGATCATTTTAAAAATGCAAATATGAGCGAGCAACATTCCAAAAACACATTCGCTTGCGGTTGCGAGCACACGCAGTCCGATAAGCTGCCTTCCGAACCTGTATTGGTCGGCCTCTCGGGACTGCTCGTCGGCCTCGGCTTCTTACTGATGTGGTTCGGACCGGCTCCATGGATGGAGACGCTGGCTTTCACTGCCGCGACTTTGACCGGCGGGGCGCTCGTGTTCCCGTCTGGATGGAAGGCACTCAGTTCGCTCAAGTTGAATATGAATGCCTTGATGACGGTCGCCGTCGTCGGGGCGTGGACGATTGGCGAGGGTGCGGAAGGGGCGGTAGTGGTCTTTTTGTTTGCACTGTCCGAGTGGCTGGAGTCGGTCAGCGCGGAACGGGCGCGCAAATCCATCCGTAACCTGCTCTCGCTGGCTCCCGAAACCGCCTTGCTCAAATCCGCTGATGGAACTACGAAGGAAGTCGAAGCCTCGACGATCAAAGTCGGGGATAAGGTCGTTGTGCGCAGCGGGCAACGTGTGCCGCTCGACGGTATTGTGATCGAAGGCAGTTCGGCAGTCAACCAAGCGCCCATCACCGGTGAATCCGTCCCTGTGGACAAAAGAGCGGGTGACGAGGTATTTGCCGGCACAATCAACTGCGAAGGGACCTTCGAAATCGAGGTGGGCAAAGTCGCCTCCGATTCGACGCTCTCGCGGATTATCCACTTGGTCGAAGAGGCCGAGCAAACCCGTGCGCCGACACAGCGCTTCGTCGACCGATTTGCCGCCATTTACACGCCGTTTGTGTTCGTTTTCGCTATTCTCACCGCGCTGCTGCCACCACTATTTTTTGGAGGGGAATGGTTCACTTGGGTGTATCGCGCGCTCGCGCTTCTAGTCATCGCCTGTCCCTGCGCACTGGTCATCGCCACCCCGGTCTCCATCGTGTCCGGCCTCACCGCGCTGGTCCGCCGGGGCGTGCTGGTCAAAGGCGGCGTCCATCTTGAAGCCATCGGTAAAATCCGGGCGCTGGCTGTCGATAAAACCGGCACGATCACCGAAGGTACACCCAAAGTGATCGCGATTCACTCGCTGTCCGATGCCACGGAAGACGAAGTGCTCCGCTTGGCCGCCGCCATCGACACACATTCCGAACACCCCATCGCACGGGCCGTAGCAGAGGAGGCGACATGCCGTGGCCTCAGCTACACTTCGAGCACCGAATACGAATCGCTCACCAGTCGGGGCGCACGAGCCAAGGTCGAAAACGGGCGCATCGGGTTTGTCGGCAATTACAAATTGCTGGAGGATGCAGGGCTGTCTGTCGAAGGGCACGAAATGGTCTTGTCTGGGATCGAGTCACGCGGTCTATCTCTGGCTCTTGTCGGCTATCTGCCGAGCACTGACTTGCCGGGCGAAGTGCTTGGTGTGATTTCGATCGGCGATTCCATACGCACCGACGCAGCGGAGGCACTGGATCGCTTGCACGCCGTCGGCATTGAGAAAATCATCATGCTCAGTGGCGACAACCAGCGTACCGTCGATGCGATCGCGCAAGAAGCCGGCATTGACGAAGCAATGGGTGATCTCCTTCCGGAAGACAAAGTCGCTCGGGTGCGTGAACTCGTCGATCAGTATCGGTATGTCGGTATGATCGGAGATGGCGTGAACGACGCCCCGGCGCTCGCGGTCGCCACCGTCGGCATCGCGATGGGAGCCATCGGAAGCGACACTGCGATCGAGACCGCCGATATGGCCCTGATGAACGATGATCTGGGTAAGCTGGCCGATGCTATGGAACTCGGACGTCGCACCCTCGCCATCATTCGTTTCAACGTCGCCTTCGCGCTTTCGCTCAAAGCGATTTTCCTCGTGCTCGTCTTTTTGGGACTGGCGAATCTGTGGATGGCGATTCTCGCTGACACTGGCGCGACGCTGCTCGTCATCACCAATTCACTACGTCTGCTTTCTACGAAAAAGTGACTCGTCCAGAATACATTATGAAAATTAATTGGTATTTACCTCTATTTATTCTTTGTCTGATCACGTCTACCGGAGTTCAGGCATCCGCAGGTGACGAGACGTCGGTTGACGATTCAGTTGGCCATGCGCCGCCCTCTTTGAGTGATTACATGGAAGCCGAAGCCGCACGCGCGGAAGAGCTGGGACTGGAAGCCGATCAACTGGGTTTGATGGAAACCCTGAAAGTGCGTGCCGCCGCCGACTCGATCAATATCGTGGCGACGCTGCTTTTTTTCGGTGCCATCATGCACACCTTCTTCGCGGGAACTTTTATGAAGCTTTCGAGGCGATTAGAAGCGGCGCACCAAGAGCGGATGCACGGCCATGGCAGGCGGTATGTCGAGGCGAAGGAACCGGTCGATTTCAAAGCCACACTGTTCCATTTTCTTGGCGAGGTGGAGGCCATCTTCGGGATTTGGGTCATCCCCTTGCTGGTCTGGATTGCGGTGACGCATGGCTGGAACGCGACCGCCGCCTATATCGACTCGCGCAATTATGCCGAGCCGATGTTTGTGGTCATTATTATGGCAATCGCCAGCTCGCGTCCGGTCATCGTCTTTGCGGAGCGAATGTTGAGCACGGTCGCCGCGATCGGCAAGCACACCCCGGCCGCCTGGTGGCTCTCGATTCTCATCGTTGCGCCCTTGCTGGGTTCTTTCATCACCGAACCGGCCGCGATGACGATTGCAGCTATGTTGCTGGGCTCTCAGTTTTACCGCTACGAGCCCTGTTCCAGCTTTAAATACGCCACTCTCGGGCTGCTTTTCGTCAACGTCTCGGTCGGTGGCACTCTGACCCACTTTGCCGCGCCTCCGGTGCTGATGGTCGCTTCCTCGTGGGAATGGACCACGCCTTTTGTCTTCCTGAACCTGGGTCTGAAAGCAATCGCGGGCATTTTAATATCCACAGTCGTTTACTTATTTATTTTCCGGAAGCATTTTACCGAAATCAACCGGAAGGCGGAAGCATTGGCTGAGGAATCCGTGACCATCGCCGAAGAACCGGTGCCGACATGGGTCACTGCCGTGCATTTGGCCTTTCTTGCCTGGACAGTCTTCACGCTGCACCATCCGGCGCTTTTCATCGGGGGCTTTCTCTTCTTTATCGCCTTCACCACAGCGACCGACCATCACCAATACAACATTGCCTTGAAGGGACCCCTTCTCGTCGGTTTCTTTCTGGCGGGTCTGGTCACCCATGGGGGCTTACAAGCCTGGTGGATTCAACCGGTCTTGACCTCCCTCGGCGAGACCACCCTTTTTCTGGGATCGACGCTCTTGACCGCGTTTAACGACAATGCGGCGATCACCTTTCTCGCCTCGCAGGTGCCTGCCTTCGATACTGAACTCGCGCTGGATCCCGCCCGCGCAGTTATCTTGCAGAAGATGGTCGTGGCGGGCGCGGTCACTGGCGGCGGCTTGACGGTGATCGCAAATGCGCCCAATCCCGCTGGTCAAAGCCTGCTCAGCCAATACTTCGGCGGCACGGTCGCTCCTGCGAAACTGCTTGCCGCCGCACTCTTTCCGACCGGCGTGATGATTGTAATCTTTCTACTGACACTGTAGGTCGCGTGTTAGAATCCTACGGACTAGTGATTTCATTCGCCTTCGTATATCCAGTGTTTTTTTAATCCAAACCCAATTCATCTATGGGCCACTCGCACCACCACTCCCACGGCACCGAAAACGTCAGCGACCGCGTCCTGCTCTGGACGGTCGTGGTCAACCTCGGCCTGTCGCTCTTCGAGTTCGTGGCCGGGGTCATTTCCGGCAGTGTCGCCTTGATGGCGGACGCGCTGCACAATACCAACGATGCGGCGGCGCTCCTCATCGCTTATATCGCACGCAAAATATCCCGCAAGGGAGCCGACGAAAAATACACCTTCGGCTATCGGCGGGCGGAACTGATCGGCGCGATGATCCAGTTGACCGCGCTCATCCTGGTGGGGCTCTACCTCGTTTACGAGGCCGTCCGCCGGATATTCGAGCCGGAACCGCTGCTCGGCGGGTGGATCATGGCGGCGGCCGGCCTTGCACTTGTCGTCGACGTCGTCACCGCATGGCTGCTCTGGGCGATGTCCAAGGGGAGCCTCAACGTGAAAGCCGCCTTCCTGCATAACCTGACCGATGCCGGGGCCTCGGTCGCCGTGCTCCTCGGAGGGGCGGCCATTTACTGGCTCGATTGGTCTTGGGTGGATCCCGTGCTCACGCTGCTCATTGCCGGTTACATCCTCTACATGTCGATTGGCATGCTTCGAAAAACCGCACGTATCCGGATGCAGGGCACGCCGCCCGACCTGTCCTTGAGCGAAGTCGCGGAGGCGATCGAAGACGTTCAAGGGGTCGGCAACGCCCACCACCTGCACGTCTGGGAACTGGACGAGCACCACCGAGCCCTCGAAGCGCACATCGTCATCGGCTCAAA